>Ga0068862_100002041_pt1 | contig 18258 bp, 15 predicted proteins | sample KBSSwiS52_FD_66598 | JGI IMG/M metagenome (GOLD analysis project Ga0068862, IMG submission 66598) | Switchgrass rhizosphere microbial communities from Kellogg Biological Station, Michigan, USA - KBS Switchgrass S5-2 | ecosystem: Host-associated > Plants > Roots > Rhizosphere > Soil ... | reverse complement strand
GGCATGGCGCGAAGCAGCATCCGTCCGATCCCTTGCACCCACGCGCCCGGCCGCTTGGCCAGGTGAAGGCCGATATCGTCCATCTTCACGATCAGGCCGACCGCGCCGTAGACCAGCGCGGTGATCGCGATCCCGACCAGCGCGAGCGCCACGCCGCGCGTCACCAGCGTCTCGTCCGCGACTTCCGCCAACGAAATCGCCATGATCTCGGCCGAGAGAATCAGGTCGGTGCGAACGGCGCCGCTGACGCGGGCCTGCTCGAAGGCGGCGACATCGCTCACTTTCTCGTCCAGAACCTCGCCGTGGACCTCGCCGCCCAGCTTCTCCAACACCTTCTCGGCGCCCTCGAAGCAGAGGAACAGGCCGCCTGCCATCAGCAAGGGCGTGATCGCCCATGGCAGGAATTCGCTCAACAGCAGCGCGGCCGGCAGCAGGATCACCAGCTTGTTGAACAGCGATCCGCGCGCGATCTTCCAGATCACCGGAAGTTCGCGGTCGGGCGTGAAGTCGGTGACATAGCCCGGCGTCACCGCCGCATCGTCGATCACCACGCCCGCAGCCTTGGAGCCGGCCTTGGCGGCACCGGCGGCGACATCGTCGAGCGAGGCCGCGGCGGCCCGCGCGATAACGGCGACATCGTCGAGCAGCGCGACGAGACCGGATGGCATGGATTGAGAACTCCCCTGTTGAACCGTTTGACCTGTGGCGGAATTACGCCGCGATGGCGAGAGGGTTGCACCTGACAAGCGCGGTCGGCTCGGCTATACCCGCTCCCGCGCCCTGCCCGCGCAGCCATTCGCGGGGATGCGCGTTCCCGCCCGATACGCCCACGCACGGAGCTCCATGACAGAAGCCGCCACGCTTCCGGAACACAAAGGCTTCCTGCGTGCCGGGCGCCGCATCCCTCCGGCCCTGATCGCCGCCGTCGCGCCGCTCGCCCTGCTGGTGGGATGGCAAACGTGGACCGCGCCGCCCTGGAAGCTCAACAATCCGCCGCCGCCAGCCGGGGTCGACCTGCTGGACGCGCGCGGCCGCTTCTTCGCTCACCGCGGGCCGCGCCCGTCGGAGCGGATCGACGCCGCCAAGCTTCCCGCCGAGGTGCGGGAGGCGTTCCTGGCGATCGAGGACCGGCGGTTCTACCAGCACGGCGCGCTCGATTACCGCGGCCTCGCCCGCGCGACGTGGACCAACCTGCGCTCCGGTGGCGTGGTGCAGGGCGGGTCCACGATCACCCAGCAGTTCGTCAAGAACGCCTTCCTCACCCACGACCGGACTTTCGCGCGCAAGTTCAAGGAATTGCTGCTCGCGGACTGGGCCGAGAACTGGATGAGCAAGGACGAGATCCTTTCGCGCTACCTGGAGCACGCCTACTTCGGCGCGCAGCAGACCGGTCTCGCCGCCGCTGCCCGCTTCTACTTCGACCGCAAGCCCGAAGAGCTCTCCCTGGGGCAGGCCGCGATGCTGGCGGGGCTGGTCAAGGCGCCCTCCCGTCTCGCGCCGACGGTGGACCGCGATGCCGCCCGCGCCAGGATGCGGGTCGTGCTGGGCGCGATGGCGGACGCGGGCTTCATCAGTGCGAAACAGGCAAAGGCCGAGCGCAACCCCCGCGTGGTCGCGACCGGACGGCAACCCGAAAGCGCAGGCTGGTTTGCCGACTGGCTTTATTCCAGCCTCCCCGACGATACCACCGGCACGGTCCGCACGACGCTGGAACCCGCGATCCAGCGCCGGGCCGAGCGCGTCGTCGCGCAGGCACGGCTGGCCGGCGCCGAGATCGCGCTGATCGCGCTGCGCCCCGACGGCAGCGTCGCCGCGCTCGTCGGCGGCACCGACTGGCAGCCGGGCTCCTTCAATCGGGTCAGCCAGGCGCGCCGGCAGCCCGGCTCCACATTCAAGGCGTTCGATTATCTCGCCGCGTTCCGCGCCGGCGCGCGTCCCGACGATATCGTGTTCGACGCACCGATCGCGTTCGGTTCATGGCGTCCGACGAACGCCTACCCCGGATATCGCGGCCCGCTGACCCTGCGCGAGGCCTTCGCGATCTCCAGCAACACCGCCGCTATCCGCATCGCCCGCGCCGCCAGCTATCGCAACGTGGTAAGGGCGGCCCACGATCTCGGCGTCGCCTCCGCCTTGCCGGAAGGCGCACCGAGCCTCCCGCTCGGCACCGCCACGATGACACTGGAGGAACTTGCCGGCGCCTACGCCGCCTTTGCCGCAGGCAAGTACCCGGTCACGGTCCACGGAGTCGTGGGCGCCGCGAAGGCTCCCGCCCATGCGCTGGACGAAAAGCGCGAGTGGGCGCCGATGCTCGACCTTCTATGGGAGGCGGCGAACGTCGGCACAGGGCGCCGCGCGGCGCTGAACCTCCCGACCTTCGGCAAGACCGGCACCACCCAGGACGGACGCGACGCGCTGTTCGTGGGCTTTTCCGGCGATCTGGTCTGCGCGATCTGGATCGGGCGCGACGATAACAAGCCGATCCCCAGCGCCAGCGGCGGCCACATGCCTGCGCAAATGTGGCGCAGCTTCATGAGCGGCGTGCCACTGAAGCCGATCCCTCTGCCGTCACCGCCAAGGGCAAGGGGCGAGGCACACTTGTGGGGAGCGCAGGACACTCCTGGCATCGATCCCGATGCGCCTGTGATCCGCTATCCGGTCGATACGGTGCCGGAGCCGGCGCTCGGCACCCCGACCGACGCGCCCACGATCGAGGCGCCGCCACCGCCGGATCGTTCCGCCCCGGAGGACGAGCCCGACGAGGAGCTGCCCGAGGATCCGAACTGACGGATGGCCGGCTTCGGGTCCGTAGCAAGGTCCGGCCCCCGCTCGGTTGTCGCGACGCAGCAAAATCGCGCGGGGAGCCGGTGAGATCTGCAATTGGTAGATGCGGCCGGCCAAGCCAGTCTCCGGCGCGTCGGGTGGTGTGCCGCTATCGAGTGCGGGCGATCGAAGGTTGAGAGTTTGCCTGGTTGTAGCCTTGAAGCCAGGCGGCCCGCGCCTGTGGATTGAGATAAGGGTTACTGGTTGCGGGCAAGCCGGCCATTGCCGCCTTGATCCCCCAACGATGCGCTTGCGCAGTATTCAAAGCTCGCCTCTTGCCTTGTTGCATTGCGGTATGGCGAATGCAGTTCGCCCCGATTCGGCTTCGAATTGCCAGCCCGTTTGGGACAGGAAGGCTGTCCGACGCGGCGAGTTGCGGACGCGGCCTTCGGACGTTAGGTTCTGAACATAAATCAATGACATTTTGGCTGTTTTCGCACTTCGTGGGGGAAGATGTGGGTCTATGAACGCCAGCCGAACGCAGCGCAGGGTCGGACGTCAAAGCGGGGGATATCTGTGGTTTTCCGCAGGCCTTTGCGCGATCGTCGGCGGGTTCTGGCGTACGTTCTACGGCGATCCCTTCGGCAACGATGCCTGGCATACGCTCCACGGGATTGCGTCCACCCTGTGGGTGCTATTGCTGATCGCACAGTCTCTTCTCATCGGTCGGCATAACCGGCGGCTCCACGAGACGCTCGGCTGGTCCTCGGTGGCGCTGGTGGCCTTCCTGCTGGGCCAGCGGGCCGACCTTCGCCGCCGTGGCGCGATCGGCAGGGGCGCCGATCTGAGCACCGCTGCTACCGCATCGACTCGCGCACATCGTACATGGGCTGCTGCGAGACGGTGACCGCACCCGACAGCGGCCGGTCGAGATCGAGGATCAGCGTGATCGCCAGCGTCAGCAGCAGAAACAGCACGGCGGTCACCACCATGTGTCGGCGGCCGGTCGCACCCATGACGTAGCCGACGATGCCGGCCGCGATCACCGCGTAGGCGATCAGCACCGCCACCACCTCGTCCGGGATTCGGGCGGCCCGCTCCGCCTTGCGCGCAGAGGCACTGTCGAACATCTCGTTCACCGCGGCGACGATTCCGGCGGAGATCGCCGATCGATCGCTGGCCGCCAGCGTGCGCACCTGCGTCCAGACCAGCCGCTGCTCCTTCCCCGAGGCCGCCTCCACCCGCGCCGGCGCTTCCATGCGCGAGAGGCCGAGCCGCACGTCGGTGTAGCTTGCGATCGCCGACTGAAGCGCCGCGCCGCCCTCGCCTTCCGCCAACCCCGCGCGAAGCCAGGCTGTCCCGATGGCGTTGGCCTCGGCCACCACCAGTTCGCGCCGGGCATCGTAGCGCGATACGGCAAGCGAAAAGGTGAAGGCAATCAGCAGACCGAGCAGCGCCAACACGGCGGACAGCAGGTATCCTTCCTCGGCATCGTTATCGCGATCGGCACCGCGTGCGCGCAGCCGGTTCCCCAGCCATGCCGCCGCGATCATGCCGGCGAACAGCATCGCACCCAGCGCCGGCAAGCTTAACTCGTCGCCCGACCCCGTCATCGCTTGCTGCTCCCCCCGACCACCGACAAAGCTTAGCGCACCGGAGAGCGCCGTCCAGTCAGGCATGACACGGCGTTATTCTCCAAAGCGCGAGAGCATCGGCGGCACATGCAGACACTGCGAGAAATCGAATGGCCTCACGGTGAGCGGCGCGACGCCCGCCATCCCTGGGTGGGCGGGGTTCAACAATACGACATCCGCCTCTGGCAGAACCCGCGATGGAATGGCGAGCGCGAGCGAGCGGCTCGCGCCGAGCCACTCGGCGACGAAACCACGCACCGCCTCTTCGTCCGCTTCGTCGAACCGCTCGGGCCGGTCTTCGATCTCGGTCCAGCCGAGCACATGGTCGTCCGCGATGCCATTCGGATCGCGCGGGAGATAGCGCAGCGCGATCAGCACGGCGAGACCGGCCTCGCTCGCGAGAGGCACCACCGGCACGCCGGGCGGCGAGTAGCGGCCACCGAACAGTTCGGCGCCCTTGCCATCCAGCGCCACGAACGGTGCGCGGGTGAGGCGCCAGAGCCGCATCAGCCCAGCTTCCACTCCCAGCCGAGCGGATCGCCGTCCATCACCTCGACCCCCTGCGCCGCCAATTCTTCACGCAGAGCGTCGGACGTGGCAAAATCCTTGGCGGCACGTGCGGCCTTGCGACGGGCGAGGACCGCCTCGATCTCCCCCTCCGCGATGGTCGCGGTCTTCGGACGCAGACGCAAGTCGGCGCGGGTCTTGCTGAACAGGCCGAGACCCAGGACCGTATCGAAGGCCGCGATGGCCTTCAGTTTACCGTCAAGCTCGACCTTCTTGAGCGCAATCACCTCGTCCAGCACGGTGAGCGCCACCGGCGTGTTGAGATCGTCCGAGATCGCCGCGTCGAAGCGCTCGACGTAGGGGGCCAGCTTGGCCGGCAGACCCCGGCTCACGGTATCGAGTGTCCACGCCTCGGCATCTTCGCGCTCAGGCGACACGAGTTCGGCATGTCGCGCCCGAAGCGCCTCCACCTGCATGACCATCCGCTTCAGCCGCGTCAGCGCGGCGCCGAGGTTCTCCCAAGAGAACTCCAGCTCGCTGCGGTAATGCGCCTGCAGGCACATCAGGCGATAAGCGAGCGGGTGATAGCCTTTGTCGATCAGTAGCTGGAGCCGCAGGAACTCGCCGGAGGACTTGCTCATCTTGCCCGATCGCTCGACCAGGAAATTGTTGTGCATCCATACCTTGGCGCCGGAATTTGCCGGCGTGTCGACGCCGCAGGGATCGCTCGGCGCGCAGCAGAACGCCTGGTTCTGGGCGATCTCGTTGGGGTGGTGGATCTCGCGATGGTCGATCCCGCCGGTGTGAATGTCGAACGGGAAGCCAAGCAGGTCGCCAGACATCACCGAGCATTCCAGATGCCAGCCCGGTGCGCCCCGTCCCCAGGGCGAATCCCACTCCATCTGGCGCTTCTCTCCCGGAGGAGTCTTGCGCCAGATCGCAAAGTCGGCGGCATTGCGCTTGCCCGCGACAGCCTCGATCCGGCCCTCGCCCTCTTCGGTGCGAGCGCGGGCGAGGCGCCCATAGTCGGCCACGGTCGACACGTCGAAATAGAGCCCGCTCTCCAATTCGTAGCAGTGGTGCGGGGCGATCTTCTCGGCAAAGGCGATCATCTGCGGCACATAGTCCGTGGCGATCGACCACTTCGCCGGCTGGCGCACGTTCAACGCGCGGATGTCCTGCCAGTATGCCTCGGTATAATGGCGCGCGATGTCCCAGATGGACTGCGCCTGCGCGCGCGCCATCTTCTCCATCTTGTCCTCACCCGCGTCGGCATCGTCGGTCAGATGACCGACGTCGGTGATGTTGATGACATGGGTGAGCTTGTAGCCCTTGAAGCTCAGCGTGCGCCCCAGCACGTCGGCGAAAACATACGCGCGCATGTTGCCGATGTGCGGATAGTTATAGACCGTCGGCCCGCAGGAATAGACCCGCGCCTCGCCGGGATGAACCGGCACGAACGGCTCAAGGCTGCGGGTAAGGCTGTTGTAGAGCGTCAGCGAGGTCATTGCCCGGGGGCTTACGCAGTGTCCCGGCCCAGTCAAGCTTCGCCGAAGCTAGCTGCCGCGAACCGCGTATCGGCTGGCCAGCACCAGGAAACACCCTGAATGCGGCAGGCAGATGTCCCCGCCCGATGTGATGGACGACCGTGCTCGTGGTGTGGCGAGCCGACGGGTGACTGTCGGCTTCCACATTCGCCCCAACGGCCCGTCGGTCTGGGAATGCCTCATTCCCAGCCGTCGAAACGCACCTGCTCGTCAAGGGGTATACGCTGCCGTTCGAAGTTGTTCACGGCCGGTTCGGGATCGCGATACCCGATCGCAAGGCCGCAGAAGAGGATCTGCTCCTCGTCGGGCACGCCGATCTCGGCCTTGATGAGCCGGGCATAGAGGCTCATCCATTCCTGTGGACAGCTATCCATACCTTCACCGCGCAACAGCAGCATCACCGTCTGCAGCCACATGCCGACATCGGCCCATTGCGGCGGCTCCATGAACCGCTCGATGTGGCACAGCAACAGGACCGGCGCGCCGAACGAGACGATGTTCTGCCGGGCGAAGTCCCCGCGTCCCTCCTTGTCGTCGCGCTCCACATCCATCGCTCCATACATGCTGGCGCCCAGCGTTTGCAGGCGCGCCAGGTAGTGCGGGACGTTGTTCGGCGCCGAAAAGTCGAACTCGATCGGGTCCTGCGGCGCGCTGGCGATCATCTTCGCCTGCAAGGCCTTCAGCGGCTCCCCGGTCAGCACCGTGGCGTGCCATGGCTGGAAATTGCAGCCGGATGGCGACATCCGGGCCTGATCCAGGATCCTGCGGATCGTCTGGAGATCGACTGGCTTGTTCAGGAAGCGCCGGATCGCGCGGCGGGTGGCTACAGCTTCGGCGACGTCCATCATTCTTCCTCAAACAATCCGGCAAGTTGCTCGATCATCGTGCCGCCCAGTTGCTCGACGTCCATGATCGTCACCGCCCGGCGGTAATAGCGGGTCACGTCGTGGCCGATACCGATGGCGACGAGTTGTATCGGGCTCTGGCGCTCGATCCAGTCGATCACGCGGCGCAAGTGCGCTTCGAGATAGCCGGCGCTGTTGACGCTCAGCGTCGAATCGTCGACCGGCGCGCCGTCGGAGATGACCATGAGGATGCGCCGGTCCTCCTGCCGTGCGAGCAAGCGGCTGTGCGCCCAGAGCAGCGCTTCGCCGTCGATGTTCTCCTTCAGCAGGCCCTCGCGCATCATCAGGCCCAGGTTCTTGCGGGCGCGGCGCCAGGGCTCGTCCGCCTTCTTGTAGACGATGTGGCGCAGATCGTTGAGGCGACCGGGGTGCTGGGGCTTGCCGTTCGCCAGCCACGCCTCGCGGCTCTGCCCGCCCTTCCAGGCGCGGGTGGTAAATCCCAGCACCTCCACCTTCACGCCGCAGCGCTCCAGCGTGCGCGAGAGAACGTCGGCACTGATCGCCGCGATCGAAATCGGCCGCCCGCGCATGGAGCCGGAGTTGTCGATCAAGAGCGTGACGACCGTGTCCTTGAACTCGATGTCGCGCTCGACCTTGTAGGAGAGCGATTGCCCCGGCGAGATCACCACGCGCGCGAGGCGGGCGGCATCGAGCAGGCCCTCCTCCTGATCGAAGTCCCACGAGCGGTTCTGCTGCGCCATCAAGCGGCGCTGAAGCCGGTTTGCAAGGCGCGTGACGACGCCCTGCAAACCCTTGAGTTGTGCGTCGAGGTAGGCGCGCAGGCGGGTCAGCTCCTCGTCGTCGCACAAGTCGGCGGCGCCCACCACTTCATCGAAGGCCTCGGTAAACACCTTGTAGTCGAAGGTGTCGGGGATGTCGGTCCACGGGCGGTTGGGGCGGACGGGGAGCATCCCCTCGTCACCCTCCTGGCCTTCCTCGCCATCCTCCATATCCTCGGACATATCGCCCTCGGACTCGCTTTCGCCCTCCTCGTCGCCCCGCGCCGGCTCCGCCGCGGCTTCGCTGGGCTGCTGCTCCTGCCCGCTGTCGTCGCCGGTCTCTTCCTCCTCGGTCTCCTCGTCGCCGTCCATATCGTCGGCGGCGTCGGGTTCCTGCGGAAGCTGCTCGGTGCGGGTCAGTTCCAGATGCTGGAGCATATCGAGCGACAGCGACTGGAACGCCTTCTGGTCCTCCAGCGAATGGGCGAGCGCATCGAAATCGGCACCGGCGCGCTGCTCGATCCAGCCGCGCAGCATGTCCACTCCGGCCCGGGCACTGGCGGGGACCGGCTGCCCCGTCAGCCGCTCGCGCAGGAGCAGTGCCAGCGCCGCCTGCATCGGCACCTGGTCGGCCGAATTGGCGCGCGTGATCGGGTCGGAACCGATTCGCACGTCCTGCGCCGCGTCAAGATTGGCGCGCATCCCGGCAAAGCGGTTGGAGCCGAGCGCCTCGTACCGCACCAGCTCGACCGCGTCGTAGCACGCGCGGGCAGCCGGCTCGATCGGGGCATGGCGCTGGTGGAGACGCTCGTCATGATGGCGCAGCTTCAGCGCGAAGCTGTCGGAAAAGCCGCGCGCCTGCATCGCGGCGGCGCGCGGAAGCTGGCGGCCCGGCATCGGCACGCGAAAGGTGTTGCCGGTGGAGCTTGGCGCGTCGGAGGTCCAGTTCACCTCCACCTCGGGCTCGTGCGAGATGGCACGGCTGGCGCCGGTAAGAACGGACTTGAAGCGGTCTATCGGGGATTCGTCGGACATTGCGCGCGAGACGCTAGAGGCGGGGGGCGGGTTCGACAAGCGCAGCGCCCGACGCCATCCGTCCTGCCGCCGCCAATCCTGCCTCCATCGGCCCTGCTTTCGTCGGCCCTGCTTTCATCGGCTTCGCCTGTAGGCGCCTCAGATCGTCTGGCCGGTCTTCGCCCAGTCGGCCAAGAAGCCCTCGATGCCCTTGTCGGTAAGGACGTGCTTGAACAGCGCCTTGATGACCGCCGGCGGCGCGGTCATCACGTCGGCGCCGATCCGGGCGCATTCCAGGACATGGACGGGGTGCCGGATCGAGGCGGCGAGAATTTCGGTCTCGAAGGCGTAGTTGTCGTAGATGAGGCGGATGTCCCGGATCAACTCCAGCCCGTCGAACCCGTTGTCGTCGTGGCGACCGACGAAAGGCGAGATGAAGCTCGCGCCCGCCTTCGCGGCCAGCAGCGCCTGGTTCGCCGAAAAGCAGAGCGTCACGTTGACCATCGTGCCGTCGTCGGTCAGCGCCTTGCAAGTCTTGAGACCGTCGAGAGTAAGCGGAACCTTGATGCAGACGTTGTCGGCGATCTTGCGCAGGACCTCGGCCTCGCGCATCATTTCCTTGTGATCGAGCGCGACCACTTCGGCGCTCACCGGACCTGAGACGATCCCGCAGATTTCCCGGGTAACTTCCATGAAATCACGCCCGGATTTGGCGATCAACGATGGATTGGTGGTCACGCCGTCGAGCAGGCCGGTCTCGGCGAGTTCCTTGATGTCGGCAATTTCGGCAGTGTCGGCGAAGAACTTCATGGCGGCTTCCTGCAGGACGATTCAGCGCGCCCTATAGGCAAGTGAAGGAGCACGGGCTAGGCCCGGCAACGTCACGCCCCTGCTCAGGTCACTTGTTGCAGAACGTGCTGGGGCCGATCGTCACGCAGCGTCCGCCATCGGAACTGAAGATGGTGTCGCCGATTTGCCGGTGGCTCGATCCGTCCGAACCGAACACAGTGCCGCCGATCTGCCGGTAGTTCGTACCGTCCGACCCAAAGACCGTGTTGCCGATCCGGCGGGAGGTGGTTCCGTCGGAGCCGAAAAGCGTGTTGCCGATCTGGCGATAGTTCGACCCGTCCGAACCGAACAGCGTGCCGCCGACCTGCGTGTAGCGCGTGCCTCCGCTGGCGCGGAATGGCACGATCGGCTGGACTTGCGGCAAGGCAGACGGCTGTGCCAGCTGCGTGGAGAATTGCTGGCTTTGCTGCAGAAACTGCTGGCCAGCATTGAACCACGTCTGACTGGTGCTCTCCATTTGTGCGGCGAGTTGCTGCATCTCGATATCCTGCTGGATACGGGAGAGCACGGCGGCATTGTATTGCGCCATCTCCGCCTCGGTCATCGCATCGCGATATCCCGTCAGCTCGCGCTTCCTGTTGCCGCAGGCGATGCGAGTGGGAGCGACCGGCGCCTGGAGCGTGCAGTCCTTGTCACCGACGATGTAGTAATGCCCGGCTATGGCCATCCGCGTCGGAGCGTACGAAGCGCAACCGGACAACAAGATGGCCGCAGCGGCGGACGCACAGATAAGCTTCATTGTTTCACCCCCGGATCGCGGAAGAGCGATATCCGGGAGGCTTTAACGTTCGCTTACGCTGACTTACGACGCGTTCGCGTTCCTCAGCGCTTCAACGCGCGCATCAGCACCGGGTCGTTGGTGGCGGCGGGATCGTGGCGGATGGCAGCTTCCTCCGCGCCGATCGCGTACCAGATGGCGTTGTCGGCCTCCAGCGCCAGCGCGTGCGCGGCATCGGCGATATCGACGCCCGCCAGAACGGACAGCGCCTTGCCGACGAGCGGATCGTCGACCACGCGCAGCAGGCGGTCGAGCTCGGGGATCATCGCGTTGACCACGGCCGGGCCCATCGCCTGGCGCAGGAAGGTGGTGGCCGCTGTGGGCTCGCCCTGGATCAGCGCGGCGGCATTGTCGACGCCGATCGTGCGCACGGTGTCAGCCACCAGCGGCGCGGCGGCGCGGGCACCGTCCTCGGCTATGATGTTCAGGCGATGCTGCAGCTTCTCGCGGAAATCGGGAGAGCGCAGGATGCCCTCCATCATCGAACCACGCCGGCCGAACAGCACCGGAAGGTTGATCCGCGCCACTGCGCTGTCCCAGAACCCGTCGGGCGCGGTCAGCTTGGCGAAGGCATTGCGCGTCGCCAGTTCCAGCAGACGGCGCACCGCCTCCGTGTAGCCCAGCCCCAGGCTGGCGCCGGTCGTGGCGCAGCCCGGCAGCAGCAACAGCCCGGCGAGCGCCGCGCCGCCGGCCAGCAGGCTCCTGCGCCCGATTGCCGTGCGTGCCGCGGCGCTGCCGCTGATTTCACCGGTCATTGTGTTCCCCATAGCCACTTCTTCCCTCGCGTTTCCCCAAATGCCTATATGCGACCCGAACGAAATGGAACGCCTTCGACTCATTGTCTTCAACGCCGTGCTCGGCGTGCTGGACTATCGCAAGCCCGAGGGGCTGGCGCTGGAGCCCGGCTCGGTGGTCGTCGCACCATTGGGTCCGCGACAGATCCTGGGGATCGTCTGGGATGCGGAACGCCTGAGCGCAAAGGAAGTGCCGGATGCAAAACTGCGCCCGGTGCTGGAAGTGCTACCGGTGCCACCGCTTGCTGCTCCGCTGCGCCGGCTGATCGAGTGGACGGCCGATTATTACTGCGCGCCGATATCCTCGGTCGCGCGGATGGCGCTTGCCAGCAGCGCGGCGCTGCGGGGCGGCGGGACGACCACCGAGTACCGCCTCACCGGTGAGGAGCCGGCGCGGCTGACACCGCAGCGCGCTGCCGCGCTGGACGCACTGCAGGGCGAACAGGGCTCGATACGCGAGCTGGCGGAGCTGGCCGGGGTATCGGAAGGCGTCCTGCGCGGAATGGTCGGCGCCGGCCTGCTGGAGCCGGTCACCGTGGACTGCGACCGCCCCTATCGCGCAGCGCTGCCCGACTTCGCCGTTCCCGATCTGAACGAAGGGCAGGCGCAAGCGGCGCGCACGATCGTGCAGGCTGTGGATAGCGGCGGCTTCGCCCCCTTCCTGCTCGACGGCGTGACCGGCTCGGGCAAGACCGAGACCTACTTCGAGGCTATCGCCGAAGCGCTGCGGCAGGAGCGGCAGGTTCTGGTCCTGCTGCCCGAAATCGCCCTCACCGAGAATTTCCTCCGCCGCTTCGAGGTACGGTTCGGCACGCCGCCGGTGCTGTGGCACTCCTCGCTCAAGGCCAGCGAGCGGCGGCGGGCGTGGCGCGCCGTCGTGCAGGGCACGGCCCAGGTCGTGGTCGGCGCACGCTCGGCGTTGTTCCTGCCTTACGCGCGGCTCGGCCTGATCGTGGTGGACGAGGCGCACGAGGTCTCGTTCAAGCAGGACGACGGGGTGCGCTACAACGCCCGCGACGTAGCCGTGATCCGCGCTCGGTTCGAAGGCGTGCCGGTGATCCTGGCCAGCGCGACGCCGGCACTGGAATCCATGCAACTGGCGGAAGCCGGCGTCTACACCCGCATCGAGCTGCCCGACCGTTTTGGCGGCGCCCGGTTGCCCGAAGTCTCGATCGTCGATCTGCGCCACGAGGCCCCGGCCCGCGGGCGCTGGCTGGCGCCCCGGCTGGTCGAGGAGATGAAGGCGCGGCTGGAGCGGGGCGAACAGTCGCTGCTGTTCCTCAACCGACGCGGCTATGCGCCGCTCACGCTCTGCCGCCACTGCGGCTACCGTTTCCAGTGCCCGAACTGCACGGCGTGGCTGGTGGAGCATCGCTTCTCCGGCCGGCTCGCCTGCCACCACTGCGGCCACGAGGTGCCGGTGCCCGAGGCGTGTCCGGAGTGCAGCACGCCCGACTGCCTCGTCGCCTGCGGTCCGGGCGTCGAGCGCATCGCCGACGAAGTGGGCGAGTTGCTGCCCGATGCACGGGTTGCGGTCGTGACATCCGACACGCTCAACTCGCGCGAGGCGGTCGGACGCTTCGTGGCGCAGGCGGAAGAGGGCGCGATCGACGTGATCGTCGGCACCCAGCTCGTCACCAAGGGCTACCACTTTCCCGAATTGACGCTGGTGGGCGTGGTCGATGCCGACCTCGGGCTGGAAGGCGGAGACTTGCGCGCGGGCGAGCGGACTTATCAGCAGATCGCCCAGGTCGCCGGTCGCGCGGGGCGCGGCGAGAAGCCCGGCGAAGTGCTGATCCAGACGCGTCACCCCGAGGCGGCCGTGATCTCCGCTCTCGCCTCTGGCGACCGTGACGCCTTCTATTCCGCCGAGACCGAGGCCCGGCGGGACGCCGGCGCTCCGCCATTCGGGCGCTGGGCCGCCATCATCGTCTCCAGCGAGGACCAGGCCGAGGCGCAGGCCGCCGCACGCGCCATCGGCGGGACCCGGCCGGACCATCCGGACATGCTCGTCCTCGGTCCCGCGCCGGCACCCATGGCTCTGCTGCGCGGCCGCTATCGCTACCGCCTGCTGCTCAACGCGCGCCGCTCGGCCGAACTGCAGCGCTATTTGCGCGAATGGCTAGAGCCGCTGACGTTCCCGCCCGGGGTGCGCGTCGCCATCGACGTGGACCCCTACAGCTTCGTGTGAGGCAGGCAGCGGGTCTGCGGCCTCGATCCGGGCGACGCGCCGAGCCGGCCCGAGAGGGTTGCGCCTGCGCGTTTCTCACCCGGTGTCGCGTCCCTCCCCCTGCCGTCGTCGCCACGTAGCCGGCGCCGCGCCGCGGGATTTCTTGAACGCGCGCGAGAATGCCGCCTCTGATTCGTAGCCCACATCGTCGGCTATCTGGGCCAGCGTCGCGCCGGTGTTGCTCAGCTTCTGCGCCGCGACCTGCATCCGCCACTGGCCGAGGTAGCCGATCGGCGCCACGCCGACGAGACGCTGGAACCGCTCGCCCAGTGCCGATCGCGACAGCCCGACCTCGCGCGCGAGCCCCTCGATCGTCCAGTCGCGGCGGATGTCGGCGTGGAACAGGCCGATCGCGCGCGCCACGAACGGATCGCGCAGCGCCGCGAGCCAGCCCGAAGATTCCTCTGGCAAGTCGGCGACATACCGGCGCACCGCCTCGATGAAGAGCAGTTCCGAAAGCTTGGCGAGAACGGTCGCGCTGCCGGGCCGGCCACTGGCGATCTCGTGCGCGGCGTACTGGAAGGTGGAGCGAATCCAGTCGGCCTCCCCTCCCTCGCCCATCGGCAGGTGGAGCAGGCGGGGAAGGTTGGCGATCACCGGATTTCCGCGCGCGAAGTCACAGCCCAGCCAGCCGCAGATCATCCGCACCTCGTCGCCTCCTCCGCCATAGCGGACCCGATAGAGTCCATCGCCATCCGGCTCGGCCACCTCCGCCGAGTTGATCGGGTCCAGCCGCAAGTCGCTGCCCAGAACGTGGAGGTCGTTGTGGGGGAAGATCACGACCTCGTTGGGTTGCAGCCTCACGGCCGAAGCCGGCTCGCCCGCGACCGCCACCCACGGCTCCCCCGAAACGATGAAATGGTACTGGATCAGGTGGTTCGAAGGGCCGAGGTAGGGCGCGCAGACCTCCGGCACCATCTGCGATGCCACGCACCACGGATGCGAGAACTCGGCGCGCAGGAACACACCGCCGGACAGGCGTGCCACGCGCAGCACATCGGACAGAACGTCCATCGCTTCCCCTCCACCTCGATGGGACCAAGGATCACCCGCGCGCCGGTTCCGGCGTCACGATCATGTTTTGCGGCAACCCGGCCATGTTCCCCGCCGACGGTAGCGCGCAAACCGGCGCCAGCAGCGGGAGTGTCCCCGCCGACCGATTAGCATGAAACAAGACACAACGGAGTCAGAAAAGATGAACACCACGATAGCAACGCCTCCCGCCGAAACGGTCAACGGCATCGACGTCGCGGCCGTGAAGCAACTTGTTGCGAACGTTGAGCAAGATCCCGCCGCCGGAATAACCAACTGGCGCGTCGTCTCGAACTGGCAGGGTCAGACCTGGAGCCGGGCACACGTGGAGGAATATGGAATGAGCGGCGAAAAGGTAGAGCGCCAGTTCACCATCGACATTGACGAGCCCCACGAGCTGGGCGGCTCCAACCGCTTTGCCAACCCGCAGGAAATGCTCCTGGCGGCGCTCAATGCCTGCATGATCGTCGGCTACGCCGCGCAATGCGCGCTGATGGGGATTACGCTGACGCATCTCGAGATCGAGACCAAGGGGGACATCGATCTGCGCGGCTTCTTCGGCCTCTCGAAGGACGTGAAGCCGGGCTACGATGCGCTGAACTACACCGTCCACATCGCCGGCGACGGCACGCCGGAACAGTTCGCGCAAGTGCACGAGGCGGTAATGCAGACATCGCCCAACTTTCACAACGTCTCGCGCCAAGTGGCACTGCGGCCGGAGTTCGTGGTGATGTGAGATCGTGCCGGACCTGCGGCAAAGCGGTTCAGCCGCGCGCAACCTGGCGCGCGGCAGAGCGTTTCGCAGCCGAGAGGAATGGAGCTCTACCCGAATGAAGCATCTCCCGTTTGTCGCCGCCGCATCGCTGACCGCCCTGGCCTTGCCAGCCGCCGCCCATGCCGACACGGTACCGACCATCGCCCAGGGTCACACCTTGCTCAACGTCACGGCCGAGGGGTCCTCGACCCAGACGCCGGACATGGCGCTGTTCAGCGCGGGCGTCACGACGCAGGGCACCACCGCCAGCGCCGCACTGGCGGAAAACTCGACCCGGATGACCCAGGTGATCGCCGCGCTGAAGCGCGCGGGCATCGCCGAGAGGGATATTCAGACGAGCAATCTCAACCTTAGCCCGGTCTATGCACCGCCCAAGCGCCTGCCGGACGGCAGCGTAGAGGATCAGGGCCAAACGATCATCGGCTATCAGGTATCCAACACCGTCTCGGTCAAGCAGCGCAAGCTGTCGGACTACGGGAAGGTGATCGACGCCCTCGTCGCCGCCGGCGCCAACCAGGTGAACGGGCCGAACTTCCAGCTCGCCAAGCCCGACGCCGCGCAGGACGAGGCGCGCACGGAGGCGATAAAGATCGCCCGTCAGCGCGCCCAGCTCTATGCGAGCGCGGCGGGACTGCGCGTCGCCGGGATCGTGTCGATCAGCGAGAGCGGAAGCTACACCCCGCAGACGGTCATGTTCCGGCGGGCTGCGATGGACGTGGCCGCCGCCGCGCCTCCGCCGGCGGTCATGGGCGGCGAGCTGGAAACCAACGTCAACGTCACGGTACAATTCGAACTGGCACCGTAATTCCCGTCGCCCGGGACGGCCCTCGCCACAGGGCCGCCCCGGGCCGACGCCGATCCAGGGTCGGGGCCGACACCATTACCTCTCCCATTCCGGCCCGCGCTGTCCTAAATGGCGCTGCGTGACCACGCCTGCCATCAAGATCTGCGGCATCAGAGAACCCGCCGCGCTCGACGCCGCGATCCGCGCCCATGCCGATCATGTCGGCCTCAATTTCTTCGCCCGAAGCCCACGCTCGGTCACTCCGGGCGAGGCCGCCGCGCTCGGCGCGCGTGCCGAAACGCGCATCGGTGCCGTCGGCCTGTTCGTGAATGCCGACGACGCGCTGCTGGCTGAAGCCGTGCCCGCTGCCCGGCTCACCGCGATCCAGCTCCACGGCGACGAGACGCCCGCTCGCGCTGCGGAACTGCGCGCGCGGTTCGGCAAGCCGGTGTGGAAGGTCATCTCCGTCACCACCGCGCAGGATGTCGCTCGCGCCGCCGCCTATGCCGGTGCTGCCGATCTCATCCTGTTCGATGCCAAGACGCCGGCCGGTATGCTTCCGGGCGGCATGGGCCTCAGCTTCGACTGGTCGCTGGTCGCGCACTGGAAGGGGCCGCTGCCCTGGGGCCTCGCGGGGGGGCTCAACCCCGCGAACGTGGCCGAGGCGGTCCGGCTCACCGGCGCGCCGCTGGTCGATACCGCATCCGGCGTCGAAACGGCGCCCGGCGTCAAGGACGAGAGCCTCATGGCCGCGTTCTGCCTGGCCGTTCGGGCTGCTGGACAATGACGCCCCCCTCTGCCAAGCGCCGCGCATGACCGCCAACCCGACTGCCAACAGCTTCCGCAATCAGCCCGACGAGAGCGGCCACTTCGGCCAGTTCGGCGGCCGCTACGTCGCCGAGACGCTGATGCCGCTGATCCTCGATCTGGAGAAGGAATACCGCGCGGCACAGGCCGACCCGGCATTCCAGGCCGAGTTCGACGACCTGCTGGAGCACTTCGTCGGCCGCCCCAGCCCGCTCTACTTCGCGCCGCGCATCACCGAGCACTTCCGCGCGCTCGCGCCGGACGGAAAAGGCCCCAAGATCTACTTCAAGCGCGAGGAGCTGAACCACACCGGCGCGCACAAGATCAACAACTGCGTCGGCCAGATCCTGCTCGCGTTGCGCATGGGCAAGACGCGCATCATCGCCGAGACGGGCGCTGGCCAGCACGGTGTCGCCACCGCCACCGTCGCCGCGCGCTTCGGGCTGCCATGCACCATCTTCATGGGCGCCAAGGACGTGGAACGGCAAAAGCCCAACGTGTTCCGCATGAAGCTGCTCGGCGCCGAAGTCCGCCCCGTCACCAGCGGCGCGGAAACGCTGAAGGACGCGATGAACGACGCGCTGCGCCACTGGGTCGCGAACGTCCACGACACCTTCTACATCATCGGCACCGCCGCCGGTCCGCACCCCTACCCCGAGCTGGTCCGCGACTTTCAGTCCGTTATCGGTCGCGAGACGCGCGAGCAGATGCTCAAGGCGGAGGGTCGCCTGCCCGACATGCTGGTGGCGGCCGTGGGCGGCGGATCGAACGCGATCGGCCTGTTCCATCCGTTCCTCGACGATTCCGAAGTGGCGATGGTCGGCATCGAGGCCGGCGGACACGGGATCGACAGCGGCCAGCACGCCGCCAGCCTGACAGGTGGCAAGCCCGGCATCCTCCACGGCAACAAGACGTATCTGCTGCAGGACGAGGACGGCCAGATCACCGAGGCCCATTCGATCAGCGCCGGGCTGGACTATCCTGGCCTTGGCCCCGAGCACTCGTGGCTGCACGAGAGCGGCCGGGTGCGGTACCTGCCGATCACCGACCGGCAGGCGCTGGAGGCGTTCCAACTCTGCTGCAAGCTGGAAGGCATCATCCCCGCCCTCGAAAGCGCCCA
>Ga0068862_100002033_pt1 | contig 18325 bp, 20 predicted proteins | sample KBSSwiS52_FD_66598 | JGI IMG/M metagenome (GOLD analysis project Ga0068862, IMG submission 66598) | Switchgrass rhizosphere microbial communities from Kellogg Biological Station, Michigan, USA - KBS Switchgrass S5-2 | ecosystem: Host-associated > Plants > Roots > Rhizosphere > Soil ... | reverse complement strand
ACCACGTTGGGGAAGTAGCTGGAGCCCGGGGGGATGCACGCCTCCAGAACCGCTCCCACCCCGGCCGCGAGAAGCTCTCTGCGGTCTTTCATTTCTCCCCTCCGTTTCCCGAGCCGCTGTCCTCGATGGTCGGGGCGGCGGGCCGCACCTCGACGTGCGGCGCTCCTCCCGGCACGTCCCGCGGCGTATCGAAACCTTTTCCGGGCTCGACGATGTCCCAGCGGATCATCATCGCGTGGTCCTCGTGGACGACGTTGTGGCAGTGCATGACGTACTTGCCGAGGAAGTCCGGCCAGCGCATGTAGACCTTGACCTCGTCGCCGGGCAGCAGGATGGCGATGTCCCTGCGCTTGCCGCCGAAGAACGAGCGCACGGGCCGGCGCTTCTCCGGCGCCTGCTGGAAGTACTCGACCACGGTCAGCTCGCGGTCGTCGACGTCCTGGATGTGGCTGGGCTTGTACGGCTTGCCGTTGACCGCGAGGAGCAGGAACTCCACGAAATGGCTGTGGATCGGGTGCGACCAGTTGCGCCCGCCGTTGCGCAGGGTCCAGATCTCGGCGCTGTTCTGATCGATGCCGGCGTCGATCCGGTTGGGATCCATCACCCGGTTGTTGATCGTCCACAGGCCGCCCTCGTAGTCGAACGTCCAGGTGCGGTGCCGCTTCACGTCGGCGAGGTCGACCGCGGGCCAGGGCCGGAAGGAGTCGGGGATGCGGCTGTTGTCCGGCCCCGTCGCCGGCACCACGTCGAAGCGCATCAGGAAGCTCTGGGGATCGGAGAATCTGAGCCGGGCTCCCGAGGGGCCGGCGCCGTTGGTCTGCGCGAGCAGGTTGTGGAGGAAGATCTGGTCGCCCGGCTTGTAGGCCGAGAAGTCCATGATGACGTCGACCCGCTGGCCCACGCCCAGGAAGATGCCCTGCGTGAGCACCGGCTGCGGCAGGAAGTTGCCGTCGCCCGTGATGGCGATGAACGGCGGCTCGTCGGTGCCGTTGACCTTGCGGCTGGAGCGCAGGAACAGCTCGTAGAAGCGGGAGGGGCCGCCGTTCAAGAGACGGAAGCGGTACTTGCGCGCCTCGACCTGGAAGTACGGGGTGATCCGCCGGTTGACCGTCATGCGATCGCCGAGCATGCCGTCCGTGTTCCAGGCGTCGAAGACGACCTGGGCGCCTTCGCCGGGGATTTCCGCGAACTTGATGTCCTGGAGGATCAGCGGGATGTCGTACTTGGGGAAGCTGGGGAGATGCCAGCCCGTGTTCTCGTCGCCCGTATCGCCGGCATCGTCCTCGTCGAAGAGGAGATAGAAGCCGGCGAGACCGGCATAGACGTTGGACGCGGTGAAGTCCAGCCGGTGGTCGTGGTACCAGAGCGTGGTGAGCTTCTGGAGCGGATCGAACCCGGCGGGGAAGTTCGCGTAGTGGTGGTCCCAGTACTCGCCCGAGTCGATCCAGTCCACGGGGTTGCCGTCGCTCTCCGACGCCGTATGGCCGTTGTGGAGATGGCTCGTGGTCGAGGGCAGCGCCCAGAAGACGTTGGAGTGCCCGACCGTCGGCAGGTTGTTGACGCGGCGGACGAGCACGGGCTCGCCGTAGCGCGCCTGGTAGGTGGGGCCGGGCGTGCTCGGCTCGTAACCCCCTGACTGGAAGCCCCACGACCAGCTCCCGTTCGCGTACGGGCCTTCCGGGTGATACTGCCAGAGGAATTCGGTCTCGTTGATCTGGTAGAGCTTCCGCGGCGCGAACTCCTCGTAGCGCTGGTGGGCGCTCGGGTCCGGCGGCGGGCTCAGGCTCGCGACCGGCTGCATGACCGGCGGCACGAACAGCTCGGCCACGAAGGGCCGCGCCGGCGGGCTCGGCGGCTGGCCGTCGAGCTCCCGCGGACGGTCGTCCGGTGGACAGAGGAACTTCAGGAATTCTTTGTGCTGCGCGGCCGCCCTGCCGGGCGGGAGGAGGCCTGTGCCGCCTGCCACAAGCCCCAGCTTGAGAAGGTCTCTCCGAGTCGCCATCGGCCCTCCTCCGTAACGCTGTCAGCCAGTCAACGTGAGAGCATTGTAGCCCGGCCCGCACCGGGTAGGAGGGACCGTTTTGGATGGATCAGCTCGCTGCGAGGCGAGCGGTCCTCCTGAGCAGTTGCTCGGCCACCTCGGGCTTGCGGCGGCCGATGCCGCAGGAGCTGGCCACGTCCACCTTGCTCCCCCTCGCCTCTTCGATGGCGCGCAGGATCCCCGTGCTCTCGCCGTCCGAGAGACCCTCGTGCACGAAGCCGGCGACGAAGTGGGTGCCTTCCGGCAGGCGGATGTCCGCGAGCGGCTGATACAACGCCGGGTCGGTCGAGGGTGGCACGTTGCCGGCGGCGAGCGGGTAGTGCATGTAGACCAGCTCGTGCTCGCGCGGCCATCTCTCGACCAGGCGGTTCGAAAATTCCACGAGCGGCCGGAGGTCGTCAAGCTGCATCAGCGGCATGTTGTGCAGGTCGCCGAGGCAGAGATGCAGGCCGATGCGGGCGCGGGGCCTGATCCGGCCCACCAGGTCGAGGATCGGACCGAGGGAGAGCGCGTCCATCATCTGGGGCATCGCGTAGGCCGCGTACACTTCCGGCGGCGCTTCGAGCTGGATGACGACGTCGTCCCCCGCCAGCTCCAGCATGGCGTTCACCTCGCGGGCGATGACCTCGTTGAAGGCCCCCAGGTAGCGCATGCGGTCCTCCGGGTTGGCGATGACGAACCCGAGCCCGAGGCCGGTGGGAACTCCCATCTGGAACTTGAGGCCGTTCCATCCCCCTTCGTCCCGCAGGCGGCGGAAGAGCGGGTAGTAGCGCGCGAGCTCCGCGTCGTAGCCGAACGAGAGACGGTGCGGCACCTCCTCGGGCTGGCACAGGGGCTCGAGCTGGTGGAGGCCGTCGTAAGTCGCCGGAACGCCGTTCCTGGCCCGCACCGGCTCTTTCACCACCCGCCAGTTCTCCCGGTCCTTGTAGAGGATCTCGACGGCGCGGATGATCCAGCAGGCGCGCGTGCCGTCGGGGAACTCCGGGGTGCGCTCGCCCACCTCTCCGTCGGGCAGGGAGAACAGGTGGGGACCGAGCTCGGCGAGAGCGCGGCGCATGCAGTCCTCTTCGTCGCGGAACGGCATGCTTCCGACCAGCAGGGCGTGTCGCATCGTCTTCTCCTTTGCGGAGATTCTACGCTGTCTCTTCGGCCCTCCGCAGCACCCGCAGGAAGTTCTCGCCGAGGATCAGCTTGACGCCGGCCCTGTCCACGCCGCGGTCCAGCAGGGCGGCGGTGAGGTCGGGGAAGCGGGAGACGTCCTCGAAGCCGGAGAGGACGTCGGGGATGCCGTCGAAGTCGGTGCCGATCCCCACGTGCTCCTCGCCTGCGACGTCGATCAGGTGGATCAGGTGGTCCACGTAGACGGAGAGGGGGACCTCGGGAAGCGGGCGGTCGGCAAAGAGGCGCGCGTGGGCCTGCGAGTGGGTCTTCGGGTCGGCCATGTAGGCCTCCTGCGTGGCCAGCAGCTCCTCGCGGACCTCCTTGCCCCGCTTGCGGTCGGCCGCGCTCGCCTGCGTGCAGACGAACGCCGGGTAGGAGTTGGCCATGACCACGCCGTCCTTCCTGGCGATCTCCCGCACGAGCGCGTCCGGCAGGTTGCGCGGGTGGTCGCAGAGCGCCCGGGCCGAGCTGTGGCTCGCCACGACCGGGATGCGCGAGACCTCCAGGACATGGAGCACGGCGGCGTCGGAGACATGGGAGACGTCCGGCACGATGGCGCGGCGGGTCATCTCCCAGACGATCGCCTCCCCCTCCCCCGAGAGCCCGCCGTGCCGAGCTTCATCGGTGGAGGCATCGCACCACTCGTGCGTGGCCATATGGGTGAGGGTGACATAGCGGATCCCCATCTTGACGCAGGCGTCGAGCGTCCCCGGGAGGGTCAGGGGGCGGCCGTTCTCCAGGCCGAAGAGCACCGAGACGACGCCGCGGTGCCAGGCGCGGAGCACGTCCTCGGCGCTGACGGCGATCTCCATGCCCTGGACGGCCTCGATGTGCTCGACGGAGATCCGGTGCAGCTCCCGGGCATGCTTCCAGCCCCTCTCGGGGTCGAGCGAGGGCGGCAGATAGAGGGCGAAGACCAGCGCGTCGACGCCGCCCTCCCGCAGGCGGGGGAGGTCGACATGGCGGTCGGAATGGCGCTCCGCCAGGCTGACGGGACTCTCCCAGAGCCTGGTGGGGACGTCGGTATGGCCGTCGAGGACGAGGCAGTTTTCGTGGAATCCCATGGCGGGAGTCTACCGTCTCCTTGCCCATACGTACGTTTTCTCGTACCATTGGGAAAGGAGACGGACATGAAGACGATCACAGCCAGCCATGCCAGGACCAACCTCTACCGCCTGCTGGAGGAGACCGCCCAGTCGAGCGAGCCGATCCAGATCACCGGCAGGAGAGGAAACGCCGTGCTGGTCTCCATGGATGACTGGCAAGCCCTTCAGGAGACGGTCTACCTGCTGTCGATTCCGGGCATGCGCGAGTCGATCCGGGAAGGCCTCGAAACGCCGCTCGACGAGTGCTCGGAGGACCCGGGCTGGTGAGCCGATGGCGCCTGCTGTTCACGAAGCAGGCGCGGAAGGACGCCAGGAAGCTTGCGGCGAGCGGCATGCGGCCCAGGGCCGAAGAGCTCCTGAAGATCCTGGAAGAGAACCCGTTCCTCAGCCCGCCCCGGTACGAAAAGCTGGTCGGGGACCTGGACGGCGCCTACTCGCGCCGGATCAACATCCAGCACCGCCTCGTCTACGAGGTGGATGAGAAGGCGAAAGCGGTGAAGGTGATCCGCATGTGGACCCACTACGAGTAGGGGAATGCCGGTCCCACCCCCCTTGTTGTAGCGCTTGCCCGAGAACGCCCTTGCCAGGACAGCCCCTCATCGGCTAGGCTTCCGCGTTCTTGGAGACGCAAATCCACCCGGTACAAAAGCCCGGGAGAAAAGGATCTGATCGTGAAGAAAGACATCCACCCCACTCTGCACATGGTGACCGTGGTGTGCGCCTGCGGCAACACGTTCCAGACGCGCTCGACCAGTGACGAGGTGCGCCTGGAGATCTGCAGCGAGTGCCACCCGTTCTTCTCGGGCAAACAGAAGCTGATCGACACCGCCGGACGCGTCGAGCGCTTCAAGCGCCGGTACGCCAAGAGCGCGTAAGCCCCAGTGGGCCCGCCGGGGCCCACCCAACCCCATGAAAGAGCCGGAAACCGAGCTGCTGATCGGCGGCCAGGCGTTGATCGAGGGAGTGCTGATGCGCTCCCCGGGCGCCTACGGCATCGCCGTGCGTCGGCCCGACGGCAGCCTCGCCCTCCAGAGAGGCAAAGTCTCCTCCATCGCCAGGCGCTGGCCGGTGCTCAAGCAGCCCATCCTGCGCGGCGTGGCCGTGCTCTTCCAGTCGCTCTTCCTCGGCATCCAGGCGCTCAACTTCTCGGCTCTCGAAGCCGCCACCCCCACGCCTGATCAGCTTCCGAAGGATGCCGGGAAGCCGGCCTCGAAGCTGGCGGTCGCCGGCTCGATGGCCTTCGGCCTGGGGCTCGGCGTCGTCATCTTCCTGCTCGTCCCGCTCTGGCTGACCGAGCTCGCCCAGAAGTACCTGTTCGGCGAGATGCACAGCCTGGCGTTCAACCTGTTCGACGGACTGCTGCGCGGCATCTTCTTCCTCGTCTACATCGTGGCGATCTCGCGGATGGACGACATCCACCGCGTCTTCCAGTACCACGGCGCCGAGCACAAGGTGGTGTTCGCCTGGGAGTCCGGCCGCGGCCTGACGGTCGAGAACGCCCGCGCGCAGAGCCGGCTGCATCCGCGCTGCGGCACGAGCTTCCTGCTCTTCGTGCTGCTGGTCTCGATCGTGCTCTTCGCGCTGATCCCGAAGACCGCGCCGTTCCTGGTCAAGTTCGGCGGCCGGCTCGTGCTGGTGCCGCTGATCGCCGGCCTCTCCTACGAGGTGCTGCGCCTGACCGCGAAGCGCAGCAAGGCATCGCCAATTTTCCGCATCCTGGTGGCTCCCGGGCTGGCACTCCAGAGGATCACGACGCAGGATCCCACGGACGACATGCTGGAGGTGGCGATCGTCGCCCTCCAAGAGGCCCTGCGCGAGGATGGGATGCTGCCCGAAGCGGTGGCAACGGCCGAGGAAGCCCCGGTGTTGGCGTAAGCTGAGCGCTTGTACCCGAGAAAGCCATGTTCGACAAACTGTCCCAGATCGAGAAGACCCACGAAGAGCTGACCCAACGGCTGGCGGACCCGTCCGTGCTGTCGGACCACAAGGCCTACACCGAGACGAACAAGGCGCTGGCGGAGATCTCGCGCACGGTCCAACTGTTCCGCGAGTACAAGCGCGCCAGGCAGCAGAGCCGCGAGACCGACGAGATGCTCTCCGGCCTGGCCAAGGACGACGAGCTCTACGAGATGGCGCGCGAGGAGCGCGAGCAGCTCCTGCAGCGGGTCCAGAAGCTGGAGGACGAGCTGCGCGTCGAGCTCACGCCCAAGGACCCGAACGACGCCCGCAACGTCGTGCTGGAGATCCGGGCCGGCACGGGCGGCGACGAGGCCACGCTGTTCGCGGCCGAGCTCTTCCGCATGTACACGCGCTACGCCGAGCGGATGGGCTGGCGGATGGAGGTCATCGACCTTTCCGAGTCCGAGGTCCGTGGCGTCAAGGAGGTCTCGGCCATCGTCGAGGGGCGCGCCGCCTACAGCCGCCTCAAGTACGAGGGCGGGACCCATCGCGTGCAGCGGGTGCCCGCGACCGAGTCCGCTGGCCGCATCCACACCTCCGCGGTCACCGTCGCGGTGCTGCCCGAGGCCGAGGACGTGGAGGTCGAGGTGGACGAGAAGGACCTCCGCATCGACCGCTTCTGCGCCTCCGGCCCCGGCGGCCAGGGCGTGAACACGACCTACTCGGCCGTGCGCCTGACCCACATCCCCACGGGACTCGTGGTGAGCTGCCAGGACGAGCGCAGCCAGATCAAGAACAAGGCCAAGGCGCTGCGCGTGCTCAAGGCCCGCCTGCTGGAGATGGAGCAGGAGAAAGCCGACAGCGCCATGACCGAGGAGCGGCGCAAGATGGTCGGCAGCGGCGACCGCTCCGAGAAGATCCGCACCTACAACTTCCCGCAGTCCCGGGTGACCGACCACCGCATCGGCCTGTCGCTCCACCAGCTCCCCGCCATCCTGGAAGGCGACCTGGACGCGCTGATCGAGCCCCTGATGAGCCACTTCCAGGCGCAGAAGATGGAAGAGGCGTCCAGAGTGAACTGAGCCCTCACCCCCCGGCCCCCTCTCCCATCCGCACACCCGGACCCCCGGGAGAGGGGGAGGCGGTTACGCCCAAACTTCTTCCCATACATCTCCGCTCCGTTCCGGAGAGGCGGAGCCACGCATGGGAAGACAGTTGCCGGAGCCACCCTCCCCTCTCCCGGGGGTCCGGGCGTGCGGCCGGGAGAGGGACCGGGGGTGAGGGCTCCGGGTTACAATGCCCTCCACAAGGAGGAGCACCCCCATGAAAAAGATCGCCGCCGCCGTGCTGGGCCTGTGCGGGCTCGTGTTTGCCGGATGCTTCGACATCGAGCAGACGCTGACGCTGGAGAAGAACCTGTCCGGCAAGGCCGGGTTTGCCATGAAGGTGAACATGGAGCCCATGGTCGGCTTCATGGTGCGCATGCAGCGCGAGATGGAAGGCAAGACCGGCGAGCCTACCGCGGCCGAGCTGGACAAGGCGCGCAAGGAGTTCCTGGCCTCGAAGAAGCCCGAGACCACTCCGGACTTCGAGAAGGACAAGAAGGAGCTTCAGAGCAAGCTGCCCAAGGGGGTCACCCTCCTCGACAGCTCGTTCAAGGACGAGGGCCTCAAGATCGCCGCCAACTTCCTCTTCGGCTTCGACAACGTCTCGAAGCTGAGCGAGATCCAGTTCCCCAAGAAGAAGGAGGAGGGCGCCGAGCAGCAGGGTCCCGGCGGCGGCCCCGGCAATCCGGTCGAATCGCCGTTCAATGGCCTCAAGGTCGTGGACGAGGGCAGCACGATCCTGGTGACCAGCCCGACCGAGAACCCGGTGGCCGACCAGCAGGAGCAGACCGCCCAGATGGACCTCGATCCCGCCGCCAAGAAGCAGATGGAGGAGATGTTCAAGGGCCTGCGGGTCGCCTTCAAGATCACCGCCCCGTTCCAGGTCGTGGAGCACAACGCCCACCGCAAGGAGGGCAACACCCTGATCTGGGAGTACGACCTCAAGACCTTCGAGAAGATGAAGCCCGAGGATCTCGCCCAGGGCGTGCGGGTGCGGTACAAGAAGTAGGGGCGGCCCTTGTGGCCGCCCTCCGTCCAGGGGCACTCACAAGGGGTGCCCCTACCGCCCTGCCCCCAGCCGCCACAGCGCCGCCACCGTCAGCTCGCCGATCCGGTGGAGCTCCTCGATCGTCAGATACTCGTCCGTGCCGTGGCCGCGGTAGGGCACTCCGGGCCAGGCCGGGCCGAAGTCGATGCCGTCCTTGAAGAGCCTCGCCTGCGTGCCGCCGCCGATCGCGATCGGCCGGCCGGCCGTGCCCGTCACCTCCTCCCAGACGGCGAGGAGGTTCGCGACCAGCTCCCCTTCCGCAGGGACCAGGTGCGGCTGCCCGAAGACCTGCACGGCCGGGACGATCTTCCCGCCCTCGCCCTCTCCGAACACGGCAGTCTTCTCCGCGACCCGCTCCTCGATCTGCTTCGCATCGATCCCGAGCGGCACCCGGATGTTGATCCGCGCCGCGGGTGCTCCCTCTTCTTCCATGAGGAAGACCAGGCAGGAGGTCAGCGGACCCATGACCGGATGGCTGTGGGCGATGCCCAGGCTGCGGCCGTCGGTCTCCAGCCCCACGTTCGTGCCGACGAAACGGGCGAGGGAGCCCCAGGCGTCCTGGCGCAGGTCGAGAGTCGCGAGGAAGGCGGTCAGGTCGCCCAGCGCGTTGTGCCCGCTGGCCGGCTCGGACGTGTGCCCGCCCTTGCCCTCGGCGGTCAGCTTCAGGAGGTTCCCCTCCTGGGTCACGGTCAGCTTGGCGGAATGGCCGGCAGCCCAGCGGGCGGCAAGCTCGTCCAGGCTCTCCCGCGGCCCGCCGCCCACCCACTCCAGCAGCGCCTCTCCCCCCTCGGGGATGATCGAGTTGCCGCTGCCGCCCGACATCTTCACCACCCGCCAGGAGCCGCCCTGCGCCGGCTCCGTCGCCTGGGCGCGGAAGGTGATGAGCCCGTACGCCTTCTGGGCATGGGTCACGGGGTAGTTGGCGTCGATGCCGAGCGTGCGGTCCGGCATGGGCGCGCGCTCCAGGTAGTAGGGGATCTCCTCCCAGCTCGACTCCTCGGCGTTGGCGACCAGCAGCCGCAGGGTCCAGCCGAGCGGCCAGCCCGTGTCGCGGAGGGCCGCCATGGAGTAGAGGGTCACGACGATCGGACCCTTGTCATCCTCCGTGCCGCGGCCGACGACGCGGCCATCCACGATCTTCCCCTCCCAGGGCGGCGACGACCAGTGCTGGCCCTGGACGTCCTGGACGTCGCCATGGGTCAGGACGGCCAGGATCGGCTTCGGGCCGGGCAGGGTGATCTCCTCGACGCGGCCGTCGAAGGGCTTGAACTGGAGCCCGAGCTTCTTCGCCTTTGCTTCCAGCCACTTGCGCTGTTTCCCGAACTCGGGCGCGTCCCAGTTCGTGCGTCCCTCCTCGGCGTAGGTCCGGAAGCGGACCATCTCTTGCAAGTCGGTGATGATGCTGTCGCCATACCGCGCCACGAGGTAGCGCCGCAGCAGGCAGGAGGCCAGGGATGAGGATTCGGACGCAACCGGTTTTCCAGGCTCCAGGGACTCCACCCGGGAGGCCAGACCGGCGTCGCCGGCCTTCTTCGCCGAGGAGGCCACGGCAAGGCGGAAGGCGCGGAAGCCCTTCGGCCCGCTGGGCTCGGACAGCCTCGTCACGGCGCGGGCGCCGGCCTGGAGATGGTTCCCCAGGCGCTGGCACTCCGATCCCTCGGGCAGTTCCTGCGCCTGGACGGAGGGAACCATGGAGAACAAGAGCGTGAAAACGGCTCCGGTGATCGTCTTTCTGGTCATGGGGGTCTTTTACCATATGGGCGCGAGCCTGGCGTCGCCGATCCGGATCACCGGCCGGGTCCTGGAGGCCCGGGAGCCTGTCGCGGGGGCCCGCGTCGAGCTCTACCCGGCCGCTCCGGCCTTCAAGGATGCCCTCCGGCAGCTCGCGGGCGATCTTCCCCTGCCCCTTCAGTCCACGCAGACGGGTACGGACGGCACGTTCGAGCTGACCGCCCCGGAGAGCAGCGCCTACCGGGTGGTCGTGCAGGCGAAGGATCGCCTCGCCCTGGAGCATCGGGGCGTCGCCGCGGCGGACCCGGTCTCCCTCCCCCCCGCGGAGCTGATTCGCCCTGCCACGATCACCCTCCAGGCGCTCGGACCCGACGGCCAGCCGCTCGCCGGGCTCCCGCTCCGGGTGGCGCCTCCCATGGACGGCGCCCCCTGGGCACGGGACGGCTGGCAACCCGCGGAGCGCCGGGGCGTCACGGGGCCGGACGGCAAGCTGGTCCTCCCGCGCTGGAAGCTCGAGGAGCTGAGCGTCTACGTCATCGATCCGCTCTACCTGGGCCAGGTGGCTTCCGAGGTCCACGGAGACGCGGTCACCGTGCGTCCCGAGTCCCGTCCCCGGACGGTCGAGGTGCTCGGCGCGCAGGGAGAGCCGGTGGCCGGAGCGCTCGTCCGCTGGTGGACCTGGCCGGTCGGCGTCACGGGACCGGACGGCCGGCTCAGCGTGAGCCTCCCGGGCGATGGAGACCTGCCGTTGCTCGTCGAGGGTCCGAACGGAGAGCGTGCGCAGGTGACGCCGGGGGTCGAGCCCGTCGCGGGAGTCCTGATCGTCCGGCTGGGTTCGCTAGAGGAGGAGCTCGGCCGGATCGCGGGACCTCTTACCCTAGGGCAGGAGGTGGAGCTTGCGAGAGGAGCGAGGCAGGCTTCCCGACCTGGTCCTGCTGCCGATCCTGCTTGCCACGGCGTCCGCCGCGCCGGAAGAGGGCCAGCAGCTTGAGCAGCCGCTCCGCGCCGGGCTGCTTCATCTCCCGGCGGTAGCCGCGCACGAGCTTCGCCCAGCGCGCCTCCGTGAACGGCTCGGACAGCGCCTGGGAGCCAAGCCCGCGAAAAGAGCGCCTCACACGTCATTCTGAGTCGCTAACGTCTTTCAAAGTCGACAACAACAACAAAAAAAGAACTTACCTGTTGACAACGCCCCGGAGAATCCCTATCATGCCAGTCATTCGATGTAGATGTACCTCTTCGGCGCCAATTACGGCGACGAGGGTTCCCCAAAAAGGGGGAAAGGAGAAGCACAGATGGCTGTCGAGCGTCGTTACATGAACCGGATCAACGGATGGTCCCAGGTGGCCGGGGGCGTGAGCTCCAATCCGCAGGGGACCGAGCATCTGCAGCCGGGGGCCGGCCGGCTGCAGGGACTGCACAAGCGGGCCAGCGATCTCAGCCTGCAGCAGGCCGCTCTGACCACGGCCAAGCAGGAGAACACCAAGGAGCTGCAGCAGGTGCTCCGCGAGGGTGACGCCCTGGCCGACTTCCTCCGCACCGGAGCCCGCGCCCATTTCGGCGCGGACAGCGAGAAGATGATCGAGTTCGGGATGCAGCCGTTCCGCGGCCGCAAGCTCTCGCCCGAGGCCAAGGCCAAGAGGTCCAAGGCCAAGGCTCCCGAGACCTCGGCTCCCGCCGAGACCTCCTCCGCTCCTGACACCGTCAAGTAGTCCGTCTTTCCCGGGGGGCGTGCTGTCACGCGCCCCCCTCCTTTCCCCTCCCGATCCTCTCAGCACCCTTCGACAGCCCCCAAGCTCCCGGGCGGCGGCGCTGCGTCCTCCTCCCGCGTGACATTGCATGCATCCGGAGCCGCATTGCACGCGTCCGGAGCCACGTTGTACCCGTATGCCGTGGCGTTGCACGCGGGCATCGCCTCGCCGTACGCATGCAAAGGGGCGTTGCACGCGGACCGGGCGGCGTTGCACGCGTGCGATGCGCCATTGTCCGCGTCTCGAGTGGCATTGCACACGGACGGAGCCGCGTTGCATGCAGACGGCGGCACGCTGCAAGCGTCGCGAGCGGCATTGCAGGCGTCCGGAGCCACGTTGTACGCGTCTCGAACGGCAGTGCACGCGGACAGCGCCGCGTTGCGTGCAGACGGCGGCACATTGTACGCGCCCCGACCGGCGTTGCATCGATACAACGGCTCGTCGTACGCATGCAGTGTCACCTTGTCCGCGGACATCGCGGCGCTGCACACGTCCGGAGTCCCGTTGTACGGGTCCCGAGCGGCATTGCACACGGACAGCGCCGCGTTGCACGCATACGGCGGCTCGTCGTACGCGTCCCGAGAGGTATTGGATCGATGCAACGGCTCGTTGTGCGCATGCAGCGTGACGTCGTACGCGGACACTCTGGCGTTGCACGTGCGCAATGTCGCGTCGTATGCGTCCCGCGCGGCATCGCGCACGGACGGCGCCTCGTTACACGCAGACAACGGCACGTTGTACCCGGACAACGGCATGTCGTACGCGCCCCGAGTGGCGTTGCACGGATGCAACGGCTCGTTGTACGGGGACAACGCCGCGCTGCACGCATGCAACGTGACCCTGGATGCTTGCAATGAGGCGTGCGACGACTGCCGGGTGGACAAGCAGAGGCGGGAGGCGCCGGCCTGCGCCGCTTTCAAGGGAGCCAGATCGGCCTGCGTCATCGGGGAGATCTCAGATCCGAGAGCACCTGGTTCAGAACCGGCAACGAAACCTGCCCGGGCGCCGTGAATTCGATGCCAATGGCTCGCCCGGAGGCGCTCGTCATGACGCGAGATCAGCTCAGGCAGCTCCTCGGCAGCCTGCCGCGGAACTCGTGATCCGCTGAATGGTCATCGTCTGTACCTCCTGGCACTCACTGGCACTCAGAAGATCTGCAGTTCGGGGACCACCGAGGCGATGTCGTCGAAGTCGCGGTCGCTGTGCAGGAGGAGGAGGTCGTTCTCGATCGCGATCTGTGCCACCAGGCAGTCGATCGTGCTGCGAACGGTGATCCCCTTTCGGCGGCAGCGGAAGTAGATCCGGGCGGCCTCGGCATAGGTCGCGAGCGGGTCCTGGGGGTGGTAGAAGCGCTGAGACCGAAGATACGTCTCCAGGCGGGCGAAGCTGACGTCCGAGTCCGTGCCCTGGAGGACTTCCTGATAGATGAGAGACGTGATGCCGAAGGGACGAGCCTCGTCGAGGATCCGTTGGAACTTATCGACGGATTGGGTTGAGGTGCCTCGAAGGTAGTCGACCCAGACCGACGTGTCCACAAGGAACACGCCTAGGCTTCCTCGGTGCGCAGCCGCTTGTAGTCGTAATCCGGCCGGAGCCCTCCCATCCCCCTCAGCTCCCGCACGTCAAGCCGCCGGTGGTTCGAGATGAACTCCCGCAGGGCCAGGTGCACGAGGTCTTTCTTCGTGCTCACCTTGGCGTAGCGGAAGGCCTCTTCGAGAAGCGTGTCATCCAGATCGATGTTGGTGCGCACTCTATACACCTCCTATGTGTATGATGCTACCCCAGGCTTGCCAGGGCGGCAAGCCTCCTCCCGGAACGTCGGTATCCCTCTCAGAATCCATTGGTTATGCGGAGCTGCACATAACAGATGTTATGGAGAGTGGTCGGTTATGTGGAGTTGGCGGGCTGCGAGCCCGTGGAATCTACGCGGGCAGGTCCGATGCTCCACATAACAGTTCGCCACGTGGCTCTGTCACTTCCGTCTCTTCACCGGCTATGCTCACGTCGAAATCGGCCTGCGGGAGAGATTGTGGGCGGTCAGGCGGTCGCCGCGGCCACTGCGCTGCCCGAGTTGCCCGGCTCGCCGCTCTCAGCGGGCTCCACAGTTATGCGCAGTCACCGTTAGCCAACCCCCCACCCTGATTAAGCCGAGGCCGCCAACTCCACATAACCGACCACTCTCCATAACTCTGGCACCTCTTCTTCTGATCTTCTGACATGGAGGCACCATCCCTCTGGCAGCAGAAGTTCCCGCGAAGGATATCGCAGGTGCTGCCGCCGCGGAACTCCCGAGGGAAGTGTCGGCGAAGAACAATACGAGGTGATAACTCTCAGAATCCGCTGGCATTTCTCCTCCCGCGTCCTGCTCTCTCTGCATCAAGGTACACTCGGGAAGTGCGAGAGGCGCTGAGTCCATTAGGCGAGAAGGACCGGGGCCGCGGAGACGACTGTAGGCGGGTACAAGGTCAAGGTGAAGTACCGGCCGGCAGCGGGCGAGGCGGCCTCCCGCAAGAGCAAGGCGGTCTCCGAGATACTTCTCAAGAGCCTGAAGAAGATGAAAGGAGATGGAGCAGCGCGGAATGCGGAGTGGTGGTTGTACCTGCGGAGATCTTCGCCATAGCTGCCGCCAATGGAATTGCATCCTCTTGACCGCCTCGAATCTGCGCTCAGTCGGCCGGGTAATCTGCACGGTGTCGTCAGCCAGCTTGAGTCCGAGGATCTTCCGACCGCAGCCGAATTCATGGGCCTGCGATGGATATGGTGGAACCGCCATCGATCCGACCTTCTTAGTCTCGTTGAGGGCTTGGACAATTGGCCTGCACTCAGGAGACTTAGAGCGCTCGCAGGTGGTTACGAGCTTCTCGTGAACGGAGCCGGGATCGGCCTGTCCACAGACGGTAGGCCGTCGGGCAGTGCCGGCCTGCATCAGTTGCCGCCGAGCGGCAGTCATCAATGGGAACCAGGCGGCTCGTTTGTGGCCTTTCAGGAGCGTTTCCATACTGCCTTGCGGCAGGGCGGCATGAAGCAGCATCGGTATGCCGCTGCGCTTACCGGCGCGCTCGTCGAGATGGCGAGCAACGCCGTGGAGCATGCCAACTCTCCGGCAGCCCCGATCGCCTCCTTTGAAGTCACCAGTCGTGGTTGGTCCTTCGGAGTGACTGACGTGGGAAGGGGCGCTCTTGCGAGCCTGCGAGAGAACCCTGCCTACGGCGACCTGGAAGGGGAAGGTGAGGCATTGGAACTCATGCTGAAAGAGGGAGTCTCTCGCACCGGCGAGCCTGGCCGAGGCCTTGGATTCAGCAATGTCTTCAAGGCTCTCGTTGATCGTCGGGTGACACTGCGCTTCCGGTCAGGAGGAGCCGTGGCGTCGTGGGAGGGTGAGAGTCCAACCGACCAAACCATTCATTCTCAGGGGCTTCCAGTCGCGAGACAGGGCTTCCACGTCCGAGTTGCAGGTCCCATCCCTTGACCAGCAAGGCGGGCGAGCTTGACAGGGCGGCGCAGTGATTGTTATCATCACCGACTTATGATGACGTTCGTTCCTCTCCGAGAGATCACCGGCCAGGCGATCCTCGCCGGGCGCCTCCCTGGCCAAGCCCTGCGACCGCTCCTTGAGCGACCGCTCTCAGGCGCCGGCGAGCAGCCTGTCGTCGTCTTGGATTTCTCCGGGATTGACTACATTACGGCCTCTTACTTTCTTGCCGCATTCACATGGCTTTGGGAGCGCGAGGTCATTCCAGTGATCGCGAACGCCTCGCCCGAAGTGCGGGAGGAGGTCGAGCTTGCGCTTAGGGCGGCGAACCTCAAGGCCCTCTTCGGCATCGTGAGCGACGGGCGGCTTTCCGAAGTGACGCCCTTCAATCTCGAAGGCATCGAGGCGGAAACCTACGACAAAGTCAGGAGGCTCGGTACTGCAACCGCAAGCGAGCTCCATTCCCTCGACCGGACGATCCAACCGAACGCATGGAGCAACCGTCTCGCGCTCCTTTATCGATACCGTCTGCTTCGGCGCGAGAGCGTGGGGCGGCAACTCGCATATTCCGTCTGTGAAAGGTAGGCAGGTATGGGCGAGGACTTCATTCGGAAACGGCAACGGGGATTTGCGCGGCGAACCGATGCCGAATACAAAGCGCAATTGAAACAGAGGGATCTCTTCTCGGGTGTTGAGCCTGGGGCGACCAGGGAAGTCGTCGGATTCTTGTTGCAGGGCGTGGATCTCCCTGCCGGCATTTCTCTTGCGGAGGTCGCGGAGGCTGTCATCACGCCAACGCGCATCGTGCTCGCCGCCGGGAACGCGAGAGCCGTCGAACTGGATGGCGAGGGGGCGGTTCAACTGCGTCGGGCAGAGAAGGCGTTGGGTGGACCGCTCTCGAAGACAGTCAAGGCAACCTCGCCCGAAGGGCTGGTTACGATCGTTCTCGGAATTCCCGCTCCGAAACAAGGCGGGTCCGGCGGTGAGTCGTGAACCAGAATGGGCGGCCTCGCGGGGAGGATGTGGAACTCTACCGCCTGGACGGCCAGGTAATAAGCCTCGGCTGCCAGGGCTGTCACCTTCTCAAGCCCTGCGGCGGCCAGACGCGGGTAGGTGGAGGCTGGTCCTGCCTCGCGCGCTGCACAGGCTGCGACCGCGAGCGCTGCGACCTCGTTTGCCTTGGCAAGCCCGCGAGGTATATCGAAGCGGTCAGTGAAGTGAACGGATTCGGCGCTGAGGATATAGGACCGCTTTGCCAGCCCCCCGCCGATCTACCTCGCTACATCCCTGTGGTTCAACACGAGTACAGCCGCACGGGATTCCTTCGGCTCCCGTGGGTCGCCATTCCTCTCGCCACGCTTCTCAAGTGGCCGGAGGGCATTCCCACCCCGATAGCGACCACTGCGGAAGCGCTGCGAGAGGTCTTCCACCTCAGACCGGGCACTCGCGTACTTCTGCTCGGAACCGGCAAGGACGATCCTATCGAGCGCTATTGGGAAGCGCGCCGCGTTCGAGCATTACCGGCGGCACTCGCAGCGCTCGGGTGGAGCCTGGCGGTTGCTCCCAATTACTCCCTCTTCCTCGATGATCCCCGGCCGCAGCATTTCCATAACCGCAAACGGTCCCTCATCTGCGCGGCCGAATGGAGCGCTGAGCGGATTCCAACCGTTCCGTACCTTCACGCGGTCTGCCCACGGGACTACGGTTTCTGGTCGGACTTCCTTTCGGCGCACTCTGAGGTAACCGTGGTCGCCAAGGAGTTCCAGACGGGTGCGGCGAAGCGGATCCGTGGCATGTGGCACATCGAACAGATGGCGCGTTTACAGGATTCCCTTGGACGCGATCTTCATCCGCTCGCGATCGGAGCGGCACAGTATCGGCTTGAACTGGCGCGGCGGTTCAGCGATTGGACGATCGTTGACTCGATGCCCTTCATGAAGGCAATGCATCGGCAGAGAGCCTGCCGCGGAGAGCGGCGCATCCAATGGAAGGGCGAAATCGACGGCTCCGTTGACGCCCTTCTCTCGTACAACGCAGCAGAATGGGGACGCTGGATCGAGGATCTCATTGAAACCCGTCCCTGGCAGCGCAGCGATCCTGCGCCGCGAGGCGTCGAGCACAGAGGACAGATCCCGCTTCCGCTCACGCACAGGCCAGCGTAGGAGACTGGATTTAGGCAAGAAACTTGCCCGCGAGGCGAAAATGAAAGAACCGAAAGTGCGAACCAGCCCGCGAATATCGGTAAATGGCCTTGCGGAGTACTTGGTCGCGGGGGCCGCCCGACGGCGCCGAATCGTGCAGGAGCAGAAGCGACCGAAGAACTATCAGGCTCCTTACTACACCGACGCCGAGGAGGCCATTGTCAAATTCCTGGCTTCTCCCGAAAGAGACTTCGGTGTTCTCGATCAGGCTGCGGCGAAGTTGCGGGAAGTAGAGACCGTGAGCCGACGCATCGAGTGGGAACTCACCCGGCGGGCTGCCTGCACCGAAGCCCTTCAGGCGTGCCGAAAGCTCGCTTCGGGCGACCTATTCGCCGGTATTGCGGTGACGCGCGCACCCCAAAGCCCACGCCTCCTACAAATCGGCGGGGTTGGCGTGAGCGTGCGCCCGGAGATATTCCTCGCATCTCCTGATGAAAAGCCGCGCGTCGGCGGCGCGAAGCTCTTCTTTTCCAAAAACGAGGCGCTGACCGAAGGTCGCGCTCTCTATGCAGGCACGATCCTCCATCAGTATTTGGATACCCACCAGCAGCGGACAGGCACGGTCGATTACCGCCACTGCCTGGTGATCGACGTGTTCGCGCAGAAGGTGTTTGCCGCTCCGCGCACCTACAAGCGCAGGAGGGCAGATATTGAGGCAGCATGTTTGGAGATAACTCTGGCGTGGGAGACTGCTTAGTCCCTTACGAGTGAGTTCTTCGCCAAACTGGTAATGATTGTGCGTCACTTTTCATGCAAGAGTCTCATGGGCGAGCGCGGGAATCAGAAACAATCTCCTGAGCTTGAGCGCTGCG
>Ga0068862_100002027_pt1 | contig 18341 bp, 14 predicted proteins | sample KBSSwiS52_FD_66598 | JGI IMG/M metagenome (GOLD analysis project Ga0068862, IMG submission 66598) | Switchgrass rhizosphere microbial communities from Kellogg Biological Station, Michigan, USA - KBS Switchgrass S5-2 | ecosystem: Host-associated > Plants > Roots > Rhizosphere > Soil ... | reverse complement strand
CTCGGCCGAAGGGGCGAACGAAACTGGCGACGTCCCGCCCAGCTGAGGCCTGCGATGAGTGACGGGACGAACCCCGACGACCCGGGGCAGCCGCGGCGGGTGATCGCCGCCCGCGGCGCCGGCGGCGAGGGGGTTGTCGTCGGCGACGGCGCCCCGCCGCTCCTCTTCGAGTCCGATCGCTACCGGACCTGGGCGATCTGGGGCAGCGAATCGCTGCCGGCCCTCGGCGAGTTCGACGAGCCCTTCACGGCGACCTTCCTGCCGCCGCCCTATGGCGTCCGGGTCACCGTCGCCGACGTCCTCCCTGGCGACCGAAGCGAGATCGCGGCGGGGATGCACGACACGCCGACGATCGACTTCGTTTTCGTCCTCTCGGGCACAATCCACCTGATCGAGTCCGGCGGCGAGGAGGTCGTGCTCGAGGCCGGCGACAGCGTCGTCCAGGCTGCCTCCGGCCACTCCTGGCACAACCCCGGGCCGGGCTTGGCGCGGATCGCGGTGGTTCTGCTCGGGACCGGGCAGGCCGAATGAGCGCCGCGGCGCCTAGGCGTCGAGGGCGCGGGCGAGCAGCCGGCGGGCGGCCGGGCCACCGTCGATCAGGCGGCCGGTGCGGTGCGCGATCCGCCAACCGGCGGCGGTCCTAACCAGCTCCCAGCGCTGGACCGTCTGCCGACGCAGCTCGAAGGTCTCGCCGCTGCAGACGATCAGCTGCATGTAGCCGGTGGCGACAGCGGTGTCGCCGTCGACCGTCAGCTTCGAGACCGAGACCTGATGCGAGCAGCCGGCGGCGAGGCTCGACTGGTGGTAGTCGCCGCCGAGCATCGCCGCGATCTCGGCCTGCCCCCGCCATTCCCCGACGTCGACGTCGTAGACGCCATCGGACACCCAGAGCTGGGCGGCCTCCGCGCGCGAGTCGCTGTCGACGGCCGGGCCGTAGGAGGCCATCAGCTCGTAGATCGCGCGCTCGTCCTCGAGTTCCTGCACCCGGCGCTCGAGCTGCTCCAGCCGGGCTGCCAAGTTCGGCGCCGGGCGCCGTTCCTCGCCGAGATCCATGCAGCGCTCAGGCGGCGTCGTAGCTCAATTCGAGCCGCTTCGGGGCCCGGAACCAGACTCCGGTCTCGGCCGGCTCGAAGCCGGCGGCGAAGCGGGGCCCGGGTAGGGAGTCGAGGATCTCGTTGACGGCAATCTCGACCTCCTCGCGGGCGAGCGAGTTGCCGACGCAGAAGTGGCGGCCGTCGGCGAATGAGATGTGGTCGGCCGAGGCGCGGAAGGCGCGGTCAGTGTCGTTGTCGGTGCGGAAGATGTCGAAGCGGTCGGGATCCTCGAACTTCGACTCGTCGCGGTTGGCGCTGGCCAGGACCAGGCCGATTTTCGCGCCCTTCGGGATCGTCGTGCCGGCGACCTCGACGTCGGCGGCGGCGATCCGCAGAATCATGTGCACGGGCGGCGCATGGCGGAGCTGCTCGGCGAAGGCGTCGAGTACCAGCGAGCGGTCCTCACACACCGCCTGCAGCTGCTCGGGGTTTTCGAGCAGGAGCTTGAAGAGGCTGGCGATCGCGCTGTCGGTGGTCTCGCCACCGGCGACGATGACAAGGCTGACAAAGGCGCAGATCTCCTCGTCGCTGAGGCGGGTACCGCCGACGTCGGCGTCGGCGACCAGCGAGACGAGGTCCTTGCCGCCCTGGCCGCGCCGTTCGGCGATCATCGGCATGAAGTACGCGCGCAGCTCCTCCCGCGTCCGCATCCCGCGTTCGTAGGGCTCCTCGGCGCCCTCGAGGTTGGAGATCGCGTCGGCGATGCTCTCATACCAGCGGACGACGGTGTCGTGCATCGTCTCCGGCACGCCGAGCATCTCCCGGGTGACCGTGATCGGGTAGACGGCGGTGAACTCGGAGACCAGGTCGAAGCGCGGTTCGCGGCCCGCCGCGGCCGCCGCGTCCTGCTCGTCGACGATCGCGCCGACCATCTCGCCCGAGACCTTGGCGGCCTCGCGGCGGACGACCGGCGCCAGCACTTCGCGGGCGGCGATCCGGATCCGCGGCACGAAGTCTTCGAGGCCGCCGCTATGGAGAAAGGGGCTGAGCAGGCGGCGGTGGGCGGTGTGCTCCTTGCCCTCCATCTCGATCAGGGTGCGGCCGTGGAACTGGCCGATCTGGAACTCGTAATTTTCCGAGGTCACGTCCTTGCGCTTGAACAGCGCGCGCAGATCGTCCATCCGGCTGACCAGCCAGATATCGGTCGATTCATCGTGGTGGACGGGGTGGCTCCGCCGCAGGATCCGGTAGGTCGCGTAGGGATCACGCTCGTGCTCCTCCGACAGGATCGCCGGCGGTTCGACGGTTTCGGAAACGCTCATCTCTCCTCCTCAGCCTGCGCCCTCCCGGGGCGCCGGACGAATCGTCCAGAGCAACTCTAGGCCGCCTCCCGGGTGCTGTCAACACATGTATTGACAATCTCCCATAACATCTCCTCTCAGAATCGCCGCCAGCTTCGCGGCGAGATGCCCGAGGGGATGAAACTCGAAGGAAAAGTCGCGCTTGTCACCGGTGCCGCTCACGGTCAGGGCGCCTCGCACGCTCGCTACCTGGCCGCCGAGGGGGCGAAGATCGCCGCCCTCGACATCTGCGCCGACATCCCTCCGATCTACCCACTCGGGACGCGCCAGGAGCTGGCGGCGCTGGTCGCCGAGCTGCGCGCCGACGGGGCGGAGGCGATCGCGATCGAAGCCGACGTCCGCTCCTCACAGCAGATCGAGGCGGCGGTAGGGCTAACGGTGGCCGAGCTCGGCGGGCTCGACGTCCTCTGCAACAACGCCGGCGTCTGCATCGTCGAGGCGGTCGACGAGATCAGCGACGATTCGCTCGACGCGATGGTCGACGTCAACCTCAAGGGCGTCTTCAACACCATCCGTTTCGTGGCACCGGTGATGAAGGCGCAGCGCTGGGGAAAGATCATCAACACGACCTCGGCCGCGGCCCAGAACGCCCTTCCCTACATCTCCGCGTACTGCGCCGCCAAGGCCGGTGTGCTGGTCGCAACCCAGAGCTGGGCCCGCGAGCTGGCGGAGTGGGAGATCAACGTCAACAGCGTCTCGCCGGGGACGATCTTCTCCGGGATGACGACCGGTCTCGCCGACCAGCTTGGCCTCGAGGTCGAGGACGCCTACCAGCAGTTCATGTCCCAGCAGGTCTTCAAGGGCGAGCGCGGCAAGGTCCAGAAGGAGGACATTTCGAGGATGGTCGTCTACCTGGCGAGCGAAGACGCGCGGATGATCACCGGGCAGAACTACGCCGTCGACGCCGGCTGGAGCATCACGTAGCTGCTATCGCGGGCACGAAGTGGTGCTCCCAGATCTCGCGCAGTACCTGCGTCGCACCAACGTCGAGCGCATGGTCGAGCGAGATCCTGCCCGACAGCGCCAGCAGCATCGTCTCCCAGAACGCCTCCCGGTAGCGCTCGTCCTCGTCGGCCTCGATCTCGCGCACCGCGCACAGCTCGGCGGCCATCAGCGCCAGGTCGATCGCGCCGCGAACGCTCGATCCCTGGGCGATGCCGTCCCAGTCCCGCGTCAGCCTGGTGACCGCCACTGCATCGGCGACGGCCTGCTCTCCAACTCCGTCGCAGAGGGAATCGCCACCGCGCCGCCGGACGATCTCCCGCTCGTCGGCCGCGTCCTGGTAGCCGATCTCGAGCCGGTTGAGGCGATCCTTGATCGAGATCGAGAGCCTGGTCGTGCCGACGTTGTCGAACGGGTTCATCGAGCCGATCAGGCGGAAGCTGGGGCGAGCCTCGATCATGCCGACTCGGGGGATCGTCACGCGACGATCGGCAATCGCGGTGAGGAGTGTGTTGAGCGTGTCCTCGGGGGCGCGATTGAACTCCTCGAAATAGAGGAAGCCGCCGCTCTCCATCGCCTCGACCAGCGGCCCCGGGTCGAAGGTCTCGGCGGAATAGCCCTCGGTCAGGACCCGCGAGGGATCGTGGTGTCCGAGCAGCCGGCCGGGGGTCAGCTCCGCGTTCCCCTCGGCAAGCACCAGCGGGATGCCCCAGGCGTCGGTGATTGCTTTGAGGAGCGTCGTCTTCGAGGTTCCGGGTGGTCCCTCGAGCAACAGATCGCGCCCGGCGTTGACTGCGGCGAGGATCAACTCGACCTCGCGTTCGCGGCCGACTACCGCGTTCAGGACGCGATCGCGCTCACTCGTCATCTCGGCCGCCACCGGTTGCGATGCGATTCGGTAATCATATGTGTGTGTCATCGCATACGTTGATCGGACGGGTCGGGCTCGGCAGCATCGCGTCGCCGGCTGTGGGGGCCGGAAACGACGTGGTCGACGACGCGCTCGGTGACCTGCGCGGCGGGCGGATGGTCGTCATCTGCGACCGCCACGGGGCCGGCGCCCAGCTGGTGGTCGCCGCCGAGCATGCTGACGCGGCCGCCGTCAACTTCATGGCCCGCGAGGGCCGCGGCCTGGTTTGCCTGGCGCTCACCCCGGAGCGCTGCGAGGAGCTCGGCCTCGAGCTGATCCGCGACGGTGGCACCCCGGCTGACGCGGTGAAACGGTTCACGGTCTCGATCGAGGCGCGGCACGGGGTGACCACCGGGATCTCCGCCGCCGACCGTGCCCGGACGATCGCGGTTGCGATCGACCCCGCCGCCGGCCCCGAGGAGCTGGTCGTCCCGGGCCACGTGTTCCCGCTGCGGGCCGCACCCGGTGGTCTCGCCGAACGGCAGGGTGGAACCGAGGCGGCGCTCGTGCTGGTGCGTGCCGCGGGGGCCGGCACCGCCGCAGTCGTCTGCGACATCATCGACGACGAGGGGGCGGCGATGCTGCGGCCTGCGCTCGATGCCTATTGCGACCGCCACGGGCTGCGACTGGTCTCGATCCCGCAGCTGCTCGCCCGCCTGCACTAAGGCCGAGGCCGGCCGGCGCGTGCAAGTCAATGCGCGTGTTGACAGTCGCGAGATATGTGGTATTCCTCCTTTCTGTAGGTCGCACATCCGTGAGCAAGCTGACGCCGGTCGCCCCGCCCCCTCTGCGACCGGCGGTGGAGCTCACGGCTGGCCGGGAGACGCGCCGAAGGCGCGAAGGTCCCGGAGAACCCGGCCCGCGGCCCCTCTACCCCGGGGGTTGCGGACTTCGATGTCTCGCTTCGGCGGGCCGGGTTCGGCGACTCAGGTGCTGGCGGCGAGCATCTGCTCGAGGGTCGCAGTGGCGCGGCCCGAGGAGATCGTCGTTTCGGCATCAGCTACGCCGGAGGCGACGGAGTCGCAACGGCCGGCGGCCCAGAGGCGGATCACGGCGCCGAGGACGACCGCGGTTCGGACCGCGCCGCCCTCCTCGCCGGCCAGCACCATGCGGGTCAGCTCGGCGGAGTCGGCGGCGGACGAGCGCTCGGCCGGCATCCGCAGGTTGAGCTGCTGCGGGAGGTCGAGCGGCGCCGTGCCGGTCGCTGCCTGCGGCCGGGCGGGGCGGGGGACGTCGGAGCCCTCGATCCCGCGCACGGCGACCGTCGACTCGGCTCCCAGCAGCTCGAGCGCGGCGACGATGCGCGGGCCGTAGGGCTGGTGCGCGTAGCCGACGACGAAGCGGCGGGCGCCGAAGTGGTCGACCAGCTTCTCGGCCGAGTGGACCGGCCCGCGCAGGCCGATCTGGTCGCGGATGCGGGCAAGGCGGTCCCAGCCGGGGATCGCTTCACCGCTGTGCAGGAGGGTGGCGCCGCTGCTTTCGAGCATCCGCTGCGAGGCGTCGAGTCCGGGCCGCGCCGGGCCGCCGAGCGCCGCCAGCACGTCGGCCGGGTTGGTGCCGTACTTCGGCCCGAGCGTGTCGCCGCAGTGGATCAGGCAGGGTGCGCCGCAGGCTGCAGCCAGGACCGCCGAGGCGAGCGAGAGCTGGGGCGCTCCGAGGACACCGTCGTAGGAGCCGGCGCAGGCGACGGCGGAGATCGCCTTCGGCTGGCGCGAGACGGCGGCGTCGCGCAGCGCCTGGACCAGGCCGGCGAGCTCCTCCGGCTCCTCGCCCTTGACCCGCATCGCGATCAGGAAGGCGCCGGCCTGGGCCTCGGTGGTCTCGCCCGCGAGCAGCGCCCGCATCGCCTCCCGCGCCTCTTCGAAGCTGAGCGAGCGGCTGCCGACGCGACCGGTGCCGACCGTCTTGATCGTCGCCCGGAAGCCGGCGTAGCTGCTGCGCCCCCATGTCTCCTGCTCAGCCATCTCGATCTCCTCTCCGCGTACTGACCATTGCCGCCCTCACAGGTCGAACCGGTAGCCGACGCCGCGCACCGTTCTGATTCGCCCCGCGTGCTCGGAGCCGAGCTTCGCCCGCAGTCGTCGCACGTGGACGTCGACGGTGCGGGCGCCGCCGTAGTAGTCGTAGCCCCAGACCCGGTTCAGCAGCGCCTCGCGGGAGAAGACGCGACCGGGGTGGGTGACGAGGAACCGCAGCAGCTCGTACTCCTTGAAGGCGAAGTCGATCGGCTCGCCGCCGACCGTCACCTGGTAGGTGATCAGGTCGACGACGAGCGAACCGGCGCGCACCGTCTGCGCCTCCTCGCTGCCGCCGAGCCGGCGCCTCGCCCGCGCGATCCGTGCCTCGAGCTCGGCCGGGGTGAACGGCGGCACCAGCAGCTCCTCCGCCTCGAGCGGCGCGCCGTTGAGATCTTCGGCCCGCACCGAGAGCAGGATCGGGACGTCGGCCAGCACCTCGTCGTCGCGCAGCCGGCCGCAGAGCGCCTCGTCGCCGATCACGACCGCGAGGTCCGGCGGCCGCGCCGCGGCGCCGTCGCCGGCATCGGGCCGGAGGCTGCCGTTGGCCTCGACCAGCCGCGGCGTGAAGCCGAGCTCCGCCACCTGGCTCGCCATCTGCGAGGCCCGCAAGTTCTCCTCGCTGTAGATCCACACGTCCGCCACGCGTCACAGCCACCGCAGGTAGCGGTCGCGGTCGAAGTCGGTCACGGTCGCCCGGTAGGCGTCCCATTCGGCGCGCTTGTTGGCGACGAACCAGTCGCAGAGCCGGTCGCCGAGCGTGTCGCGGACCAGTTCGGAGGCATCGAAGAGCGCCGTCGCCTCGCCGAGGTCGCCGGGCAGCGACACCCCGAGTGCCTCGCCGGCGCTGCCGGCGTCGATCGCCGGCGCGAGCTGATAGCCGCGCTCCATTCCCCGCAGGCCGGCGGCCAGGACGAGCGCGAACAGCAGGTAGGGGTTGGCGGCGGCATCCGGCGAGCGCAGCTCGACCCGCGCCGACTCCGGCCGGCCCGGTCGCCCGGTGGGGACGCGGACCAGCGCGTTGGCGCCGTCGCGGGTCCAGTTGACGTGGCTCGGCGCCTCCATCCCGGCGGCCAACCGCTTGTAGGAGTTGACCCACTGGTTCGAGACGGCGGCGGTCTCGGCAGCGTGGGCGAGCAGGCCGGCGAGGAACTGCCTGCCGCGCTTGTCCTCGGGGTCGCCGTCGTACAGCAGGTTGGTCTCCTCCTCGTAGAGCGAGAGGTGGAGGTGCATGCCGCTGCCGCTCAGTCCGCCGATTGGCTTTGGCATGAAGGTGGCGAACAGGCCGAGGTCGCGGGCCACCTCCTTGACGACGATCCGGAAGGTCGTGATCGCGTCGGCCATCGAGAGCGGGTCGGTGTGCTTGAGGTGGATCTCGTGCTGGGAGGGGGCGACCTCGTGGTGCGAGGCGGTCACCGGGATGCCCATCTGCTCGAGGTGCTCGATCGCCCGCCGGCCGAAATCGCTGACCACGTCCTGGACGGTGAGGTCGAAGTAACTGCCGTTGTCGAGCGGCACCGGCGGGCGCGCCGGGTCGCCGTCCTCGGCGAAGAGGAAGAACTCGATCTCGCAGCCGACCTGCAGCGTCAGTCCGAGGTCGGCGGCTTGGTCGAGCACCCGGCAGAGCGCCTGGCGGCTGTCACCGGCGAACGGCTCGCCGTCCGGCAGCCGCAGCTCGCAGCACATCCGCGCCACCCGCCCCTCCTGGGTCCAGGGCAGCACCTGGAAGGAGCGTGGATCGGGCCAGGCGTAAACGTCGCGTTCGGAGCCGCGGGCGCCCGCCTCGATCGCCGAGCCATCGAGTCCGACCCCCTCGAGCAGCGCCGGTTCCAGCTCTGAGGCGGGAACCGCCAGGCTCTTCAGCGAGCCGATCACGTCGACGAACCAGAGCCGCAGGAACTGGACCCCGCGCTCCTCGACGACACGCATCACGTATTCGGCGTCGGCCTGCACCGGTTGCAGCGTAGGTTCGGGACGAGCCCGCGCAGTTCGCCTCTTGTCCAAAATCGCGACGGTCCGCCCCGCCGCTCCGGCTGGTCGTGTTTCGAGCCGGTTACGAGCTGGACGGACCGTCGCGCTTGGATCTGGCCTCAGATCGAGGCGTGGGCGAGGCTGGGGATGCGCTGGGTCGCGAAGTCCCTGCGCAGGTAGACGAACCAGGTGATCGCGGCGAAGACGGCGTAGGCGCCGACGAAGACCCAGAGCGCCGGGATCGACCAGTCGGTGTGGGCCTCGGCGACCGCCAGTTTTTCGGCCGGCGTTTCGGCGGCGCTGACGAGTGCCGTAACTCCGAGGCTCGCCTGGCGCAGGACCACCTGGATCAGGAAGCCACCGAAGGCGCCGATCGCCCCGGCGATGCCGATCACCGCAGCTGCCCGGCGCTTGAAGTCGAGCGCGGTGCGCTCCGGGTCGAGCTCCCGCGCGCTCGCCTCCCGGCGGCCGAGGGCGCTGAAGATCGACGGGATCATCCGGTAGGTCGAGCCGTTGCCCATCCCGGCCAGCAGGAAGATGACCATGAACGAGCCGAAGAACAACGGGAAGCTGCGTCCGCTGACACCGACGATGGCCAGCATCGTGAAGGCCCCCATCCCGAGGAAGCACCAGAGCGTCACCCGGGCACCGCCGAGCCGGTCGGAGACCCAACCGCCGAGCGGCCGTGCCAGCGAGCCGATCAGCGCCCCCATGAAGCCGAGCCCGGCGAGGTAGGTGGCGATGAAGGGGTGGCTGCCGAGGAACTCCGGGAAGGTGTTCTTGATCACCAGCGGCATCGCGAACGAGTAGCCGATGAAGGAGCCGAAGGTGCCGATGTAGAGCAGCGACATGATCCAGGTCTGGCCGTTGCCGAGCGCTTTCGCGTAGGCGGACTTGTCCGCTTTGGCCTGCGTGAGGCTGTCCATGTAGCGCCAGGCGCAGAACGCCGCGATGACGATCAGCGGCATCCAGATCAGGCCGGCGTAGGCGAGGTGCACCTCGTGTTCGGGCAGCTTCACGGCGGCGGTCGGAACCCCGACGATGATCACCAGCGGCACCAGCAGCTGGGTGATCGCGACGCCGAGGTTGCCGCCGGCCGCGTTCAGCCCGAGCGCGAAGCCCTTGTCCTTTTCGCGGTAGAAGAAGGAGATGTTCGACATCGACGAGGAGAAGTTGCCGCCGCCGAAGCCGGCCGTCGCCGCGCAGCCAAGCAGGACCCAGAACTGCGTGCTGTGGCTCTGTTCGGCGAGCCAGCCGCTCGGCACCACGATCGCCAGCAGCAGGCAGGGGATCAGCAGCAGCGTGGCGCTGAAGCAGGTCCAGGCGCGGCCACCGAAGCGTGGGACGGCGAAGGTGTAGGGGATCCGCAGGGTCGAGCCGACCAGGTTGGGGACGGCGGTCAGCCAGAACATCTCCGAAAGCGACAGCGAGAAGCCGGCGTTGCCGAGGTTGATGACGACGATCGTCCAGAGCACCCAGATGCTGAAGCCGATGTTCTCGGCGAAGATCGAGAAGATCAGGTTCTTGCGGGCGGTCCGCCTGCCCTGCGTCTCCCAGAAACGCTCGTCCTCGGGTTCCCAACTGTCTATCCAACCGCTACGCGCTGCGCTCATTCTGACCCTCCGGATCACCTGTCGTTTGGCACTTCAATTGGGCGGCGAAGCTAGGCCTGTCCCGTGTCGATCTCGTGACTCCTTTGTTTCGGGCTTGTCACGTAACCCGTTGTTCACAAAACCGTCGCGAGCCGGAAACCGGCGGGACTCGGCGGCGAAACGATCGCCGGCCACGATCGGCCGATCGCCGACCGGGTTCACACCACCTGCCCTTATTGCGGTGTCGGCTGTGGCCTGGTGGCGAGCGCCGAGAGCGGTCGGTTGACGAAGGTCGAGGGCGACCCGATCCACCCGGTCAACCGCGGCCGCACCTGCCGCAAGCCGCTCGAGCTGCCGAGCGCCGTGCACGCGCCGGACCGTTCGCGCGTACCGCTCGCCCGCGAGAGTCGTGACCGTCGCTTCCGCGAGGTCGGCTGGGAGGAAGCGATCGGCACCGCCGCCGAGCGGCTGCGGGCGATCGTCGACGAGCACGGGCCCGAGGCGGTCGCCTTCTACATCTCGGGTCAGCTGCTGACCGAGGACTACTACGTCGTCAACAAGCTGGCCAAGGGTTTCCTCGGCACCAACAACGTCGACTCCAACTCGCGCCTCTGCATGTCCTCGGCGGTCGCCGGCTACAGCGGCGCCTTCGGCTTCGACGGGCCGCCGCCGGCCTACGCCGACCTCGGCCTCGCCGACTGCCTGCTGCTGCTCGGCACCAACACCGCCGCCTGCCACCCGATCGTCTGGTCGCGGATTCGCGAGCGCCGCGCCGAGGGCGCCTGCGTGATCTGCATCGATCCGCGCGAGACGCAGACCGCCCGTGAGTCGACCATGCACCTGCCGGTCCGTCCCGGCACCGACCTGGCGCTGCTGAGCGCGATGCTGCAGGTGATCGACGCCGAGGGCCTGGTCGACGAGGGGTTCGTCCGGCGCAGCACCTCGGGCTGGGAGGAGGCGCGGGCGACGGCGCGGGAATGGCCGCCGGAGCGCGCCGCCGAGGTCTGCGGGGTCGAGGCGGGACTGATCGAAGAGGCGGCGCGCGGCTTCGGCGCCGGTCCCCGCTCGATGGCGCTGTGGTCGATGGGGGCCAACCAGTCGCGCGTCGGGACGTTGAAGAACCGGGCGCTGATCAACCTCTGCCTGGCCAGCGGCCAGATCGGCCGGCCGGGGACGGGCCCGCTGTCGCTGACCGGCCAGCCGAACGCGATGGGGGGCCGCGAGACGGGCGGACTTGCCCACCTCCTGCCGGGCTACCGGCGGGTCGACCGGGCCGCGGACCGGGCCGAGATGGAGCGGCTGTGGGGGCTTCGGCCCGGCGCCATCTCGCCGGCGCCCGGACGGGCGGCGGTCGACCTTTTCGCCGCGCTCGAGCGCGGCGAGGTCAAGGCCGTCTGGGTCGTCGCGACCAACCCGGCCGTCTCGCTGCCGAGCTCCGGCGCCGCGCGCTCCGCGCTGGAGCGGGCCGAGCTGCTCGTCGTCCAGGACGCCCACCACCCGACCGAGACCTCGGCCCTCGCCGATTTCGTCCTGCCGGCCGCGGCCTGGCCGGAGAAGCAGGGAACGATGACCAACTCCGAGCGCCGCGTCTCGCTCGTCCGCAAGCTGCTCGAGCCGCCTGGAAGCGCGCTGCCGGACTGGGAGATCTTCGCCCGCCTGGCCGCCGAGCTCGGCTTCGGCGCGGATTTCGCCTGGGGCGGGCCGGACGAGGTCTTCGCCGAGTTCGCCGCCTGTACGGCCGGGCGCCCCTGCGACCTCAGCGGCGTCAGCCACGCGCGGCTCGCCGCCGAGGGCAGCCTGCAGTGGCCCTGCCCGAGCCCGCACTCGCCGGGGACCGAGCGGCTGTACGAGACCGGCACCTTCCCGACCGCCGACCGCCGCGCTCGCTTCGCGCCGACCCCACATGAGGGTCCCGCCGAGACGCCAGACGACGACTACCCGCTGATCCTGACCAGCGGCCGCCTCGCCGAGCACTGGCACACGATGTCGCGGACCGGCAAGTCGAAGCGCTTGACCCAGGCGGCCGGCGAGCCGCTGCTCGAGCTGAACCCGGCCGAGGCGGAGCGGCTCGGCCTCGGCGAGGGCGACCGCGCCCGGATCGTCTCGCGGCGCGGCGAGGCGATCATGCGGGTCACCCTGCGCGAGGGGATGTGCAAGGGCGTCGCCTTCGCCCCCTTCCACTGGGGCGCGCGCTACGCGCCGCCCGGCAGCGGCCAGGTCAACGCGCTGACGAACCCGGTCGTCGACCCCGAGTCGAAGCAGCCCGAGCTGAAGGCGGCGGCGGTGCGGATCGAACCGGTCAACGCAGCAGGTCGGGCGCCGCGCCGGCGCCAGCCCTCGTGCCGCCGGCTGGTCGTGGTCGGCTCGGGGATGGCGGCGATGGAGACGGTCGAGGAGCTGCTGCGTCGCGACGAGCCGGAGCGCTGGCGGATCGAGATGCTGGGCGAGGAGCCCGGGACGCCCTACAACCGGATCCTGCTCTCGAAGCTGCTCGCCGGGGAGGTCGAGGAGCCGGCGCTCGAGCTGCGCTCCCGAGGCTGGCTCGAGAAGCGCGGAGTGCAGCTGCGCGACGGCTGCCCGGCGGCACGGATCGACCTCGACGACCGCGCCGTGATCGACGCCGAGGGCGGTTCCCATCGCTACGACGCCCTCGTCCTCGCAACCGGCTCGCGTCCCTTCGTGCCACCGATTCCGGGCGCCGCCGAGGCCGGCGTTCTCAGCTTCCGCACCCGCGCCGACGTCGCCGCGATCGAACGGGCGGCGGTGGGGGCCGGCGCCGCGGTGGTGATCGGCGGCGGCCTGCTCGGCCTCGAGGCCGCAGCGGGGCTTCGCCGCCAGGGTCTGCGGGTGACCGTCGTCGAGGCGGCTCCGCACCTGATGCCGCAGCAGCTCGACCCGGCGGCAGCGGCGATGCTGGCCCGGACGCTGGCGAAACAGGGGATCGAGAGCGTCTGCGGTACCGGTGTCGAGCACTGCGGTGCCGACGGCGTCAGGCTCGCCGACGGCCGCGAGATCGAGGCCGAGCTGACGATCGTCGCGGCCGGGGTCAGGGCGGAGGTCGCTCTGGCCGCGGCGGCCGGGATCGAGGTCGGCCGCGGCATCCTCGTCGACGACGAGATGCGGACCAGCGCGCCCTCGGTCTGGGCGGTCGGCGAGTGCGCCGAGCACCGCGGCATCGTCCACGGGCTGTGGGCGCCGGTCGCGGCCCAGGCGCGGGTCGCCGGCGCCTCGCTCAGCGGCGACGCGGCCGCGTTCCACCCCGAGGTGCCGGCGACCAACCTCAAGGTCGCGGGGGTCGGCCTGTTCACCGGCGGCGGCCCGAGCGAGGGCGGCGACGAGCTGGTATGGATCGACGGCCGCCGCGGCGTCTATCGCCGCCTCGTCCTCGACGGCGAGCGGCTGGTCGCGGCCACTTTGCTGGGCGACGTCACCGGCGCCCGCGAGATCTCCGCTGCCCTGCGCAGCGGCGAGCCCGCCCCTGATCAGCTCCTGGCTCCGCCGGGGACCGCCGCGGAACCGCCAGCGCCGGAGCCGGGCGACCAGATCTGCAGCTGCAACGCGGTCACCCGCGGCGAGATCGAAGGCGCGGTGCGCGCCCGCGGCCTGCGATCAGCGGCCGAGGTCGGCCGCGCGACGCGGGCCGGGACCGGCTGCGGCTCCTGTGTCGGTGAGATCGAGGCGCTGCTGCGCGAGCAGGATTCATCTACCCGAAACAGAGACGTGACGGCGGCGAAACGCGCGCGCGAAAGGCTGCCGGCATGAGGATTCCTGGGATCGTCGTGGTCGGTGGCGGGATCGCTGCCCAGTCGCTCTGCGAGTCGGTTCGCGAGCTCGACGCCGAAGTCCCGCTGACGATGGTCTGCGGCGAGCCGCGGCTGCCCTACGACCGTGTCCGCCTCTCCGAGCTGCTCGCCTCCGGCGAGGGCCCGGAGACGCTCGCGCTGCGCCCGCCCGAGTGGTACGCCGACCGCGGGATCGAGACCCTGGTCGGCCGTCGCGCCACCGCACTCGATCCCGAGCGCCGCCGGCTCGATCTCGGCGATGAGTCGTTCGAATACGAGCGGCTGGTGCTGGCGACCGGCTCGGACCCGCTGCTGCCGCCGGTGCCCGGCCTCGAGCTGGCCGGCGTTCTCCCCTTCCGCGGGCCCGAGGACTGTGAGGAGATCCGCGCCGCCGTCGACAGCGGCGCCGCCCGGGTGGCGGTGATCGGCGGCGGCCTGCTTGGCCTCGAGGCGGCCTACGGAATCGCCGCCCAGGGCTGCGCGGTGACCGTCGTCCACCTGATGGACCGGCTGATGGAGCGCCAGCTCGACCCCGCCGCCGCGGCGCTCCTGCGCCCGGTGATGGAGGACCTCGGGGTCGAGGTCCTGCTCGAGCGCCAGACCGAGTGCATCCTTGGCGGCGAGCGGGCCGAGGGCCTGCGTTTCGCCGACGGCCAGGAGATCGAGGCCGACCTCGTCGTCGTCAGCATCGGCATCCGCCCGCAGATCTCGCTCGCCGTCGAGGCGGGTCTTGAGGTCGGCCGCGGCATTCAGGTCGACGACGAGATGCGGACCAGTGCGCCGTCGGCCTGGGCGGTCGGCGAGTGCGCCGAGCACCGCGGCATGGTTTACGGCCTGGTCGCTCCGATCCATGAGCAGGCCACGGTCGCCGCCACCTCACTGCTCGACCGCTGCGAACGGCCCTACGAGGGATCGCTGCAGTGGGCGAAGCTGAAGGTGATGGGGGTTGACCTCGTCTCGATCGGCTCACCGCAGGGGGCGCAGGAGGCGGTCGCCGCCGACGCGGCGGCCCCGGCCTACCGCAAGCTCGTCGTCGCCGAGGGACGCGCCGCCGGCGCGATCATGCTCGGCGACACCCGCGGCAGTGAGGACCTGCTTGGCGCGATCGCCGGCGGCGAGGAGGTCACCGACCCGGTCGCCCGCCTCGCCGCCGCGCTCGAGGCAACCGTCGCCGACCTTCCCGACTCGGCCCAGATCTGCAACTGCAACGGGGTCTGCAAGGGAGAGATCGTGGCCGCGGTCGGCGAAGGGGGCTGTGGGACCGCGCGCGAGGTGATGGCGCGGACCCGGGCCGGCACCGGCTGCGGATCCTGCAAGGGGGCGGTCGTCGAGCTGGTCCAGATCGCGACCGGCGGCGCGGTCGAGGAGCCGAGCTACCTCTGCCCGTGCCGGGCGCAGACCCGCGAGCAGCTCGCCGCGGTGATCCGCGAGCGCGGCTTCGACGCGGTCAGCCAGGTCGCCGGCGCCTGCGGCACCGGGCGCGAGTGCGGCCAGTGCAAGCCGGCGCTCGCCTACCTCGTCTCCGAGGTCAACGCCAACCGCCACCGTGAGGAGCGCGGCGCCCGCTTCATCAATGACCGCGTCCACGCCAACATCCAGAACGACGGCACCTTCTCGGTGGTGCCGCGGATGTACGGCGGCGTGACGACGCCGGACGAGCTGCGGCGGATCGCCGATGCCGCCGAGCGCTACGACGTCCGCATGGTCAAGGTGACGGGCGGCCAGCGGATCGACCTCCTCGGCGTCCGCAAGGAGGACCTGCCGGCGATCTGGCGCGACATCGGCATGCCCTCGGGTCACGCCTACGCGAAGGCGGTCCGGACCGTGAAGACCTGCGTCGGGAAGGACTTCTGCCGCTTCGGGCTGGGCGAGTCGATCGCGCTCGGAGTTGCCCTGGAGCGCGAGTGGGAGGGCGTCTACACGCCGGCGAAGGTCAAGTCGGGGGTCTCGGGATGCCCGCGCAACTGCGCCGAGGCGACGGTCAAGGACATCGGCGTCGTCGCCGTCGAGGGCGGCTGGCAGATCCGGGTCGGGGGAGCCGCCGGGGCGACGGTTCGCGAGGCCGACGTCTTCGAGACGGTGGAGACCCCCGAGCAGGTGATCCGAGTCGCGACCGTGCTGCTCCAGTACTACCGCGAGAACGCCGACTACAAGGAACGCCTCTACGACTTCGTGCCGCGGATCGGGCTCGACGAGATCCGGCGGGCCGTGCTCGACCCCGAGCGGGCGGCAGCGCTGCTGGAGCGGTTTCGCATCGCCAAGGCAGCTGTCGCTGACCCCTGGCTGGAGCGGGACGAGCCCTACCATCCGCGCCAGTTCGGCGATCTCGACGAGGTCTCGGGCGCCGCCGCGCCCGCGCTCGCGCCGGTCGGGCCGCCGCCGGACGGGGAGCTGCCGTGATCCGGCTCTGCGCGGTCGATGACGTGCCGGCCGGCGAGGGCCGCCTGGTCCGCGTCGACGGCCGCCCGCTGGCCCTCTTCCGCACCACGGCCGGCTGGTTCGCGACCCAGGCCACCTGCCCGCATCTGGAGGGCCCGCTGGCCGACGGCATCGTCGCCGACCGTTCGGTGATCTGCCCCCTGCACGAACGCCACTTCGACCTCGCCAGCGGCGCCCCGCTCGGCCACGAGTGCGCGGCGCTGCAGACCTACTCCCTTCGCGAGGAAGGGGGAGAGGTGTTCCTCGTCGGCGACCTGCTCGGAGACAAACCGCCGGCGCCGTCTGAGAATCTCGCGTTTCCAGAGTTGAACCCCCGATAGTGGGGTGAACTCTGGAAACGTGGGAGTACCAGTCCTTGTGCGCTGAGGAGATACGTGGTATTCCTACTATCCATGCTCCACGTATCCCCCGAGCGGATCACCGTGCTCAGCAACCTCGGCACGATGTCGACGGCAGGCGAACGGCGCCAGGCCGAACGGGCCCTGGTCTCGCTGGCGGCGCAGATCGAAACTTCACCCGCCCTCTGGAGCGTCGACCGGGCCACAGGGGCGCTCGGCCTTCCACACGAACCTGATGAAGTGGAGGCAGCGTTGCTCGCATCCGACGACACCCGCCTGTTCGGCGTCAGGGAAGCATGACCACGGTTCTCGACAGCACCCAGTCGGGCCTTTCGCCCGGTTCCGCCGAACCACCGCTGCGCTTCGTCACCGCGGCCTCGCTGTTCGACGGCCACGACGCGGCGATCAACGTCATGCGCCGGCTGATCCAGGACAGCGGCGCCGAGGTCGTCCACCTCGGCCACAATCGCAGCGTCAGCGACGTGGTGCGAGCCGCGATCCAGGAGGACGCCGACGCGATCGCGATCAGTTCCTACCAGGGCGGCCACACCGAGTACTTCCGCTACGCGGTCGAGATGCTGGCCGAGCTCGGCGCTCCCCATATTCGTGTCTTCGGTGGCGGCGGCGGCACGATCACCGGGAGTGAGATCGACGAACTGCAGGACTACGGGGTCGAGCGGATCTACGCGCCGTCCGACGGGATGTCGCTGGGCCTGGTCGGGATGATCGACGACCTGGTCGAGCGGGCGGCGGCGAAGCGCCTCGGCTCCTCGCTGCCGCCGCCGGAACGCAACGGCGACCTCGCGGTCGCGCAGGCGCTCTCGGCGATCGAGGACGGGGTGATCCCCGAATCGCAGCTCGAAGGGCTGCGCGGCGAGTGGACCGCGGCGGGCGCCGGCGTGCCGGTGGTCGGCGTGACCGGAACCGGCGGAGCCGGCAAGAGCACGGTCACCGACGAGCTGCTCTCGCGTTTCGTCCAGCACCTGCCGGAGCTGCGGATCGCGGTGCTCGCCGTCGACCCGACCCGGCGGCGGACCGGCGGCGCCCTGCTCGGTGACCGGATCAGGATGAACAGCCTCCGCAACGAGCAGCTCTACATGCGCTCGATGGCGACCCGGCGGCAGAACCTCTCGACCAGCGCGGTGCTGCCGGACGCCGTCGCCTACCTGCGCGCGGCCGAGTGCGACCTGGTGATCGTCGAGACCGCCGGCATCGGCCAGAGCGACTCGGAGATCGTCGACCTCGTCGACATCCCGGTCTACGTGATGACGAGCGAGTTCGGCGCCGCCAGCCAGCTGGAGAAGATCGACATGCTCGACCTCGCCGAGCTGGTCGTGATCAACAAGTTCGACAAAGGCGGCGCCAAGGACGCGCTGCGCGACGTCCGCAAGCAGTGGCGGCGCAACCACGCTTCGTTCGAGATCGCCGAGGAGGAGGTCCCGGTCTATCCGACGATCGCCAGCCAGTTCGACGACCCCGGCGTCACCTGGGTCTTCCGTCGGCTCTGCGAGATGCTGGGCGAGAAGGCCGGCGGCGATGCCGGCCGCTGGAACCCGGGCCTCGAGGGTGACGCGCACGAACCGGTCGGCAACACGCTGATCCCGGCCGAGCGGGTCCGCTACCTGGCCGAGATCGCCGAACAGGGACGCGCGATCGAAGAGCGGATCGAGAAGCTGTCCGGATTCGCGGCCGGCGCCCAGCACCTGGAGGAGGCGGCGAAGGCGGTCGGCGACAACGAGGACCTGCAATCTGCCCGCGAGGAGGCACTGCGCAAGCTCGGGCCCGAGGCGCGCGAGCTGCTCGAGGGCTGGGACGAGCGGATCGAGGCGATCACCGCCGAGACCTACAGCTACACGGTCCGCGATCGCGAGATCACCGGCCCCAACTACCGCGAGACGCTGAGCGGGCAGCAGGTGCCGAAGATCGCGCCGCCGCACTTCGAAGGCTGGGGCGACCG
>Ga0068862_100002020_pt1 | contig 18412 bp, 6 predicted proteins | sample KBSSwiS52_FD_66598 | JGI IMG/M metagenome (GOLD analysis project Ga0068862, IMG submission 66598) | Switchgrass rhizosphere microbial communities from Kellogg Biological Station, Michigan, USA - KBS Switchgrass S5-2 | ecosystem: Host-associated > Plants > Roots > Rhizosphere > Soil ... | reverse complement strand
CAAGAAATGGCGGAAATGCTCGCTTCGCTCGCCACCACCCCAACCCCTCCTCTAAAGAGGAGGGGCTTATTCCGGCGCGATCCCAAAATGTGTGCATACCTTAGCGCAAGCGGTAGAGGGCGGGAAATTCCTCGACAGCACGGCAATTTATCTAGCGGGCAAGGCCGAGTTCGCGCCAAATTTGTTTAGCCGGCACCAGCACTGACCTATCCTGCGCCTGGGCCAGTGCACGCTCGACCTTGTCAAGCTTCCAGGCCGCGTAGCCATGCTCGGCAGGAAGACCGTCGTCGTCGAGTTTCTCTTCCGGGGTTGAAGCAGGTTTCAAGCTGCCATCCCCCTCAATAAGGCGGCCGGTCCAGCCCCGCCGGGCTCTTGGTGAAGATCTCGCAGCCATCCTCGGTGATCCCCACGCTGTGCTCGAACTGCGCCGAAAGCGTCTTGTCGCGCGTCACCGCCGTCCAGCCGTCCTCGAGCACCTTCACGTCGGGGCGGCCGATGTTGATCATCGGTTCGATCGTGAAGAACATGCCGGGTTTCAGCTCGGGGCCGGTGCCGGGGCGGCCGGCGTGGACGACCTCGGGCGCGTCGTGGAACAGCCGGCCGAGGCCGTGGCCGCAGAAGTCGCGGACCACGCCATAGCGCTGTTTCTCGGCGAAGCTCTGGATGGCGTGGGCGATGTCGCCCATGCGGTTGCCGGGGCGGGCCTGGGCGATGCCCAGCATCATCGCCTCCCAGGTCACGTCGACCAGCCGCCGCGCCTTCACGCCGACGTCGCCGACCAGGAACATCCGGCTGGTGTCGCCGTGCCAGCCGTCGACGATCACGGTCACGTCGATATTGACGATGTCGCCGTCCTTGAGCGTCTTCGATCCGGGGATGCCGTGGCAGACGACGTGGTTGATCGAGGTGCAGCAGCTCCTGGTGAAGCCGCGATAGCCGAGCGTCGCGGGGATGCCGCCGCCGCGCAGCATATGTTCGCGCACCAGATCGTCGATCTCGCCGGTGGTGACGCCGGGCACGACATGCGGCACGAGTCCGTCGAGCACCTCGGCGCCGAGCCGGCCGGCACGGCGCATGCCTTCGAACCCGTCGGGGCCATGGAGCTTGATCGCTCCGGTTCGCGAGATCGCCGGGCTTTCGGCGGTGACCTGTACATAGCTGTCCATGGCTCTGCATATAGCAGCCGAAACCGCGCTTTGCGAGGGGGCCGACAGCGGCTATGGCGGCGCCCATGAGCGCTGACCGCATCTGGACCGCCGCCCTCATCGTCATCGGCGACGAGATCCTGTCCGGCCGCACGCAGGACAAGAACATCGCGCAGGTCGCGCTGTGGCTGAACCTGCAGGGCATCCGTCTCGCCGAAGTGCGGATCGTCGCCGATCGCATGGATTCGATCGTCGAGGCGGTGAACACGCTGCGCGCGCGCAACGACTATCTGTTCACCACCGGCGGCATCGGGCCGACACACGACGACATCACCGTCGATGCGATCTCGGCGGCGCTGGGCGTGCCGGTCAGCATCCACCCCAAGGCGCGCGCCGCGCTCGAAGCCTATTATGCGACGCGCGGCGGCGTCAACGACGCGCGGCTGCGCATGGCGCGCGTGCCCGACGGCGCCAGCCTGATCGAGAATCGCATGTCGGGCGCGCCCGGAATCCGCCACGGCAACGTCTTCATCATGGCCGGCGTGCCGCACATCACCGCGATGATGCTCGATGCACTGTCGGGCACGCTCGAGGGCGGCAAGCCCCTGCTGTCGCGGACGATGGGCTGCTGGGTGCCCGAGAGCGAGGTCGCCGACATATTGGGTGCCGCGGAGAAGGCCAACGAAGGCTGCCAGATCGGCAGCTACCCCTTCTTCCGCGACGGCAGGGTCGGCGCCAATTTCGTGATCCGATCGACCGAGCAGGCCGCGATCGACGCCTGTTACGACGCCCTGGCGGCGGCGCTGGCCGCGGTTGGCCGCGACGTCACCGACGGCGGCATCTGAGCAACCCGGCCAGTGAACAGTCGGGGTAGAGCAGGCTGATGGCCAGCATCCTGATCGGCTGGGAGCTGGGCGCCAATCGCGGCCATATCGAACGGATCAGCCGCATCGCGCAGGCGCTGGCGCAGGCGCAGGCGGGCCACAAGGTGGCGCTGGCGCTGCAGCGGCTCGATTCGCCCGAAATCGCGCTCCATCCCAACATCACCGTGTGGCAGGCGCCGGTCTGGCCGCGGCTGCTGGTCAACGCGTCGCGCCCGGTCGGACCGCCGGTGGCGACGATGGGCGACATATTGGCGCGGCTGGGACTCGACAGCGCCGAGACGGTCGCCGCCTTGATCGCCGGCTGGGAGGCCATCATCGGCGCGGTCCGGCCCGACGTCGTGATCTCGGACTATGCGCCGATGCTGCTGACGACCGTGCAGGGCCGCGTGCCCACGGTCGGCGTCGGCACCGGCTTCGAGCGCGTGCCCGGCGGACTCGACCGCTTTCCCAGCCTCAACGATCGCGATCCGCTGTACGACGAGGCGGTGCTGCTGGCCGGCGTCAACCGCGCGCTGGCGTCGCGCGGGCGTGATGCGATCGAGGCCCTGCCGCGCATCTTCGACGCCGACGTCTCGCTCTCGGGCACGTTCGTCGAGCTCGACCCCTATGGGCTGTGGCGCGCCGAGCCGCCGGTCTCGCCGACGATCGCCGCGGCGATGCCGGACCAGCCGGGCGCCGGCGGCGAGGAATTGTTCGTCTACGGCTTCGAAGTGACGATGGCCGATTCGCCCTTGTGGGAGGGCATCGCGCGATCGCAGCTGCCGGTGCGCGTGCACGTGCCCAACGCCACGCCGGCACTGCGCGCGACCTTCGCCCGGCATGGCTTCGCCTATGAGGAGAAGCCGGTGCCGTTCGACCGCATCGCCGCGCGCTCGCGAATCCTGCTCAGCCATGGCGGCGCCGGTTTCGTCTCATCGGCGCTGGTCGCCGGCATCCCGCAGGCGGTCACGCATTATGACCTCGAGAAACGGATCACCGGCCATGGCGTGATGCGGCTGGGCGTGGGCGGGCAGGTGGCGCTGCAGTCGATCAAGCCCGACGTGTTCGCCGCGTCGCTGAAGTCGCTCTATGAGGATGACGCCGTCCAGGCCCGCTGCCGCGCGCTGGCGCCGTCGTTCCGGGCGCGGGTGGGGCGGCCGCTGGAGCTGGAGGCGGTCGCGGCGGCGGAGCGGTTGGTGGGTTGAGCGGCGGCAGCAACGACTGGCATTCGCAGGCGCGGGACCCGCGACGTCCGTTCGAAACACCCGTTGTCGCTCTGGACAGCCAAGCGAAAATCCTTCGATTGATGTCGACAAGATAGGAAAACCGCGCGGCACCGACCGATCGGCTGAAGGCTGGCATCGCGGCGAACGCGACCCGGCCGCTGCATCACCGCGACCATGGACCCGGTCTCGAACGCCGATCGCCTCGCCCAAATCCTGCGCCAGCGGCTGGAGGCGCGGCGGCGGCGCCAGGGCGTCGGACGCGCTCGCCGGCATGGACGAAGACCATCTGCTGCGGCGATCGGTGATCCAGGACATCCTCGGCGAACAGTTCGGCACCGCGCTGCTGCGCGACCCGAAGTTCCAGCGGGTGATCGACCGGGTGACCGAGACGCTGGAGGACGACGAACAGGGCGCCCGGCTGCTCGACGAGATGGTCGCCGACCTGCGCGCGGGCAGATCATAGCCCGGCTGCCACGGCCTTGCGGGTGACGGACCACGAAAATAAATTCTGAATGATTTCAGCTGCTTGTAAAAAATATCGCCTGGGACCGAAAAAAAGACTGAACAGATTTCGAAATCTCTCGACTTAGCATGACGGGGACAGCGAAATCGCGTGTGGCGATGTCCCGGATCGGGGGATTGGCATGGTTGCGATTGTCACTGGAAACGGGCTTGGCCTGGAGCGGAGTTCGGGTTTCGTGCTGGGTTCGGGCGGAAGCCTGGGCAGCGCGGGGTTCGGCCGTTATGGCGAGAACGTCACGATCAATGCCGCGACCGGCAATCTGGTCATCAATCGCACCGATGAGGTCCTGATAGGAACCGGATCGGACAACATCGTCTCGCGCAGCTACAACAGCCTCGGGCAGATGTCCGACGACAGTCATGGCACCTGGCAGCTGAACGTCCAGCGGCGGCTCGAGGACCTGCCGGGTACCCCGAACACCGCGGGGACCACGGTGAAGCTGATCGACTGGGACGGATCGGATGTACTCTACACATATGATGCCGGCAAAGCGGCCTACGTCAGCCGTGAGGGTGTCGGCGCCTACGACGTTTTGAAATACAGCACCACGACTCATGAATGGACATGGACGGACGGTGACAGCCGAGTCAGAGAGATATTCGACGGCAGCGGCCGGATCCAGTCGAGCACAGACCTTGATGGCAATATGCTCTTGTTCGATTATGACGACATCGTTCCGACCCACCTGGAGACGATCACCACCACCAACACCGCGACCAACCGGCATGAAACGGTTACGTTGGTCTGGGGCGAACCGAACTCTGCCGACGCCAACAATATTCTTTCGCTGACCACCAATTATTATTCCGACGATCCGACACCGGTCCTTCTCTCGCAGACGCGGGTCAGCTACACCTACAGCAATAATCGCCTGGCGAGTGTGACGACTGACCTCACGCCAGAAAACGGCGCCGATAGTGAAACGACTGTCACGAAATATTTCTACGACAGTGCCAGCGGTTTGGTCAACGATATCCGCCAGTATAGTGGGAATACCGCTACTGGCGCTAGGCTCACCTTCGATTATACGCCGTTCAACGGCATTTATCGTGTTACATCCTACACGTTGACGGCTGCGAGCGGTATCACGCGGACGACAAATCTGGCTTACAACATGGCCACGGGGGTGACGACGATCACCGATCCCGACGACAAGGTCTCGAAGCTGACCTGGTACACCTCCGGGCAGTTCGTCGGGCAGTTGAAACAGGTCGATCTGAATGTAGGCGGGACGGCGGCCCAAACGCTGAAATATACTTATGACACGACCACCGGCCATGTGGCGACCGCGACGGACGGCAGCAACAATGTCGTCACCTATCAATATGATGCGAACGGTAATCTGACGCTGCAGCGCGATGCCGCCGGCAATACGGTGAAGCGCGTTTATGACGGTGCGAACAACCGGCTGCTCAGCGAGACGCGCTATGCGGGCGCCGATCCCGACGGGGATGGAACGCTGACGGCGACGGCGGGTGCGACGGCTTATTTTGCATATTCGACAGAGACAATTGTCGGTTCGACCGAGAAGAAAAGCCGCTTGATGTATGTCGTCAGCCCGCTGGGTGAAGTCACAGAATACGTATACGACAACTACGGCCGACAAACTTCGTCGATCGTCTATCGTGACAACATCGATCTTGCTGGCGCCGAGCATGACGTGCCCGCGCTCAATGCCGACCCGGCTCAATGGGCCTCGCAGTTGGCGACATGGCGGTCGGGGCTCGATCGCAGCACGATACGGCGCGTCGACAGGACCTATGATTTCCGCGGCAATTTGTTGACAGTCAAGGACTATGCAGCGGCGGCGGCAACGACCGGTGCCGGCCAGTCGCCGGTCACCACCGCGACTTACCTCTACGATCAACACGGCAACCTGCTCAGCCGCCTGACCTCGGGCATCTCGGGCGGCGAGGTGTTCACCTATGACGGTCTGGGACGCCTGACGAGCTCGACCAACCTCGCGACCGGCACCACTGAAATCGACTTCGACGACGGCGCCAACAAGTCGATCGTCACGCTGGCGAATGGCCTGATCCGGACATCGACCTATAATTATGCCGGCGAACTGATCAGCTTCGTCGAAACCCGCGCGGATACGCCGCCACCTACGTCCCCGGCGGTCACCACGACCTACAAATATGACAGTCTGGGCCGTCAGCGGATCGCGATCGATCCGCTTACACACAAGACCTATTGGCTCTACGATGCGATCGGCCGGAAGGTGGCCGACATCGCGCACGACGGCACGCTGGTCGAATATGTCTATGACAAGAGCAATCGCCTCGTCGAGACGACCCATTATGAGAACAAGGTCAATACCGCCCTGCTGGTCGAGACGAACGGCGATCCGGTCGAAGGGTTGACGCTCGCGAGTGTGGGTGTCCGGCCGGCCGCGAGCACGACCAAGGACCAGATCGAATGGCGGATCTATGACCAGGCAGACCGACTCGTTCAGACGATCGACGGCACGGGCAGCGTCACCACTTACGAATATGACGGCCAATCACGTCTGGTCCGCACGAGGAACTATGTCGATCAGCTCACGGCGACGACCATCGCGGCGTTCAGGACGACCCCGCCGGGCGCGCTGAACAGGATCTACAACAGCGAATTTTCTTCCACCATTCTCGATGGTCAGGGCGACGGGTGGAGCATTTTCGGCGCGCAGATAGGCTCGTTTTCGAGTGGCGTCACCAGCGGCAAAAGCTATTTGAAGAACACCTTTACGGCTACGGGCCCCGGTCAGGTCACCTCCATATCCACGGACAATCTCCACTGGGCGACCGTCACCGGTGGTGAGCGGCTTGCGATCCAGGCCGGTGTCGAAGCGACCGGGGCGGTGGGCGTGCTCTATCTGAACGCGCTGATGCGGCGTGCCGACGGCAGTTCGGTCGTCATCACCGTTGCAACGCTGAACGGGACTCAGGACTTCAACGCGAAAATGTCCGGCTTCATCGATGTCCCTGCGGACATGGTCGATCTTCGGCTCGAGCTTTACATGAGCAGCGCAAGCGCCGCGTCGGGCACGTTCAGCCTGATCCAGCCGATGGTGACCGGGGCGGGCGACGCCCAGACCGCCATGCCGCCGTTCGGCGCAGTGCCGACGGCGGCTCCGGACGACGTGGTCACGCGCAGCTTCTACGATGGCGACGGCCGGCTGATCGGCACACTCGACGGCGCGGGCTATCTGACCGAGATTCGCTACAACGGCGCGGGTGAGAAGATCGAGACGATCGCCTATGCCGACATTACCGCGCCGCTATATCGCGCCGACGAAACTTTCGACCGGCTGCTCTTGACCGTCGAGCCGGATCCCGACAATGATCAGCATGTCCGCTATTTCTACGATGGTCGCGGCCTCTTGCGCTACGTCGTCGATGCGACGCGCCATCCGGTCGAATATGCCTATGATACCGCCGGGCATGTGCTGCACAGCTATGATTATGCCGGGACGATCCCGAACCCGACCGGCGCATGGTCGCTGACCTATGTGAAGGACCAGATCGCCCTCGTCGATCCTGCGACAAACAAGAGCCTCGCCAATCACCTGGACACGCGCAAGAGCTTCTCGGTCTACGATGTCGCGACTGGCCAACTGGCTTATGCGATCGACGGCGCGGGTGTGGTAACAGGCTATAGCTATGACGCCTTCGGCCGCGTCACAAAGCAGGTCCAGTACGCGACGCTGAAACCCACGACGGCGGACCCCGCCGAAGATACGATGAACACATGGGTGTCCGACCATACCGTCACCGGCGATCGCGTGACGCGTATGGCCTATGACCAGGCTGGGCGCCTGCGTTTCCTCGTCGATCCGGAAAAATATGTCACCGAATATCGGTATGTCAGGTCGGACATGAAGACCGACGAGGTTCGCTACGAGGCCCGCCACACCGGCAATGTCTATGACTATGACAGCTTGGCAGCAATTTATGTCACGGACGTCCCCGCCAGCGCGGTCCAGACGCATTACACTTATGATCCGGTTGGCCGCGTCGCGACAATGGTCGAAGCCTATACGGCGGCGGAAACGACGACGACCGCCTATGGCTATGACGGCCAGGGCCGCGTGAAGGACGTGACCGTCGCTTATGGGACGCCGGATGCATCGACCACACGCATGACCTATGACCTTGCGGGTCGCATGGCGAGCGTGATCAATGCGCTTGATGCGCCTGAAGAAACCACCACCACTTACGCGTATGACGGGTTCGGCCGCGTCACCGACCAGACGACAGCCTCGGGCACGGCCAATTCTTCGATAACGCACACGGACTATGACGCGGCAGGCCGCGTTGAAGCCGTGACCCGCGCATTTGGCGCCGCCGAAGCCATGACGACGGCTTATGTCTATGACCCCTTCGACCGGGTGAAGGAAGAGGTCACGGCCTCGGGCACCGCCGACGCGCGGACGACGCATTACGATTATGATGTCAACGACCGGGTGACGAGCGTGATCCGCGGCTATGGCACAGCCGATGCCGCCACGACCGGCTACAGCTACGACGCGTTCGGCGATGTGCTGACAACGACCGACCCGCGCACGAACATCACCTACAGCTTCTACGACAAATTGGGCCGGTTGAAGCTGCAGGTCGATGCCGAGGGCTATGCGACCAAGACGACCTATACGCTGGGCGGCTCGATCGCCTCGGTGATCCGCTATGTCAATCCGGTCACGGCCGCGATCACGCCCGGCGTGGCGCCGACCGTCACGGCCAACGCGACCCGGGACACGACCACGACATACGCCTACGACAAGCTCGAGCGGCTGACGCGGGTCACCGACACGCTGGCGAATTACGAAGAATACACGCTCGACGCGTTCGGCAATCGCCGGTTCGTGCGCAACAAGTTGGGCGGGATGACCGAGAACGGCTTCGACGAACTCGGCAATCTCGAGTCGAGCACAGAGACGATCACGACAGTCGATACGACGACCACGATCGAGACCAGCTACAGCTATGACAAGCGCGGCAACCGCACGCAGATGATCGAGGCCGACGTCGTGACCGGCGGCGTCGCCACGACCCAGCGGACGACCGACTACGACTATGACCTTCTCGACCGGCTCGTAAAGAGCACCGACGAGTTGAGCCACAGCACCGAGTTCACCTATGACGACCGCAACAATCTGGTGGCGACGAAGGACGCGCTCGGCAAGATTACGCGGTATGTCTACGACAAGGCCGATCGGCGGGTCGCGACGATCGATGCGCTCGGCGGCGTCGTTTACACCCGCTATGATGGCGGCGGGCGCGTAATATCGACGACCGCTTTTGCCAACCCGACGACGCTGACGGGCAGCACGCCGCTCGAGATCACCGCAGCCACGCTGACGCTTCCCACTGCGAGCAGCACCGGCGACCAGATCACGCGTTATGCCTATGACGGGAAGGGACAACTCCGCTTCAGCGTCGACGCATTGATGCATCTCACCGAATATGTCACCGACAAAGCAGGCAATGTCGTCCGCACGACCGCCTATGACGGCACGGTGACGGCGACGACCGGCGATTATACGACCGACTATCTTGCCGGCCGGGCCACGGCGCTCCGCCTTCTCCCGGGCACGCGTTATTCGCGTGCCGTCTATGACGCGACGAACCGGCTGACCTTCAGCATCGACGCGCTGAAACGCGTGACCGCTTATGTCTATGACAGCAAGGGCCAGACGATCAGGCAAATGGTCTACGCCGCTCTTTACACTGACACCGACAACCCGACCGATGCCGACATGCAGGACTGGGCGGCAGATCCGGATAACATCGTCGATGCCCGCACCACCCGCGCGATCTACGACGCCATGGGCCGCCTGGTCTACAGTGTCGACGCGCTCAAAGCGGTAACCGAATATCGCTATGATAAGCTCGGCAATGTTAAGGAGCAGGTCGCCTATCTCGACCCGGAAACGATCGTCGACACCGACACGCCCGCCACCGTGGCGACCAAGATCGGGACGCAGCCGACGACGGCGCGGGTCACCAAATTCATCTACGACTCCGCCGGCAGGCTGATCGAGACGGTCGACCCCGAAGCCGTGCGGACGGTCATGACGCTCGACGGCCTTGGCCATGCGACATCGACCACAATCGCGTATGGCACGACCGACGCGAGCACCACGATCCGCAGCTATGACGCGCTCGGCCGGGTGGAGAGCGAGACCCGGGCGCCGGGCCTGGCCGAAGCGTCAACCACCGATTTCACCTATGACGCGCTGGGCCGGAAGGAAACCAGCACCACCGGGGGGGTGAAGACCAGATGGGAATATGATGCGCTCGGCCAGGTCAAGAAGCAGATCCTGGGCTTCGGCCTCGGCCCAAGCGAGACCACCGAGCGCAGTTTTGAGTATGACGCCTTCGGCCGGGTCAAGACCGAAACCGATGGGCTCGGCCATACGACCGTCCGAACCTATGACAAGCTCGACCGGGTGCTGTCGATCAGCGTGCAGGTGGATTCGACGGCGGGGAACAATCTCGAAACCCGCTATGACTATGGCATATTCGGCAACATCAGGACGACCAGGGAGATCGGCGCGATCGACGCCGTCGGCTTCACCTATCTCGACAAGCTCGGCCGCGTGTGGTTGGAGATCGATGCCGAACTCTATCTTACGAAGACGACCTACGACTCATTCGGCAATGTCGCCACCGTCACGCGATACGAAAATCCGCTCGCGTCGGTGCCCACGCTCGACATGCTCGATTCGCCGCCATATGTCGGCAATCCCGGCGCGGCCGATGCGACGACATCTTTCCTTTACGACGAGCGCGATCGGCTGGAGCGATCGACCGACGCCGAGACCAAATATGAGGAGTATGGCTATAACCTGTTTGGCGACCGGATCTGGTCGAGGAACAGGCTGAGCGGCCAGGACCTCAATCCGGTCAAACAAACGAACTATACATATGACAAACGCGGGCGGTTGCTGAGCGAGACGCTTCCGATCGAAACGAAAGAAGCCGACGGCGACATTATCGCTGTGAAGAACAGCTATAGCTATGACAAGCGCGGCAACCGCAAGACAATGATCGAGGCGGTCGGTGCTGCCGAGCAACGGACCACCGAATATGGCTATGACAAGCTCGATCGCCTGACCACAACCGAGACGAAATTCACCGGCACCTACATCGTGTTCGGCGACGAATGGGCGACGGCGAATACCGGCGGCACGGCGCTGACCTCGGTCCTCGTCGAGCGGAACACCTATGATGCACGCGGCAACGTCATCCGCGTGCTCGATGCCGCCGACACGCCGACCGAGTATCGCTATGACGCGCTCGATCGCAAGATCGCCGAACTGCGCGCGATGACAAAGACTGGAAGCTCGCCCGATGTCTTCACCGGAACGCTGACGACCTGGACCTATGATGCGAACGGCAACGTCAAGACCCAGCGCATCCACGACGTCGCGGTGCAATTGCCGGCGACTGCGGGCGGCGCCTTCTCGACGCCTTCGGCGTATCGCGAAACCCGTTTCGACTATGATTTCGCCAACCGGATGACCGCCACCACGCTCGTCGGCGCGGGCCAGGGCGTTGAGGTCGGTGTCTGGAGCGGCAGCAGCTATGCGGTCACCACCGCGAATCTGATAACGTCGTTCGTTTACGACAAGCTCGGCAACGTCGTGAAGCAGACCGATGCCAAAGACAATGCGAGCTACACCTGGTATGACAGGCTCGGCCGCCGGATCGGGCAGCGCGACGCCGAGAAATATGCCACACTCTGGACGCTGGATGGCGATGGCAACGTCGAATCGGAAACGCGCTTTGCGACGCAGCTGACCGCAAACCCGATCGAGACGACGTCCTACGCCACGCTGTTGACCTATATCGCGACGGACACGGCGAAGGATCGGACGACGACCTTCGAATATGACAAGAATGGTCGCCGGACCAGGGAGACCCGGCTCGGCGTGACCGCCACGGTGATCAACGCCGGCAACGGCGATCGGACCGAGACGACCGGGCCGGCAGCGATCCAATATGTCTATAACGGCCTCGGCCAGGTCACCCAGAAGATCGAGGCCAATGGCGATACCACCGACTATGCATATGACGCGGTCGGACGGCTGACCCGGGAAATCGGGGCGAGTTTCGAGGATTTCGACGAAGGCCCCGACGTCCGCCGCGCCACGAGCTATGCCTATAACGGGATCAACAATCTGACTCGCACGGTGACGGGCGCAGACGGCGTGACGTCGGCCGACGACCGGGTGACGGAGTACACCTACGACAAAATCGGGCGTCTGCTGACGGAGAAGGACGCGACGCTGTTCGTGCGCAGCTATGCCTATGACAAGGTCGGCCGGGTGGTGCGCGAGGGTTACAGCCGGCGGACGCCTGCGGCGACGGTGTATGAGGCGATCGGCTATCGCTACGACGCGGGCGGACGCTTGATCGCGCAGGCGATGGGGACGCGGCCGGCCGCGAACGGGACCTTCGCATATGGCGGTGCGGGTCTCGGCGTGACGTGGATGCGCTACAACAGCTTTGGCGAGATGACCGACCGCGGGATGACCGCACTGACCAGCGAGTCGCCGGCCTATCCCGTCGACAACGGCCGTTATCAGGAGCGATTCGATTATGACGCGGGCGGGCGGCTGTGGCGGACGCGGACGGGGGACGGGATCGTGCGGATCCTGTTCTACGACAAGACGGGCAACCAGACGCTGAGCCTGGTCTCGTCGAGCGTCAACCTGCTGGCAACCGCGCAGGTCGATGCCGGCAACGGGATCACGACCGCGGGGACGAGCGGCATCGACGACTCGATCACGACGATCACCTTGTACGACAAGCGCGGGATGCAGACCGGGACGGTCGAACCGCTGCGCAAGCATTCGAGCGCCGCGGCCGCCAACATCACCCGCACGCGGCTCTACAATGCGTTCGGCGAAGTGCGCAGCGAGACCGACGGGCGGAACAACGCGACGACCTTCGAATACAACATGCTGGGTCGGCTGACGAAGAAGACCAGTCCGCAGGTGAGCGTGACCGGCGAGACCAGCATGACGGCGACCGACGTCAATCCGGTCGAGACTTATGCCTATGACATATCGGGCCGGCTGGTGGGCGTGCAGGACGCCAATGGCAACTGGACGACGCGGACGCTGCTGGCGGGGACCGGCCACGAGGGCGGCGCGACCGGCGGCAGCGGGGCGCTGGTGGTCAAGGAGTTCCAGCCGGACGAGAGCCCGCCGGTTGCCGGCGGCGTGGTCGAGAACAAATATTTCACGAACAAATATGACGTGTTCGGCGATCTGCGGGTGACGGTCGACGAGGTCAACAAGACCATTCAATATGGCTATGACAAGATGGGCCGGCTGGTGAAACTGACGCATGCGGTGCGGCCGGCCAACACAGCCGGCAATCCCACCACGGATGCGGTACAGCTGATCGACCTCTATGCCTATGACGGCCTGGGCCAGCGGATCTTCGCCTGGAACTCGCAATATTTTCCCAACGACCTCGATCCGACCGATGTTCCGTCGAGCACCAACCTCTCGAAGACGACCTACGATGCGGCGGGCCGGGTGGTCGCGATGATGACGATGGGCAACCAGCTGACCAATTACGCCTATGTCTGGGATGGCGCGGCGAGCGTCGCCGGGTCCGGCGTGATGGGCGGATGGCAGAAGACGACCACCAACGCGCTGTCGCTCACGATGCAGGAGACGACCGACTATTTCGGGCACGACACCGGCGGGAGCGATTTCGGCTTGCATGTCCATGCCTACAGCTACGACCGGCTTTACCGGTTGACCGCCCGGACGACCACCACCCATGGCGCGAGCGAGTCGATCGCCTACACCTGGTTCAACACCGGGCAGGTCGCCGGCCAGACCGGGTCCAAGGGCATTGCGACGTACGAATATGACAAGGACGGGCGGCGGACGAAGGAGTCGTTCACCAAGGGCGCGACCATGTACCGCAGCGCGACCGCGACCTATGACGCGGCGGGTCGGATGAAGACCTGGACCGACTTCGGCAGCACCGGCAATACCCTGCCCGACGCGTCGATCGTGTGGAGCTACGACGCGCAGGGCAATGTGCGGCGGACGGTGGCCACTTATCAGAGCCTCGATTCGCAGGGCAACCCGGTCAGCGCCACGCCGCAGGATTACTGGTATCGCTACGACAAGATGAACCGGGTGATCACGAGCCAGGGCATTTTCGACACGGCGACCAACACGATCAAGCGCGGCACGGGCGAAGGCCGCGACATCGCCTATGACAAGGCCGGCCAGCGGACCTCGATGATCTATTCGAAGGCCGAGAACGACACTGACGAATACGGCGAACATTCCAGCGTCACGCACACGCGCGAGACCTATGTCTACAGCGCCGACGGCTATCTGGCGCAGGTGCGCACCGCGACGGCCACCTACGACGCGACCTATGGCGGCTCGGGCGACGGCGGCGCGCCGACGGGATCCGGCAACGTGACCGCGAGCTATGTGCGCGACGCGATGGGGCGGACGACGGCGTATGACGAAGGACCCGGCTACGAACAGACGACGGACTACAACGCGGCATCGCAGATCACGCGACAGATTACGACGACGGTGCGCGACGCGACCTATGTGGCGACCGTGAACAACATCTATGACGCGGTCGGCAACGTCACTTCCTCGACCAACCACACGGCGAAGCTCGGGTTCAACGATGGGCCGCCGGACAATAAGACGACCTACACCTATGAATGGTGGGACGGGGCGCTGCAGGACACGATCGTCTACGACCGCGACACCGGCGATTACTCCAACACACCCTGGGACACCGATCTGGACTATGACGGCTCGGGCCACATCACTACGAGCGACATCGACGACGATCGCGACCGGACGGTGACGTTCGTCACCGACGCCAACGGCATGATCGTCAACCGTCGCGAGGCCGACAATCTGGCGCCGCCCTCCAACGATCCGCAGGCCAATGGCGATCCGCGCGACATTCGCTATTTCTTCAACGGTCGGCAACTGGGCCATGTGACCAACAACGGCACCGACAACACGGATTATGCGTTTTCGGTGCAGCAGCATCGCGAGACGCCGGGCTATGGCGCGTTCGCCGGGGGTGCGACCCGCGGCACGCCCTATGCGGCGTTCGCCGAGAATTACGACGCGATCAACGGGTTCGATTCGAACAATAGGGCATTCCGCTACACGGTGCACACGGGCGACACGCTGACGAGCATCGCGATGACGCTGTGGGGCGATGCGAGCCTGTGGTACATGATCGCCGAGGCCAACGGGCTGATGGGGGACGAGACGCTGGTCGAGGGCCAGTCGATCATCATCCCGGACAAGGTCCACAACTTCCACAACAACGCCTCGACGTTCACGCCCTACGATCCGAACGCGGCGATCGGCGACAATGCGCCGACCGATCCGAAAATCCCGAAGAAGAAGGGCTGCGGGGTCATCGGGATGATCCTGCTCGCCGTCGTCGCGGTGGCCGTGGCGGCGATTGCCGGCCCGGCGATCATCGGTTCGGCCGCGGTGTTTGGGGCTGGCGGCACCGTCACGACCGTCGCGACCGGATTGACCGCGGTCCTCGGTGGCACCGCCGCTGCGGCGGGTAGTGCAGCGGCGATCGGTGCCGCCGTCATCGGCGGCGCGCTGGCGGGTGCTGCCGGCAGCATCGTCAGCCAGGGCCTTGGCGTTGCCACCGGGCTTCAGGACAAGTTCAGCTGGAAGGCGGTCGGGTTGGCGGCGATCGGCGGCGGCGTCGGCGGCGGATTGCAAGGCGTCAACGCGTTCGGCGCGAGCGGTCTGGGCAAACTCACCAACTTCGCCAATGATTTTGCGCGTGGCGCATTGAGCAGCAGCCTGACGCAGAGCATCGGCGTCGTGACCGGCTTGCAGAAGAAGCTGGACTGGGCCGGCATCGCTGCGGCTGGCGTGGGTTCGGCCGTGGGCGGCGCGATCAATCGCGGCCTCGCGGATGGCGGTCTGGGCGTCCGCGGCGATCGGGTCGGCGCGTTCACGCATAAGGACGTCGCATTCTACGCCAACGGCGCGCTGTCGGGAATGGCCGGGGCGATCACCAATGCCGCGACCCGCAGCGCGATCTCGGGGACCAATTTCGGCGACAATATCATGGCGGCGTTGCCCGAGGTGATCGGCGCGACAATCGGCAATCTCATCGGTGACAAGATCAATGCCGAGATCCACGCCCAAAATGCAAATAAGACTGGCTCGGCAGGAACGGATGAAACAGAGGAGAGTGGGGGTGCAACTCTTGCTTCGCAGCCTGACAATGGCGTAGTGTTGATCCCTCCTCAGCAGAGGGAAGTTATCGATGCTTTGGGCTTGACGGTAGAGTTTGGGCCGGGTGGCCTGAAGGTGATCGGTTATGACAGGAAATCGATACCATCGGTAACCGCAGATGGAAAAGTGCTTCACTCCGGAAGTGATGGTGTCATAGCTCCCAAGACTACAGGCGGATATGCCTTCGTCGATACAAAGCTGGCAGAGTGGCAGGGTGGAGTTGACCTGGAAAGCGGCGGTGTAAACTACGGCTACAATTACTATTTCAAAGATCCACTATCGACTGGATTCACGGTCGATTGGGCAGGTTTCGACGGAGAGGGTGCTGTACGATTTCTGTCGAATCCTGCCGGTGAAACTTACCTTTTGGTTGACGGTGGGCAGTCAATACCAGCGCTTGGCGTGAATATTAAATTTGGAACAATTGACGCCGGGCCACATACCATTATCAGCGATTATGGCCGCGCTGCTGAAAATGGCCGGGCCATCTCCCTATCTGCATCTGCAAACCTTGAGGATTCTTCTGACCGGGCGAACCTTCGTGGAATAGTCGATACATATTACGCCACGCAACATATGAACCCTCAAGGAGAGAGGGGCGAAGGGGCCAATGCGTCAGCAATGCTGACGCTTGATATAGCGGATAGACTTAGATCGGGAGAATCTTGGTCCGATGCGATTAAGCATGCCGGAACGCCTGCGCTCCAAGGCGCTGTGGATCGACGCGCCCATAGAGTCATGAATGGACCGCAATCTGGACCGAGCGCCGCGGGCGGGGCAAGAAACACGCTTGTTGGGGAAATAGGTCCGCTCGTTAGAAAGCCAACCGCCAGAGCGACCTCAGGCGTGGATCCCATGATGCCTACGGCGGATCGAGGATCCCGAGTACCAGTCAAGCTGTATGATGTTGGAACTTACGCGGAATTATCGGCACGATCAGCAATAGGAGATGATATTGCCATCGATCATCAGCCCTCGAACGCGTCCAATTTGGTACGGTGGGAAACGATGCTAGGTCGTAAGCTAACGGAGCAAGAGCGGATCCTCGTTCGGAATCAAGGAACGGCGGTCGCCGTACCTCAATCATGGCACCTTCAGGAGAGTTCGACTTATGGTGGACGGAATTCACCGGCACGTGTAAAAGCAGACGCGGCGAATCCCGTCGCCGCTGCAATTCGGGACTCTCAGGCCATGATCAATGGAGCATCGCCTATCTATAGAGATGCAGCGGCAGTTGCCGCTGCCAAAATTAGAGCAAGAGCGAATGGCCAATAGGAGTGGTGGTACGATGTTAGACCTAAGCTTAATGATAAAATTGCTCGGACGATCCACTGAGGATAAAATTGTAATTTCCTCACTCAAAGGAGATTTATGCAGAATTACGCGCGACGAATATTATGGAAGTATTAATTATATTGACGATGGTTTTGACATTGTGTTTCAAGAAGAAGCTTGGATATTTCCAGATATTCATCCAAAAAACGAAGAATTGCTTTACATATCGGCATTTCACCTTCATAGAGAAGGGCATGAAGGTTTTCGTCAGTTTCAGGGGCAGCTTGCAGGCGATTTATTTTTTGGTTGCCCGTTTGACGAAGTGTTGCGCAAATTGGGGTCTCCTGATGTCAAAGGAGGCGAAGGCTCAATGATGGGAATTAACGTTCCCTTATGGATGAAGTATTTTTACGATGTTTTTTGTGTGCATTGTCAGTTTGATGTCGAAAAAAAGCTTGAAATGATGACAATATCATATCCAGAAAAATAGGATCATACGTCAAGGGGCGCTAGCAGGCGTGGAGGTCCGGTCCTGTTGCCTCATGCCGAACCATGTTCACATCATAGCGGTGCCATAGTTCGCCGGGGCGGGCGATCCGCGATCCCGTGCAGTGAGATTTCACATCATTCGCAAAATCTGCGTCACCCACGGGCGGGACGGGCGCCGATTTCGCGTCATGATGGGCCGAAGAGCACACACCGCCATGGCGGCCATACGCCCTGCGAGTGGCACGCCATGGCCTTTGATGACGTCTCGCACGCCGCAGCCGAAATATAAACCGCGCCAAAAATTGCTCCAAGGATATGTTCACGATATGTTTAAACCGACTCAAGTGTCGCTCGCTCGATGGAAAAACGGATGTGTGCGGAAACACCCGAAAATCAGCGGGGCTGGCCATTCGCGCCCGGCCGGTCGGACAATCCCGCGGGCCGGCCCCAAGGCGCGCGCAACAAGGCCACGCTGATCGGCGAGGTGCTGTACGAGCAGCGTATCCGTCCGGTCTAGGCCGCCTTGAGGGTCGCCACTGATCCGTCGAGATAGCACCGGTGCAAGCACAGGTGTTTGCACCGGTTCGAGGGACGGTGCGATGACTCATATGACGGTG
>Ga0068862_100002018_pt1 | contig 18426 bp, 16 predicted proteins | sample KBSSwiS52_FD_66598 | JGI IMG/M metagenome (GOLD analysis project Ga0068862, IMG submission 66598) | Switchgrass rhizosphere microbial communities from Kellogg Biological Station, Michigan, USA - KBS Switchgrass S5-2 | ecosystem: Host-associated > Plants > Roots > Rhizosphere > Soil ... | reverse complement strand
CCAGAGCGTCGCCGCGAGGGGCTCGCGGAGGCAAAGGAAGGCATTGCATTCACGCTCAGCCTGCCGCTCGATTACCCAGGTGGAAATTTCGTCCAGTTCCGCGCGCCACCCGTGTTACTGGCGTCGCACTCAGAGCAGACGGGCCGTGTCTACAACAAAATGATATGCAACAGCGAAGAGGTGACGTGCGACGATAAGGTCATCCTTCACACGCAGTACTCCACGCAATGGGATTCGTTAGCGCATCACGGTCGCCACTTCGACGCCGATGGCGATGGAATCGCAGAGATCGTCTACTACAATGGATTTCGGGCCGGAGAGCATCTTGTGGGCCCGGACGGCGAAGGACGGAGCGAGGCAAAAGCGCTTGGAATCGAGCGGCTCGCCGTCGCCGGCGTCCAGGGGCGGGGGGTGCTGATCGACTTCCGTCGCGCTTTCGGACTCGACAAGCGCGCAGTCGGCTACGACGACCTGATGCGCACCTTGGACGAGCAGAAGGTGGAGGTGCGGACTGGCGACTTCGTGCTGCTCTACTCCGGTTTCGATCGGGCGTTGCTGGACATGAAGAAACAGCCCGATCGCGCCAAGCTGCTGTCGACAGGCGCGGCCATCGACGGGGGCGACAAGCGCACGCAAAGATGGATTGAGGAATCCGGCCTTGTCGCCCTGTGTTCAGACAATGTTGCGGTCGAGTGCGTCGATCGGATGTTGAGCGACTCACCTTGCGCCATCCGTCTTCCGCTGCATGACCTATGCCTCTTCCGTCTGGGCATTCACCTTGGCGAGCTGTGGTATCTGGAAGAACTCGCCAACTGGCTCCACGCCCATCAGCGTTCCGCGTTCCTGTTGACGGCGCCGCCACTGCGGCTTCCCGGCGCCGTTGGCTCGCCGCTGACGCCCATTGCCACGGTCTGAGGAGATGGTTGGCGGCGCACCAGAGTGCAACCAGAAGAGATTTCAGCGCGCCGACGCATTCACGACGATCGATGCTCAGGTGCACGCTTATGAGCGTAACCACTCCGGTAGGCCGTGGATGGGCGCCGCCATCGGCCGACAGGAAGCGACAGGCCAGCAATTAGTAGCGGCTATGGACGCAGCCGGGGTGCATGGATCGATTCTTGTGTCGCCATTCTCCACCTACCGCTATGATGCGAGCTACGCCGTGCAAGTGCAGGCAAAACATCCCGACCGCTTCGGGATCGTCAAGCCGGTCGATCCTGAAGCGCCATCGATCGCCGAAGTTATCTCAGAGTGGAAGTCGCAACCGGGCGCGGTTGGCGTGCGCCTCATTCTAAGCGGTCATGTCCTCGCCGGCATTGTTAAGCCGGGCGTCGAGCGCACGCTTGCGGCGGCAGCGAAGCAGCAGATGCCTGTAAACCTCATGTGCTGGGGCGATCTCGACCAGGCTGCAAGTCTAGCGGCGCGCCATCCGGACACCCAGATCGTTGTCGACCACCTTGGAATCAGGCAGCCCTGGGCTCCTCCGGCTCCTGAGCAGCCGTGGGCCGAACTGCCTAAAGTGCTGGCGCTCGCAGCTCATCCCAATGTGGCGATCAAGATCACGGGCGCCTGCACGCTCTCCCACGACGGCTTCCCCTATCGAGACATCTGGGATCCGCTCTTCCGCATCTTCGACGCCTTCGGCCTCGAGCGGTGTCTCTGGGGGACGGATTGGACCCGTGCGATTGCGCTGTTGAGCTATGAACAGGGCGTGGACTGCTTTCGAAAGGCTGGGCGGCTGAGCGAGCGTGATCGCGCCATGCTGATGGGCGGGGCGGCTGCCCGGATCTACGATTGGTCGCCCAATGTCGACGCCCCGTTGTCCGAATTGCCTTGTTAATAGGGAAGGTTCGCGATGTTGAACAGCTTTGAGGTGAGCCCCGTGGTCGAAGGGCTTCGGTTCGCCGAAGGGCCCCGTTGGCGTGACGGTTCTCTCTGGTTCTCAGACATCGAGCAGAACAAGGTGCTGAGGCTCGACGCGGCCGGCGTGCTGCACACAGTGGCCGAGATCGAGCGCCCGTCCGGGCTGGGCTTCCTCCCCGATGGGACGCTTCTCGTCTCGAGCATGACTACGCGGACGCTGTTCCGTGTGCGGGACGGACATGCCGCCGCGGCTGTCGATCTGAGCGCGCTCGGGTCGGTCCTGAACGATATGGTGGTGCTGCCCAATGGACGCGCCTATGTCGACTGTTATCGGCCGGGTCCCGCGTTTGCCGCGCTTGCCGGACCAAACGGCGAGCCTCAGGCCGACGCCGTGGACGTCCAGCGCTACTACGTCAACGGCCTAGGCATGTCTCCGAGCCTCCGGGGCGAGATCGCCCTCGTCACGGAGGACGGCGGTGTCCGCCGCGTGGCCGAGGATATCAACTATCCGAATGGCTTGGCCGTCACGCCGGACGGCGGAACCCTGGTTGTCAGCGTCTCGCACGAGTGCAAACTGATAGCCTTCGATATCAGTGCGGACGGCGGGCTGACTCGTCCGCGGATCTGGGCCGAATTGCCTGGGCGCCACCCCGACGGTATTTGCCTCGATTCGGAGGGGGCGGTCTGGGTCGCGTGCGTGGCCACGAGCTCGTTCGTTCGCGTGCTCGAGGGGGGGCGAATTACGCACCAGATCCCCACCCATGGCCGATGGGCGGTGGCTGTGGCGCTTGGTGGGGCGGACCGGCGCACCCTCTACATGGTCAGCATGGAATCGGCGGATCTGCCTGGGCACCGATCCTGGATCGACATGGCCAGGGTCGACGCGCCCGGCGCCGGCTGGCCTTGATCGGCCTAAGCGGGAAGGGCGCGCGACCGCGGCGGACGTGAAAGCCGGTCGCCTCCTCCGGCGCCCCAGACCGCAGGCGGATGCGCTCGGTCAGTTGGGTTGGCTTTTGTAGGCGACGTTCGTTGCGTGCGGCGTGGTGATCTCCGACTTCCAGTCCATCAGGAAGGTGGACATCCAGCCGCCGTCGACGGCGAGGGTCTGTCCGGAAACAAAGCTGGCCAGGTCCGAGGCCAGGAACAGCGCCGCCTTGGCGATCTCGTCCGGCTGGCCCATCCGCTGCATCGGCACGCGCTTGCGAATATTCGCGAGGCGCTCCTCCGTGGCTTCGACCCGTGCGGTCTCGATCGAGCCTGGGGCGATGGCGTTGGTGCGGATCAGCGGGCTCCATTCGGAGGCCATGGAGCGGACCAGGTTGACCATGCCCGCCTTCGCCGCCCCGTAGTGGGCGTGCATCGGCGCCGCCGAAAGCCCGCTGACCGAGGCGACGCCCACGATCGCGCCCGGCCGGTTGCCTGCGATCATCGAGCGGGCTGCGGCTTGAGCGGCCAGAAAGAAGCCCTTGAGATTGAGCGTGACGATCCGGTCCCATTCGGCTTCTTCGAGCTCGACGAGCTTGGTCCAGCCGGCCATGCCGACCACGCTGACCATGACATCGAGCGGGGCGAGGGCGGCTTCGGCCTCGGCGACGGCGCGCTGCACCTCGGCCTGTTTGGTGATGTCGGCGCAGATCACCGCGGCCTTGCGGCCCAGTCCCCTGATCCGGCCCGCGACGGCCTCCGCGCGCTCTGGAACCACATCCACCAGCGCCACGTCGCAACCGGCGCGCGCCAGGCGAAGCGCGGAGGCCTCGCCCATCCCCTGGCCGCCGCCCCAGACGATCGCTGTCTTGCCGGCCAAACCAAACATGTCGTCCACGTTCAAACCTCCCGAAACTGGAAGTGGCGTTCCACGCACCAGACCGTCTGAAGCCCATCTTGTCCGCCAGCACGACTGCTCGATGCACTCGCGGTAGACTTGGCGTTCAGCCGTAGGGTGGCCCCACGGATGTTCTCCCGCCAAAGGCTGGGCGACGTTGACCTGTAGAGAAGGTCAAATTCCACGTCCGTCTCCGGGCTAGCCGCAGCCGGATCCCTGTTCGATCAAGGCGCGGCGCAAACTGTCAAAGCTCGAATAGTGGTGTCGGAGCATCCCGCGTTCCGCAAGCGCGGCTGTCTCAATCGCACCACTTGAATGAGTCGGCGGGTCAACTTGCGCATCGGTTTGATATGGCCGAGAATCAAGCGGATTACGTCTATATGTATCCCGTACTGCGTGTGCGAACCGGATGCCCGTTGCACCGCAACGAACGTCTGGGCTCGACCCCCGCGCCCTTCGCTTCTAATCATTCCGGCTGCGAAACGACGGCGACCTAGCGATGGTCGTGGGGAGGGTCGTGGGATGGAGACGGCTCCGCCGCTGGTGGTGTTGCCAGGCGGCCGGAAGAACCTCGCCAAGTCTGCGACGCGTGCGCTCGACGTGCTGGAGTATTTCGCCAGCGAGCAGCGCCCGCTGCGCGCCGTGGACGTCGCCCAAGCCCTGGGGTTTCGCGCCTCGAGCACCGATCAGCTGCTCAAGACGATGGTGGATTCCGGATATCTGGTCTTCGACAGCCAGCGAAAGGACTATTACCCCACGCCCAGGCTGGTCCGCTTCGGCGCCTGGCTGGGCCGCAGCTATCACGGCTCGGACCGGCTGGCGGAGCTTCTGATCGCGCTGGGCGAGCGCACCCAGGAGACCGTCACTCTCGCCTTGCGACAGGGCGCCTCGATGCAGCTGGTCGACGTGGTGCGCTATCCCGGGCAGAGCGACATGCTGCGCAAGGGCCTCAAGGTGCCGATCCTGGGGACAGCGCTCGGCGCGGCCTGGCTGTCCTCCCGCGGAGATGCGGAGCTCTATCGGGTGTCGCGACAGCTGGAGAGAACGAACCGGCGCGACGAGAACGTGTGGGGCCGAATTCGGCACGCGGTGGACGAGGTGCGCAGCTTGGGATTTGCGGTCAGCCTAACCAACGCCTCCCACCTCTGGGCGATCGCCATTCCCCTGCCGAAAAGCCAGGCCAACGTCGATCTCGTCCTGGCGCTAGCCGGCCCGCTTCAGCGCCACCGCCCACCTAACGCCGAGCTCGCCACCATAATGCGCGACTGCGTCGGCCGGATCTTGGAATTGCGGGAACTCGCGCCTGATCCGGTTAGGCACCCTTGACGGCGGAGATCACCTCGCGCCCGTACAGCCGCATCATCTCCGCCGGGTCCGCCGGCGAATGAAGATCGACGTCGATGACCTGCGGGCGGCCAATCCAAAGCTGATCTACAGCGTCGGCAGCGGCGCCGGCCGGCACGGCCCCAAGGCCGATCAACGCCATCACCATCTGGGCTCGCGGCGCGGGGCCTCATCGGTGACGCCGGAGGAGCTTGATTCCGGTAGGCACGCCTGGCCCGGCGTTCGGCGACTGCATGAGCGCGGCGACCCCAACCGGCGGAATCTCGGCGGCGATCGCTCAGCGCGCGATGACGGGCCGCACGTCTGTCGTGGAGAGATCGCTGCTCAGCACGGCTATGTGGGCCATCCAGCTCGGCATCACCGAGACGGCGCTGACCGGTCAACGAGCGCTTGACCAACAGACATTGTGTGGACAGCTTAGCGTTCGCTCAAACCGCCCGCCCAGTCAAAGACATCGCCAAGCTGCTGATCTGGACAGCGTAATTTGCCCATTCTAGCCGCCATGCCCTCCTCCTCAGCCCCTCCCGCGCCTTCCGGCCCTCCCGGCCTGAGCTTCCGTGCGCTGCTCGCCTTGCTGGTATGCATCGAGTTCGTCTGCGCACTCGAGAGTAGCATGATCTACACCGCGCTCTCCAAACTCTACGGCATCTACGGCGACCCCACGCACGTCGGCTGGCTGATGACTGCCTATTTGCTCGCCTCGGCGTTGAGCTCTGCGCTCTGCAGCCGGCTGGGCGACCTCTACGGACGGCGGCGGATGTTGCTCCTGATGCTCGGCGTCGCAGTAGTCGGCTCGGCGATCAGCGCCGTGGCGACTGACCTCAACTTGATTATCCTCGGCCGGGCGCTGCAGGGTGCTACCTTCGCGATCTTGCCCCTGGCCTTCGGCATTCTGCGGGAAAACGCCAAGGACAGCCGGGAGGTCAACCTGGGCGTCGGCCTGCTGGGCGGCACCTTCTCACTGAGCGGCGGGGCGGGGTTTATCCTGAGCGGCCTCATCATCGACAACACACGTTGGCAACACATCTTCACACTCACGGCGTCTGTCGCCCTGGTCATGTTGCTTATAGCTATGCGCTACCTGCCGAAAGGCCAGATCCCGCCAAAGCCCGAACGGCTCGATCTGCCCGGCGCGCTCTTTGTCTTTCCCATCGGCGCCCTGCTGCTTGCGCTCACCTATGGCAAGTCGCTCGGCTGGGAATCCGTGGTGGTCCTGGCGCTGCTCGCCTTCGGCGTGGTGAGCCTTGTCGCCTGGGTGCTCTACGAGCTTCGGCATGACAATCCGCTGATCGACGTGCGCCTCTTGCGCAACCGCACCATCGCCATCGTGAACGCCACCATCTTCTTTACGGCCATGGCGCCGATGATCTACCCGATTGTGATCCTACCTCTGCTGCAGCAGCCGCTCTGGACTGGGATCGGCTTCGGAATCAGCGCGACCATGGCTGGCATCATCAAGCTTCCTGCCAACGCGACCTCTGGCGTCGCAGGCATTGGCTCGGGCCTGTTCGCAAGGCGCTACTCGATGCAGCCGGCGATTATCCTCGCGGCCTTTTGCAATTTCCTGGCCTTCAGCTCGCTCATCTTCTTTCACGACTCTGCGGTTTACGTCGCCGCGGTGTGCATCCTGCTGATCGCACCGTCAGTAACGATCCTTTTCGGGTGCGCGCCGGCGCTGATTATCGAAGCCGCGCCCGCGGAGCGCACCAGCGAGGCGACGGGACTAACCGCGATGATACGATCCATCGCTACGGCGATGGGAACGCAACTGCTTGCATACTGCCTGGCGACCTCCTCGATCTCAAACAGCGAGGGCGTAAAGTTCCCCGACGAAAGCGCCTACGTGACGACGTTCACCCTCATGGCTGGCTGCTGCCTGGCGAGCCTGATCTTCGCACTCATGATCCCCCGCTCCAGGTCTGGAGCCGAGGGGCGCACGGTTGCCGTCGGCGGCAGGGTCGGGGCTCCCGAACCCGACACCCTGAAGGCCTAAGCCGCGGGCGGCTCCCAGCCCCAGCGGCGAAGCGGCAAGTCTCGTCCGTGCAATGCGTGGCGGCGTTGCAAGCGGCATTCGAAATTCAGCCCTTGGAGTGGCGTGCGATATTGGCGCGGCAGACGGCCAATGAGACTCGTGCAGTATGTTGGCGAGCTTCGCGAAGATCCGCAGGGGCAGGCCAACGGCTATCTGCTGACGGTGATTATGGCGACGGTTGCCTAGGGGGCTCTTTGCGGATCCATCCGACTACCGCCCCCGAGCCGGGTCAACAGTGACGCGGTGCTCGCTGCGGTTGGGCATGCGCAGAAGAGAAAATCATGAACTGAAGATCCGGCGGGGTGCTAGAATAGTTATCGACTTCGGGAGGAAATTGGGAAGATGAGCCCCAAAAATTGGTGGTGGTCCGCTGACTGACATGCTGGCCCCGAGCGGATGGCAAGCTGTCTATAGCGGAGATCGCGCCAACAGGTTGATCTGGGGCTCGCCCGATGACGCCGTCGAGCAGATCCAGCGCTTCCGAAACGGAACGGGTGGCGGACCATGTCCACGTCGCCTTCGGCGCGAGGCTGCTGAAACAACCGTTTGGTGACTACTCAAACGCTGCCGCGTTGCGCGGGGGGATCTAACCGTGTTATCGCGCCGCATGCCAATCGACCGTTTGGTAGCATGCGTCGGCGGCGTCTTTCGGCTAGCATTTGGTGCGCTCGTCGGGTGCTCGCTCGCGCCGGAGGAATTTCAAAGCGCTGCTGCGGTATTGATGGATGGGAACGACCATGAACAGACCGCTTGAGGGCGTGAAGATCGTCGAAGTCGCCATGTGGGCTTTCGTGCCTGCCGCCGGCGGCATTCTTGCCGACATGGGCGCCGATGTCCTCAAGGTCGAGCCGCCCGACGGCGATCCCGTACGGGCCTTGGTCACCGGAGGCGGGGAGCCCGGCGCGAACCAGGGCTTCGTGCTCTCCTGGGAGAACTACAACCGGGGCAAGCGCAGTCTGACGCTGGATCTTCGGCAGCAGGCCGGCGTCGAGGTGCTCTACAAGCTCGTCGAGAAGGCGGACGTCTTCCTGACCAATCTCCTGCCGTCGGCCAGACGGCGCATGAAGATCGACATCGACGACCTGCGGGCGGTCAACCGGAACCTGATCTACGCGGTCGGCAGCGCTGCGGGGCGTAAGGGGCCGGACGGCGACAGGGGCGGCTTCGACGCCATCACCTTCTGGGCGCGCGGCGGCGTAGCCTCGTCGGTGACGCCCGAGGAGCTGGACTACCCCTTGAGCATGCCGGGGGCGGCGTTCGGCGACTGCACGAGCGCGGCCGTCCTGGCCGGCGGGGTCTCCGCGGCGATCGCGCAGCGCGCCATGACGGGGCGCGCCTCGGTCGTCGACGCGTCGCTGCTCAACACGGCCATGTGGGCCATGCAGCGAGGCATCACCGAGACGGCGCTGAGGGGGGTGGATCGACTGCCGCCCCAGAGCCGCAAGCGGATCTACAGCCCGCTGGCGTACGCCTACCGGACTTCCGACGGACGGTTCCTGATTCTGATGATGCTGCAGAGCCAGCGCTACTGGGCCGGCCTGTGCGCGGCGATCGGTGTTCCGGAACTGGCATCGGACCCGCGCTTCGCCACCGAGGCCGACCGGCGCCGCAACGGGCAGGAATGCGTGGCGGCGCTGCAGGCGGTGTTCGATACCCGGCCGCTCGCGGAATGGCGGGAGCGCCTTGCGCGGCAGGACGGCCACTGGGACGTCGTGCAGCACGTCGGGGAAATTCGTGAAGACCCGCAGGTCGAGGCCAACGGCTACATGCAGACCGTGGACTACGGCGACGGCCGCGCCCTCAAGATGGTCAGCGCGCCGCTGCAATTCGACAACGCGCCGTTGCCCGTGCGCCGCGCGCCCGACCTCGGGGCGCACAGCGAGGAGGTCCTGGCGGAGCTGGGTTATGACGAAGAGGCGATTATCGATCTCAAGATCGCGGGCGTCGTGTTCTGATGATGAAAGCGGCCCTGCAGCAGAACCGAACGACCGGGCTGCTCAGGGAGCAGCGAGGGGATTCCAGCGCTGATCGGGTCATAACAATGGTTCCTTCCGGAGGAAGCCCCTATCATTGGCTCCGAGCACGCGCCCGATAGAATGGCGTCTTCCGATTCTTTTTGATTGAGCGACATGACGAAGACTCAGGCCTCCAGAAGAAGCACCGGCGCCGCGCAGGAAAAAGGCCCGGTTGCGCCACGACCGGCTCGAAAGCCTCGCGCTATGTCGCTGGACAAAACGAACAAGGGGGCCGCCATCGATCGGCGTAGTGAGATATTGAGCATCGCTGCGCGGCGGTTTGCGGAATTCGGGTTCGGATCCGCAACGATGCGTGAGATCGCGAAAGACGCGGAAATTCTACCTGGAAGCATATACCACCACTTCGGAACAAAAGAGGAAATCCTTCACGAGATAATCCGCGAGCCGATTATGAGCCTGCGGAACGGATTCTTCTATGTTCTTCATATGAATATCGAGCCGGAGCGAAAATTTTCGACCCTTATTCATATCATGATGCGGCGAGTGTTGGAAGATCCTCTTGCTGCATCCATTTTGTACAATGATCGCAGGCATCTGATCCGCAATCCGCAATTCAAATACGTGAAGGACTGCAAGCGCGAGATGTACGAGATCTGGCGCAAGGTCCTGCAGCAGGGTGTCGAGGCCGGGCAATTCCGCGAGAACATGGATGAATTCCTCGTCGTCACTACCCTGATCAGAATGCTCAATAGTTGTGCCGACTGGTACCGGTATTCAGACGAATTCCCTGTAGGCGGTGAGCCGAAGCGAAGCGTCGAGCAGGTCGAGAAGTTCAACCTGGAGCTTATGCTGTCGTTCCTTAGGCATCCGAAGCGGCTTGGTGAGCCGCTGCCCGAACCCGCTCAGATATAGCGCCCGGCCGAGTTCGCGCGGGAGTCGCCGCGGAGATCAAGCGCGCGGGGTGGCCTAACAAACGATTGACCAATAAGAGTCGCCGTGGGCAACTGAGATCCGTTCGATCCAGATGAGGGGTCAGTGTTGTCGAGGCTCGGTTCATGACAGAGGCGAATAGATCTCCTGTCCCCGCGAGCGCCGAGGCGGCGCGCGGGCGTCCGCTGCCCGTCCCGGACAAGTCTTCGGCCGCGTTCTGGGAAGCGGCGGGCCGCCACGTGCTCGCGCTGGCGAAGTGCTCGGGTTGCGGAAAGATGACTCTGCCGCCCGACATCACTTGCCCCAATTGCTTGTGCACGGATCCGCGGTTCAGCTTCGAACCTGTCGACGGGCGCGGCCGCATCCGATCCTGGGTCGTCATGCGCAAGTCGTTCCTGCAGGGTTTCGACCTGCCCTTCGTGCTTGTGGACGTGCAACTGGACGACCATCCTCACGTGCGCATTGTCGGCCGGCTGCTCGACGGCCCAGCTGCGCCGCTCAAGCTCGGCGCGACGGTCAAGGTGGCTTTCGAGGACCTCGCGCCGGACGTCTCGGTGCCGGCGTTCCAACTGGATCAAGCGTCGTGACCGGCCGGTTCCTGGCTCGAAACAAGGTCGCGATCGCGGGCTTCGCCCACAGCCAGATCGTGCGCCGCCCGGAGCGCCCCTTGGGCGCCACCGCGGTGGAAACCGCGCGGCATGCGATCGCCGACGCCGGGCTGACGGTCGATCAGATCGACGGCTTCGTCTCCGCCGCGCTGCTGCCCACCACTGGCGGCCACGACGTGCAGGACGGCGTGAGCACCGTCACTTCGGCTTGGCTCGCGCAGCGCCTTGGCGCGGATCCCGCCTATGTGGTCGGCTTCCAGGGGGTCGGCCAGATCACGGGGTCGCTGTCGCTCGCGGTGAACGCCATCGCCAGTGGAGCTGCCGACTACGTGCTGTTCCATCGCGCCCTGCACAATCCCCCCGGCAAGTACAACGACAACCCCATGGTCGAGGCGCGCGGAGCCCACCAATGGATCGCGCCGCAGGGCTTTTTCGGCGCCATGCCGGCCGTCGCAATGGCCTACAACGAATATTGCCTGAGGTATGGCGCGACGCGCGAGGCCATGGCGACCACGGTTGTCGAGGCGCGTAAGAACGGTTCGCGCATCCCCTGGTCAGCCTGGAGGGGCAGGCCGCTGACCGTCGAAGACTACCTGGCGCAGCCGCAGGTGTTCGAGCCGATGTGCCGGCTGGACGCCGACATGCCCGTCGAGGGTGTCGCCGTCTTCATTCTGACCAGCGCGGAGCGCGCAAGGGACCTGCCGAACAAGCCGGTCTATGTATCCGGCTTCGCCAGCGGCTATCCCCAGGAGCACCGCGCAACGCTGCACTGGACCCTCGACGACATGATGGCGGGGGGCGAAGCGCTGTCCAGGCGACTTTGGGCGGCGACGGGCTTGGGGCCGTCGGAGATCGACCTTCCGCAGCTCTACGACGGCTTCTCGCCCTTCATCTACATCTGGCTGGAAGCGCTGGGCTTTTGCCAGATCGGCGAAGCGCACGACCTTATCCTCTCGGGCGGGATCGACAGCGACAGGCCAGGCAGCCTGCCGGTGTTGTCTGGCGGCGGTGCGATCGGCAACGGCCGGATGCACGGGGTTCCGCAGATGCTGGAAAATTACCTGCAGCTTTCCGGCCGGGCCGGCGACCGACAGCGGCCGGGCGTCACGACGGGCCTGGCGTGCCACTCCACCCCGCATTATGGAGGCGTCGTCGTCTACACCAATGATCCGGCGTGATGCGCGGCAGCTCCTCGGCCGAGCTTAGGAGAAGCGCCCGCCCCTCAGGTCTTCCTCGAACTCGCCGACCCAGTCGAGGCCGATCCCCCCGACGTAGACCGCGGTTTTCCCCGTCGCCGGCGCCGTGACCGAGACCTCGTAGCGAAGTGGGAACATGCCGTCTGCCGCATCCTCGGGAGGCAGGAAGGTCTGCGTGGTGGTGAACTCATCCTCTCGCCGGCCGAGTTGTTGAAGTAGACCGGCAAATTGTCGGAGTTCGCGCTCGAACATTTCAGACTCACATCGCTGCTGTGTTGATTGATGGTTTGGATTGTATGAGTTAGGTCATCTGTCAGGAAATATGTATGTGAATCTTCGGTGTTCGACGTGACCGGGGGAAATCCAGATGATTACGCCTGGGACCGCAATCCTCGTCACGGGAGCCACGGGCTCGATTGGGTTCGAGATCGCGGCGCAAGCCGCCGAGCAGGATGGCGTCGTTGGGGTTCACGGCTCCAGTGAAAGCTCAGCCCAGGCCGCGCTGGAGCGGCTGCGCGCGCGGGTTCCCGGCGCGAGGCTCGTCGCCGCGCCGGCGGATTATCGCCAACCGGGGGCCATCGGCGCCATGGTCCATGGGTTCGCCGCGGCGGCCGGGCGAATAGACGCGGTCGTCGACTGCGCGATCGCCGGTCCCGAGGGCGTGACTGGTCCCTTTGCGAATCTCGATCCGGACGTGTTCGGCCCCCACGCCGCCGCCGCCATCGCCGCGGTCCAGACCCTTTGCCATGCCTGCATCCCCCACCTCTCCAAGCAAGGCGGGGCGTTGGTGGCTTTCGCCTCGGATTCCGGACGGTTCGCCGCGCCGAGGCAGTCGGTCGTGGGCGCCAGCCGCGCTGGCATCATCGGCTTCGTGCGCAACATAGGACTCGAACTGGCGCGCGACGGGATCCGCGTGAACTGCATCTCGCCGAGCTTCGTCGAAGACACCTCATTGTTCGAGCGTTTCCATAGGGCTGCAGAGGGCCGCGTCGAAGCCTCTCGCCGGCGCGCTGGTCTCGGTTTGCCGCGCCCAGCCGACATCGCCCCGCTGGCCTTGTTTCTGGCTGGCCCCAACTCGGCGAAGATAACGGGTCAGGTCATCAGCGTGAACGGCGGTCTGAACGCCTGAGCGGCCGCCGAGCCTACTGTAGCAGCACCGGCACAGCCGACATGCCCCGCTGCTCCAGGCCGCCCAGCAATTCTGGCGCTGGCTGGTCAGGGTCGAGGCGCAGCTTGGGGAAGCGGTCGAGGAGGGCGTTGATCGCGACGCTCATCTCGGCGCGGGCCACATCGCGTCCCAGGCAGAGATGGGAGCCAATCGAGAAGCCGAGATGCTGGTGAGTCTTGCGGTGAAGGTCGTATTTGTCGGGCTGCTCCCAGACCTCCGGGTCGCGGTTCGCCGCTCCCAGGCAGATGTCGAGGGCGGCTCCGGCCGGAATCTGCACGCCGCCGAACTCGATGTCACGGGTCACCAGGCGCGAGAAGACCGGGTCGGTCGGGTTCCAGCGCAACGATTCCTCGATGGCGGCGTCGACCAACCTCCGGTCGGCGCGCACCGCTGCGAGTTGCTCCGGATTGCTCAGCAGGGCCACCAGCGTGATGCCGAGCTGGCGCCACGTCGTCCCGCCGCCGGCCAGCAGGATCAGGCGGGCGTGGGCGATCACCTCTTCGTCCGTCAGCTTGCGCGAGCTGCCGTCCTCGAGCACGAGGTCCCGCGCCATGATCTCCGATATCACGTCGTCCCCCGGCGCTGCGCGACGGCGGCGCACAGTCTCACTGAGCATCTCGAACACCTTGGCGAACGCCGTCCCGCGTTCTTCCTCGGTGACGTGAGTGGCCTCGATTGCGGTCACTAGATTGGCGCGGAAGGTGAGGGCGTCTCCGCCGGACATACCAAAGGCGCGCGTCACCGTGTCCATCGGCAAGCGCGCGCAAAGCTGGATGTTCAGATCGGCGCTCGTCTGCCCGACAAGTTGGTCCGTCAGCGAGTTTACTATTTCGACGATCCAGTTGTCGCGCCACCAGGTGCGCGTCTTCGGCAGCAGGAAGGACGGCTGCAGCACCGCGCGGTAACGCTTGTGCTCCTCGCCAATCATCTGAAGCAGGGTGCGGCCGACGCGTTGGATGCCGCAGTTCTCCAGGTAGAGTTCGGACGAGTAGGTCTCGTTATCGCGGAAGGCGGTGTTGCAGGTGGCGAAGGAGAAACAGGTGAAACGCTTTCGCTCCACCGTCCAATGATGATCCCGCTCGTCTATCCCGACCAGCGAGCGCAAGGCGCCTGCATGAACCGGGGCCTCGCTGCGGAGCCTGTTGAACACGGGATTGAGGTCGCCGACGATGTGACCCTTGTGCACCAGCTCGCTTCTGACGTCAAAAAACTGTTTCAGGCGAGCGTCTTCAACGGATCCGGCAGTCACGAGAGCCTCCATCGCGGGAACTTCAATTGGCCCGCGGCTGAGCCAAGGTCATCACGGCTACCACGCAGGCTGACTGGCTAGAAGGTCATATTTTCATACAGGCCATTCCTATCCGGCGCTTGCCGCGCCAGGGTGATTTCGCCGGGTTGCCGTCCTGCGAGGAGCATGCCATTCTACCAATCGATTGTTCAATCGGGCGGGCGAGCTCAGCGGGAGTGTGGATGATGGAATATCGGGTGGTCTGCGCGGACTCGCATGTGAACCCGCCGCCGGATTTCTGGCAGGAATACCTGCCGCCGTCGCTGCGCGAACTCGCTCCGCGCATCGAGCATGGCGACGACGCCGACTACGTCGTGTTCGAGGGGAAGCGGAAAAAGCTGAACCTGATCGGCGCCCAGGCCGGCCGCAAGGGCAAGGATTTCAAGATCGAAGGCCGGATGTCCGACATGCGTTCGGGCGGCTGGATGCCGGCGGAGCGGCTGAAGGACATGGACACCGACGGCCTCGACGCAGCCGTGATGTTCGGCGGCGGGCCCCTGGGCACGGTGAACGACGAGCTCTACATCGAGAGCTTCGACGCCTACAACCGCTGGCTCGCCGACTTTTGCGACTATGATCGTAAGCGGCTCATCGGGGTGGCTTACCTGCCGATGCGCGACCTGGACGAGTCCATTGAGATGCTCACCCGCATCGCCAAGCGGGGCTTCAAGGCGGTCAATATCCCCGCCTTCCCGCAGTCCAAAACGCTCCAGGAGACGGCGCACGCGGGGGGCGCCCAAGTGGTGACGCTGACGGGCAACCCTACGGGCGAGCTGCAGTACGACGATCCTTTATTCGACCGCTTCTGGGCGGCGGCCGTCGACCTCGACATATCAATCACGATCCACCTAGGCGCACGGATGGCGCGGTGGAACCAGCCGCGCTTCTTCATGCCCGATCTGCTGATGACCAAGTTCTCGATGGCCGAGCCGATCGCCATCCTGGTCTTCGGCGGCGTCTTCCAGCGGTTTCCCAAGCTGCGTTTCGTGAGCGTCGAAAGCGGCGTGGGCTGGTTCGCGTTCGCCGCCAACTACATGGACAACACCTGGAACAAACAGCGCTTCTGGACCCAAAGCGGCCTGACCGAACCGCCTAGCTTCTACATGGACCAGAACGTCTACGGCTCATTCATCAACGATCCCGTGGGCGTTGCGAACCGACACTTCCCAGGCGCCAAGAACATCATGTGGTCCTCGGACTACCCCCACTCGGAAACGACCTTCCCGAACAGCTGGGACGTGATCAACCAGAACCTGGCTGACGTCCCCGAAGCCGAGCGGCAGGAAATCATCTCCAAGCGCGCGCAGCGAGTGTTCGGCCTGGCATGATGGAGATCGCGCCGGTCGTGGTGTTTGAGGGATTCGGCGGTGTAAGACTCCGCGCCGCCGTGTACGGCGACGCTGAAAACCCCCCGGTGCTCATCTTGCACAACGGCGGGCGAAGCAGCCGGGACTGGCGCGGGGTCGCCCAAGCCCTAGCTGAGGCTGGGCGTTACGCCATCGCGCTCGACCTGCGCGGCCATGGGGCGAGCGACTGGGCGACCGACGGGCGCTATGACTACGAAGCGTACCGCCAGGACGTCCTGGCGGTGCTCCGCGCGCTGCCGGCTCGGCCGGTGATCATCGCCGCCTCGCTCGGCGGGGCGGCGGCGATGCTGGCGCTCGGGGAAGGGGAGGAGCACCTCGCACGCGCGCTGGTGCTCGTCGACACCTCGCTTTCAATCGATCCGCAGGCCGCGGCGAAGGCTGTGAGCGTTCTGCGCAACGATGAAACCCGGGACTGTGACCCGCGCGCTCTTGCTGGGACGGTCCGAGCCCAACTGACCTCTCGACTGGCTGACGCCGCCAAGGCGTTGAGACTGCCAACGCTGGTTGTTCGCGGGGAGCACAGTCCGCTGGTCTCCGACGAAGCCCTGCGCCAACTCGCCGACTGTATCCAGGGGGGTGAGACGCTCGCGATCAAGGGGGCTGGCCACTACGTCGCCGCCGACCAGATCGACCTGTTCAACGCCGCCGTCTTGGATTTTATCGAACGCCGGGCGCCGCGCGCACCCGCCATGTTCGAGGCGGGATCCGACCCGCGGGTGCTGCGGGACGCGCTGGGCTGTTTTGCGACTGGCATCAACGTGGTCACGACCGTGGATGGCCAGGGGGCGCCCATCGGGCTGACGGCGAACTCCTTCACCTCGGTGTCGTTGGATCCGCCGTTGATCTTGTTCTCCCTCGCGCGATCCGCGCGGAGCCTGAGCATCTTCGAAGCTGCGGGCCGTTTCGCCATCAACGTCCTGCACATCGGCCAACAGCTGATCTCGGCCCGTTTCGCGAGTCCGATCGAAAATCGCTTCGCCGGCGTGGAGTGGGAGACATGGGATTTCGGCGTGCCGGTCCTTAAGGGTTCGCTCGCCAGCTTCGAGTGCAGCACCGACGCGGTCCACGATGGCGGCGACCACAGGATCTTCATCGGGCGGGTGAACCGGGCGCGGTTCGAGCCTCCGCGCGATCCCCTGCTTTTTTTTAGGGGCTGCTATCGGCGGCTCCACTTCAATTGAATTGCATGTTGCGTCGCGTTTTACCTCGCGACCAACATAGATGGTCAGGAGCGAGACGTGAGTACCGCCACTAATCTCAATCCGGAGGGCTGCGCGGCGTTCTTCGACGGCCGGTTCCATCGGGGCGAGGGGCGCCGGCTCTGCGTGGTCAATCCGTCGGACGAAAGCGTCGTCGCGCAGATCAGCGGCGCCTCGACCGGGCAGGTTGAGGCGGCGATCGCCAGCGCCCGGTCGGCTTTCGACGGGGGCCGATGGTCCGGCGCATCGCGCTCGGAACGCGCCCGCAGCCTTCGCGCGATGTTGCAGTGGCTCGGCGACCACAAGGAGCGGTTGACCGATCTGCTGGTGGCCGAGGCGGGTCTGGTTCGACGCTCGCCGATCAAGATGGCGCAGGTGGACATCGCGTTGAAGCAGGCCGACCACATCCTCGATCTCGCGCTCACCTTGCCCGAGATCGAGGACAATCCCCTCCCACCCGCCGAGCGGTTCGCCGATGCAGGCTCGGTGCACAGCTTCCGCAGGTACGAGCCCGTGGGCGTCGTCTCGGCGATCTCGGCCTACAACTTCCCCTTCTTCATCAGCGCCTGGAAGGTCTTCCCGGCGCTGGTCATGGGCAACGCGCTGGTCCTGCGCCCAAGCCCGCTGACGCCTTTAGCGGTCATGATGCTTGCCGAGGCCGCGGCCGCGGCGGATCTGCCGAGCGGGGTCCTCAACGTCGTGATCGAGGACGGCGCCGAAGGGGCGGTCGCCATGACCACCGACCCGCGCGTCGACATGGTCACCTTCACGGGCTCGAGCGCCGTCGGCCGGCAGGTGATGGTGCAGGCCGCCGAGACGATGAAGCGGCTGCAACTCGAGCTCGGCGGCAAGTCGGCCCAGATCTACCTGCCGGACTCCGTCGAACTCGCCACCGCGGCCGGCGACCGCGTGTGCCTGGCGCATTCGGGCCAGGGATGCGTGCTCGGTACGCGCATCTTCGTGCCGGAGGATCGCAAGGCAGCTGTGCTTGACATGATGGCCAGCTCGCTCTCGCGGATCGTCGTGGGGCCGGCCGACGACCCGGCGACGACCATGGGCCCGCTCATCAGCCGCGCCCAGGTGGAACGCTGTGAACAGTTCGTCGAGGCGGCCGTTCGCGCCGGAGGACGGATCGTCTTCGGCGGCCGCCGCCCGCCGCATCTGACGCAGGGCTTCTATTTCGAGCCGACGGTGCTCGACGTGGCCGACAACGACAATCCCGCCGCGCGCGAGGAAATCTTCGGGCCCGTGGTGTGCGTCATCGGCTACCGCGACGTCGACCACGCGGTGCAGATGGCGAATGACTCGCCCTACGGGCTTTCCGGCCACGTGTTCGGCAAGAACATGCGGCAGGCCTACGAGGTGGCGGCGAGGCTGCGCACGGGAACTGTCAACATCAACGGCGGGGCGATGAGCGCCTTCGCCTCGAGCGGCGGGCGCGGCCTCAGCGGCGTCGGCCGCGAACGCGGGGTCGAGGGGCTCCGCATCTATCAGGAGATCAAGTGCATGAGCGTCAGCCGATGATCCCGGGGCTGCTGGAGGGAAAGGTTGCGCTCATCACGGGCGCCGGGTCGGGTGTCGGCCGTGCGGCTTCGCTGCTGTTCGCCAGGCATGGGGCGCGGCTGGTCTGTGC
>Ga0068862_100002009_pt1 | contig 18460 bp, 21 predicted proteins | sample KBSSwiS52_FD_66598 | JGI IMG/M metagenome (GOLD analysis project Ga0068862, IMG submission 66598) | Switchgrass rhizosphere microbial communities from Kellogg Biological Station, Michigan, USA - KBS Switchgrass S5-2 | ecosystem: Host-associated > Plants > Roots > Rhizosphere > Soil ... | reverse complement strand
GCCGGCCTCTCCGCCTAGCCCTCCGTGAATAAAAATGCCGGTATTGGCATCCCCCGTATGTCCGTGGTTGACCAAAAAACTAGGGGCGCCACCGGTCGTGTTGAATATTTTGGCGAAAATGCGGTTACCGTGTGTATGGATGGTGGAATTTTGCAAAACCAGTCGATCAAAAAACATGTCGTTCGTCAAGGTATAGCTTTCATTCAACAACACGAGTTCGCCGTCGCGGCCATCACCGTATTGTCCGGTAAAGATGTTGGGTCCGGGATAAATGACAAAACCAGTGGTACCGGCACGACCGGTGAAACCCGTGGGGCCCGTTGTGGGTGCGTTTTCCACAAATTGCACAATTTCCAATGCCAAGACGATGAGAATCAAACAGATCAAGGTAATCAAGATGGCGAAATTCCAAATGGGTTGGATTGTCGGCATTTTTCCTTTTCTTGGATCCGGTTTTCCATTTGCTTAATTTTTTTTCCCCATTATCTCTCCTCTCCTTTCACTGCTACATTATTTTTGTTCCTCCTCCCCTGAGAATGGCACAAACAAAAGAAGAATTCCACAAGGTGGGACGGGTGGCAAGTCTCCATCTTCACCCAGAAACAAAAGGAGATCCAATGGTGGATGTCAAGGAAATGAAATTGATTGACAAGGGCATCGTCGGCAATACGCGATATTTCAACCAAGAAAAAATCGACAAGAAAAAAGTGGTCCGGCCCATGAAGCGCCATGTCTCGATCATTGAACGCGAAATCATTAAAGAACACGGGGAAAAATACGAAATCGAGATCGCTCCTGGGACAGTACGCTCCAACATTGAAACATTGGATATCAATCTCGTTGAATGTCTGGGTAAAAAAATCAAAATTGGTAAAGAGGTTGTGGTGTCGGTTTTCACACTTCGCACACCGTGTTGGGTCATGGATACCATCGTAAAAGGATTGCAACAAGATATGAAGCATGCACGACAAGGTATTATCGCACAAGTTTTAATACCCGGGACGATTGTGATTGGCGATTCTATTTTGATTGTGAGTGAGGATGAAAAAGAGTAAGCCCCAATCGAAAATCCTTTTTTTTTTAAGGAAAGATGCCGTCGTTTCGGCGTAATGTGAATTCTACGCCAGCACAAGCCCAGGCCCGTGCGCAAGCCCATCGTGCTAAATTGGAACGTGATGAACAACAACGACAAGCATTGATTCAAGCGGTTCAAGCGTCTTTGGAGAAATCCCCTCCTGCTCCAAACAAAGTGGCTCTTCCCACACCCGGACCCGCCCAAAAACAAACCACCACCCCTACACCCACATCAGCTCTTCCTGTTAAAGAAAAGGAGAAACCCAAAGAAGAAATCAAAGAGAAAGCAAAAGAAGAAATAAAAGAAACAAAAGAAACCAAAAAGAATGAAAAATTGCCCGGTCAAATCCAGAGCTTTCAGCACCTTTTACCAAAAATCAAACCCATTCAGCCTGCCGATCCTTTTAAACTCTTTTCACAAAAAATGAGTGAAAGCAGCAATCACAAAAATTGGGAATCGATCCCCACCCATTTCAAATCTCAAGGAACATTTCTTTCACTCTACAAGGAACAATTCCCACAAGAGGATGTTTTGCATGTGATGGAATGCGGGGGAGGTGGAGATTGTTTGTTTCATGCGATTGCGCAAGGATTGAGAACGAGTGGATATCCGGAACTGGCTAATGTTTCCATGCAAGATATTCGCAATTGGGCTGCAGAGATGTTGACGTTGGACAATCTGCCTATGTTTGTTCAAGATTGGAATCAATCGAAAGAAAAACAAATGTCGTTGGAAGAAATTCAAAAACGAATTCGATCATGTGGAAATGATTATCAGGGAGAAACGGGAACCTTGCAGTTTTTATTGTGCCATCATCCAATCTTGAAAAAATATCGTTTGGGATTTATGGTGATTAATTTGCACAGTCATCGCTTCCGTACACCTCAACCAAAAACGAAAAAGGATCGGCTGATTGCGCAATATTTTACGGATGAGAATACGGAATTTGTTATGACTTTGTATTGTACAGGCGAACATTGGTTGTTGGCAGGGGTGGCCGTTTTTCCCTCCTTGGTGACTTGTTTTATTCCTTTGGCGAGTTTTCCTCATGTTTTGACTCGTCTGAATGAATTTTAAAGATGTTTTTTTGATTGATCCATCATCCATTGCTCCTATAGGGGCCTAGATGTGTCTGTTGAAAAACCGAGGTCCAAAAAGTATTGGTGGCAAATCTAAATGTCGAACAAATAAGGATTCTTGTCTTGAAATGTCGCAAGAAAAAAGAAATGACAGTTTTGCCGTGGAACACAAAATTACCTGGAATCAACTGAAACCGCACATTCGTGAATTCAGTGGACAAGCCACTGAAAAAGAATTACAAGATGACAAGCATAATTTTTCAAAAAATCAAGGATGGGAACCCTCTCAAAATCCGAAACTATTGAGTGTCTTGACACAGCTCGTCGAAAAAGAAGAAATCAAACGGGGTGATGTGATTTGTGTGGGCGATACGTATATCACCTTTTATGATGGCGAATCGGTTATTGCTCCCTTTAAAAAAAAGGGTGTTCCTTCCGTTTTTACCGTTCCTGAATTTTCCCCTCTCTATTGGAACGATATTGGCCATAATTTATTTGGAGAAATGTTACAATTCGACACAAAGCTGCTTCCTCAAAAGATGCCTGAATTTCCATCCGATTTTTCTATTCTGAATGATGATTTATGCTATTGCTCTATCAAGCTGAAAGAGCGCAACAATGAAACCTATTTTTTGTTTGTGGAATATGCAACCGAAGACGAAAAGGAAATTAATGTATTGATCACAAAATTTTGGAGAGATGGAAGATTTGATGTGGCCGATAGCCTCGAACATGATGCCGATTATCAAGTCTTGAATATGGATCCATCCAAAGTCTTGTATCTTGCTGATCATCAAGATATTGATTGGAGAAGTTTTCTCGACGACGATCATGACGGCCCCGATCTGGAACAAATTCATCATTTTGTTTACCAAGCTCTTTCGGAATTGGAGGTAGACATTGATGCTGATCGTTAGTTTGTTTTCAATGCTGCGCTTGTTCCAACAAGTATTCCCATGAGCGCAATACAAATTTCAGAAGCTTGGGTTTGCAGTTGTTTGTATTGGTTTCGCGTTTCTTGCGAGAGCGATTGATTTTCAGACGCCAATTTAAATTCAACAAACAATGTATTGGCCGCACCCACCACAGCATTCATGTCGATTTTTTTGTTTTCATTTTGTTGTTTCTTTTGGTTGGATTCACATATAGTGCATTTCCATGATTTATTGAGTTGATCGGAGGGGAGCCAATGTTCACAACTTGGTTTGTGTGCCATCTACAGATGCCGCCTAAAAAGCGCAAGACGTCAGCCAAGAAAAAGAAAAATCCGAAAAAACAAAAAACAATAGCCCTACTACCCACACCCTCACCAGACATTTTTCTTAAACAAGAACTTGCAAAACTATTCCCCAACGTTATTGGTGACATGATTAAAGAATTTCTAAACACCTCATTGATTTGGATATTGGCACATAATTTGGCCATATATTCATTTGATCCATTTTGTCTAGACCCGGCACCATGGAATTGGCAAGAACCTCCTCATGCAAGTTTGGATCCTATGTCGAAACCGATGGGTGAAATTATTATGTACAAAAATCAACTCGATGTGAAACAAACATGCATCAAATCATATTTTGTTTCCTTACAAACCCAAAACCAAAAACCCGTTTTGCTTTTGGTTCAACATCTTTATGACAAAGAGTTTTTCCATTACCAAGATGACGTGCAAGCCTTTATTCTCGATCCAATTCGCATGCAACAGACCCGCTGTGTTGAAAGCCAAGACATTTGGCATCCACCACAAAAAAAACCAGATGGGAGTAAACTTGAATACATGGTCGCCCATCCAACCAAAAAGCATCAATTGATTCTCGTCTATTACGGTGGGTGTATATGTTTAGAAACTTGGGATGTCGATACACGAATCCAATCTCCATTGAGTCTTGATTCGCATATCATGGATTTTCACCCCGAAACGACAATCACCGACTCAACTCGACTATATTTTATTCAACACCGAGCGAAAAATTTGACACTCGCCATTTACAATGTCCTTACAAATGAATGGACACATCATCAAATCGAAATGTCAAAGCAAAAAGACTATGATGTTAATCGTTTGCATGCATCTCCGATGATTTGGCAAAATCAATTGCTACTCATCTGTGGACGATATCCGTTTATGTATGGAGAAACCAGTGCCGTCAAGTTTATTGACTTGAAAACATTTTTCGTCAGCGAGGGTTACATCGGTGGAGGTCGCATGGGACATAGCGCAGCAATTCTCAATAATGGCTTGTTTATTCTGGGTGGAAACCATCGAGACAGTGGAATCAAAGACACTTTGTTCTATACCCAAGGAACATCCGAAATATTGTCATTTTCAAACTTGACACAAATGGCATCTCCTAAAGAGTGGGAAAGGATTGATTCTTCTGTTGTTTTTCCTCTTTTGGACATTCTTTAATTGTATATCGAAGAAGAGGAAGCAACAGATCCTTGTTTCTTCTTGTCATCTTTTTTATTATCGTCATCCTTTTTGAAATAAAAAAGAGGTTTGGGTTTGGATGACGACGACGCATCGGCTGGGACACCCACCACCACACCCATCATAAGCTGATCGGAAAATTCTTTAGCATGAGCCATGGCATCGACGAGCATGCGACGCTGTAGACGATGTTGTGTTTGATCGCTTCCCAGCACAGACGGAAGTTGATTCACATCAATAATAACCGCCGAGACAGGCGAAATCGGTGGCGAGGGTAAAAATGGCGGAGGTGGCGGAGTCGGATTCATTTCGGTCAACTCCACTGGATTCGCCGATTTTCCCGCTTCTTCTTTGGGTTTCTTTGACATCTACAGGGGCCGAAATCGGATCGTTACGACAACGTTTTGATCCGTTTAACGGGAAATAGGATCCATAATTGTGAACTTGACAATCTAATTTAATGGTTGTCTCTCTCATATCGGCCCCTATACAGAGCGAGCGGAAAGAGAAGGAGAATTTTTTTTTAGAACAGAGGAAGAATTCAGAGGCAATCTCGAATCAATCCAAACACGCAATAAAAACACATAATAATCAAAAGAAACACCACACGATTTCTTCCTTGTTTAAAAGCGTTGAGCTTTGACGGAACAACAAGAGTCGATTCAAATTCTGGTTTTAAAATATCAATAAATTGTTGTTGGGTACCGTTATTGTCAATGACTTTGATTTTGTCGGTGAGAGGCAATGTCTTTTCGGATTCATGTTGGGTATTGCGTCCGTCGAGATGCGATTTTGTTTCGAGACGTTTTTTGGCGTCAATGTAATAAAGTTGACTCGGATAGCTTGAATTGACGAGAGCATATTCATTTGGAAATCGTAAATCGGTAATCACTGCACATTGTAAAGGAAAAACCCATGAAGGTGCGAAGAAATTCGTAATTTCCCTCATGGTAAGATTGACCCACAAATTGGCATCCCAAATGTTGCGTCCGATTTCGGTTCCAAAAATTTGCAGGGCCAAACCAATGGTACATGTCCCATTTTGAATCGAATCTTGGAGGATCTTGCAAGATCGTTTAGATTTTTCTCGAATAAATTTGTGGTTACCTACAAAAATATGCCAGATATCGCGAACCACAAGTTGTTCGAATCGCTCCACGAGATCATCCACATCTTGGAAGCAATTGGCTGGAATCAATTGCGCTTTATGTTCACGGGTTAGAGTTGATTCGTATGTGAGTTTGTAATGTTTCGATTGCGAAATAATGCAACACAATGAATCTCGAAGTTTACGAGCAAATGAGAATTTTTGCACTCGATTGTAATTGGGTGTTGGTATAGATTGAGCAATTGCAATCGCTTTCCAGAAATTATTTGTCCAGGAGATCTGACTATGAGGTTCAAGAGATTGGATTAAAAAATCAGCAGCTGTATCCTTGCCTGATCCCATAACACCATGAAAGGCCACAATTTTCTGCATCTATCAAAATGAGCATAAAATGAACGATATGATCCAACTAAACGGATACAAAGGGGAAAAAAGGTCGGTGTCCGAGTGGTTAAAGGAGTCCGATTTAGAGTCGGCTGGTTGTTTCAAACCGCATGGGTTCGAATCCCATTCGAACCAACCGTTTTGGTTTTACCTTTTCAATCATCATGTTCTTTGTATCGCTTGTAGACATCTTTTGTGGTGCGGCCAACATACTTTAGTAATATTCATCAATAATCTCCAAGGCATAATAGGTGTAAAACTCATTTTCTTTTTGTTGTTGTTCCATCTAGATAAAAAAATGAACAAAAAGCGAAAGATGGCAAGTGAAAAAAGCTCTGCGAAAAGTAATGTGCTTTACGAGGCATTGATGGACCACTTAAAAGAATGGAACCAAGAAAAAAGTTTGATTACATTGATTGTCGACTACGCGTGTTCTTATGATACCATTTTAGGGACGATCCAAAATATTGAACTTTTAAACGACCCGAGTTCCAACCGCAAATTTTGGACAGATCGATCTTCCATCTCCACAGAAACCATGCTGGTGAGATATCGAACCCCTATTGAAGAAGACGCACATCCTTTTGATGCAGACGAGTGGCCCGAGTCGGATACTGCGGCGATTTATCAAGGACTTTGGATTCGCACCAAAGAAAACGAGGAATATTTTTGCGGGATTTCAGAAGAACATTGTCGTAATGGACCCCCGGTATTGGTTACGGCTGTGGTGACTTGCGATACAAATGCCACGGCGGTGAAAATTCGAGATACAAAAACGTTGGAAAAACAGTTTCTTGACAAACAATTGACCCATTTTGATTGGCGTCCTGATCAAAATGAAATTGGCTATTATGTGGGTAAAATCCAATTAATTGAGACTCATCCCGTCACAAAAATCGAAACCGAATACACGATCATGGTTCGACTGGCGTGCGAGGAAACAGACTATGATCCCCACCACGTTTTTGTTTGTTTGAAAAACTTTAAAGCTTCTTTTGAAGGAGATCGACAATACAATAATTAAGCCTGTTCAAAAAATGAGTCATCTCGTTTGGTGGCAGGAATCCTTGCCACAAACTACGTTAAATAGCTTGGCTGTGCGCTATCCCGATGTGCCAGAAGATGTTTGGAATCATATCTTTCGATTGGGACAACACCATTATCACCATCACCGAATCAATAAACATGTGAAAAAAAATCCTCATTTGGCCATGATGACCCGCAAGGGAGGAGCAACGGATGTCGAGCTGACCGCAGAACAAAAAGCAGACGCAAAAGAACTTGTGAAAGAGATTCATAAAAAAGATCAAGAAGCGATCCCGGATTTGAACGAAACCAAGCAAAAAATGTTTGATGAGATTTACGAGAGCCGGCGCATTGTCGATCCGAAAACGGGCCAACCGGATGAAAAGGCAATTCGAGAAGCCACTTGGAAAGTGTGGTCGGCGCTCGAAAAATTCGTGCAAATCTTTCAACTCAGCTTGCAAAAAAAAATGGCTGTTTATTTTGACTTGATTGCCGATTTAACTTCATCATCAAGCGACAATTCCAAAAAAGAAAATATCGCGGTTGTCTCCAATGCTATCATGAATGAATACCACCAGAAAAACAATGAGGATAATTCCTGGACGGCATATTTCAAATCGGCCGTGGGTTCATTATTTCATATTGGAAAAACCGTGGTGGTCACAACAGCAAAGAGTTTATGGTTTGTTGCAAAAAACGTAATTGCACCGATTGTTTTGGCGGTGGGTAACGCTGCTTTGGCCACAATCAAATTGATATTCCAGACGGGATTTAAAGCTGCCTCGTGGATTTCTAAAGAGCCAAGAACGGCAAAAATGGCTCTGATCATTGCTCGAATGATGAAGCAAAGAGCATGTAAACACATTGGTTTGTTTTTGGCTAAACCCCAAGTGGTGGCCAAGGGTGAAAAAGAAGGCAAGAAGGATTATTATGATCAAAAAGTAGAAGAAGTTCATTCTCTCACGGTCGATCAATTAAAGGCGATGGGGAAAGAAGCATTGCGTCGAGGTGCTGAATCAGCAGCAGCGGCAGCTCCATCTATTGTCAATGAAGTGGGAGGGGTGTTAATCGAGTCGTTTGGAAATGCTATACCTTTTCTGGGACCTCTTGTCAAAGGTGCAGGACATTATTTCTTGAAAGGAATGACTGAAGCTGCAGCGGAAGCCGCGGAATTTTACATTTACTATTCCGACGTAACTCGATCGTTTTCCCTGTTGGTTGATTTTCTGGATCCACGCGACTGTTTGTTGGACCTGTGCTCGACATACACGGCCTATGCCGAACGGATCGATCCAGAAAGTCGTTTGTCCAAAACTGTGTGGAGTGCGTGCCGATTTGCTGCAAACGCCAATTATTTTAAGTCCAAATCAGAAGAAGAAAAAGAAAAGAAAAAAACTAGCGACAATAAAAAGAAACGAACGCCCATCCAAGAGGATATTATTGATTTGGATCAAAAACCAAGCAAAAAGAAAATGACAAAGAAAACGACAACAAAGAAAAAGAAAAAGTTTTTGGGACACAACATCAATTAGTTGAAACTTGCTTCATAGCGATAAATCTCGCAGTTTTTAAAGTTTTTTTTAACGCCTACACATTGAAGCATGGCGCTGTTCAAGGCACCATGCGCCACAATGGTGATAAACGTTTCGGGTCGAGTTTTTACGAAATCCCATGCTTTCCAAGAACGTTTCATGAGATCCGCTTCGGTTTCCCAAATGGTTTTTTCATTTTCGCCTTCCAACCAACAGCTGGGTCCATGCGCTGTCCACTCGCGAAACAAAATGCAACTGATGATTTTCTTTGATTTGATTTTTGAAAATTGTAAGGTTTCCAGTGTGCGTTTCAATGGGCTGACAATGATCAAATCGCTGGTGCCGGAAAGTTGAGCGGCTTGTTTTTTACCGAGATCCGACAATCCCGGATTTCTGATTCCATCGTGTTTGACTGGATCGGCATTGTGCAAGGATTCCCCATGCCGAATAAAGAAAATTACTTTTTTTTCCTTTTTGATTTTTTGTGGTGCTGGTGGTGTTTTTTCATTTTGTTCTTTTTTGTCACATTCAGCTTGAACACCCAACAGAAAAAGCTTGATTCTTTGTTGAAGTTTTAGATCCGAATCGCTAAATCGATTTCCAAACCCAGAATCGAGTGTGACAGGCCCAAATAAATGATTTTTGGACAATTTGGGATCAGATCGATACATCCACCAACAATATTGTTTGTCATATTGGTGGTCTGTGTCGGGAAATATGTCATATTTCGGTTCTTCTCCCAATTCCAATTGAAAATAAACTTGATGTTGTTCCCACACCGCCTTTATACCACGAATGCAATCCGCGCCATCGCTCGATTGTGTGATCCAAGATAGAATTGGCCTGTTTGATTTTTTCGGATTCAGATATCTTGCTCATTTTTTTCTTGCCCCTCTTATTCAGAAAATGACAGAGAATCTTCCTGTGCCCGAAAAGAATGAGAGAAAATTTACACCAGAACAAGTAGCAACATTGATAATAAATTGCAACTATGAATCAACAACAACTGCAAGGTTGACGTCTTTATGCACAATTTTGAATGACTTTCCTTCGGCGATCGCCAAGGCAAACAATCGTTCTGCTTGGTTCGATTTAGCGGTTTGTTATGAACTTTCTGGAGACATGAAAACCTCTTTACAATTTTACACACGAGTTGCAAACGAAGGCGGCTTGTATGCGATCGTGAATTTGGCTACGTATTATCGTCACAAAGAAAAAAATATCAAACTTGCGGAGCAATGGTACGCACGGGCTATTCACCAACATAATGATGATTTTTCAAAATGGGAGTTGGTTTGTATGTTACTTCAAACCGATGTGAAAAGCGGCATCTCTCAAGCGAAAAAATTGTTATCGTTAACTCCCCATTTTGCCAATGAACTCAAAGACGTGTTACACCATTTGAAATTACTGGAATTAAAAAATAACGAATTGACAGCACAAAACCAAAAATTGACGGAAGAAAACCAAAAATTAACAGAAGAAAATCTACATTTACGAAACTCCCCGGATCCTGGTCCCGATTATGTTCAAGCCAAGACTGAATTCGAAACTCTGGCTTCCGGATCTCCTGCAAGAAAGAAACGACGTTTAGCCTCTGTCGATTAAGATTTTTTTTATTTCTCAATCCTCCTCCGCTTGCTTCAATTTTTTAGATGGGTACAGGGGCCGTGATGAGAGAGGACCACTAAATCAGTATAAAGGGAAATCGGATCCATAGTCTGAGAGTTGGAAATCTAATTTAGTGGTCATCTTTCATCTTGGCCCCTTTAGTAGCAGTTCCGATACGTGTGGCAAAAGCTTGGATGATGGCGAAATCTGCAAGAATGACACTCATTCCTATATCATCAAAGAAAAATGTTTTAAATGCCAGGGAACCGGCCATTACGGAAGTTCCTTTACCAACGGACAAGGCCAGATTGAGGCTGGCGAATACAAATGTGAAGATTGTCGTGGTACAGGGGCCGTGATGAGAGAGGACCACTAAATCAGATTGCTACTACTCAGTTTTGATCAGTATAAAGGGAAATCGGATCCATAGTCTGAGAGTTGAACATCTAATTTAGTGGTCATCTCTCATCTTGGCCCCTAGAGCGGCTATCAGGAAAAAACAATCAAATGTTATCGCTGCCGTTCCTGTTGTTCTGAAAAACATTAACGATAACCAAAAAAAGAAAAATCGGGTGCTACCAGACCCTGATGAACATGTTGTAAATACTTCCACTGTAAAGTATGAAAAATATCGGCGCACAAAAACGACCACGGGACGGGATAAGCTGAGAAAATCATTTGAGAAAAAGCTCCTTTGTGCTTTCCCCAAGCATCATGGGGCCATTGGGCCGGATGTGCTTTTAATTTTTCATATAGCGATGTCAATCGACATTCAACTTCATCCAACCATTCTTTCAACAAAAGAGTTTTTGGACGGGCAATGAATGCCGAAACGCCAACTAACGATCTCCATTGTTTTTTCACAGCAGAAAAAACGGATTTGGGAATACCATGTTCCCCAATTTCGGGATAACCCACAATCCAGCAGTCGGGGTGACGATCCATGTAATCAAAGCCATCCTTCCAATGGTGTGTAAATTTTTTAATATCAGCATAGCCGCCGCCATAAAAGTACAAAACATACACTCGCAAATAATCGGATTTATGCACGGCCGATAGATGTGGATAGGCGGGATGGAAAGGATGTTCGGGCCTCTCCAATTTTGAAATGGCTTCGACTTCTAAACACTCCAACGTTATTTCGTGGGTGTGGAGCACACGAAACATGTCTTTTAGACATTCTTTTCGGCTGGAGCTCATGGGGTTGGTTTCAGTCCAAAAACTCACGATTTTACGATTGTTTTTTGCTGTTTCTGTTTCTATTTCTTTTTCTTTCCATAAAAACACCATTGTAGAGACCATGATGATTATCATGAGCGTTAATATGAGAATATATACCCACATCTCTTAATAGATGAATAGAAAGCGACATCCAGATGAAGAAATGCCACAATCAATAAAGCGATACAAACAAATCGCAAATGATAAACAGGTTTCTCTCATGGTTTGTGATTGCGGACGCCATTTTTCTTGCACACATGACGATTACAAAGCGAAATTGAAGTATTTTGATAACGTCAAGTCCGCTTTGGAATATCAACATCACAAACATACAATGACAATACAACTCGATAATTTAAAACTTTTGAAATATCCGTGTGATTTGCAAGTGACGGCCAAGTGCGCGAAAGACGAAACCTTGTTGACGATATTGTCAAAACGACTTATGGAAATCGCAGATAAAAACGAAAAAGATGACGATCAAACGGAAGAAAAACAGGAAGAAATTCGAGATGACTTACAAAATTACACAAGAGAGTGTCTAGACGCGCTGTTGGAAGCTGATCCAGAAAAACGTTGTTTTTACAAGATTTGTGAATTGGTTCAACCAAAATTTATACGCTGGCTCTGCAAGCATCCTCCCAACCCATTGATTTCTGTGATGATAGATTCTTGTTTAACCTATAATGCTGACGTGGTCCATATGTTTGAAATACAAGAATTTCTTCCATTCCATAACCGCAAGGAAGAAGAACATTGGATCGAGATATTATGTGAATTAATCGACCACAAAGTGGAATTGAGCCATATTCTAGGACGTCGCATGTTGAACCATGTCAATGATGTAGTTTATCAAGGCGATGCTATGGGCCTATTGATAGCTTATTGGTCATTAAATCCACTGAATCCAGGAGAATACCTTGCCTTTCGTCGCGATTATTTATTTCACAAATATGGCGCGGACAACATGAACATCGTCGATATTTCACAAACATGTTGGTTTGATTTGGATTATTTTTCAGACGACAAGGAAAATAATTATCCCAAAGAACTCGTTGATTCAAGCAAAAACTTACACCAAACCAATTTCTATTCCTTTTGTCAATGGGTGTTTGAACCAGAACAACCGTCTTCCCTTGTGACGTTGGACCGCATGAAATGTTCGTGGTTCACACACCGCAAAATATCGACTGTTGAATTGTCAAACTGTCTCGGTGTGGATGAATTGGTTTGGATTTGTTTGTGTTTTTTATTTGCCAACCCCGCGTTTGGTCCTCCCGATATGTAATTGTCTTTTAAATGTTTGATCCTTTAAATGGTTTGAAATCCTGTTTTTTCAATAGATGAATCGAAAGCGAAAAACATCACCACTCGCATCCCAAACAGAAAAACAAAAACGTTATCGTCACATTGCATACGATAAATTTCCGGATGACAGCCCTCCAACTTGTAATTGTGGACGCAACGGCGATACACAAATGCAAACTTACCGATCGACCATGGACTATTTTGAACAAATCAATATTGCGCTGGAATTTACACATGAAACGTTATTGGATCATGCGGGGAGAGTCTTGCAGCAAACCGGAATGCGTGAGATAAACTATCCATGTCATCTTGATGTCTTGATCAGGTGTTATACAAGCGAAGAAACATTGTTTACGGCTTTTGCAAAACAAATGTTAACTGTCGCCAAAGAAAATGAAGACGACCAGGAAACTCAGAAAAACCATATAGATAAATGTGCAGAGGCAATGTTTACGCCAAACACAAATCGATGTTTAGACCTCATGGAAAAATTAATTCCTCCCAAGTTTTTTGGATGGCTCTTGAGTCAATGGAGAGATCCGTTGGCATCCTATTTGATGGATATTTCTTGTCAATATGGTCAGTATCAAAACAATCCACAAAAATTGGCATATCCAGCAACTTTAAAAAACGAAGAAATTCAATGTTTAAACATGTTAAGGGTTTGTGTCCGACATGGTATTTCTCTCGACGAAATATTACATCCATTGAGTTGGATACGCAACAAGAAAATTGTTTTTCGTGGGGATGTCATCAGCGGATTGGTCGCTTATTGGGTTGTAAATCCCGGTGCGAGTTTCGAACGTACCGCGTTTTTTAAAAGCTACTGCCAAAACGCCGACGTTGATATTTCACAAACATGTCAATTTGATTTGAATTACTTTTCTGAGGACAAGGAAACCGACTATCCTCCGGGTATGGTTTCTCCTTTTATGGTGGGAGATTTACATAAAACGAATTTTTATTATTTTTGTCAATGGCTCCTTTGTAATGACCAACCTCCATCCATGGTCGTTCTTGAACAACTCAAGTTTCGTTGGTTGACACAACGCAAGATTTGTACCCATGAATTTTCAAAATATTTTGAGATTGATGATCTTGTATGGCTTTGTCTTGCGTTTCTTTTTACCAACCCCGCTTTTGGTCCTCCCGAATATGTCATTATCAATCCAGCACATGAAACCATTTAATCACATTTTTTTTTGATATTTCTTGAAAACTAGATGAATCGAAAGAGGTCAATCGACGACCATGTGATTGAAATCGAAATCAAGCAAAAAAAACGATACAAACAAATTCAAATGGATAAAATTCCTGTGACCAATTCGTGTACATGTGGATGTCGGCCAGACAAGACGGATCATGCAAATGCATTGGCGTATTATGATCAAGTCTTGTTGGTCATGCATCGTTTTGATCAAATACATACAATGGGTTTTTGTCAACTTCACTTACAAGCGAGTGTTTTGGCAACATTAGAATATCCGTGCAATCTTCCAATCTGGATCTATACCTCCGAAACAAGAGAAAATTTATTTACGGCGATTTGTCAAAAAATTCTCGACAACCTTGAATCTTTCAAGACAACGTCAATAAAAACTCAGGAATATGTCATAGACTGTCTCCGTGCTATTCTTAAACCAAATTCAAAAACTCGTTGTCCATTTGTCATTCGACAATTTGTGACTTGGGAATTTGTTTGTTCTGAGGTGATACCCAACTACAAATGTAATTTAGTTTCTTTGTTGGCAGAAATTTGTTTATCACAACTTAAAGACCAACCCCCTTTACCACCAGCAACAATTTTTTGCAAAAAACCAAATCTACCCATATTTGGAAAAGAAGATGAAGCGCCATTTCTGGACATGATTCAACTTTTGATTTCTTCTAGACAACCAATGGAAGAATTTTTATCTACATCAGCGTTTCTCAAGAACCAATGTGTTTTCATTGGTGATCCTATTGGGGTGTTGGTTATTTATTGGGATGATAATTACTGGAAAGAAGATCCTGATGAAATCATTAGACACAAACGATATGATTTATTTCGTAGTTACGGTGAAAACTATCAGGTGGATGTTTCAGAAAGATGTTTCTTTCATCCTGAATATTTTAAAATGAAGCTGGAAGACGTGGCCCAATATTCTCCGCCCACGGAAGAATCCTATGGAATGTATACAACACAATTTTATTACTTTTTTCGGTCGATGGCCCACTTGGAGATTAGTATGATCATTGAACGCATGTTATTTGTGTGGAAAGCCCATAGGAAATGCTGCACTTTTGAATTATCCAAATATCTTGGGGCCGACGAATTGGTGTGGATTTGTTTATCTTTTATGGTTTATGATCCAAATTTTAATCCAATTCCGCTTGATCTTGGTCACCAGTTGTCTAGGGGCGAAGATGAGAAATGATGGATCAGATTATATTGTGGTCATCTCTCATCACGCCCCCGGAACCTTTTTTTTTTCGAGTTATCTTTGAAATAGATGAATCTAAAGCGACCCATCGAGACAACTTCCAAAGACGTCAGTAGCGAGCCTAATAAACGCTATAAACAACAAATTGCACAGGTTAAATCTTGCACATGTGGATGTCAACCTCAGAAAAGTGATTATGTCAATACATTAGCATACTATGATCAAGTTATTTTTGCGGCCTATCAAACCGAGATCAAACTCAGTGAAGACGAAAAGAAAAAACAAATCGAGGCTTTGACGGAATTAGAATATCCATGCAATATGTCCATTGTGATGCAAAAATTAGATGACGATGTACATGAAGAAAATTTATTTACACTGTTATGCAAACAACGTGTGTTTCCAAGCAAACCATCCGATAGTGATAAAATTAAACGTAAACTCAAAAAAGAAGAAAAACTACATATCCGAGCATGTGTGGACGCTATGCTCAAACCGAATCCTGACAAACGTTGTCCTTTTGTACTTGAACAATTCGTCACATGGGATTTTTTTTTTAATCATATCATTGAAAGGTATTACAAATCTCACGCTCTTCTCTTGGCCAATATTTGTTTGGATTATCTTCCAAAAGACAAACCCACGAATTATCATGAGCTACCTATCCCAAAATGGGGGACGAAAAATGGGGCGAAAAATGAAGTGTCATTTTTAAAAATGATTCAATTATTGATAGCACGTGGGCAACCAATAGAAAAGTTTTTTTCGAAAACTGGTGTGGATGTGAAAGATCAATGCGTCTATGTGGGATCCGATCCAATGAGTGTTTTGTTCGTTTATTGGCTCGAGAACGGAACAAACTTAAAAGATTTGTCTCGTAAACGATATGATTTATTTATTAGTTATTTGGAAAAGTGTGATGTTGATATTTCGACATCCACTCTTTTTTACTTGCGGCCTCCTTTGACGTACGATCCAGAAACCGATCATCCTGAACATTTCGTCTCTCTTTCGAAAGAACCAGAAGATCCAAAAACATATGGTGGATTGCAAAAAACAAACCTTTATTATTTTTGGAAATGGATCAAGCCTATCGATCACACTGGTTATATTCTCGAACGCATGAAATTTGTGTGGTTGGCGAAAAAAGAATGCTGTACCGTGGAATTATCCCATCATTTGGGTGTCGATGGATTGGTCTGGATGTGTTTATCTTTTTTGTTTTTTTCCCCTGATTTTTCGATTACGTCTTCTCCTCTGCTCTAAAATCTGTTGGCCAATCTTGCCATCACGTTTGACCCATCTCTTGGTTTTTGGATTCAAGATGAGTTTTTTTTTGTGATAACCTCCCGTCATCAAAGCGGTGGGTCCGCGCAAATCATTGTCGTTTTCTGGAGACGAAAACCCACAGGGCCTGACCTTGCGCCACGGAAACTTCCACACACCCCAAGTGTTGGTTTCCCATCGCGCATCTGTATCCAAACATCTTGAATCCACATCACACACCATAGAAGAACATGTTTCTCCATTTTCACAACGACATTTTCCTGTGCATTGGCACAATTGTTCAGGTGTCCGCTCAAGATCCCCCGTTTTTTCATATTCTTCAAATTCCTTTGCATTTTTGGCATATGCGTCCTCTACATTTTTTTGGTGTTGTTGGGCTTCTGCTTCTTTTTGTAATTCCTGTTTATACAATTCCTTTTCATAGAGTTGTTGTCGGTAATACCGCTTTTGTTGTTGTTCGAAATCCTTTTGTAATGATAGCGCCGTTGGATTTAGTTTTTTTGTTACTGTTTGTGGTCCTTTGACCACTGATCCAATCACGCCTGAAAACATTTCGTTTTATTTCTTGGTTCTCTTATTAGATCATCGATGCAAAGCCACTTAAGTGTGTTGTACTTTGCCGCTATCATTATTATCGGAGTGAATGTAACTGGTGTTATAACGGGAATCAATCTAACATCCGATCTCCAAAATGTGCTGTTAACTGGATGTCGCGATCCAAAACAAAAAGCTTCTAATTGGACCGGGAAGAACCATCAAAATAGTTCAATGATTATTCAAAAAAATCATCATCTTTTCCACAATGTGTATATGCACAGCTATTTTAGCTATGCAATGGTCGATTCCATCGATTATGTTGCTGAAAAAACATCTATTTGGGGCCTCGCTTTTCTCTATATTGAGCATTATTTTGTTGTTTGTCGTGGATTCAATTGGGTGCCCATGACGGAATCCGATATGCGATATACGCTAATGAAACAAATGGAGCCGATTACATGACGCACGATACATCGATTTAGGGCGTCCATTTTCTATATTGAGCACCCCGATGTTTGTCGCGCTCGTAATTGGATGCCCATGACGAATTTCGATTTGTACAGGGGGCCGTGATGAGAGACGACCACTAAATCAGATTGCTACTACTCCGTTTTGATCAATATAACCGGAAATCGGATCCATAATCTGAGAATTGAAAATCTAATTTAGTGGTCATCTCTCATCTTGGCCCCTATAAAATCCAAAACTTTAACTTTTTTTCTTTTTGTTTAGATGATGAAAGAACAAGAAGAAAAGGTGGTGCGATTGGAATGTCAACAAGGATATGGACTTGCATTTATAGATCGGAACCAAAGATTATTGTGCTTTTTCATTTATGTTTTATTTTTCATTATGTGTATGATCACGAAGCAAGGACTCATGTGCTTTTTAATAGTCGTGATTTTGTCGCCCATGTTATTGGATTCGTCCGACTTTCCATTACAATGTCAAGATTGCCTTGTGACAAGTATTGGGATGAAAACCCGGTGCAACATTTGCAACAAACTACGTTGTTTAATGTGTAGTGAACAACATACTCATCGCCACTGGAGGATGGACATGCCTTGTTGGACATTTCACTGTAACGTTCACTGCAATAAATCCATACGAATCTCAAAAAAAACTACAGAATGCTCCATTTGTCTTGGGATGATTGAGAAAAACAATGTGGTAGCAACTTTGGTTTGCCAACATATATTTCATGATGCATGTCTATCTCAGTGGAAACGCATCCGTTCCAATTGTCCACTTTGTCGTCAGCAAATTTAAAATTTTTTCTTTATGTCTCTTTTTTTCTAGATGCTGGCCTTGCCCGAGAGTGAAGATCTTGGGGAAATCTATATTCCGCACAACACGACAATTCAGTCTTCTCCATGGGGGGAAATCTATATTCCGCACAACACCATAATTCGGTCTTCTCCATGGAAACCTCTCCCAT
>Ga0068862_100001998_pt1 | contig 18487 bp, 15 predicted proteins | sample KBSSwiS52_FD_66598 | JGI IMG/M metagenome (GOLD analysis project Ga0068862, IMG submission 66598) | Switchgrass rhizosphere microbial communities from Kellogg Biological Station, Michigan, USA - KBS Switchgrass S5-2 | ecosystem: Host-associated > Plants > Roots > Rhizosphere > Soil ... | reverse complement strand
GGCCTGACCGAGCCGCTCGTGGGCTCCGGGGCGAGCCGCGGCCTGATGACGACGGCGAAGAAGGAGGGGGACACCTGGGTCCTCAACGGCCAGAAGAAGTGGATCGGCAACTCGCCCTGGTGCGACGTGTCGATCATCTGGGCGCGCGACGTCGCCGACGACCAGGAAAAGGGCTTCATCGTCGAGAACAAGACGACGCCGGGTTTCAGCGTCGAGAAGATCCAGAACAAGATCGCGTTCAAGGTGGTGCAGAACGGTCTCATCACGATGAAGGACTGCCGCGTGCCCGCAGAGAATCACCTTCAGTCCGGCAACTCGTTCCGCGACACCGCGCGGGTGCTGCGCACTCTGCGGTATCTCGTCGCGTGGCAGGCGACGGGATGTCAGATGGGAGCCTACGAGCATGCGCTCAAATACGCTCAGGAGCGTTTGCAGTTCGGCAGGCCGATCGCCTCGTTCCAGCTAATTCAGGATCTTCTCGCCAGAATGCTCGCCAACGTCACAGCTTCCCAGTGCATGGTGGTGCGCACGGCGCAACTGCACGCGGAAGGCAGGCTGGGAGACCATCAAGCGGCGCTGGCCAAGGCGTTCTGCACCTACAGAATGCGCGAGACGGTCGCGTGGGCCCGCGAGATCCTCGGCGGCAACGGCATCAGCACCGACTATGACGTGGCCCGCTTCTTCACCGATGCCGAGGTGATCTACAACTACGAGGGTACCTACCAGATGCAGAACCTGATGGTGGGCAAAGCGATCACCGGATTCAGTGCATTCGTGTGAGCGAGGGCGAGCTAGCGGCCGCCTCAGCCCTCCCCGCTGGGTCGCCATCAATTCCAACGCCCTGAATGCGCCGAGGTGGAAGGATCTGCGGCGCCTTCCTTGAAAAGCGCGTGCCCCGGTTCAACGGGGGCAGCGAACCCTTGCTCGCCGAGCATGACAATTTAGGAGAGACCAATGGCAAGCGATAACATCTTCGCGGGATTGAAAGTGGTGGACCTCGCCAGCTTCGTTGCGGGCCCGGGCGCCGCGGTGATCCTGTCCGATTTCGGCGCCGACGTGATCAAGGTCGAACCGCCTTCCGGCGACATGTATAGAATCGTCTTCAAGGTTCCGCCGCAGCCGCGCGCCAGCGACAATTACACGTGGCATCTGGACAACCGCAATAAACGCGGGCTGGCGCTCGACCTGAAATCGCCAGAGGCCGCAGAAGTGCTCGAACGGTTGGTCAAGTGGGCCGACGTCCTCATCGTCAACACGCCCCATCCGGCGCGCGAGCGGCTCAAGCTCGGATACCAGGACGTCGTGCAATGGAACCCCCGGTTGATCTACGCTGACATCTCGGGCTTCGGCGACAACGGCCCTGACGCCAACCTTCCCGGCTTCGATGTAACGGCCTACTGGTCGCGAAGCGGCCTGCTGTCGCAGACGCGCGATGCGGGGGCGCCGCCCACAACGCCCATGGTGACCAGCGGCGATCATGCGACGGCGGTTGGCCTGTTCTCTGCGATCGTCATGGGCCTGTACCGGCGTGAGCGCACGGGCAAAGGCTCCTATGTCACGACATCGCTACTCGCCGAGGGCGTCTGGGCGGCTGGCGCCCACATTGCCGGGGCATTGGCCGGGGCGACCTTCTATCCGCTGCACGATCGGCAGAGCCCGTCGAACGCGATGTACAATCCCTACAAGGCGTCCGAGGGTAACTGGTTCATGCTGGTGGTCACGCCGGATAAATTCCAGGCGCTGGCGACCGCCATTGACCGGCCGGACTTGACGACCGATCCGCGCTTCAGTGATGCGAAAAAACAAGCGGTGAACGCGGCGCAGCTCAGGGCAATCCTGGATGACGTGTTCGCCAGGCAGCCGATGCAGCACTGGCGCGAGGTCTTCGACAAAGCGCACATCACGTACGGAGCGATTGTAGAGCCGAGCGAAGTCGTCAACGACCCGCAATTGCGCGCGAACGACATGGTCGTTCCGCTCGAGGGCGCGGGAGGCAAGCTGACGCTTACAGTCAGCAGCCCCATGCAGGTGCACGGCGTTGCCAAGGAACCCGCACGCCGCGCGCCCGGCCTCGGCGAGCACAATCACGAAATTCTCAGGGAGCTCGGCTTCGACGCTGCCCAGATCGAAAAGCTCCACGCCGCCAGCACCGTACCGCGAGGCTGACAGTTTTGAGCATGACGGCCAAAAATCGAGTAGCCGCGTTCAATCGCGGCCGCGGGTGAGAATACAAATGACTGCATGGGTAGCCGCATGCAGTTGAAGGAGAAACCTATGCGCATTGTCCATTTCGAGAAGGGGAGGATCCCCGGAATTGCAGCGGATGACGGCTCGGGCTGGCATGGCCTTATGGAGCGCGAAAGCGGCTTTCCAGGCACGTTGCCTGGACTAATCGCGCAAGGGGCAGATCTGTTGCGCACAGGTAGGGAGCTTCTTGCCAGGCAAGCGATCGACCTGAACGCCGTTCGGATACTGCCTCCGGTACCCAAGCCGCCGAAAATTCTCTGTGTCGGTCTCAACTACGACGATCACCTCGAGGAAAGCGGACTCAAAAAGCCGGTCTATCCCGAAATTTTCGCGCGCTTCGCGACAAGTCTGATCGCTCACCGAGAGCCGATCCGGCGGCCACGTGAATCGTCCGCGCTCGACTATGAAGCCGAACTCGCCGTGGTGATCGGCCGGGGAGGGCGCCGCATCCACCGCGATAAAGCCCTCGATCACGTTGCAGGCTACTCTCTGTTCAACGATGCGTCGATTCGCGATTTTCAACTGCGCACGCCGCAATGGACGATGGGCAAGAATTTCGATGCCACGGGGGCGTTCGGCCCCTGGCTGGTGACGCCCGACGCCGTGCCGCCGGGAGCCCACGGGTTGCGCATTCAGGGCCGCATGAACGGCCGGGTGATGCAGGATGCGGGTACCGACCAGCTCATCTTCAATGTCTCCGCGCTGATCGAAATGATCAGCGTCGCGATGAGCCTGGAGCCGGGTGATGTGATTATCACCGGAACACCCGGCGGCGTTGGGGCGGCGCGCAAGCCACCCGTTTTCATGCAGCCGGGCGATGTCTTCGAAGTGGAGATCGAAGGGATCGGTGTCTTGAGCAACCCCATCCAGGACGAGTGAAAGAGGAGACGTTGCGTTGACCACGAAGCTATTTTCCGCGAAGCCTGCGCGCATAGGACGGTTCGACGGGCCACCGACGTGCGATGCAGTCTCCACCTCCCTGGTCGAGGGGACCCCAGGCGACCTGAAGGCCGATCTCATCGCCCTCCTGGGAAAAGAGAAAGTCCTCCACAGGGCAATCGATCTCGTGCGCTATGCCTCCGATGCGAGCCCGTATCGGCTCGTCCCTCAAGTTGTCGTGCTGCCTCGAACGACCGATGACATCGTCAAGCTCTTCCGCTATTGCCGAGAGAACGGAAGGCACGCGACGTTCCGCGCCGCGGGAACCAGCCTGAACGGTCAATCCCAATCGGACGATATACTCATCGACGTGCGCCGTCATTGGTACGGCGCCAAGGTGGAGGACGATGGCCGCCGGGTGCGCGCGCGTCCGGGAATGATCCTGGGCCACGTCAACGCAATGCTCGGGCGATACAGCCGAAGGGTCGGACCGGATCCGGCAAGCTCGCACGCATGCACCATCGGTGGCGTGATCGCCAACAACTCCGGCGGCATGCGCTGTACCGTCAGAAACGACGCTTACCAGACCGTCTCGGCGATGACGTTCGTAACGCCATCCGGCGCCGTAATCGACACCTCGGCCCCCGACGCAGAGGTGGCATTTGAACGAGCCGAACCTGATCTTGCGATCGGGCTGCTCGAACTCCGCGGACAGCTGCTCGCCGATCGGGAGCTGACCGACCGCGTGCGACGAAAGTATTCGATACGGAACACCCATGGCTACCGGCTCTGCGCTCTGCTCGACGGCGAGACGCCACTCGAAATCTTTCGTCGTCTTCTCGTGGGATCTGAGGGAACGCTTGGGTTCGTCGCCGAGGCCGTGATCGATACCGTTCCTGTTCCTGGCGTGACCAGCGTCGCCTGGATACCGGTGCCAACCATCGACGAGGCGGTCGGTCTTGTCCCCGGCCTCGTCGGTCTCGGAGCCTCCGCGGTCGAGCTGATGGTCGCCCCCGCTCTCACTGCCGCTGGCCAGGCCTTCGCGCACACCCCATCCTACTGGAAGACTCTGGATCCGAAGGCTGCGGCCCTTCTCGTGGAGTTCGGCGCCGAAGATTCGCAAGCGCTCGAGGTTTTGCAGAACAAGGTTATCGAGCTCACCTCCAAAGCCAATCTGATCCATTCAGTGGAGTTCACGAGCGTGGCCGAAGCTGTCGAGCTGGCGTGGCACGTACGCGAAGGACTGCTCGGACTGGTCGGCAAACATCGTCCCAAGGGCTCGACGCTCATTACCGAGGACGTGTGCTTTCCGCCGGAACGCCTTGCGCAAGGCGCCAGGGACATCCAGGAACTGCTCGGCAAGCACGGCTTCATCCCCGGGGTCGCCGGCCACGCAGCCCATGGAAATCTTCACTTCACGCTGGTCGCGGACTTTGGCGATCCAGAGGGCCACAAACGGTACGCGGCCTTCATGGAAGAACTCGTCGACCTCGTCGTCCGCAAGCACGACGGCTCGCTAAAGGCCGAGCACGGAACCGGTCTCAACATGGCGCCTTTCCTCGAGTCGGAATGGGGCGCGAAAGCCACCGCCATGATGTGGCGGCTCAAAGCGCTCGCCGATCCAAAAGGCATTCTGGGACCGAACGTGATCCTGACCCACAACGCAAAACTCCACCTGGAGAATTTGAAATCGGTGCCGCCGATCGAGAACGTCACGGATTCTTCGCAATGCATCGAGTGCGGATTCTGCGAACCGGTCTGTCCCAGCCGTAACGTCACCATGACGCCCAGGCAACGGATCGTGCTTAGGCGTGAAATGGCCCGCCAATCGCCGGGATCGCCGATGCTTGCTCGACTGCAGGAGGAGTACCAGTACGACGGAATCGACACCTGCGCCGGCGATGGCACCTGCGCGATTCCCTGCCCGATCGGGATCAACACCGGTGCCCTGATCCGCGAACTTCGTGCGGCCGAGACCACTCCGACGGCCGACAAGATTGCGCTAGGGCTCGCCAAGAACTGGAGCGCGGTCGAGAAGGTATCCCGAGCGAGCCTGTCCGCAACGCATGCCGTCTCTACTCTATTCGGAGTGAAGCCGCTGACGGCCTTGACCGGGGTTGCGCGAGCAGTGGCGAATCCCGATCTGATACCCAGTGTGCCGGGTCCGATGCCTCGGGCAGCTCGGGCTGTGCGGTCGACCCAAAAGAACGGTGCCGCAGCCGTCTACTTTCCCGCCTGCATCAACCGGATGTTTGGCCGCGATCCGGACGGCCCGGCTTCGCCGTCCTTGCCGGAGGCGTTCGTCACACTATCCAAGCGAGCCGGAAAGCCGTTGTGGATTCCGCCCGACGTCGCCGGTCTATGTTGCTCCACCCCTTGGAAGTCGAAAGGCTATCCCCAAGGCCACGTGTTCATGGCCAAATCCATCGCCGACGCCATGCTGCGGTGGAGCGACGGCGGTAAGATTCCGATCGTCGTTGATGCGGCATCGTGCACTCTCGGTCTCAGCCAGGATATTGCGTCATTACTCGACGCCGAGACCAAGGCCAAGTACGAGAGTCTGACCATCATCGACTCGATCGCGTGGTGTCGCGACCTGCTTCCGAAGTTGACGATCCGGCGAAAGCTGGGGCGGATCGCCGTGCACCCAACCTGCTCCATCACGCACCTGGAATTGGCCGGGACGCTCAAACAGATCGCGACGCATTTGGCCGATGAGGTCGAGGTGCCAATCGGCACGACCTGCTGCGGTACGGCCGGGGATAGAGGCCTCCTGCATCCCGAACTCGTCGTCTCGGCGACCCGCGAGGTCAAAACCGTTCTGGATGCTCGCCCGGCCGAGGCCTACATCTCGGCGAACCGAACCTGTGAGATGGGCCTTCGGCACGCGACCGGGCGACCATATGAGTCGTTTGTCTTCCTGCTCGAGGAGTTGAGTCGTCCCGAGGCGGGCTAACGGATCACCCAGAGAAGTTTTTCTCGTAGACAGATCGGCCGTCTGGAACGGTCGCCGAAAATGGAGCCACTTCCATGCGATATTCTGATTACAAATGTTTCCGGTTTAAGTTTGAATCCGGAGTCGCCTTCGTCAGCATCGATCACCCGCCGATAAATCTTCTCGATGAAGTTCTGTCGCAGGAATTCGACAAACTCGGCAGGGAACTAGAGGCCGACGAGAGCGTCCGGGTTGTGGTGTTGCAGAGCGCGCTTCCTGATTTCTTTATAGCGCACTCTGGCTTGGGCCGGGTTGGAGCCGCTTCCAAAACGGTATCCCGTACGCGCAGCTTTCGTCTTACGCAGACGATCGGCGAGCGGTTCAGGAACATGCCCAAGGTAACCATTGCCAAAATCGAGGGACGAGCCAGGGGCGGAGGGAGCGAGATCGCGCTCGCCGTGGACATGTGTTTTGCTGCCATTGGCAAAGCGGTCTTCGGCCAACCGGAGGTGGCGGTTGGGCTTGTTCCGGGCGGCGGCTCTACGCAAAGATTGCCACGGCTCATGGGGCGGGGACGCGCCTTGGAGGTGCTGCTCGGTTGCAACGATCTCTCGGCGGAGCTGGCACAATGGTACGGCTATATCAATCGAGCGTTGCCAGCAGACGAGCTGACTCCCTTTGTCGAGAAACTGGCTCACCGCATCGCGTCATTTCCTGCGCATGCCATCGCTCACGCCAAGGCGGCCGTGGATACTGGAGCATTTAGTTCCATGGCAGAGGGGCTTCTGGTGGAAGCCCATCAGTCCGATTTGAGTGTCGCAAGCGACGTGACGCAAGCACGCGTGACGGAAGCATTGAAGGTCGGCGCCGAAACTTATGAAGGCGAGCTGGAGATGGATTATTTGTCGAGACTCTCACCGATCCCGCAGTAACGGCGAAGCGTACAGTCCCCTGCTTCGCCGAGAGGGTCTCCGCGGCTCCCCCGTCCCGCGGAGACCCTCAGCGGGGAGATGTTCTTGCGATAGGAAGGAAAACTTGATGAGCAAAACTGCATCAGAATATTTGGTCGAAGCCCTCGAGAAGACGGGCGTGAAGCGCGTCTACGGCGTGGTCGGAGACTCGCTCAACGGCTTTACTGACGCGCTGCGCCGGCGAAAGTCAATCGACTGGATTCACATGCGGCATGAAGAGGCCGCGGCTTTTGCGGCAGGGGCTGAAGCTCATCTTACCGGCAGCCTTGCTGTGTGCGCCGGCAGCTGCGGTCCAGGCAACCTTCATCTGATCAACGGCCTGTTCGACTGCCAGCGCAATGGTGTGCCGGTGCTGGCAATCGCGGCCCACATCCCCAGCAGCGAAATCGGAATTGACTATTTCCAGGCAACACATCCGGAAAACCTGTTCAGGGATTGCAGCCATTATGTCGAGCTGGTTTCCAATCCCAAGCAGCTTCCGCAGATTTTGAGACGGGCAATCCGGGTCGCCATCGCCAAGCGAGGTGTTGCAGTCGTTGTGCTGCCCGGCGACGTTGCGCTGATGAAGATTGATGCCGATGTTCCGGAATGGATAGCGCCCACTGCGCCGGTCTTGCGACCAAGCGAGGCCGATATCGGGCATTTGGCAAACTTTCTCAACAAGGCATCGCGGGTAACCTTGTTCTGCGGCGCCGGGTGCGCCGGCGCGCATGCAGAGGTCATCGAACTCGCCCGCAAACTGAAGGCCCCGATCGTGCATGCCTTCCGCGGTAAGGAGTTTGTCGAATACGACAACCCCTACGACGTAGGGATGACCGGCCTGGTCGGCTTTGCATCCGGCTACGCTGCCATGAAGAATTGCGATGCGCTCCTGATGCTCGGTACCGATTTCCCATACCGGGCGTTCTATCCGGAGCAGGCCAAAATAGCGCAAGTGGATGTGCGGCCCGAAGCGCTCGGCAATCGTTGCTCGCTTCATTTGGGATTGCTCGGCAACGTCAAGGACACGCTCGATGCCGTGCTGCCTTCGATCGAGGAAAAGACCAATTCAAGTCATCTCAGCGAGGCGCTGAGCGACTACAAGAGAACGCGCAGCGACCTCGACGCCTTGGCGGAGAGCGGTCCGAACAGCAATATCATTCATCCCCAATATGTCACCCGCTTGGTCAGCGAACTGGCGGCGGACGACGCGATCTTCACCTGTGATGTCGGAACGCCGATCATCTGGACGGCACGCTATCTCAAGGTCAACGGCAGGCGGCGCATTATCGGTTCGTTTAATCACGGGTCGATGGCCAATGCCATGCTGCAAGCGATCGGCGCACAGGCAACGTATCCGGATCGCCAGGTCATCTCAATGTCAGGCGACGGCGGTTTCAGCATGATGATGGGGGACTTCCTTACGCTGACCCAGATGGAGCTTCCGGTGAAGGTCATCGTCCTCAACAATGGAACGCTCGGCTTTGTCGAGATGGAGATGAAGGCGAATGGATTTCTGGACACCGGTTGTGATCTCAAGAACCCCGACTTTGCGCTAATGGCGGAAGCGATGGGTGTCCGCGGCATCAGGGTTGAAAAGCCGCAGGAGTTGAAGAGCGCTATCGAGGCGGCGCTGGGGCACAAGGGGCCGGTTCTCGTCGACGTTGTGAGCGCTCGACAGGAACTTGCGATGCCGCCCCAAACGACACTGGAACAAGCCTATCATTTTGGGATCTTCATGACGAAGGCCGTGCTCGACGGCCGGGCGACCCAGCTCATCGACCTTGCGAAGGTGAACCTCTTCCGCTGACTGCGGGAGGTAGGTGGATTGCGGGCACACCCAGCGGCTGTCGTTACACGTCTCAAGAGCCGACATCGTCAGACAGCCCCGGCATGTCCGAAAAGTGCCTATACGTGACCTGCCAAATGCGGCTGCTGCACTGTGCAAAGTGGACTATCGCAAATCTGCGATCGCCATCAGCGCTGGACACGCCGTTGAACGAGCCGCGCGACATTCAAACGTCTGTCAGCCAATGGGCGTTCCCGCTACGCATCATATGGGCGCCGGCAGCGGGAAGAGCATGCAACATGCCGAACTTATCCAATTGGATCGCCATTTGAAGAAAACGGCTCCATTTTTTGCGAATTGTGCCTACCTCAAACTAGCGTGTGCAGCGAGGAAACGTTACAGCGCGAGCTTGGCGGGGAGCACGATTAACCTCCGATGGATGGAGTGATGACTGAGAGTTATGGACAGCGGTTTGGCGAACGATTGCGAGTCGAAAACGCACCCGCGATGGTTACCCGGGTATTGCGTAACACTGATATAGCTGTCACAGAGATTCGATGTGATAAACCGCCGATGGAAATGACCGGTGCGTTTCAGCGGGAAGATGCTTTTGTCATCACTTTGCACCTCCGTGATCGTCCCAAGCACGAGTACTGGGAGGATGGCCGACGAGCGCTGGTGTGCGACTTCCGGGCCGGCGACATTTGTCTCCATGACCTGAAGCGAGATCCCTCCGCTCTCCTCGACAAGCCCTATCATACTCTGTTTTTTTATCTGCCGCGTGTGGCGCTGGACACGATCGCTGACGAGGCCAACGTGCCGCGAATTCGCGATCTGAGCTATAAGCCCGGCGCGGCCGTTAACGACGCCACAATTTCCAGCCTCGGGAGCCTGCTGCAGCCCGCCCTCAGCTTTCCCGACCAGGCTAACCGATTGTTTGTCGACCACGTCCTGCTGGCGGTCGGGGTGCATATCGCTCAGACCTATGGAGGCATGCGCCCAGTGCCGCGGCTGGTCCGGGGTGGGCTCGCGACCTGGCAGGAGCGACGCGCGAAGGAGATGATCGCCGCCAATCTCGATGGTGTGCCGGTCAAGGAACTGGCTCAGGAATGCCGGTTATCAAGCGCCCATTTTTCGCGCACGTTTCGCCGTTCCGTGGGAATGGCGCCGCACAACTGGCTAATTGAGCAGCGCATCGTGCTGTCCAAGAAAAAGCTGCGCGATGACCGGCTGTCGCTATCCGATGTGGCCGCAGAGTGCGGCTTCTCCGATCAAAGTCATTTCACGCGCATGTTCAACCGGATCGTTGGGGTAAGTCCAGGCGCCTGGCGTCGGACGCTCAAGGAATAGCAAGCGAGCAGATCAGTGCGTGTTGGCTTGGTGGGGGAGTCAGTTGCCATTTGGAGTAGCTTTCGTTGTCGCAGGCCAGATTGGGCAGTCGCCGTTCTATTTACCTTCATTTTGGTCGGTTGCGCTGCCAGACCTGGCCCAGAGGTGCTGACGCCCGTGGGTGCCTCGTCTGGCGAAAAGGCGCTGCAGATCTATGTAGCGACTACGCGTGAGCGCGAGATTTCGTCGGGGAACGTATTCACTGCGAACCGCGCCAATGCGCTCAACTTTGCAAAGTTTGTCGTCTCGGTGCCGCCCAACCACAAGTCCGGCGATGTCGAAATGCCGACCCCAACCCCCGATCCACGGAGCAGCTTTGCTGTAGTGGATCAGGCCGTGATGAGCGAAGCCGATTTCCGCAAAGCCGTCGCTCCGCAAGGCGATACTCGGCGAAAAAAACACAAAGCCTTCGTTTTCGTGCACGGGTTTAACAGCAATTTCCAAGAGTCGCTGTTCCGACTCGCCCAATTGCAGGCGGACATCAAAATCGACGGGATTCCGATCCTGTTCTCCTGGCCATCGCAAGGTCAGGTAGCTGCCTATGAAATGGACAAGCAATCGGCAAGCTATTCTCGCGACTATCTTATGGCTTTACTAACAATGTTAAGCAGCAGCTCCGAGGTCAGCGACATTATAGTGGTTGCCCACAGCATGGGTGCCATGTTGACTGTTGACGCTCTGCGCCAGCTTCGTATCGAAGGCAAAGACCGAGTGATCGCCCGGCTAGGCCGTATTGTGCTGGCGGCGCCCGACATCAACGCGAAAACGTTCCGTACTCAGGTACAAGCCGTCGGTCCGCTCAAGCCACCTTTGCTAGTTCTAGTTTCCAAGGATGATGGTGCGCTTCGAGTGTCCAGTTTTCTTGACGGTGGCATCGCGCGTGCTGGCGATATCAACGTTGACGATCCCGTTGTGCGAGAGGCTGCCCTGAAAGAAAAGGTTCAGATCGTCGACATTTCAAGGCTCGCAAAGCACGACGATCTGGGGCATGACCAGTTCGTCAGTGTTGCTGTACTTTATTCGCGATTGCACGACCAAGCCGCGCGTTATCGTAACACGGCTGGCACATTCATCTTTGCAGATGCCGATGAGACGTTCTTGCGGCCGATCGACATCGGAGATCAGGTGGCTGCGCAATGACGGCTTGCAAGCCCGCAGACGGAATCAGCTTATGGCGCAAAGTAGACCTTCAGCAAGTTGGTGATGTCGGCTAAGTGCCATCAATACCTGACCTGCCAAATGTGACTGCTCACTGTGCAAAGCGGACTATCGCAAATCCACCTGTCATCGCCGGATACGCCATTGAACTAGCCGCGCGCGTCTTTTTAAGAATCCGTCGGCTAATCGGCGTTCCGGCTACAGATCAGGAAATGCCGCCGGCAGCGCGAAGAGCATGTAAAACGACGAACTTATCCAATTTGATCGCCACTTGAACAACAATGCTCCAATCTGCGAGCTGCGACGTTGTGCGAGACAGCGGAGATCCCCAGAATCGTTGCGGATACAAAACGCATCGGCATCGGAGTCTGGAAATGCGCAAGACTATTCTCGCACTCGCTCTCACCCTGGGCAGTACCGTATATTCAAACTCAGCATTTGCTTTCGGCTTCGGCCACTTTGGTCCGGGCCTGGGCTTGGCCCATTTTGGACCTGGCTTGGGTTTGGCTCACGATGGTCCGGACTTAGGCCTGGCCCGCTTTGGTGGTGGCGCTTTGGGCGGCGGCCACTTTAGCCCTCGCTTCGGCAGCGGGCTATACGGTCGCTTCGCCGGCGGACAACTCGGTCCTCACTTGGGCAGCAGTTATTTTGGCCGCGGCCGCTATGGCGGCTACACCTACGGTGGCGAACCTCACTATGGCGGCTACGGCTATCGCATGCCCTACTACGGTGGCTTCGGTTATGCGGGTGGACCCTACTATGGCGCCTCCGGCTATGACAGCGAGCCTAACTATGGCAGCTACGCGTCCGGCGACGGCTACGACGATGTCTACGATGGCGGCGAGCGCTCTTACCGTAGTTATGGCTACGAGCCGTCTTACTATACGACGAGCGGCCGGCACACGCGCCAGCTCAGGCGTGGAGGAGTCCGCCGGCGGCCTGCTTACCGCGGAAACCGCTAAGCGGGGCGTCGCGAAGGCGCTGGGCGTCGATTTGAGATCGAACATGATCGCGGCCTTCTAGGCCCTCGCCCGCCGCGCCGTCGGTCACCCCCGACCGCGTAACGTTCCTGCCGTAGAAACAGGGTCGTCGCGACGCGACGTGTCAACAAGTAGAGCCGGCCGCATCGGCGCGAAATGGAAAAGGTACAGGAGCTGATATGAGGAGCGTATTGAGTCTGGCTACATTCGCCGTCGGGGTACTGTGCTTAGTGGCGTTCCTGTCCAAAGTAAGACCAATGTCCATCACCGCGGCGCCTTTGTCGAGCGAGCAGGTGAACCGAAATTGCTCGATTTTCCGGAGCGATGAGCGTTGCCTGTAGCTCGCTATTTTATCTTCGTCGGAGGCACGCTTGCGGTTTTGTGTTCATCCCTGGCTGGCTTCTGCCAAGGCCTCCAGGGATGTTCGCTGATCAGTCGGTCGCCCTCGATAGAGCGGTTATCCGGGATCAGGTCTGCGCACAAATGGCCGGAAAAGGTCATTCTGGATACCGGTCAGCTGACCATCTCACCTCCCGTTGTCATGGACCCTCCGACGATCCAGCCGTCGATTCCGCTACCGGCTGACGAACCGCCGGATCAGCCGAATCCTGATGCTATGGCTCTCTGTTAAAGCCAGATACACAGCCGGCTGCCATCAATCATTCAATCCAACAAATCAAAGGCGGCGTTGCAAGGACCGTTCGGTCGAGGCGTGCGGCCGGAGCTCTCGTTACACCCCGGCGAACAGTAATAAGGAGACTGTTGCCAGTTTAGGTAGGTTGATAGCGGTCAAACAAGCTCGAATGCCATGCCGCCCAGGCGCGCTGCGTCGTCTTGGCCCCTGTATTGAAGTGCGCTCGATCGGCAGAAATTGAAAGACGACAGATTTTCTGCTGTGCTCACGGAAGTGCGCAACAACCATCCAAATAGATCAGCAATGTACAAGATCGTCCAAAGTACATCCGTTATTCATTGCAGCATCAAGAGAGACGAAATTCGCCGGTTATTTGGCGCACGTTCAAGTAACACGAGCGGGCTAACCGGCATCTCGCACTAGGAGCAGCCTTGCATGACCGAATACCTAATCGCCGCGCGCGCTGCAGTCATCCTCTGGACCAATCTTGCAGTGATGCCGACCGAGATCCTCTTTGACGCGATCGAAGCCGAATTGAAGCGTCGCGGCGTCGAGCTATGAAGGCCCTGTCCGCGGCCATTCGCTGCGCGAGCTGCCTGGAACTGCATTGCTATCCGAACAAAACCGTGGCGGACGCTTAGCTTCATTTGTGGACAGAGAGAACAGTCGTCGGAGCACGAAATGACAACGCACATTGTACAGTCTCCGAATTCCAATGGATCATTGCTTCTTCGCGAGTTGGATCACAGAATAAAAAATGAGCTAACTTCCGCCATATACGCGGTTTCAGCCAAGGCTGTGCAGTCGGAAAGCGTGGCTGCCAAGGCCGCGCTCCTCGACGTCGTAGACCTCCTGCATCATTGGGCCGATGTTCATCGTGCGTTACACATGCCGGATCAGGGGCGCCTTACCGATGCCGCGAGATACCTTCAGCAGCTTTGCTTCTCCATCACGAAATACCAACTGGACCGCCTGGCGATACGTGTCTCGTTTTCCGCGGATGATCTGCGGCTGGAAGGGGAACGCTGCTGGAAGCTCGGGCTGATCGTATCCGAACTACTGACCAATGTAGCACGACATGCACAATTCGACGCCAGACATCCGGAATTGCGGGTGGAGTTGATGCTTGCAGGCGGCGTCGTAAAGTGCAGGGTCTCTGACAACGGCTCGGCACCAGAACCCGTCCGGCGCGGCGGAGGGTTAGCGATCATCGGCGAACTGGCCAGCAGTTTGGGCGGCCGCGTTCATACTTCTTGCGCGGCCGACGGATATTCCTTCCTTCTCGCATTCCCGCTGACTGAGGCCGAGCGACGCGCCGCCGCCGCGACTCATGTTGCTCTGTTGAAGCGGAGGAGGATACGCCGCCCTCAGCGGTTGGAGGTGTCAAGATCGGTCAGCCGGGAACCGTCACAGGTGAAAAGCGGAGGTCACTCATGAACGATTTCGCGAATGCCGCCGAGGCTGTCCCGCACTTCGTTCAACGTCGAGTCCTCCATATCGTCTTTGCCTCGACTAGCGGTCACACGGAGTACGTGGTGGAGGCGCTGATCGATTCATTGAGGAGGACTACCCCAGACTGGGAGATCGAGGAAACGATGGCCGAGAAAACGCAGCCACAGGATTTGCTGAGCGGAGATGTTCTCCTGCTCGCCTCCGCGACCTGGAATACAGGAGGCACCGAGGGACAATTGAATCCACACATGTCGCTGCTGCTCCATGACAAGGCGAAGAATCTGGACTTGGCCGGCAAACCGTGTGCGTGCATCGGGCTCGGGGACTATCGGTACTTCTACACGGCGCGAGCGGCGGATCATTTGCAGCACTACGTCAAGGCCCATCATGGTCGGCTGATTGTTCCAACACTTAAAATCATAGACGAGCCCTACGGCCAGGAGGAGGCAGTAAGAGTTTGGGGCAAGCAGTTGATGGATGCTTCGAAGCCGGCAGATGGGTGTTAGGCGATGTCCCGCATCTCTCTCAAAATCGTCGGCGCTTCCGGACAGGGAATAAACTCCATTGGCGCGATTATCGCCAAAGGTCTCAAGCGATCCGGATACTGCGTGTTCGGCTACCGCGAGTATCCCTCCCTCATAAAAGGCGGGCACGCGAGCTATCAACTGGACGTCTCGAATGAACGCATTTGCAGCACCGAAACCAAGGTGAACGTGCTCGTCGCGCTTAACCATCACGGTCTCGAGCTGAACATGGATGAACTGAAACAGGCAGGGATCGTGCTGCACGTAACGCCCGGGTGGCAGTTTCCGGAGCATCATCGGAAGCTGATCTCGGAGTTGAACCTTCGCGTCATCTATTTCCCGGTTGATGACATTCTCAATCGTCTCGGGGCGAGGGCAATTCTGTCGAACGTGCTGCTGACCGCCTTTGTCTGGTCCATGCTTGGCCAGGACATCGACGTCATCAAATCCCTCGTCGGAGCGACCTTTGCGAAGAAGAAAGCTCTGCTCGAACTCAACATGCGATGCATCGATGAGGGATATTCCTTTGCCGATCCGGAACAGGGAGCGATCTCCGTCGCGTTGCCGCCGCCTGATAAGGGCTTTGCCAGCCACCTTTTGATCACCGGCAGTCAAGCGATGGGGCTCGGCGCGGTTCATGCGGGGGTGCGGCTCTATGCGGGCTACCCGATGACGCCTTCCAGCCCGCTGCTGTCATTCATTGCCGAGCTCGAAAACAAGACTCACATGGTGGTCAAGCAGGCGGAAGACGAAATCACCGCCGCTCAGATCGTGAGTGGGGCGATGTACATGGGAACCCGCGCGCTCACCGCCACCTCCGGTGTCGGATTTGATCTGATGAGCGAGACACTGTCCCTGAATGCCATGATCGAGAACCCGACGGTGTTTGTGCTTGCGCAGCGCCCCGGTCCGGCGACGGGCCTGCCGACCTGGACGGCTCAAAGCGGTCTCCTGCAAGCCGCGAATTGCTCCGCCGGCGAATTCACGCGCTGCGTCATCGCGGTCAGCAATAGTCAGGATGCCTTCGATTTGATGCCGATCGCATTCAATCTGGCAGAGCAGTATCAAATCAGTGTCATTGTTCTCACCGACAAGCAGATCGCCGAGGCGCTCTACACGCAACACCCCTACGATCTGGAAAGGGCCGAAATTGATCGCGGCAGGCTCGTCGTCGAGCCCGAGAAGCTGAAAGCCCTGAAATCTTCTGATCGATTCAACCCGCACGCCAAGGGCGGCGTTTCGTTGCGATGGCTTCCCGGCAGCGACGCGGCGACCTATTGCGCCCAGGGCGATGAACACAATTCGATGGGCGCCGTGGACGAGTCCAGCCTCAATACGAGGCTGCAATTGGAAAAGCGGCTGTTGAAGTTCGAGGGATTAAAAGCGAGGCTTCCCGCGCCTCATTTGAGCATCGGCGGTCGCAGTGCAAAGACGACCGACTGGATGGATGCAGGCGACGAAATCGAGTTGCTCGCGATCGGCTGGGGAAGCACCGGCGAGGTATTTCAGGACGTCATGCGCAGCGATGAACTGCGAGGGTGGAAGATCGCGTATTTGCACTACACGTATCTCTGGCCACTCCGCACCCAGGAGCTTCGGAGATTGGCAAAGCGGTCGAAACGCATTGTCCTGGTGGAGCAGAACTATCAGGGGCAGTTGGGCATGCTCATCAGGATGGAGTGCGGCCTGGATATCTCGGACAAGATTCTCAAGTACGACGGTCGGCCGTTTTTCTACGATGAACTTCTTTCGTCGGTGATGGAGAGATGTGCGAGCACCTCGGAAAACGAAGAGAAGTTTCCCGGCTTAGAACATGCGGGTAGCCCCTCATGAATATCGCTCTGCAGACCCGGCCGCCCGCTCTTTCCGAGTACTATTCGGAAACCAAATGCATCTGGTGTGACGGCTGCGGCAACTACGGCATTTGGACGGCCGTGAAGTACGCGCTGGTGGAACTGAATTTGCATCCGTGGCAGGTCTGCCTTTGCTACGATGTCGGTTGCAACGGCAACGGCTCGGACAAGATTGAGGGCTACCGCTTCCACGGGCTCCATGGTCGCGTCATCCCGTTTGCATCAGGCGCGAAGCTTGCAAACATGAAGGTTCCAGTTATTGCCTTCGGCGGGGATGGCGCGACTTTCTCGGAAGGTATCGGGCACTTAATCCATGGCGTGAGGAGCAATTATCCCATCACGTTCGTCCTGCACAACAATACAAACTTTGGGCTTACGACCGGGCAGGCGAGTTCGCTCACGCCACAGGGCCAGCCCATGAATACGAGCCCCAACGGGATCCCCGAGCACACGTTGGCGAGCATGGACCTGGTCTTCTCGCTCAACCCCACCTTCGTTGCCCGTGGCTTCAGCGGCGATATCAAACTGATGACTCGCATTCTCAAAGCCGCCATTCAGCACCGCGGCTTTGCCTTCGTCGAGATGCTCCAGGCGTGTCCGACATACAATCACTTCGCGACGCACGAATATCTGTTGGACAGGTACTTCGATGCAAATGCAGGTGGCCACGACCCAAGCGATCTGCAGCAGGCGAGGGCGCTCGCCACGCAGGTACAGGATCGCATCGCCTGCGGCATTCTCTATCAACGCGAAGACATTCCGGACTTCTATAACCGGCTCATTCCACGGCAGGGACTCCAGACGACCTGCGTCGAGGAAGTGCGGAGGTATGATGTGAGCGAGTATTGGAAGGAACTGGTGTAAGCAACTTTCATCGTTGGGAGCGCGGAACCGCCGATGAATAGGTCGGCCGATTGCAAGGAGTGACACAAATGACACTGCAGGGCGCGAAGGTGCGCCGGACGGCGCCGCTCGGGACACCGTCCAATCTGTCCTCGAATTCGGTGAAATTGATTTCCGCGGCTCTTACGGAAATGTTGGCGGACATGTTCGCCTTATATCTCAAAACCAAGAAATTCCATGGGCATGTATCCGGTCCGCATTTTCGCGACGACCATCGTATGCTGGACGAACAAGGTGCTCAAATTCTTGCGACGACAGATGCGATAACCGAACGGGTACGCAAGGTCGGGGGAACGACGATCCGCTCCATCGGACATATTTCCCGTCTCCAACGAGTATTGGATAATGATGCCGACTACGTCACTCCGCTCGACATGCTGGCTGAGCTCCGTGACGACAATCTCCAGCTTGCCGCCCGTATGCGGGAGATCCACAGACTGTGCGACGAAAATGGCGACGTCGCCAGCGCGAGCGTGATCGAGCCGCGGATCGACGAGGCCGAAGGCCGCACTTGGTTCTTGTTCGAGAGCACGGACAGGCGACCTCGAGAGGGCATCCGGTCGCAGTGCCGCGCCATATTTCGCCATGATCTACGACATTCTGCGATGGGGTCTCACTGCCAGCGATACGTGGCGATTCGGCAGCTCAAATTCGCATCATGAGCGGTTATGAAACGGCCGCTCCTGGCGGATTGTGTTGAAAAACTCGACGGTTGAAGCGGGAGGAGATCACTGATTCATTCTGTCCGTGTGGACGGGAGACTTGAATCGATGATGGGTCCGCGGCAAGTCGAT
>Ga0068862_100001979_pt1 | contig 18584 bp, 19 predicted proteins | sample KBSSwiS52_FD_66598 | JGI IMG/M metagenome (GOLD analysis project Ga0068862, IMG submission 66598) | Switchgrass rhizosphere microbial communities from Kellogg Biological Station, Michigan, USA - KBS Switchgrass S5-2 | ecosystem: Host-associated > Plants > Roots > Rhizosphere > Soil ... | reverse complement strand
CCGCCAGCCGTTTCGAGTGCTCGCCGAGCGCGGCGAAGTCGGCGTAGAACGGGCCTCCGGGGCGCAGCGTCCCCCAGCCCAGCCCCGGCACGGTCAGGTAGCGGGCGCCGCGGGCGCAGGCGTCGCGCCGCGCCTGGCTCGAGCCGGCGAAGTTCGAGGTCAGCTCGAAGATCGCCTCAGCCTCGGCCATCGCCGCGGCGACCGCGGCGGGCGGCTCGTCACCCGGCAGCTCGACCGGATCGCCGCAAACCGTTGCCACCGAGGCCCCGATCCCGGCCAGCACCCAGGCCATCGCCGCCTCCACCTCCTGGTCGGCGGCGGTGTCGGTGACGATCAGGCAGCGCTCGCCCTCGACCACGCCGGCGCAGACGGAGGCGAGCCTCCGCAGCGCTCCGGCGGCCTCGAGGCGGGCGCCGGCCATCAGGCGGCTCCGCCTCCCAGCAAACGCACCGCGGTCAGCGTGTTGATCTGCGCCGCGCGGTGGATGTCGACCACCTCGAGGTACTCGTTCGGCGTGTAGACCGGGTCGTGGCCGGGGCCGAAGATCACCGTCGGCACCAGCTTGCCGAAGGAGGCGGTGTCGGCCAGCCAGGACCCTGCGGCGTAACGCGGCTCCTCGCCCTCGAGCTCTTCGTAGGCACCGTGCAGGGCCCGCACCAGCGGGTGTTCCCGCTCGATCAGGTAGGAGTCCTTGCGGTCGGCGAGGACCATCTCGTAGCGGGTGTCGCGGTGGCGCTCGGCGACCCGCTGGATGCACTCCTCGAGGGCGCTCCGCACCGGCTCCTCCCCCAGCCCCGGATGGGGGCGCGAGTCGACCCGGATCGTCGTCTCGTCGGGGATCATCGAGGGCCCGCCGGGCGGCAGGCCGCCGTAGATCCTCCCGACCGCCGTGTAGAGCTCGGGCCCGACCAGCTCGACGACCCAGTCTTCGACCTCCGGCATCAGCCGCAGCGCCTCGATCTCCTCGACCAGCGGCGCCATCCGCGCGATCGAGTTGACCGCGTCGTGGCGGCGGCAGGTGTGGGCCGAGCGCCCGTAGGCGGTGATGTCCCAGTAGAGGCGGCCGCGGTGGCCGAGGTAGATGTCGAGGTCGGTCAGCTCGGCGAGGATGCAGAGGTCGGCATCGTGCTCCTCGAAGAAGCGGATCGCGCCGATCTGGTCCCCCATGTGGTCGACCACGCCGGAGACGATCACCTTGCCGTCCCAGAGCTCGCGGCAGCGCGCCAGCGAGGCGCCGGCCGAGACGACCCCGGCGATCCCGGCCTTCATGTCCATCACCGCGTGGCCGTAGAGGCGGTCGCCCTCGATCCGCCCCGAGTAGGGGTCCTCGTCCCAGCCGACGCAGACCGGCTTGGTGTCGATGTGGCCGGTCAGGACGAGGGTCGGTCCGGGGCGGCCGGAATCGACGACGCCGACCACGTTCTTGCGCCCCGGCAGCGCCTCCTGCTGGTAGACCTCGTCGTAGCCCATCCGTCGCATGCGCGCGGCCAGCGCGTCGGATAGCTCGGCCTCGTCGCCGACCACCGAGGGAATCCGGACGATCTCCTGGGTGAGGCGGACGGCATCGTCGACGTCGACGGCGTCGATCACCGCGGTGGTTGGTGGGCTCATCTCGGGTCTCCTTCTAATCGGTCGGTACGGGGTCTTTGCGGCCCGCCTTGGCGATCGCCGCGAAGCTCTCGATGGTCTGCATCCGGTCGCCGCCGAGCGGGAAGACGCTGACCGCGTCGAAGCCCTCGCCGCCCAGCCACTCGAGCTTCCGCGCCGCGGTCTCGGGGGTGCCGGCGAAGGCGACCTTGCGGACGATCTCGTCGTCGATCAGCTCCGCGGCCTGCTTGGCCTTCTGGAACTCGCCGCCGCCGTAGGCGGCGCGGACGGCCTCGATCTGCTCCTCGCTCATCCCCGCCAGCCGCGCGTACTGCGGCGAGACCTGCGGGAACCAGGCGGCGATCGAACGCGCCTCCTCGAGCGCGGTCGCCTCGTCGTCGCGGATCGAGCCGTAGAGGAAGGCGGTCGTCGCGAAGCGGGCGCGGGCACTCCGCCCGCGCCCTGCCGCGATCGCCTCATTGGCGAAATCGATTCCCTCCGGGAAGAGGCCGGCGAGCAGGATCACGCCGTCGGCGTGCTCGCCCGCCGCGGCCAGCGTCTTCGGCCCGCTCGCCGCCCAGTGGACCGGCAGCTCGCCCGGCGGCTGGGTCAGCTTCGCCGCCTCGAAGTCCCAGCGGGCGACGCGGCCGTTCAGCGTCTCGCCGCTCCACAGTCGCCGCATCAGCTCGACCGCCTCGACCAGGGTCGAGATCTTCGCCGGCCGCAACCCGATCTCCGGCAGCGGCGAGTCGCCGACCCCGATCCCGCAGACGAACCGCCCCGGTGCCAGCCGCGCCAGGGTCGCAGCGGCGTTGGCGGTGATCGCCGGGTGGCGGGTCAGCGGGTTGGTCACCGCGGTCCCGACCCGCAGCCGCGTCGTCGCCGCCAGCGCCAGGGTCGCGTAGACGTAGACCTCGCCGGCGTGCAGCGAGGAGTCGGTCAGCCAGAGGTCGTCGTAGCCGAGCCCCTCGATCCAGCGGGCGAGCTCGCCGAACTCGCTCGGGTTGTCGACTCCCTGCAGCGTGACTCCGATGCGCATCCCCGACTCCCTACGGCACCAGGACGTTGCGGCCGCGGACCTCGCGGGCCCGCAGCCGGGCGATCGCGGTCTCGTACTCGGCGAGCGGGTAGGCGGTGTCGATCGCGACCGACAGCTTGCCCGCGGCGGCCAGCGCGATCGCCGCCTCGAGGTCGTGGCGCGAGGCTGCGACCGAGGAGAAGATCCGCGCCTCCGAGAGGATCAGGTCGATCGGGTGGATGCGCAGCTCGTCCTCGGTGTAGCCGACCAGGACGGCGGTGCCGCGCCGCGCCAGCGAGCGGATGCCGCCCCGCATCGAGGCCTCGGTCCCGACCAGCTCGAAGAAGTAGTCGGCGCCGGCGCCCTCGGTCAGCGCCTTGACCCGCTCGGGCAGCTCGTCGTAGCCCTCGCCGCCGTCGAGCACGATCGCCTCGGCCGCCCCCGACTCGAGCGCCATCGTCGCCTTCGGCTCGGCGTCGGCGACCGCGATCACCCGCAGCCCGGCGACGGCGAGCACCTGGATCACCATCAGCCCGACCCCGCCAACGCCGTCGACGATCGCTGTCTGACCGAACTCGACCCCGGCCAAGCGCGAGGCGTGGACCGCGGTCATGCCGCTGCAGCTGAGCACCGCGGCGGCCTCGAAGGAGACCGAGTCGGGCAGCTTCAGCAGGTTGGCCGGCGGCGCCGCGACCTGCTCGGCGAAGCCGCCGTTGGCGGTCCAGCCGAGCTGCGCGCGGGGGTCGGTGCAGATCGACTCGTGGCCGGTCCGGCACGGGGTGCAGACCCCGCAGCCGACGAAGTTGTAGACGGCGACGCGATCGCCCGGCGCCACCGCGGCGCCGGGCGGGACCGAGCGGACGACGCCGGCGATCTCGTGGCCGAGCACGAAGTCGTCGAACGGCGCCGGCACCATGCCGTCGAGGAAATGCAGCTCGCTGCCGCAGACCCCGGCCGCCTTGACGTCGACCACCGCCCAGTCCTCGGGGACGGGATCCGGCACCTCGCCCAGCGTCAGCGTCGTGTCCCGCATCGTTATCGCCCTCATTCGCCGCTCCTCTCCTCTGGCTCGACCCTCACGAGAGGTCCGTCCACACCGACTTGGTCTGCAGATAGGGGTCGAGCGCCTCGGCCCCGAGCTCCTTGCCGTAGCCGCTCATCTGGAAGCCGCCGTAGGGGACGGCGACGTCGAAGAAGCCGTAGGTGTTGATCCAGACCGTCCCGGCGTGGAGCTGGGCGGCTACCCGGTGGGCGCGCTTGACGTCGGCGGTCCAGAGGCCGGCGGCGAGGCCGAAGTTGGTGTCGTTGGCGGCGGCGATCACCGCGTCCTCGTCGGCGAAGGTGCTGACCATCCCGACCGGGCCGAAGACCTCCTCGCGCATCACCCGCATCTCCGGGGTGACGTCGGTGAACAGCGCCGGGCGGACGAAGTAGCCTCCGGCCAGCTCGTCCTCGAGCCGCGCCGGGCCGCCGCCGGCGAGCTCGGTCGCCCCTTCGGCGAGTGCCGAGTCGATGTAGCCGCCGACCCGCTCGGCCTGCTCGGCGCTGACCAGCGGGCCCATGTCGGTCTCCTCCAGCAGGCCGCTGCCGAGCCGCACCGCCTTCAGTTTCGCCAGCAGCTTGGCGACGAAGGCGTCGTGGACGTCCTCGTGGACGTAGACGCGGGCGCCGGCGATGCAGCACTGACCCTGGTTGAAGTAGACGGCGCCGTAGCTGCCTTCGACCGCGGCGTCGAGGTCGGCGTCGGCGAAGACGACGTTCGGCGACTTGCCGCCGAGCTCGAGCGAGACCCGCTTCAGGTTCCCCTTCGAGGCCTCGAGGATTTTCTGCCCGGTGCCGGTCTCGCCGGTGAAGGTGATCTTGTCGACGCCCGGGTGGGCGGCCAGCGGCGCGCCGGCGCCTGGCCCGTCGCCGGTGACGACGTTGACGACGCCGGGCGGGAAGCCGACCTCTTCGACCAGGTCGGCGAGCCGCAGCGCCGAGAGCGGGGTCTGCTCGGCCGGCTTGATCACGATCGTGTTGCCGGCGGCGAGCGAGGGCCCCGCCTTGTAGGCGCACATCAGCAGCGGGAAGTTCCAGGGGATGATCGCGCCGACGACGCCCACCGGCTCGCGCCGCGTGTAGACGTGGAACGGCAGCCCGTTGGCGAGCGGGATCGTCGCCCCCTCGATCTTCGTCACCCAGCCGGCGTAGTAGCGGAAGATTTCGCTCGCCAGCGGGATGTCGACCATCAGCGCCTCGGCGCGCGGCTTGCCGTTGTCGAGCGCCTCCAGCGTCGCCAGCTCCTCGGAGAGCTCGGCGATCCGGGTGCCGAGGTTCCAGAGCAGCTCGGCTCGGCTGGCCGGGGCCATCGCCCCCCAGACCGGCAGCGCGGCGCGGGCGGCGGCGACCGCCGCGTCGACGTCGGCCTCGCCGCCGGCCGGCACCGACGCCAGCGGCTCGCCGGTCGCCGGGTCGAGCACCTCGAACCGCTCGCCCGAAGCGGCGTCGACTCGCTCGCCGCCGATCAGCAGGCGCAGCTCGCTGGCGGCGAGCTCGGGCAGGGGCAGTTGCGTCTCGATCATCGAGATCCTCCTCGGGGGATTTGAAGGTCCTTGGCGCCGCTCAGTCGGCGGCGGAGAGCTGGGCGAGCACTTCGAGCGAGTCCTTCTCGATCGAGTCGAGGTGCGCGCGGGTCGCCGCTTCGGCGGCTTTCGGTTTGCCGTCGCGGATCGCGTCGAGGATCGCCCGGTGCTCCTCGACCGAGCGATTGCGACGGCCGGGAGCCGCCTGCGAGATGTTGGCGATCAGCGACAGCACGTTGCGCATCCGCTCCAGCAATTCGGCCACGTAGCGGTTGCCCGAGTGCTCGACCAGCACGTCGGTGAAGTCCTCGACCGCCGAGGCCCAGCGGCGCGGCTCGCGCCGCTTCAGCGCCCGGTCGGCGTCGGCGATCGTCGCCTCCAGCCGCTCGATCAGGTCGCCGTGGCCGTCCTTCGCCGCCTCGGCGGCGATCCGCCCCTCGACCCAGCGCCGCAGCTCGCAGGCCTGCCGCACGTCGTCGGCGGTCGGCTGGGCGACGCGGCTGCGCCGGTGCAGCTCCTGCTCGACCAGGCCATCGCGGGTCAGCCGGATCAGCGCCTCGCGCACCGGCGTCTTCGAGATCCCCATGTCGGCCGAGAGCTGGGCCTCGACGAGGTAGTCGCCCGGCCGCAGCTCGCCCGAGATGATGCTGGCGCGAACCGCCTCGTAGACCTGCTCCTCCAGCGTCGTTGGCTTTACCTGCGTCAGTGGAATGGTCCCGCTCCTTTCCCCTCGCAATCGTGGATTTCATCAACTGCTCACCCCGGCCCCTAGCCCGGCGCGGACGACGAGGTCGTCGACCAGCTCCTGCTGGTGCGGCGCCAGGAAGGTGAAGCCGGCGCCGGCGAGGAACGGCGCAAAGGGGTCCTCGGAGCGCGGCGCAGCGGCCAGCACCTCGATCAGCTTCAGCCAGCAGAAGGGCGCGTAGACATGGCTGTAGCCGCCCTCCTGCTCGAAGACGACGCGACCATCGCAGTGGCGCTGGGCCGCCGCGACCAGCCGCTCGGCGACCTCGGCGAAGCCGCCGGCGGTCAGCGCCAGGGTCGAGAGCGGGTCGTACATCGAGGCGTCGACGCCGGCGACGACGAGCAGGAGCTCGGGCTCGAACTCGTCGAGGGCGGGGACGACGAGGCGGTCGAAGGCGTAGAGGTAGCCGGCGTCGCCGGTCCCCGGCGCCAGCGGCACGTTGAGGTTCGCCCCCTCGGCGCCCGCCCCGCCGCGCGCCTCGGCGCCGCCGGTCTCGAGCGGGAACATCCGGTCCTCGTGCAGCGAGATCGTCAGCACCGCCGGGTCCTCGTAGAAGATCGCCTCGGTGCCGTTCCCGTGGTGGGCGTCGACGTCGACGATCGCGATCCGCTCGACCCCGGCGGCCCTCGCCGCCGCGGCCGCCGCGGCGACGTTGTTGAAGATGCAGAAGCCGTAGCCGGTCTCACGCGAGGCGTGGTGGCCGGAGCGCCGGCCGATCGCATAGGCGCGGTCCGCCTCGCCCGACAGCACCCGCTCGACGCAGGTCAGGACCGAGCCGGCGCTGAGCAGCGCCAGCTCGTAGGAGTCGCCGTTCATCGGCGTGAAGCCGCCGCCGGCGTCGCCCCAGCCGGCCTCGGAGACGGCCGCCATCCGTTCGACGTGCTCGGCGCTGTGGACGGCTTCGAGCTCGCCGACCGTCGCCGCCCGCGGCGCGACGACGTCGAGGTGATCTTCGAGGCCGGTCCTGGCGATCAGCCGCCGCAGCCGCGCCGTCCGCTTCGGATTGTCGATGTGGAGGTCGGGCTCGACCAGCCCGGTGGGCGGGACGTAGATCGCCCAGTCGCCCATGTCGTGCTGGCCGAAGCGCTCCGACCAGCTGAGGGTGGTGCGGGTCACGCCTGCACCGCCTCCAGGTCCGGGACGACCATCCGGCCGACCACGTCGCGGAAGGCCCCGTTGGCCTTGGCGATCACGTCGTCCTCGTCGATGGTGAGGATCCGGCGGCCCTCCATCAGCACCTTGCCGTCGCAGATCGTCGTGTCGACGCAGGAGCCGTTGGCCGCGAAGACCAGGTGCGAGAAGGCGTGCTCGACCGATTCCGGCATCAGCGGTGTGAACATCGTCGAGTTGGTCTCGACCAGGATCACGTCGGCCTTCTGACCGGCGCTGAGCTGGCCGGTCTCGTGGCCGAGCGCCGCCGCGCCGTTGCGGGTCGCCATCCGCACCACGTCGGGCGCCTGCTGGAGGCTGGCGTCTACCCGCAGCGCCCGGTGCAGGAGCGAGGCCCACTTCATCACCTCGAACATGTCGCGGCTGTTGTTGCACTCGGCGGCGTCGTGGCCGAGGCCGATGTTGAGCCCGGCCGCGAGCATCTCCGGCAGCCGCATCACGCCGTTGCCGAGCTTCGCGTTAGAGGAGGGGTTGTGGGAGATCTGGGTGCCGGTTTCGCGCATCAGCGCGATCTCGGCGTCGGAGAGCCAGACGCAGTGGGCGGCGATGCAGTCGGGGCCGAGGATGCCCTCTTCGTAGGCGACCTCGGTCGGCCGTCGGCCGAACATCTCCTTCGAGATCTCGACCTCGCTGAGCGACTCGTTGAGGTGGATGTGGACGCCGGTGCCGAGCTCGTCGGCGAGCGCCCGCGCTTCTCGCAGCAGCTCGCGCGAGGCGAGCGGCAGCCACTCGATCCCGACCCGCACCTCGATCCGCCCGTCGGCGGCACCGTGCTTGGCGCGGAAGGCGGCGGCGTTGTCGGCGAGCGTATCGAGGTCGTGCTCGTCGGTGGCGACGTCGTTGCAGAGGACGGCGCGGATCCCGATCTCCTCCGCCGCCTCGGCCAGCGAGGGCAGCTGCCGGTACATGTCGTTGACCGTCGTCACCCCGCAGCGGATCGACTCGCCGTAGCTGGCGAGGGCCGCCCAGTAGGCCTCCTCGGGGTCGAGGGCGCGGATCATCGGGTACCAGCAGGTCTGCAGGTACTCCCAGAGCGGCAGGTGGTCGCTCCAGCCCTTGCCGAGAGCCGTGTGGTAGTGGAGGTCGACCAGCCCCGGCATGACGATCTTGCCGGCGGCGTCGATCTCGCGCGCGCCGCCAGCATCGACCGTCTCGCCGGCCGCCGCGACGCGGGCGATCCGGTCGCCCTCGATCACCACGGTGCCGCCGAAGTGGACCTCGTCGGCGTCGTTCAGCGTCAGCACGGTGCCGCCGCGGATGACGATCGTCTCGCTCATCGCTCGCTCCTCCTCACTCGTTCCTCAGGCCTCTATCGGCCAGGTCTCCTGACGCCAGGCGGCGTCCCAGAACATCCACTCGAGCCGGCAGCCCTGGGCGAAGATCGCCTGCACCCGGGCCCGCTCGGCCTCGCTCGCTTCCTCGCCGATCCGGTCGACGATCGCCAGCACCGCGGCAACCGTTTCGGCGAAGGTCGGATCGCCGTAGGTCTCGATCCAGCGCTGGTAGCGCGGGTCGGGCGAGCCCTTGGCGATCAGCTCCTTGCCGACCTCGGCGTAGATCCAGAAGCAGGCGAGGACCGAGGCCAGCGCCTCGGCCAGGGGCCCGCGCGAGGAGTGGGAGAGGATCGTCTGCACGTAGAGCTCGCCGCTCGGCGAGAGCTCGGCCGGCTCCATCTCCTCCGGCTCGACCCCGAAGCCCTCGAGCAGTTCGACGTGCATCCCCTCCTCGACCGCAATCGCCGTCGCCGCCGAGCCGGTCAGGAGCGCCGTGTCCGCCGGGTCTTCCGCGTGCCCCGCCGCGAACGAGAGGGCGCGCGAGAAGGCCCGCAGGTAGAGCCGGTCCTGCTCGACGAAGTAGACGAACCGCTCCGGCGGCAGGCTGCCGTCGGCGACGCTGGTCAGGAACGGGTGGGAGACGATCGCCCCGAAGGTGGGGGCGATCGTCTCCCAGAGCTCGGCGCTGAAGCCGGTCCGCTGGCTGGTTGGGGTGCCGGTGCTCACGCTTCGCACGCTTCCGGCGCGAATTCGTTGGTGTAGAGCGTTTCGTAGTCCGGCGGGCTGGTCAGCGGATTGCCCGACGGATCCACCAGGATCCCCTGTTCGTAGAGCCACTTCGGGTATTCGGTCCAGCGCTCTTTGGTCTGGCAGCCGAAGTTGCCCGCTTCGTCGTCGTAGTAGCTCTTGGCCAGCATTTCGGCGCTCTGGTAGACCAGTTCTTCGGTCGGGAAGGCGCCGGGGTTGGCATCGATCAGGATTTTCGCCGCGGCTTTCGGGTCTTCGACCGCGAATTCGAACCCTTTGGCGGTCGCATCGACGAACGCTTCGGCCAGTTCGGGGTTCGATTCCAGCCAGTCGCCATTGCAGGCGAGGACGACGTTGTAGGTGTCCGGCACCCCGTAGTCCTGGACCGGGAATTCGCGCAGCTTGATCCCGCGGTCAGAGGCTTCGATCAGCTCCCAGGTCCGGAAGGCGAGCGAGGTGTCGACCGAGCCGTTGTAGACGGCTTCGTAGGCGCCGGTGTTGAGGATCACGTTCTTGACGTCGCCGGTGCCGCCGTCGTCTTTGATCATTTCGTTGACGATCGGTTCCTCGAAGGGAAGCCCGAAGCCACCGTAGGTCGCGCCGCTCAGATCCTTGGGCGACTTGAAGTCGGAGTCTTCTTTGACGATCAGCGCGTTGACCTGGTGCTGGAGGATCGGCATCACCGAGACCTCGTTGGTCCCCGCCGCGACCGCGACCGGCAGGTTGTCCTGCGAGGTGATTCCGCAATTGGCCTTGCCGGCGCCGACGATCGTGTCGGCGGCGGCTTCGCTGTAGGGGAGGATCTTCAGGTTGATCCCGGCTTCTTCGTAGAAGCCTTTCTCCTGGGCGACGTAGAAGCCGGTGTGGTTGGTGTTCGGCGTCCAGTCGAGCTGCAGGGTCACGTCCTGCGTTTCACCACCACCGCTGCCACCGCCGCTGTCGCTCGCGGTGGTCGTGTCGGCGACGTCACTCGACGAATCAGAGCCCCCACCGCAGGCGGCGAGGAACACCGCCAGGGCAATTGCCGCGCAGGCGGCCGCGATCCAGCGAAGCTTTGGCGATCTCATTTGCGTCCCTTCATGTCGTTTCCTCGTGTCTCTCTCGGTGGGTGGGCAAAGGTCATGCGGTGGCGGCTGAGGCGGTTGCAGGCTTCACGTCGGGCCACTGTTCGAGCGTGTAAGCCATCTCCCAGAAGCCGAGCTCGAGCCGGGCCCCGTTGCGGAAGGTTTCGGTCAGCTCCTCGGCGGAGGCGCCGTCGCGGCTCGCCAGCGCGTCGAGCTCACCCTTCATCCCCGCGATCAGCTCGGCGTACTCGTCGCTGGCGAAGAAGGCGAGCCAGGTCGTGTAGACGGGATGGTCGGCGGCGCCGGCCTCGAGCTCGCGGGCGATCTCGGCGTAGCTCCAGGCGCACGGCATGATCGCCGTCATCACCTCGAGCGGCCCGCCGCGAAAGGCGGCGGCGACGAGGAAGCTGGTGTAGGCGAGGTTGGCCGGCGCCACCGCCAGGGTGCCGCCGCGGTCCTCGGCGCCGAGCTCGACGACCTGCGCCAGCCGCGCTTCGTTCTCGGGGATCTCGGTGGTGACGATGTTGTCGAGGGCGGCGGCAAAGGAGCGCAGCTCGGCATCGTCACGCGAGCGGGCGGCGCCGATCGCGATCGCCCGCGAGTACTCCGGCAGGTACATCAGGTTCTGCTCGAGGTAGAAGCGGAATTTCTCCGGCGGCAGGGTGCCGGCGGCAAGCTCGGCGAGGAACGGGTGGGCGGCGAGCGACTCCCAGACCGGCAGGGAGTCCTCGCGGAGCCGAGTGCAGAGCGAGTCCGTCATGCCGCCACCCCCACCGGCGCCTCGAGGCCCATCACCCGGACCGCGTTGCCGCCCACCACCAGGGCGAGTTCCTCCTCGGTGATCTCTCCCCCGTGCTGCTTGGAGAGCTCGCCGAAGCTCCGCACCTGGTCGATCCACTGGGCGAGCGTCCAGGAGACCTCGATCCCGATCATGTCGCTGCCGAACAGGACCCGGTCGAGGCCGACCCGGTCTTTCAGCCAGAGCAGCGCCTTGCAGATCTCGTCGGGGCCCGCCCAGTGCTGCCAGAGCGACATATCGAGCAGGACGTTGGTCTTGTAGACGGCGACGATGAACGCCTCCTTCGACCAGCCCTCCCAGCGGCCCGAGTGGCCGATGATGAACTGCACCTCGGGGTAGTCGGCGGCGGCCGCGTCGACCAGCATCGGGTGGCCGTATTTGGACTTCTGGCGGCGCCCCGAGTGGCCGCCGTGCAGCAGCACCGGCAGACCGCGCTCGGCGACGATGTCGTAGAGCGGATGGAGGATCGGATCGTCGGGGGCGAAGCCGTTGGTCGGGTAGAGCTTCAGGCCCTTGGCGCCCCACTCGTCGACTGCGGTGCGCAGGAGGTCGGCGGCGCCGGGCCGGCGCGGGTCGACGCCGCAGAAGGAGACGATGCGGCCGCCGCTGATCGCCGCGTACTCGCAGGAGATCCGGTTCTGCTCGGCGATCGGGGTCATCCCCTCGTCGCCGAAGTTGATCCCGTGGTCCATCGGCAGCGTCACCGAGACCTCGATCCCGGCCTCGTCCATCCGCGCCAGCGTCTTCGAGGCGTCGGGGTCCGGCATCTCGGCGACCGCCGCCGCGTAGTACTCGGGCGTCGACTTCTCGCCGCGCCAGCGGACCTCGCGCCACCAGTGCTTCTCGGCGCCGAGGATCCCGGGCGGGAACCATTCGGTGCTCGGGACGATGTGCATGTGGGCGTCGACGACCAGGGTCATGCCGCAACCTCGGCCCTCGCGCCGACCGGCCCGGTCGTCGTGTTGTAGGCGTAGCCGGGAGCCGCCGGGCCCTCGCTCCATTTCTCGTAGAAGGCGAGCACGTAGGGCTCGATCTCGGCCGGCAGCTCGAGCCCGGCGCGGCGCTCGTCATCGGCGAAGCGGTAAAGGCGCTCGGCCGCGGCCGCGGCGAAGCGCTCGCGCACGCGGCGCTCGTCGACCGTGGTGATCTCGCCGTCGCGCATCACCGGCACCCCACGGACCAGCACCGTCTCGAGGTCGCTCTGGTCGGCGCGGTCGACGATCACGTCGAGCGGGTCGGCGGCCGCGTAGCGCTGGGGCGGCCAGAAGACGTGGTCCTTGCGAAGGATCAGGAGGTCGGCGTCGCGGCCGGGGGTGAGCGAGCCGAGCCGGTCCTCGAAGCGGATCGCCCGGGCGCCGGCGCGGGCGGCCGAACGGAGCAGGGTCGAGGAGGCGATGCGGCCCGAATCGAGCGCCATCGGCCGCCGCTGCAGCAGCCCGGCCAGGCGCAGCTCGTCGAAGAAGTCCTCGCGGTCGCCGAACGAGATCCCGTCGGTGCCGAAGCCGACCAGGCCGCCGCGGTCGAGGATGTCGCGGGTACGGGCGATGCCGGAGCTGAGGCGCAGGTTGGAGCCGGGGTCGTTGGAGGCGACGCTGCCGCTCGCGGCGAGCAGCTCGATGTCGGTGTCGGTGGCCCAGACGAAGTGGGCGAGCGAGCAGTCCTCGCCGAGCACCCCGAGCCCCTCGAGCCGCTGCAGCGCCGCCATGCCGTGCTGCTCGAAGTTGAACGACATCTCCGAGCGGGTCTCGAGCGCGTGGGTCGTGATCCCGGTCCCGTGCTCGTCGGCGAGGGCGCGGGCGCGGCGATAGAGGTCGTCGGAGCAGGCCGGGGTCCAGTCGGGGGCGAGGATCGTGCGGATCCGGCCGTCGCGGCCGTCCCACCCAGCGACCAGCCGCTCGTAGGTGGCGAGGACGTCGTCGACCGGCCAGGCGTAGCCGATCGGCGAACGCGCCAGCTCGTCGGCGAGCTGCGCCGGCAGGCAGCTGCGGAAGGCCTCGTCGTCCTGGTGGACGTAGCGGTTGCGGTCGCGGCTGACGAGGCCGAAGGCGACCCGCATCCCGACCTCCTCGTAGGCGCGCAGGGCGACCTCGGCGCCGTACTCGGGCAGGTTGGGGTTGCCGTAGTACATGTCGACGACGCCGGTCTGGCCGCCGCGGATCGCCGCGATCAGCAGGTTGAGGATCGCGGCGTGGAGGTCCTCCTCCTGCATCCGCACGAAGGTCGAGTGCATCCAGATGTTGGCCCGCTCGAAGATCAGCTCGTAGACGCCATGGCCGAGCGACGCCTCGCTGTGGAAGTGGCAGTTGACGAAGCCGGGCATGACGAACTTGTCCGGGCCGCCGAGGGTCTCGTCGAAGCTGCCGCCCTCGAAGCGCTCGCGCGGGCCGACGTCGACGACGACGCCGTCCTCGATCACCAGCGCACCGTCGGCGATGAAGTCGTCCTCGCCGAGGTGGACGAGCGGGTCGCCGAGGACGAGGGTGCGGCGCTCCACGCTAGACATAAATTTCGCGCTCCGCTCCCGGCGCGAAGAACCAGATATGCACGCTTGGTCGCTCCGCGCTCATCCGGCGGCCTCCTGCTGACGGTTCTCCTCGCGCAGCGCGTGCAGGAGCTGCGCCTCGAGCTCGGCGAACCGCGGCGTCGCGATCACGTCGAGCGGCCGCGGCCGCCCGAGGTCGACGGTGATCTCCATCCGCACCCGGGCCGGCCGCGCGGTCATCACGTAGATCCGGTCGGAGAGGTAGATCGCCTCGCGGATGTCGTGGGTGATGAAGACGATCGTGTGGCCGAACTCGTCCCAGACGTCGAGGAGGAATTCCTGCATGTCGGTGCGGGTCAGCGAGTCGAGCGCGCCGAACGGCTCGTCGAGCAGCATCAGCGGCCGCTCCTGAATCACCGTCCGCATCAGCGCCGCGCGTTGCCGCATCCCGCCCGAGAGCGCGAACGGGTAGGTGTCCTCGAAGCCCTCGAGGCCGAACAGCGGGAAGAGGCGGTCGGCGCGGGCCCGCGCCTCCGCCTTGCCGACGCCGGCGATCTGCAGCGGCAGGACGACGTTCCTGACGACCGAGCGCCAGGGGAAGAGCAGGTCCTTCTGCGGCATGAAGGCGACCGGGTGGTCCTTCGGGTCGAGCGGCTTGTCGTTGACCGTGAGGGTCCCGGCGTCGGCGCGGTCGAGGCCGGCGATCAGTTTGAACAGCGTCGACTTGCCGCAGCCGCTCGGCCCGATCACCGAGACGAATTCGCCCGCCCGGGCGCTGAAGTCGACGTCGCGCAGGACCGGCACCTCGCCGCGGCGGCTGCGGAAGGTTTTGTCGACGCCGCGGAGCTCGACGGTGGCGGCGGCGGCCGGGGCGCTGGCGGTCGAGGTCACGCTCAGTTCCCCTTCTTCGGGGCGTAGTACCAGGGCATCACGACGCGGGCGAGGATCGCGATCACCATGAAGAGGGCGACGCTGATCAGCGCGCAGATTCCGATCGCACCGAAGACGAGGTCGGTGCGGAACGAGCTCTTCGACTGCGACATCCAGATGCCGAGCCCGTGAAAGGCGCCGACGTACTCGGCGAAGATCGCCGCTAGGACCGCGTAGGTCGCGGAGATCCGCAGACCGGTGAAGAAATGCGGCAGCGCCCCCGGGAAGCGCAGCAGGCGGAAGGTCTGCCGCCGCTTCGCTCCCATCGTCCGCAGCAGGTCCATCGCCTCCGGCTCGGTCGCGGCGAAGCCATCGAGCAGGGCGACGACGATCGGGAAGAAGGTGACGAGGACGATCAGCAGGACCTTCGGCAACAGGCCGAAGCCGAACCAGATGATCATCAGCGGCGCGATCGCGATCACCGGGATCGTCTGCGAGGCGATCAGCGTCGGGTAGAGCGCTCGCCGCAGCCAGGCCAGCTGGTCCATCGCGGTCGCGATCACGACCGCCACCACGACCGAGATCGAGAACCCGATCACGGTCTCCTTCAGCGTCTGTTCGGTGTGTTCCCAGGCGATCTGCCGGGCGTCGAAGAGCTGCGAGACGATCCGGGTCGGCGTCGGCAGCACGGTCGGGTCGACGTTGGCCCACGAGCAGTAGAGCTGCCAGACGAGGAGCAGTCCGAGCGGCAGCAGGATCCCCGGCGCGAGGCGCATCAGGGCCGCCACCCGCCCGCTGCCCGAGGGCGCTCCGGAGGCGTATCCCCCACCCGCCGCCGACGGTTTCACCGGCGGAGAGAGAGCCGGCGTGGCGTTCGGCGCCGTCTCAGACATGGAATATGAGATACGAAGTTGCCAACGAAGGCGGCGATTATCTGCCCGCGAAGGCGCCCTGTCAATGGACACCCGGTCCAGGAATCGAAAAGCCGGGAGGACCGGCGGGCGATCCAGCGCCTGCCTGCTGAGAGCTGGCTGTGAAAGGAGCTAGGAGGCGGTCCGGCGGGACCCTGCTACTAGTAGCCGGCTGGATGCCGGGCGACGAAGCCGGCGGTCGCGACCATCGAGCGGTGCCAGCGGGGGCCGGTTCCGCGGGCGTCGCCGACGGTGTCCCAGCGCAGGCCGTCGATCACTGCGAAGGCGTGGCCGGCGTTGGCGTAGACGGTGATCCAGCGGCCCGGGCCCGGTTCGCCCCAGCCGGTCATTTCGCCGGAGTCCATCGGCACTTCCAGGAACCCGGCGCCGTGCAGGGCGTAGCTGACGGCGCCCGAGCAGTCATAGCCCTCGTCCCACCAGCGACCGTGGCCGCCGCCCCATATATAGGGCTTGGTGCGGATCCGGTTGGCGGCGGCGATCGCCGCCTTGACCGCGGGCGGCGCCGTTTCGGGTGGCGCGGCGACGCCGAGCACCAGGGTCGCCGGGGTGACTGCGGCGCAGGTCGGTTCGGCGGCGCCGACGACCGCCGGCGTGCATTCGGTCGATTCGGGAGTCGGGGTGGTGGCCGTCGCCGGGGCGCCTTCGTCGCTGGCGGAGCTCGGCGAGACACCGCCTCCCGCGCCGAGAGCCATCGCCGGGGCCGCGAGAGCAAGCGCCAGTGCCAGTGCCGCCCCGTACCTAACCCTCGATCCGAACCTCCGCAATCCCAATGCGTCTCCTTCTCAGGCCTGCGGGGTTAGCTGTCGGGCTGGCGCTGAAGAAGCCGCGCTCCCGTCCGAAGACGGATTCGCCCCAAAGACTCGGTTCCCCCGCTCCGGGATGTCGGCTCCCGGATTCGGCTACCGGCTCTGAATTGCGCGGCAGTCTAACGTGAGCGGCCGACGATCGCCACGATGAGTCCGCGCCCGCCGCAGAAAACCTGGACCCTGCTCGGCCCCGACCGCCGGCCCTACGAGGGCGAGGTCCCGGGCGGGCTCGGCGGCAACAAGAGCACGCGGATCTACGGCCGCCTCGACTGCCCCGGGGCGGCTCGGGTGATCGCCCGCGGCGGCTACGTCAAGAACCGGGTCTTCTTCGTCGACGAGGAGGCGGCAATCGCCGCCGGCTACCGGCCCTGCGCGGTCTGCATGCCGGCCGAGTACGCCGCCTGGAAAGCGGCCAGATAGTCGAGCCAGCGCCGCGAATAGTTCGTAATTCGTCCGATGCCGATTTCCAATTTCCCCGCTAATAGCGGGTTTTCCCGCCTCCGACCCCTTGTGCGTTTAGGCACATTTGCTTAGTTTCGTGGAGCCACCAGGTCAGAGGAGGAGATCACCTGTGTACACGTGCGAACGCTGCGGCACGAGTTTCGGCCGCCAAACCCCCGTGGTCGAGAGCTGCCCGCGCTGTCTAGCCCGCGACGGCACCCGCGTCACTCTCACCTTCAAGCTGTTCAAGGACGTCCCCGGCGAGGGCGCCGGCAACCCAATCCCCCTGCACCCCCGCACCGCGCGGGCCGGATCGGGACTGGAAGCCGCCGTCCGCCGCGAGCTCGCCTCGGGCAACCGGGTCGCCTAGGAGGGGCTACTCGCCGACCCGCGCGGCACCGAGGACCCGCGGGGCGACCGGGTAGGCGCGGGCGGCCGGGGGGAAGCCGAAGCCGCGCACCCGGTCGATCCGGAAGCCACCGCGCTCGATCGCCGCCAGCGTCTCCCGGCCGGTGTGACAACCGCCCATCAGCTGCGGCCAGACGAGGTCGACCGCGTCCTGGTAGCGGGCGAAGGCAGCTCGGCGCGAGCGCACGTGCTCGTAGAAGCGGAGCTCGCCGGCAGGGCGCAGGACGCGACGGAACTCCGCCAGCGCGGCGTCCTGGTCGGGCACCGAGCAGAGCACCCCGGCGACGACGACTGCGTCGACCGAGCCGCTTGCCACCGGCAGGGCGGCGGCGCTGCCGTCGATGACCCTGACCGGGACCGGCGCCGAGCGCGCGGCCTCCCCGGCTCGCCCTCGCAGGTAGGGCTCGGGCTCGACCGCCACCAGCTCCTCGACGCCTGCCGGGTAGTGCTCGAAGTTGATCCCGTTGCCAGAGCCGACTTCGAGCACCTCGCCGCGCAGCCCGGCCAGCAGCTCGCGCCGCAGCTCGTCCTCGCCGCGTCCCTTGTCCTTGGCGACGAAGCGATCGAAGAATCGGGCGAAGAGGGGATTGCTCATCGGCGCTCGCCCCTCATCTTGCCGGTGATCTAGGCTCGAAAAGATGGCTGGGGACCATGCGGAGGCAGGTAGCGGACTTGCGGGCGCGATCGGCCCCAGAGCGGCGCCGACGAACCCCGCCTGGTTCCACAACCTGCTCGCCCACCCCGAGACGACGGTCCTGCTCGAGCCGCGCTAGGCCCTCTTAGGCACCCGAGCCAAAGTTTTCTAGCCCGGTGTCGATTTTTCGACCGGCTCGTTCGTCGTGTCCCCGAAAGCGCGTAACAGAGCGACTCGAAAGGACTCGACATGACCCCCACGACCAGCCCCACCGCCGCCATCGCGGAACGGCGTGCATGGATCGGCCTCGCGGTGCTGGCCGTGCCTTGCATGTTGGTAACGATGGACCTGACGGTCCTCTTCCTGGCGCTGCCGAAGCTCGTCGCCGACCTCCAGCCAAGCGCCACCCAGCAGCTCTGGATCACCGACATCTACGGCTTCCTGATCGCCGGCGCGCTGATCCTGATGGGCTCGCTCGGCGACCGCTTCGGACGGCGCAAGGTGCTGGTCATCGGCGCCGGAGCATTCGGCACCGCCTCGCTGCTCGCCGCGCTCTCGCAGAGCCCGGAGCAGCTGATCGTCGCCCGCGCGATCCAGGGCATCGCCGGCGCGACGCTCGTCCCCTCGACGATGTCGCTGGTCTTCGCGATGTTCCCCGACGAGCGCAAGCGCACCGCCGCACTCGGGGTGATCATGAGCTGCTTCATCGGTGGCGCCGCCGCCGGCCCGCTGATCGGCGGCGCGCTGCTGCAGGCGTTCGACTGGAACGCGGTCTTCCTCATCAACGTCCCGGTGGCGGCGCTGCTGCCGATCCTGGCGCCCCGCTTCCTGCCCGAGTTCAAGAACCCCGAAGCGGGGCGGGTCGACATCGCCAGCGCGGTGCTACTCCTGGCGGCGATCCTGCCGACGATCTACGGCATCAAGCAGGCGGCGACCCACGGCGCCGACGCCAGCTCGCTGCTGGCGACCGCGGCGGGGATCGCGGTCGGCTTCGCCTTCGTCGCCCGCCAGCGCCGGCTCGCCGAGCCGCTGCTCGACGTCTC
>Ga0068862_100001977_pt1 | contig 18611 bp, 11 predicted proteins | sample KBSSwiS52_FD_66598 | JGI IMG/M metagenome (GOLD analysis project Ga0068862, IMG submission 66598) | Switchgrass rhizosphere microbial communities from Kellogg Biological Station, Michigan, USA - KBS Switchgrass S5-2 | ecosystem: Host-associated > Plants > Roots > Rhizosphere > Soil ... | reverse complement strand
GCTGCTCGACCGCGGCCACCCGGCGCTCGCGGACGCCGACGCGTTCGGCGAGCGCGGCCTGCGGGTGCTCCTGCTCGCACGCTGCGACCATTCCCTCGCGGACGCGCTCGCCGGCGGCGTGGGCGCCCTCGCCGGCGCCGTCGAGCCGGCTGCGCTGGTCGTCATCGCCCAACGGCTGCGCGCCGACGCGCCGGACACACTGCACTACTTCGCCGAGCAGAACGTCGCCACCAAGGTCATCTCCGGGGACAACGCGCTGTCGGTCGGCGCGGTCGCCCGCGAGCTGGGCCTTGCGGGTGCCGACGACCCGGTCGACGCACGCCGGCTGCCCGAGGACCGCACGCAGCTCGGAGCCGAGCTGGAGACGCACACGATCTTCGGCCGGGTGACGCCGCACCAGAAGCGCGAGATGGTCGGCGCGCTGCAGGCCCGCGGCCACGCCGTCGCGATGACCGGCGACGGCGTCAACGACGTGCTCGCGCTCAAGGACGCCGACATCGGCGTCGCGATGGGCTCCGGCAGCCCCGCGACCCGGGCCGTCGCACAGATCGTGCTGCTGGACAACAGCTTCGCGGCCCTCCCGTCGGTCGTCGCCGAGGGCCGCCGGGTCATCGGCAACATCGAGCGGGTCGCGAACATCTTCCTGACCAAGACGGTCTACTCGGTGCTGCTCGCGATCGTCGTCGTCGCTGCCCAGGTGCCGTACCCGTTCCTGCCCCGCCACCTGACCCTGATCAGCTCGCTGACGATTGGCATCCCGTCGTTCTTCCTGGCGCTGGCGCCGAACCACGAGCGGGCCCGGCCCGGCTTCGTCTCCCGGGTGCTGCGCTTCGCCATCCCGGCAGGCGTGCTGGCGGGCCTGTCGACGGTGGCGACCTATTTCCTCGCGCGCGAGGTCTTCTACGACCACGACCTGCAGGCCGAGACGTCGCTGTCGACGTTCACGCTGTTCCTGGTCGCGCTCTGGGCACTCGCCATGATCGCCCGGCCGTACACCTGGTGGCGGATCCTGCTGGTCGCCGCCATGGGCGGGGTGTTCGCCGTGGTGCTGGCCGTGCCGTTCCTGCAGGACTTCTTCGAGCTCTCCCTGGTCGGCGTCGCCGGGCCGCTGACGGCACTGGGCATCTCCGCCGCCACCGCCGTGCTCATGGAGATCGTCTGGCTCGTCGTCCGACCGCCGAACGGGTCGCCGCAGCCGGGCCAGCTGGCATAGGCCACGCAGCCGGCGCAGTCCGGGGGAGCCGACCGTCGCCGCCCAGACGCGGGCCGGATAGGATCGCTTTCTACGGGATGTAGTAGAGGTGGGCGGGCGGGATGGTCAGGGTCATTGCGGTGGCGGTGGCGGTGGCGGCGCTGCTGCTCGCGGCCGGGGTGTTCGTCCTGGCCTGGCGGAACCGGCCGATCGGGCGGGCGGTGCTCGCCGGGGCCGCGGTCGTCGAGGCACTGATCCTCGCCCAGGTGGTCGGCGCGATCGTGCTGGTCGCCCAGGGCGAGCACGCGGATGAGGCGCTGACCTTCATCCTGTACCTGGCCGCCTCGGTGGTGGCGTTGCCGATCGGGGCGTGGTGGGCGGCGGGGGAGCGGTCCCGGTCGGGGACGGCCGTGCTCGGAGTCGCGGCGCTGGTAGTTGCGATCATGGTGCAGCGTCTGGAGCAGACCTGGTCATGACCGCCTCGGCGTAGTGCGCGTGTGCGCGGCCCGGCGCGGTGAATGCGGCGAAGCGGTCCAGGCAGGACAGCAGGAGGATTCGATGACCACCGAGGCGGCGACGGAGACCGGCACGGCGAGCGAGGCACCCACGGCTGAGGCCGAGCCCGGCGCGCCCGGTGAAGCGAGCACGTCCGGTGGAGCCGTTGCGCCTGGTCGGGCCGGGGCGCCCGGCGCGCGGCCGACGGCGAGTGGGCCGGGCCGGCTGCTGGTCGCCGTGTATGCGGTGTTCGCGGTCGCCGCGACGTCGCGGGCCTTCGTCCAGATCGTCACGAAGTTCCACGAGGCACCGGTGGCCTACCTGCTGTCCGCGGTTGCCGGCGTCGTGTACATCCTCGCCACGGTCGGGCTGACCCGCTCCTCGGCCGCCGGCCGACGCCTCGCGGTCGTCGCCTGCTCCGCAGAGCTCGTCGGGGTGCTCACCGTGGGCACGCTCAGCGTCGTCGACGGGGACCTGTTCCCCGACGAGGCGGTCTGGTCGGTCTACGGCCAGGGCTACTTCTTCCTGCCGGTGCTGCTCCCGGCGATCGGCCTCTGGTGGCTGCGCCGCACGGCCCGCCTGGCCGCCTGACCGGCGCCGTTCCGCCAATCCGCCAACCTACGTAGGGTGCTCGCGCGGACACGTCTGAGTGGTCCGTTCTGCCCCGAACCCAACCTGCACACACGCATCGGCCTGCCCCGAACCGACGCTCGTCGACGAACCACGGTCGATGGCAGCATCTATGGGCGCCGCGGTCGACCGGGGTTCTCGCCGCTGGGACGGCTGGGGCGTCAGGGTGGGTGGTGGTGCCGGGGATGTGGCAGCGTGACCTGGAATTCGGCTCACGCCGGACGCTCGTAGCGGACAGAGAAGGGGGCCGGGGTGCGGTTCGTGGGGTTCCGGGATGGCGGCAGGCCGATGGTCGGCGTCCTGACCGGCGCCGATCCGGCCTCGGTCGGCTCGGCTGAGTCGGCCGGCTCGACTGAGTCGGCCGGCTCGCCGTCGCCGTCGCCGTCGCCGTCGGCCGACGGCGACGCGGCCGTTGGCGCTGCCGTCATCGGGCTTGCGCCGGTCGACGAGTTCTACGCCGACCTGCCCACCTGGCGGGCGAGGGCCGCCGAGGCGCTCGCGCTGCCGGGCACGGCGGCGCGGCCCGTCGCCGACCTGGTGCTCGTCCCACCGGTCCCGTCGGCGGCGCGGGTGCTGGGCGTCGGGCTGAACTACCGTGCGCATGCGGCCGAGACCGGGCTGCCGCTGCCGAAGTATCCGGCGATCTTCGGCCGGTGGACGGTGTCGCTGAGCGTCGACGGGACTCCCGCCCCCGTGCCGGTGGGCGAGCGCGGGCTGGACTGGGAGGGTGAGCTGGCCGTCGTGGTCGGCACGGCGCTCGCCGACGCCGACGAGGCGGCGGCGCTCGCCGGGGTGTTCGGTTATGCCGCGTTCAACGACCTGTCCGCGCGGCGGGCCCAGGGCCGCTCGCCCCAGTGGACCCTGGGCAAGAACTCCGATCGCAGCGGTCCGCTGGGCCCGGTGGTCACCGCCGACGAGGTCGGCGACCCGGCCGACGGCCTACGGGTCGTCACCCGGATACGAACCCGGGCCGATGACGGTTCGCAGGTGGACGAGGTCGTCCAGGATGGCGACACCAGCGACATGATCTTTCGTGTCGGTGAGGTGCTGTCCTTCCTCAGCAAGACGATGACCCTGTACCCGGGCGACCTGTTGATCACTGGCACCCCGGCGGGCGTCGGCTACATCCGCAAGCCTCCTCGCTACCTGGTACCAGGGGACTGGGTGGAGGTCGACATCGAGCGGGTCGGCCGAGTCGCCACCCCGATCGTGGACGCGACGGGCCGCGGCTAGTGCGCTGTCCGCGAGAGTCGGCCTGGTAGCCCCCGCCCGGCCGCGAGCTTTCCTGGTGAGGCGGGTAAACGTTGCCGGACAGCGCACTGGACGAGCAAGTCCGAAGCGTGGAGGGCCGCGGGCGTGGCGGCGTCGAGTCAGGTGATACCTGGGCCGGGCAGCCCCGTCGCACGCCCATCTGACTCGCCGGCCCGCCTCCGCGGACCGGCCCGCGTCGGCGGTCTGGCCGACGTGCGCGTCGACCCATCACCTGCGGGGCTGACGAGGCTCGGACCGGCCCCACAGGCGATGCCCAGATCCGCGGACACCCGCCGAGACGCCGGGCCAGGACCGATGCCCGGTCAGATCGGAATTGATCGTCCTAGGCGGCTCGGACGCCGCCGGGCGCGCCCAGACCTCCCAGCGGCGGGCTGCGGAGACAGCGAGATCTCTTCTACTGGCGAATCGCAACCGTGGCTCGTGGTCATGGCTGGGATTGGGTATCGACCGGTCGAGCGGAGCTGGACGTGACCCTGCCGAATGGTCTTTGCGGATGTGGCGGAATGCCGTGACGAGTGGGGCACTTATTCCCTGAGGAGCCGTCAAGTACCGCGGCGTGCCCGACCTGTTGGCGGCCCGCGACCAGTTGCCATTGTTTTCTGGAGGCTTGCTACCACCGGCGGATGGAGCGGTACGGGCGATATTTCTCCCGGCCTGAGGACTGTTTTCACCGGTCTGCGGCAAATGAGCGAAGAATCCTGCCGGAGTGGCGGCGGGTGAAAAGACGGGGAATCTCCCTGATCCTTTTTTCGTCGCGACCGATTGCGGCTACGCTGCGTCGCGCAGTCATTTCCGCGTCGCATTCCGCGACGGCCGGCCGAAGGCGGCGCGAGTTGAGATCCGCGAGGCCGGCGACAACCAGTTGATTTGGGGGACCGGTTAGATGAAGAAGTCGATTGGTCGACGCGCGGCCACCGTCGCCGTCACCGGGGCTGTCGTCGTGGCTCTTGGCTTCGGCCCTGGCGTCGCTGCCGCGCAGGCCTGCGACTGGGGCTGGGACAAGAAGGACAGCGGCTGGGGCAAGGACGATTGGGGCAGGGACCACAAGGACGGCTGGGGCAAGGACCACAAGGACGGCTGGGGCAAGGACGGCTGGGGGAAGGACCGCAAGGACGGCTGGGGCAAGGACGGCTGGGGGAAGGACCGCAAGGACGGCTGGGGCAAGGACCGCAAGGACGGCTGGGACTGGGGCTGGTAAACGTCGCCAGCCCGGCCAGTAGGCCGACGTGGGCCGCTGAGAGCCGCCGGAATAGTTGAAGGTCCGGCGGTCCGGATGATCCGGGGCGGCGCCTCCTGTCGAGGCGTCGCCCCGCTGTCATGCCGAATCGTCGCCATGCCCGGCGCTCCCGTCCTCATTTCGGGCCGGGCCGGTCCCTGGCCGGACTGACCCGGTCCCGGGCCCAGTCCCGGGCTAGTCCGGGGCAGGATCAGCCTCTGGAGAGCGTGCGCGGCGCCCAAATCCCATGAATGCGGATATCGGCTCCCGAACGGCCGCGGCCGCCACTCTGGCGAGCCACTCCCGCAACCCAGTCACGGAGACGAGCCGGCGCATCGGCGCGGCGCCGACATGACCACCCCTTCACCGCGGACCAGCCCAACTCCGGCCAGACCCCAGCCTGGCCAGACCCCAGCTCCGGCCAGACCCCTAGCTCCGGCCAGACATCCAGCCCCGAAACCAGCCCCGAAACCAGCCCCGAAACCAGCCCCGAAACCAGCCTCGGAAGGTCGCCCTGGCGTCGCGTCCCACCGTCCTTGACTCGCCGGTAATAACGTAACGCGTGCAGAAGGATCCCCACCGTAGTGATCGGGCGTACAACTAAACCGTTGCGCAATTACCAACAGTGACCGAAATATGGTGAGTCTGTGTTCGGAGGCCAGGGCCAACCCGGGGGGAGAGTGCGCTACGTGGGCGTAGGTGACTCGTCCGATGACTACGGCGTACGTCTGCTGAATCCCGACGGGTCAGGGAGCGAGCATGTGGATTTCCCCGCCCTGCTTACCGTCGAGGACCTGAAGAGCTGCTATGGCGCGATGCTGCGGACGCGTCACCTGGACGACGCCGCGACCGCGCTGCAACGTCAGGGTGAGCTTGCGCTGTGGATCCCGCTGCGCGGCCAGGAGGCCGCCCAGATCGGCTCGGTGCGCGCCGCCTCGCCCGCGGACTTCATCTTCCCGAGCTACCGCGAGCACGCGGTCGCCTGGGACCGGGGCCTGCCCGCGGTGGAGGTGCTGCGGCTGCTGCGCGGGATCACCCACGGCGGCTGGGACCCGGCCGCGCACAACCTGGCCAACTACGCCCTCGTGCTCGCCTCGCAGACGCTGCACGCCGTCGGCTACGCCCTCGGCCTCCAGCTCGACGCCCAGCTCGGCCCACCCGGCGGGCAGGAGCCGGCGGCGGTGCTCGTCTACCTGGGCGACGGCGCGATGAGCCAGGGCGACGCGAACGAGGCGTTCGTCTGGGCCGCGAGTTTCAACGCCCCGGTGGTCTTCTTCTGCCAGAACAACCAGTGGGCCATCTCCACCCCGACGGCGCGCCAGTCGCGGGTCCCGCTGGCCGCGCGGGCCGCCGGCTTCGGGTTCCCGGGCGTGCGGGTCGACGGCAACGACGTCGTCGCCGTGCATTCGGTCACGTCATCCGCGCTGGCCCGGGCCCGCGCGGGCGAGGGCCCCACACTGATCGAGGCCTATACCTACCGGATGGGACCGCACACCACCTCCGACGACCCGACCCGGTACCAGCCCGCCGACGAGGTCGCCTGCTGGCAGGGTCTCGACCCGATCGACCGGGTCGCCCGGGCGCTCGCCCCGGTCTGTGACGCCACCTGGTTCGACGATCAGCGGGCCGAGGCGGCGGCCGCGGCCGCCCAGCTGCGGGTCGACACGCTGGCGCTGCCGGATCCGGAACCGGACGCGTTCTTCGACGAGGTGCTGGTGACCGAGACGGATGAGGCCCGTGCGCAACGGGCCCGCTTCCGCGAGTACCGGGAGTCGTTCCAGGTATGAGCACAACTACACCGCCACCCGAGACGGTTCTGGTTCCCGAGGTCCGGCCCGGCGCCGAGCCGGTGGCGTCGGTGACATCAGCGACGTCGGCGACGTCCGTGGTGCCGGCGGCCGCAGCGACGTCGGCCGCACCGCCGGCACCGGCACCGGCGGCACCGGCGGAACCGGCCACCACCCAGCTCGCCAGGGCGCTGGGCAGCGCGCTGCGTGACGCCATGGCGGCCGACCCGAAGGTCGTCATCCTCGGCGAGGACGTCGGCCGTCTCGGTGGCGTGTTCCGGGTCACCGAGGGCCTGCAGGACGAGTTCGGCGAGGCCCGGGTGATCGACAGCCCGCTTTCGGAGAGCGGCATCGTCGGAGCCGCGGTCGGGCTCGCGATGCGCGGCTACCGGCCCGTCTGCGAGATCCAGTTCGACGGCTTCGTCTATCCCGCGTTCGACCAGATCGTCACCCAGCTCTCCCGGCTGCGGCAGCGCTCCGCCGGACACCTGCGGATGGCAGTGACCATCAGGATCCCCTATGGGGGCGGGATCCACGCCGTCGAGCACCACAGCGAGTCCCCCGAGGCGTACTTCGCGCACACCCCGGGACTGCGCCTGCTGACCCCGTCGACACCGGCCGACGCCTACCTGCTGCTGCGCCAGGCGATCGCCTGCGACGACCCGGTGATCTTCTTTGAGCCGAAGCGGCGCTACTGGGAACGCGGCCCGCTCGCCGCGCCCGAAGCCGAGCCGCTGCCGATGGAACGGGCCCGGGTGGCCCGGCCCGGCACCGACGTCACGCTCCTTGCCTACGGGCCGACGGTGCGCACCTGCCTGGACGCGGCGAGCGCCGCCGCGGCCGACGGCTGTTCGGTCGAGGTCGTCGACCTGCGCTCGCTCGCTCCGCTGGACTGGCCGACGCTGACCGACTCGGTGCGCCGCACCGGGCGGGCGGTCGTCGTGCACGAGGCGGTGGTGACGGCCGGGCTCGGCGCCGAGATCGCGGCCCGGCTGACCGAGGAATGCTTCTACCACCTGGAGGCCCCGGTCGTCCGGGTCGGCGGTTACCACGCCCCCTACCCTGCGGCGCGCCTGGAGAAGGAGTACCTGCCCGATCTCGACCGGGTGCTCGACGCCGTGGACCGGGTCTTCACCTACTGACCACTACTGAACGCGCCCCGGAGTGGTCCGGCGCGGTCCGACCCAGGCTTCGCCCCGTCCGCCCGCCTCGTCCACCCGGCCCTGGCCGGGCGCCATCGGCCGTCCTCGTGAGGACCGGCGTGAGGAGCGGCGCAGGGCCAGGCCCGCGAGGCGCGGCCCCTTCCGCGCACTGTCACTTCGGCCCTTCCCAGGCGCCAAGTGGCCCCCAGCCGCCAGACCTGACTACGCCGACCGCTCGAACGGTGAGAAGAGGCCAGATGTACGAGCAGTTCCGCCTGCCAGACCTCGGCGAGGGCCTCGCCGAGGCGGAGATCGTGCACTGGCTTGTGCAGGCAGGACAGGCTGTCGAGCTCAACCAGCCGCTCGTCGAGGTGGAGACGGCCAAGGCCGCCGTGGAGATCCCATCGCCGTTCGTGGGCGTGGTCCATGCGCTGCACCGTGCCGAGGGCGACGTCGTGCCCGTGGGCGCCCCGCTGCTCACCGTGGCGGGAGCCGATGTCGACGAGGCACCGCCGGCGCCCGTCGTCGGCCACCCGCCCGCTGAGCCCGCCGCGGGCGAGCAGCCGCGGCGCCGGCCGCGTCGCCCCCTCGGGACGCCGGCCGCGATCCCGACGCCGGCGGCCGACACGACTGCATCCTGGCCGGTCTCGCCGGCGGCGGCCGGTGCGGCGGCGGCCGGCCCGCGGGCCGCCGCGCTGGCGGTGGTCGGGCCCGCGGTCAACGGATCGGCGGGCGGCGTGCGGGCCCGGGTGCTCGCGGCGCCACCGGTGCGCAAGCTGGCCCGCGACCTGGGCGTCGACCTCACCACCGTCCAGCCGACTGGCCCCGGCGGCACAATCGCCCGTGCCGACGTCACCGCGGCTGCCCGTGCCGAGGTGGTGACAGCTGCCCGTGCCGAGGTGGTGACAGCCGCCCGTGCCGACGTAGCAACTGCCGCCCAGGTGGGCGGGCGCGGCGGCTCGCCCGGGGCCGTCCGGGTCCCGCTCGGGCGGCCCGGCCCCGAGGAGGGCGACTCGTCCCCGGCGGCCGGCACGTCAGCGGCCCGCCCCGGCGACCGGATCCCGGTGCGGGGCGTCGCCCGGCAGATGGCGCTGGCCATGGAGCGCAGCGCCTTCACGATTCCGCAGGCGACCGTGCACCGCACCGTCGACATCACCGCGATGCTGGAGCTGCTCGCCCGCTGGCGGGCCGACAGCGAGGCGGCGGCCCGGCCCGGCTCTCCGGCGCCGACGCGGGTCACCCCGCTGGCCTTCATCGCGCGGGCCGTCGTCGCGGCGCTCGCCACTCACCCGCTGGCCAACGCGCGCTGGCTGACGTCCGTGGACGGATCCAGCGAGATCGAGGTGTTCTCGGTCGTCAACCTTGGCGTGGCGGTGGCTGCCGAGCGCGGGCTGATCGTGCCGGTGATCGCGGACGCCGGCCGGATGTCGCTGCCCGCGCTCGCCGGCGAGCTCGCCGAGCTCATCGCGCAGACGCGGGCCGGGCGCACGCCGCCCGCCCGGATGCGCGGTGCCACGATCACCCTGTCGAACGTCGGCGTCTTCGGGGTGGAGTCGGCCGTCGGGCTGGTCACCGAGGGCGAGGCAGCGCTCGTCGTGCTCGGCGCGATCCGCGAGGTCCCGGCCGTGTGGGAGGGCCAGGTCCAGGTCCGCAAGGTGATGACGATCTCCGTGTCGTTCGACCACCGGATCTTGCACGGCGAGGCTGCTTCCCGCTTCCTGGGTGAGATCGCCGGCGTGCTCGCAGACCCGCCGCGGCTCCTCCTGCTCGGCTGAGCTCTACCAGCCGAGCTCTCCAGCCGAGTTCTCCCGGCTGGTGTCTTCCTGCTGGCCATCGCCAGCTGGCTGCGACCGTCGGCGCCCGTCCGTCCCGGTGGCCGTTCGCGGGGCGGGTGACGGAAATCTCGCCGTGATCTGCACGGCGGTGCCCCGCCCGGGCGCCCGCCCCCGGCGCCGCGTGTCCGGCCGTCGGGGCGCCGGCCCGAACGGGCCGCCGATCGTCCAGGTCGGCTAGGACCCGTGGGCATTCTTCAAGGCTGGCCGGCGGGCAACGCCGACGGCCGCCGGCGCGTCCGACGTGGCATCCGCACCTGCGGTGCCTGGGCTGGCGGCACCGGCGGGCCCGACCCGGCCGACCTGCGCGGGCGCGTTCCGTGGCCGGGTGGGCTCGTGGTGGGCCGTGATGGTGAGCCCGGTGGATCTGACCGGGTTGGTCCGGCCTAGGATCGCCCCGGGTGGCTCGACCCGAGTCGTCCCGGTGGCGGGCTGTCCCTGCCCTGCACCGGCCTCGAGGCCGGGACGGGTCCACGGTGCACCTGGGCGCGCCAGGCGGGCCCGAGACCTGGAAGACGGAGGAACCCCAGGTGGACGTGTTGCCGGAGATCCTGCTCACGGTCGCGATCTCGCTCGCGGCTGGCGCGCTCGGCGCGCTGGCCATTCGGCTGTGGGAACGGCCCGGCGGCGCGCCACTGTCGCGCCCCCGCTCCTCGACGCTGTTCGGGCTCGCGGCCGACGACGAGATCCTCGTCGCGGTCGCCTCGCTCGCGCCGAACGGGATGATCGCGCGCGACGACGTGCTGGCGGTCGCGGAGCTCACGTCGATCATCTACGGGGCGGACGCGCGGCCCAGGGTCACCCCCGGCGGTGCGGTGCAGGACAGCATCGGCCGGCGCACCGAGTTCTGCATCGGCGACCCGCGCTCGAACCCGCGGATGGCCGCCCACCTTTCCCGCTACCTGCCCGGCGTCACGTTCTCGCCGCCGACGCCGCCAGCACCGTCCCGCCCGGCTCCGGTGCTGGCGACCGTCGGCGCGGCCGCCGCCGCGAGCGAGAACGGCGTCGACGGCGGCTCGTCCGGCTCGCCGGAAACGGTCAACCCGTCGGGCCCGATCGTCCCCGCCCGCCCGCCGCGGGAGAGCCGGGTCATCGCGGTGAACGTCCCGGCCGGGCGGGAGGGCCGAAAGCTGCGCGAGAAGGGCGACGCGACGGCGATCAGGGAGTTCGCGGGCCGGCCCGGTGAGCACGAGTTCGCGCTGCTGGCCCGGGTCGCCGCCGGCCCGGCCCGTCGGCCGCTGTTCATCCTCGCCGGGCAGACCGCCACCGCGAACCTCGCGGCCGCATACTACCTGCGCAGCCGCGCCGACGAGCTGACCCTGGAGTTCTCCAACAAGCCGTCGTTCTGCCTGATCCTGCGGGTCGAAGCGGCCACGGTCTACGGCCACGAACTGGTGGAGCGCGAGGCAGACATCACCGCCGCCATCGTCCCGCCGACCATCTGAGACCGCTGCCGGTCCCGGCCGGTCCCGGCCGGTCCCGGCGTTTGGGCAAGATCTGCTCGCCGGGTAGAATCCAGTACGGACGAGTCGGCCGGGCGGTCGCGTCGGGGCCGGCGCAAGCCGGTGCCCGCCGAGGAAAGTCCGGACTCCGCAGGGCGGGGTGGTGGGTAACACCCACCCGGGGTGACCCGCGGGATAGTGCCACAGAGAACAGACCGCCGGTGTCCGGTGCCGTGAGGTGCCGGGCTCCGGTAAGGGTGAAACGGTGCGGTAAGAGCGCACCAGCGCCCGGGGTGACCCGGGCGGCTTGGTAAACCCCACCCGGAGCAAGGTCAAAAGGCGGGTGCCCGCAAGGGCGCCCGCTGCGTGGGCGTTCGAGGGCGGCCCGCCCGAGCTCGCGGGTAGACCGCACGAGGCCGTCGGCAACGGCGGCCCCAGAGAGATGACCGCCGGCCGGCGCACGCCGGCCACAGAATCCGGCTTACAGGCCGACTCGTCCCCAAAGTGCCTGCGGCCCAGGCACTTCTCTCTCGTGATCATGGCCCTGGCCTGTTTCTGGCCTGTTTTGTAAACGATCACCCTCTGGTTGATCTTGTTTTTGGAGGTCCTCGTTGGCCGCCGATACCGGATTGACGGTGACTCTTTGTGGTCGAAGCTGCTGTTGCGCTCTGTAGTTGAGCGAGCGCCTTGCCGATCTTGGTGCGTCGGCTCGCGTGGATCGGAGGGGCTGCCCAGACGTGCTGGCGCTTCCGCGCGCCGGCCTGTCCTGGCGGAGGTGCCAACCCGCCCTGCGATGTCGTTCGCCCCGGGTGTCTGGCCCGCTCTCAGCGGCCTTCTCGGCTGGCTCCGCCATGTGGAACGGCGAGCCGACTTCCGGTGCATCCCACCCACTGCGGCCCAGGTGGTGACGGGCGGCGGGTCGATACGGAGTCACCGTCAGAGACATCGCCGAGGTCATCCGCTAGCGTTCCCACGCGCCGAGCGCAGGTGGAACGTGCCCGACACGTGCGAGAGGTCGTCGTGGGCCCGTCGGGCTGTCCGCAGATGTGGTTCGACATTCCGTCCGTCGCCCTGCGCCCTTGACCCGTCGATGCACAGCGGTGCTGGCCTGGCCCATCGGCCTGCCACCCGCCGAGCCGTCTGGCTCCTCGTGAAGGACTGTAGGTCGGCCAGCCAGCCATGGGGTTCAAGTCCGAGGGGGGATTCGGCCCATTCGTACATGATCGGCCTCCGTGAAGTCTTCGACCTCGCCGTACTCGCGACGGGGAGCGCCGAACTCCGATGATCCACGACCAGTCTGTTGCGTCGATGTGCCAGTGGCTGCGGGCGAGCAGCGCGGCCCCGGCCTGCTCGAAGGTGAGGCTGGTGATCGCATAGACGGTATCGCGGGAGGGCGGCTGGCCTTCTCCCGACGCCAGCGGTGCAGGCGGCTCGCCTGGACCGCGTGGGAAAGTCAAGGTGGCTGACGGTGACGGCCTTGATCGTGCGGGTCTCACGGCGGCCGTGGCCGGACTCGCGGGTGGCGGCGCCGACCGGGACGTCGGCCCAGGGCGGGCCAGCCAGGAACGCGCGCGCCCTCGACCTCCCCGATCCGCCGGACTCGGCCGGCGATCCGGGCGCCCCGATCAGGCGCATCGACCGCCTCGACCGCCTCCTCCACGAATATCAACGAGCCGCCTGATCAAGTCCTGACCGGCGAAATCGCATACTTGCACCCTTCACGCCTCCAGCGGCCGGCACGGCCGCAGCAGATACGCCAGACACCAGACGAACCCGGGCGCCTGGTGTCGGTCCCGCGTCACCGTGGCATTGGCCCGGAGACTGCCTTGATGGCCCCCGTTCCTCGATCAACGATCACGCGGACGTTGCCGCCGAGATGATCGGCATGAGTCCATACTTCCCAGCCCCCGAAGTCGCGACGTACGTGCACCGGCTCCTGCCACGGGAGGCCTCGCCTGGCGCACTCGGCTCGGGCGAGTTCTCTGGCCTGCTCCCTGCTGATGCGGCCCTTGGACAGGAACGGCCATCGCGCGACTCGGCTCATCGCGTCTCCTCGTAGATTCCGTAGCCGGCAGCGCTGCCCGCCGCGCCGACTCCCGCCAGTTCCGCGCCCAGCCTGGGGACAGTCACGTAGCCGTTGGCGATCGGGAACTTAAGGCCCTGCCACAGGCTGCCCGTGCCATAGGTCTCGGCCGCGGCCTCCTCGGCGTATCGGTAGAGCCCTGAATTATTGTACAAGGCAATTCTGGCCAGATTCAGTGGCGCTGGCGGTGTCAGAATCGAATGAACTGTCTCGTGCCGGAGGGTTTCCGTGAAATCCTGCCCGGTCAGGCCGCGCTGAATGGTGATTTTACCGTTTATTAGATCGGTTTCTCCGAGAACCCCCTCCGGCAGGTCGCCGAAGGTGAATTTACGCACCCTGGCTGCTCCGCCTGGCGACGTGCAGCTCATCAGGCCGAGGGGGTCGAGCCAGGTCAGCGGGTTGGTGACGTAGGCGTCCGCGTTGGGGCCGGCTGAGAGGCCGAGTGGGTCGGCGCAGGTGTAGCGGGCCGTCGCCGGGTCGTAATGGCGATGGTAGTTGTAGTGCAGGCCTGACTCGGGGTCGTGGTACTGCCCGGGGAACCGCAGGGGGCACCCGGCCTCGCCGGGGGAGTCCGGTGCGCTGACACCCCACACGGTGGTGCGGCCGTGCCAGGCGAGGTGGCCGTCCGGGTCGACGAGTTCGGTCGGCGTGCCGACAGGATCGGTGACGATTGTGGAGAACGCGGCGTCGTACCAGTCCTGGTTGGCGCTGTCTGAGGGGCGCCGGGTGGCCTGTGTGAGGGGGCGGAAGGCGCCGGGCTGCCATTCCCAGGTGGTCGCCTTCCCGCCTGCGCTGTCCGCGGCGGCGGTGCGATGGTGTTCCTCTGCCAGGAGGTGGCCGTCCCAGGTGAACTGGGTTTGTTCGGCCACGTCGCCGGTGGCGGTGAGCCGCTGTTTGGCGGTGCGCCGCCCGAAGGCGTCATAGCGGTAGCGCCACACGGCGCCCTCGGGCGTGGTCACCGCGGTCAGCCTGTCCTCGGCGTCCCAGGTGTAGTGCCAGACGAGGGGCGCGCCCGACGGCCGGGCTCGCCGGCGCAGTGTGATCCGGCCCTGGCTGTCGTGCTCGTAGTGGACCGCGCCCGCGCGGCGCAGCAGCGTGCCTGCGTACTGGCGGGTGCCGCGTTCGTCCACCTCGGCTGGGGTGTCAGCATCCGGGGCCGGCGTGGGCGCAGAACCGTCGGGCGACGGCCAGGCCGCGTCGGTGATGTTGCCGGCGGCGTCGTAGGCGTAGCGCTCGTGCCAGCCGGCGCCGGTGACAGCGACGATCCGATGCGCCGGGTCGAGGTCGAAGCGTCGCGCGTCGGCTGTGCCGTCCACTGCGGTGAGGTGGCCGTCGGGGGAGTAGCTGAAGCTGCGCTGCAGCAGGGTGCGCGCCGTCGCTCCGGTCGGCGGGGCAGGCGCGCTGGTTGCGGTGGGCGTGCCCGCGGCGGTGGCGGTCAGAATCTGTGAGCGCAACCGGTGGCTGGCGTCCCAGGTGTGCGTCAGCGCGACGGTGGTGGCGTCCGTCCCGGCGTCGAGGAGGCGTTCGAGTTCGCGGCCGGCGGCGTCGTGGGCGAAGCGCAACGTGCGGCCGGCGGTGCGCAATGCCAGCGGGCGGCTGGCGGCGTCGTAGTCCCACTCGCTGACCGCGCCGGAGGGGGTCGTGCGCCGCAGCCGCCGGCCGAGCGCGTCGTGGGTGAACACGATCTGTCGGCCGTCGACGATCTCGCTGACGATCCGCCCGGCGGCGTCGCGTTCGATGGCCATGTCCGCGTCGGGGCTGGTCGCGGCCACCAGCCGGCCTGCCTGGTCGTACACGAACGTCGTCACCCCGTCCGGGGTGCGCTTCTCGACGATGTTGCCTAGCGCGTCGCGGGTGAAGGCGACGGTCTGGCCGGCGCCGTTGCTCCGGGCGACCAGCTGGCCGGCGGCGTCGTAGGAGTACCGCAGGACGCGGCCGTTGAAGTCGGTCTCGGCGATGAGCTGCCCGGCTGGGTCGTACTCGTAGCGCCAGACGAGGCCCTGGGGACTGGTGACCGCCGTGACGTGCAGCTCGGTGTCGTAGGTGAAGGCGAGCCGGGCGCCGTCGGGGGTGGTGCGGGCGGCGGGCAGGTCGAAGTGGGTGACCTCGAGGCTGGTGGCGTGGCCGGCCGGGTCGACGTGCTCGACGAGGTTGCCCTCGGGGTCGTGGCGGTAGGTGTCGGTGGCGCCGTCGGGCTGGGTGCGGGAGGTGAGCCACCCTTCGGGTGTCCAGGTGAAACGGGTGACCCCGCCGACAGGGTCGGTCACCGCGACTGTCCGGCCGTGCGGGTCGCGCTGGTAGGAGGTGGCGGCGCCGGTCGGGTCGATGACGGTCACGGGCAGGCCGGCGAGGTCGGTCTCGATCTGGGTGACCTGGCCGAGTGCGTCGGTGACGGCCACGAGCCGGCCGCGGTCGTCGTAGTAGAACCGGGTACGGGCGCCGGCCGGGTCGACGACGGCGGTCAGGTTCCCGGCGGCGTCGTAGTCGCGTTCGACGCGGCTGCCGTCGGCGCCGACGGTCGTCACCGGGCGCCGCTGCTCGTTCCAGGCCGCGGTGGCAACGGTGCCGTCGGGCCGCGCGATCTCGACGAGGTTGCCGGCGTCGTCGTAGCGGTAGCGCACCGTGCGGCCGAGCGGATCTGTCTCGGCGGTCCGGTTGTCGAACGCGTCCCAGGCGAACGTCGTCGTCCGGCCGAGCGGGTCCACCCGCCGCAGCGGGCGCAGCCGGTCGGTGAAGTGATGCTCGGTGACGTGCCCGAGCGAGTTCGTCTCGCGGGTGATCCGCCGCGTCTCGTCGTAGGCGAGCGTGCCGGCCAGGAAACCGCCGGAGCCATGTGTCTGCACCACCCTGCCGGCGGCGTCGTAGGTGTAGCGGTATTCGGTGGCGTTGCGGTCGGTCCAGCGGACGATCCGCCCGGCGGTGTCGTAGTCGAACCGCCCGGCCTGGCCGGAGGAGTTGTAGACGTGGGTGAGCTGGCCGGCAGCGTCGTAGCCGTAGCGGACCAGCTCCAGGCTGGGCCCGCCGTCAGGATCGGCGAGGCGCACGGCGGTGACGAGGTTGTGATGGGTCTCGAGGTCGAGCTGGTAGCCACCGGAGTGGGAGACCCGTGCGAGGGCGGCGCTGTCGGGGTCGTAGCCGAACTCGACGGTGTTGCCGTTCCGGTCGACGACCGCGGCCAGCGGCAACGCCACCTGGCGCTGGCCGGCGGCGGGGATCGCGAACCGCAGCACCCGTCCGGCGCCCGCGTCGAGGATGCTGTAACACCCGGCCTCGTCGAGGAGCAGCTCCAGGCGCGGGCCCTGCTCGGGCAGCACGGCCGGCCCGCCGGGTTCCGGGTGGGGGAAGGCCAGCAGGACGCCGTCCGGGGCGGTGTAGCAGACGCCGTGCTCGTCGAGTTCGAGGCGGGCGTCCAGTGTCGAGCTCCAGCCGGGGCTGAACCAGCGTCCGCAGGTGTAGCCCGACTGGTAGGTCCGCGCCAGCGCCCAGGCCAGCACACCGGGCAGCTCGACATCGGTCTGGGTGAGGATCATCTGGCCGCTGGCCAGGTCGATCGGGTCGCGGCCCAGGACCCGGCACCACGCCGAGCGGGCGAAGGTGTCCGCCCGGCTCAGCAGCGGGCCGCGGGCCGACCCCGCGCGCCGAAGCCCGGCCGGCATCGCCGAGGTGAGGCCACGCCCCAAGCGGCCCAGTGACCCGCCGACCCGGCCGAGCGTGCCGCTGACCAGCCGCGTCCCGCGCCCTCCGACCCGGACCGCGGCACTCGTGCCCCGCAGGCCTTTCATGCCAGGTCCGAGCATCTTCCCGCCCGGGATCAGGGTGGCGGCGTTGAGCAGGACCATGCCGAACGAGCCGTTGCCTTGTCGCCATTTCGCCACGCTGTCGCCGAGAACGACCATCCCGGCGCCGAACGCCACCGCCCCGAGGACCACCGCCGCCGCACCACCGGTGAACACGACCGCCGCCAGCACCCCGGCCACCAGCGCCACGGTCCCGCAGAAGCTGACGAACTTGTCCCACGACGTGAACGGCGCCTTCGCGAAGTCCCAGCCCTTCTTCCACCACGGCTTGTTCTTGATGCCGCTGTCCTGGAGCGCCTCGTCGATGCCGTGCGCGCAGGTCCTGGCCGCGCCGTCGCGGATCGTCTTCGCGTCGTGCGCGAGCCGGGTGGCCAGCGTCTGGTCGTGGCGGGCGTCCTGGCCGCGGCGGGCGACGACCTGGACCTGGCCGGTGACGCCCGGTGCCTGCGCCTCCAGGCCCGCGGTCGCGGCGGCGATCGAGTGCGGGCTGAGCTCGTCGTTCGGCCACAGCAGGTGGGCCCGGTCGGGCGGCAGCAGGGACACGACCTGGGTGAGGGCGCCGTGGTAGCGGGTCTGGGCGTCGAGGCCGTTGCGCAGCGCCAGGCCGGACTTGGTCTTCGCGTCGGTGAGGGCGGTCGCGTAGGTGTCGAGTGCGGTGCCGGCGCCGCGGTAGGCCTTGGCGAGCTTCGCCAGCTGGTCGGGCAGGTCGCGCAGTGTCTCGGTGTAGCCGGCGGCGTAGTCGCCCGCCATGGCCAGGTCGCCCCCGCCGCCGGTGGCGATCGTGCGCAGCCGCGTCGTGCCGCCCTCAGCGGTCGTCGCGTGCAGGCCCAGCCGGGTGGCCAGCGCCCGGACGGCCTCCGGATCGCCCGGTGTCGGGTCGTCGGACAGGCCAACCGCCTGCCACTGGCTGCTCATCCGCGGGTACCCCCAACCGCTGCGGCGCCACCCGCTCGACGAATAGGACGTGAGGACATCAGGACGCAGGCTCGGGGGATCGTCCCGGCCGGGTGAGCAGGCGCAGCGATCGCCGCCGACGGGCGGCGCGCTCGCCTGCGCGCCCCGGGCGCTGGTGTGAGGTTCGGCGTCTGGGACATCGGCGCCGTCGCCCGGGCCGGCCCGGGCGAGTGCCGCGTCGACCCGAACAGATCCGCCCTCACCGACCAGCCAGCCGAGTGGCGGGCATCAGCGAAGCGCACACAGACGCGATTTCCCTCGGCAGCGCCGGCCGGCCGCACAGTCAACACCCAGGACATCGGCCATCACCGCCAGCCGCAACGGACCTGGACAACCGCGCACCCCCGCCGTGGCCCGCGCCAGCATTGACCGACGAAAAACCCGCGCCAGCGCACCAACCGGCAGACTAGCGCGACTCGGACCCGTTATCGGTGTTTGCGTTCAATCATTCCGGCGGACTGATCGACGAGTACGAACAGGCCGCCTAAAGACCCAGGTCAACCCCGGTGGCACAGTCTGGAATTCCAGTAGCAGGCGCACCTTCATTCCCTCTCTAAGCCATCAGTGTCTTAGCTGGCAGTGTCTGGCCCATCATTTGGTGTTCTTGCCATGAGTAACGCCGAGTCGTGCGACAGCGACAGAGCCAACGTCACTGTCGTTCGACATCGAGGGCGGGAACGGTGAGCGTGGCGGCCTTGTGGGCGTCGGGTACCTGATGGATCGCCTCGAGCGATCCCGGACCCGCTGGTGAGACCGGACTTGGGCGTGT
>Ga0068862_100001975_pt1 | contig 18614 bp, 10 predicted proteins | sample KBSSwiS52_FD_66598 | JGI IMG/M metagenome (GOLD analysis project Ga0068862, IMG submission 66598) | Switchgrass rhizosphere microbial communities from Kellogg Biological Station, Michigan, USA - KBS Switchgrass S5-2 | ecosystem: Host-associated > Plants > Roots > Rhizosphere > Soil ... | reverse complement strand
GGCCTGCCATCCGGCCGAACTGCAGCTTTCATTTTCTCTTTCAGCGGCCCCCGGTTGGTTTCGTCACCTACACTGTACAATGTAGCCATCGTACCAACAAAAACTTCGCGTGCTGCAAAAGAGGTTATAATCGCTATACCAATTCGCCAATCGTAGCCAAGCGGCTCAATTGCCGGTTCAATAGCTTTCCCGATTATACCAACATAAGAATTTACAAGCTTTGTATTGGCGTATTCGTTTTTTGCCTTAATAGTATCAGCATTGGGAGCCGCGAGTTTCTGCTCGTAAATTGCCGCGGCTTCCTGCATCTTTTTTTTGGGTCCATATGAGCTCAATGCCCAAAGAATAAGACTGATAATCATTATTACCTTTCCCGCATCAACGACAAAAATCTTTGCTTTGCTCCACATCGTTTGCCAGACGTTTTTCCATCGTGGCGAACGGTACACGGGAAGCTCAAGAATAAAAAAACTTCTTTCCTGGATCTTAATAAACCATTTGGCCACGTACGAAATGATGAGCGCCATAATAAACCCCACGAAATATAATGCGAGCATTACCAGTCCCTGCAAACCTATAAATCCCAAAAAGTATTTATTGGGCACAACAAGACCAATCAAAATCGTGTAAACAGGCAATCTTGCCGAGCAGCTCATGAGCGGCGTAATCAAAATCGTAAGTAATCTTTCCTTCCTGTTTTCAATGCTGCGTGCGCTCATTACAGCCGGTATCGCGCAGGCAAAACCGCTGATCATAGGCATAACGCTTTTACCATTTAGTCCTACGCTTCGCATTAAACGGTCCGTGAGAAAACTTATTCGCGCCATATAACCTGTGTCTTCCAGGATAGTGATCAATGCAAAAAGGACCGCAATTTGTGGAACAAACATTAAAATACCACCAAGGCCAGCTATTATTCCATTAGTGAGAAGGTCGGATAAAATACCTGAAGGCAAAACCGATATCAGCCATCCGCTCAACGATGCAAATCCTTTATCAATCCAGTCCATGGGATAACTTGCCAATAAAAACACACTTTGAAACAAAAGAAAGAGAACAGCTAATAATATCAAATAACCCCACCGCCGATGTAACAGCACATTATCCAGTCTATCGGTAAACAATGATTTCTGCAGCGGATCGGGTTCGGTTACGGCCTGGTGCATAATGTGCCTGATTCGCCCATATCGAAGAAGTATTTCCTCCGCCTGTGTTTTGGAATGATTGAATTTATTGTTTTGTTCAATGTTTTCAATTCTTTCCTGCATTGCATCGGCAAGTTTGAACGACTCGTGATGCATCAGGTAGTGAACCGCCGTATAATCGCTGAGCCCGGGCATCTCCTTTTTAACGTCCTCGATGGCTTCAGACGCCAATGACCTGATGTCAATAAAATCGTTTACCGGTACTTTATACAACCCTTCGGCGGTGTGATCTATTGCTTTCTTTAATTGAGAAACACCTTTTTTCTTTCGTGGGTTGACGGCAACCACCGGCACACCCAATTCCCGTTCTAATTCGGAGATGTCAATGCTGATGCCTTTTTTATGAGCGATATCAAGCATTGTCAGGGCTACAATAACCGGCGTTTTGAGGTCGATTAGCTGCGTGCAAAAAAGAAGGTTTCGCTTGAGATTACTGGCATCAGCCACAGCAATGACGATATCAGCTTTTATATCCGAGTCCTGTTTCAACAATACTTTATAACTAACCCATTCATCAAGCCGGCGGGGATATAAACTATAGGAGCCGGGAAGATCAATGATCTCTGCATCGCCGGATAAAAGCTGCGAGGAGCCGGTTTTCTTTTCGACTGTAACTCCCGGAAAATTGCCAACTTTTTGATTCATGCCGGTAAGGCAATTGAACAATGAACTCTTTCCACTATTGGGATTTCCAACGAGCGCGATATGTAGCTTTCTTTTTCTCAAGTTCGAGGGTTGCAAAAATATACACCGGCAGCAAGATTGATTTACGAATTACGATTTTATGACAAACAAAGCTGTTAAAAGTTCTGAGGCAGGCAAATTTCAGAATGTTTCCCCCTGAAAGCCAATTCATCCCTATTACCTTTGCGGTATAACGGTCCCTTATGTTAAGGTTAAACGCCATACTTCTCCTCATATTTTTATTCACTCTTCCCTGTTTATCACAAAAGCTTAAAAAAGCTGATAAAATTTCCCGTGACAACCTCGAAGCCCATGTGAGGTACCTTGCTGATGACCGACTCGAAGGAAGAAGAGCAGGCTCACCCGGCGAAAAATTGGCAATGGAATACATCAGCGATAAATTTAAAAGTGCTGGTCTTTTACCAAAGGGAAATGACGGTTACTACCAGGAATTTGAAATCAACGAGGGCTTGCAGATCAACGATGGAACGACGTTTTCAATCAACGATGTAACCCTTGAGGCCGGTAAAGATTATTTTCCATTTCCCTATAGCGCCAGGAAATCGATTGAGGCTTCGCCCGCTATTGCCATCCAGGAAGCAGATATGCCGTGGTTCGTTGACCTGGAAGATATTTTAGATGAAAACAAACAGAATCCTCATTTTGATCTCAATGATTACATCAAAAAGAATGCTCAGAAAGCTTATGACAGGGCTGCCACTGCCGTGGTTATTTATAATACATCGGCGGATGCCGACAACCTGTCTTTTAATCCAAAAGACAGGTCTGAGACATTGCCTTTGCCCGTTATTTATGTCAACAAAGACGCCGCCACTAAATACTTCAGCGACGCCACAGCCACACTCAACATTAAACTTAAAGTAGACATCGGTGAGAAAAAAAGAGAAGGACATAACGTGGTTGGCTACATTGACAATGGCGCGCCAACAACAGTTGTTCTTGGTGCACATTTCGATCACCTCGGTTACGGTGAAGATGGTAATTCCATGCTACGAACTGGTGAGAAACTCATTCATAACGGAGCAGATGACAATGCCAGCGGTACCGCTGCATTAATTGAATTGGCCCGGATACTCAAAACGTCCAAATCTAAAAACAACAATTACCTCTTCATTGCATTTTCGGGTGAAGAGCTGGGCCTGTATGGTTCAAAGTATTTCACAGAACACCCTACTGTAGCCCTGGCAACAATCAACTACATGATCAACATGGATATGGTTGGCAGGTTAAATGATAGTACAAAATCGCTGGCTGTTGGCGGCTTTGGAACTTCGCCTGCCTGGGCTACTGTCATCAAACCAAATGAAAAAAAATTACCTTTTGTCATAAAGATCGACTCAAGTGGTAGCGGACCAAGCGATCATACTTCTTTTTATCGAAAAGATATTCCCGTATTGTTTTTCTTCACAGGTCAGCATAAAGACTACCATCGTCCAACCGACGATGCCGAAAGAATCAACTATGATGGCGAACTGCTCATCGTAAATTATATAAACAATCTGATCGGCAGCCTGAACAAGCAAAACCAGAGACTTGCATTTTTGAAGACGAGGGAATCGCAGCTTTCAATGGCTCCGTTTAAAGTGACACTGGGCATTATGCCAGACTACACATTCAGCGGGTCGGGAGTACGGGCCGACGGCGTTACAGAAGGCCGACCGGCGTCAAAAGCAGGCCTGAAAGCAGGCGACGTCATTGTTAAACTTGGCGAGACGGTTGTAACATCTATGGAATCTTATATGCAGGCTCTTAACAGGCTGAATAAAGGTGAAAAGACAAAAGTTGTTTATAAAAGAGGTGAGGAAACAATAGAATCGGATATCCAGTTTTAAAAAGTATTTAGAAATCGTGCCAGAGCGAACGTTTAAACTATCAATCAATAATCACGACCTTGCTGAAGCTTTTTTCAGCGACACGAGACTGCTTGGGATCATGGCCCCGATAAAGAATTATCAATTTTGCTGGCAGCTAAACAACCTGCTCAACATTGATTTTCGCATTAATCATGAGCTCGAGATACAATTGAAGAAAAAGAAACGTGATTACTATTTTTCCGTTTCCGGGTATCATGAGCCTTCGGGTTCATTATCCCATTATTTGTATAATAACAAAAACGAGGGAGAATACCTGTTGCCTGAGCTGAAACACCTGGACTTCCTGTGGTTAATGAAAGATGATTGGGTTGCCGACGATGACCTATCACATATCATCAGTGTAGTTCGCAGCATTGCCGGCGTACAATTAGTTATCGAACTTACTCCCGAAAAAATTAGTCACAAGGAGCACCTTGTTTTTTAGGAACTTTTTTAATACTTATAAACGAAGCAGTATGTGGGAAGAAACCAACAATAAACTTTATAAAAAATTTCAGTTCTCCGATTTCAGCGAAGCATTTGCATTTATGACCCGGGTAGCCCTGGAAGCCGAAAAGATGAATCATCACCCGGAGTGGAAGAATGTATGGAATACCGTAGAATTTTGGCTTTCCACGCATGATGCAGGAGATATTGTTACAGATAAAGACAGAAAGCTGTCGGTTAAAATTGACGCACTTGTTGCTCACTAACACTTTCTATTCCCTTTAGATTAGTCTATGAACGTAGAAATCACCAGCAAGTTGCCGAGGGTAGGCACCACTATTTTCACAGTGATGAGCGCTTTGGCCAGCCAGCACAATGCCATTAACCTTGGGCAGGGTTATCCTGACTTCCAAATGAATGAAGAGCTCATAGCCCTGGTAAATGAAGCAATGGAAAAAGGGTTTAATCAATATGTTCCCATGCAGGGCTATTTGCCACTCCGGGAATCGATAGCCGAAAAAGTTCATTCATTATACAATGCGGTTGTGGATCCTGGTTCTCAAATTACAATCACACCCGGCGGTACCTACGCTATATATACTGCACTCACGACAGTGCTGCAACCCGGCGATGAAGTGATCATCTTTGAGCCGGCTTATGACAGCTATCTTCCGAATGTCGAAATCAATGGAGCCATACCGGTATTGATAAACCTGCAATTCCCGGAGTACAGGATCAACTGGGAAGAAGTAAAGAAAAAGATATCTCCGAGAACCCGGGTAATCATGCTGAACAGTCCGCACAATCCAACTGGTGCTGTTCTGACTGAGGAAGATATTTCGCAGTTAAGATCCATTGTTAACGACACCAGAATTCTTATCGTTAGCGATGAAGTATATGAACACCTGATCTTTGACGGGATGCAGCATTTAAGCATGCTACGCTACCCGGATCTGATGGAAAGAAGTTTTGTATGTTTTTCTTTTGGCAAAGTGTATAACTGTACAGGATGGAAATTGGGTTATTGTATTTCATCTTCCCCGCTGATGAATGAATTCAGGAAGGTCCATCAATTCAATTGTTTTTCCTGCCACTCTCCTTCGCAGGTAGCTTTATCTATCTTTTTAAAAAGAAAAGACTCTTATCTGGCCATATCAGGCTTCATGCAGGAGAAAAGAGATCTTTTTCAAAACCTGATGCAACAGACAAAGTTTACCCCGCTGCCAAGTCATGGGAGCTATTTTCAATGTTACACTTATGAAAAATTCAGTGACGAGTCTGATTTTGCCCTTTCAACACGGATAACGAAAGAATACGGCGTGGCTTCAATCCCGGTCTCTGTTTTTTATAAGGATGGAACAGACAATAAAGTGATCCGGTTTTGCTTTGCAAAAAAGAATGAAACGCTTGAAATGGCAGTAGAGAGATTGACCAAACTCTAAAACTTCACGATTTTTTACGAAGAGATGGGTGGGAAGTTTATTCAATTAATTACGCGTTCTCGACGTATTGTTTTTCCCTTGATGCACCATGTAGTATCTGGATATCGGCGGTCGATTGTGACTTTTCATAATCGACATAATACATATCCAGGTCGCCGAGATTTTTTGCATAGATTTTTCCCCTGTAGCTGCAGACAAACCATTCCTTAATGATTTCATGGGTGTCGGCAGATATGTTTACCCTGCCGGGTGTGCCATTACTCTCCATACGGCTCGCTACATTCACAGCGTTCCCCCAAATGTCATAAGCATATTTTTTCTTGCCTACAACACCGGCCACCACCGGACCAATATGCACCCCGATCCGTACATGCCATGCCTGCATGCCCTTTTCGGCACGGCGGATATTGTGTCGCTCCATGAATTCCTGTATCTCCAATGCAGCTTTAATGATCTTATACGCATGCCCCGGATTTGGAGAAGGAATGTTACCGGCACACATATAGGCATCACCAATGGTTTTTATCTTTTCAAGATTATATTTTTCTATGATGGCATCAAAAGCGAGGAAACATTCATTCAGCTGTTCCACCAACGCACTGGGAGATAATTTATCGGCAATGGATGTGAACCCCTGGAAGTCGGTAAACAAAACTGATACTTCTTCATAAGATCGCGGCTTTGACTCTCCACTTGTTTGCAATTCAGACGCGACCTCCTTCGGTAAAATATTCAATAGCAAATGTTCAATTTCGTTCTTCTGCCTGTCAAGAATTTTGTGGGTTCTTACTTTTACACGGTAACCCCTGAAGATCAGTACTGCAATTGTGAAGGCGAGTATCAAGCCGGCGAGAAAAGCATTTTTGGCTAACCTCTGTCGTTTTAGTGTCTGATCAGTAAGCGCTTTATCCTTTTCCAGCAGGGTTATCTCCCCGTCTTTCTTTTTCATGTCGAAATCAAACTGGAGACTTCCCAGCTTATTTCGTGTTTCAGTAGTATAAAGAGTGTCTTTTATACTGGAATAAAGCTGCTGGTATTTAAAAGCATTCTTATAATCATTCAATGCAGAATAAGTATCTGCAAGTTCATCGTAAATAACTTCCAGATCATGGGCAAACTTCAATTCTTCACCAATAGCAACGGCCTGTTTGAAATACTCGAGTGCCGTCTTGTAATCCCCTTGTTCATAATAGACATTACCTATGCCATCCAGCGACTTCTCAATATTTGGCTTGCTGCCCAATTCTTCTGAAAGCCTCAGCGCTTTTTGGTGAAAGTCAAGCGCCTCGGAATATTTTTTCTGCTCCAGTTTAAGCCTTCCAAGCCCATTGTTGGCAAACGCAGTGATCTCACCGTGGCTGCCGTGTTTAATAGACCTGAAAAAGTATTCTTCAGCCTTTTTATAATCCTTTTTATCCGAATAAATCTCCCCAATATTTTCTGAAATGGTTCCGTATTGCAAGCTGTCCCCCACCTCTTCTGCCAACGGCAATGCCCTTAACAAATACTCAAGTGCTTTTTCCTTGGTTTCTTCCTTTCCGAAATAAATAAATGCTATCGCGTTGAGAGACTCCAATACCCGAACCTTATTCCCAAGATGTTCGGCAATGCCAAGCGCACGCAATGCATAATCGAGCGCCCTTTCCTCGCCACCCTGGAGGGCATAGACATTGGCAATATTACTCAGGACATTAGCTATCCCGAACGAATCCTTTATTTGTTCAAACACTTTAAGGGATTCATTCCAGTATTCCAGCGTCGCTACATAATCGCTTTTATAAAAATGAGCGTTACCAATGAATTTGATGGCTTTTGCCTTGCCCGATAGAAAGTCCAGTTCAATGGCAAGATCTCTTGCCTGTGTAGCCAGAGTAATAGCTGAATCCTGGTTATCAGTAATTACAGATTTGGTTTGTTCGATCAGAAAGTTAACATAGGCTGTGTCCCGCGCAGCTGGGGTGGCTTCGGTCGCAGCGGGTTGTGCATTCGCAAGAAAAGCAAAACTTAAAACCCCAATAATCAAACTAATTTCTTTGCGGATCATCGCTAAAGGTTTAAATAGGGATTAGTAGCGGGGCGAATTAAACCATGCCCCGCTAGTTAATGAATATTTTTTTGACGGTTACTTTATTCCCACTCCATAACTGGAGCATGTAAACACCTTTGGTCAATTTGCCTACGTCCACACTCTTAAGGTACAACATTCCCTGTTCGGTCCTTCCATTATTTACCTCAAATACCTTTCGTCCATCAATGGTATAAACCATAATCTTTGAATTGCCAGATTGTTCTGGAACAAACGATACGAGTATATGGTTAGTGGCAGGGTTCGGATAGATTTTAACCATGCCCTTCAATTTCTGTTCAGGCGTTTCATTTACAACGGTTGTGATTGGTAAAGGTCGCGATGCAGCCTGAGCATTTGCAGATTCGGGGCACGCGGTAAAGTTGTCGTAAGAGCTCTTACTGCCTGTATAATTATTTCCTCCGCCTCCACTGCCCCCCTCGACCAAGAAGCTAATCAATGGTTGTGGAGTTCCTGCTTTATACGTGCCATTAATTGACACAACTGCTCCGGGGTCATCTATCTGCGAGTACCAGAATTGTGGCTGATATGCGGCAATTGCGTAAGCCCACTGGTCTGAGAATGTTCTATTGCTGTAAAACCTTCCTTTTAACACGGAACTGGTATTATTGCTTGTTTTTACAAAACCATTGGATGAATTAATTTTTGCACCGGTAGTGAATATATCAGAAGTACTGGCAAAGCCCAACGGAACTCTTGTGATCCAGATATTATTGACGGAATCAAAACTTGTAATTGGTGCTGAAACGTTATCCGCAATAATTTTTCCGTCCGGTATATCGACATTCGTTATTACCGGATTCGAGTTTACAAAATTGAACGTTACGTTACCGCCCTTAAATAATAGATAATCGTCCTTCTGACTAAGCTGACCGCTAACCTTGGTTGTCACATTTAACCATAAGCTGGTTGGTGCGGTTGTAGTGTTGCCAAATACCTTAAACGTACCATGCGTTAATAAGCATGCATCACTTTGTATGGTCGCCTTGCCGGTAGCATATGTCACGTCAAAATTTGTAGTTATAAACTTTCCTGGAACCACTGTCTGCACTCCAACATCAAGCCCGGTAATAGTATTAATACCGAATAGAGCTCCCAGGTAATTGTTCGTGGCTTCATTAACGTCCGTTTCATCAAAAATAACAGCCGCATTATTAGAGGGGGCGCCACCTCCTTCTCCGGGTTCGGAACTAATTAATGGCGCCAGCTTGGTAATACCTCCGTTTGTTACTACAATTTGTATTTGACTAATTAGTGGAGAAAGGCTCTTGATACCCGTGCCACTAATCAGGGGAGAAAGACGACTGATACCTGTACCACTAATTAATGTAGCCAGGCCTAATCGACCTCCCAGGGTTAGCACTGATCCACTTATCAAGGGCTGCAATGAAAGACGATTTATCAGCTCGCCACTCGCATTGGTCGATACATCCTCCGTACTAATAACCGGGTATTCCACACCGCTAATTAAGTAATTGAGCCTGGTGCCACTAATAACATGCAGCCCGGCTGCCAGATTCGGAATAATTACATATGAACCATCCGGGACATACGTCACTTGTCCACTTATTAAATACATCAATCTGCCCGTGCCATTCAGATACTGAATTTGTGGGCTACCCGCAGTAGGCACCAATTCGCCATTTGAATTTAGCGTTGCCAACTGCCCGTCTAATATGGTTATCAGTTGACCGCTTATCATCGGCGCCAGCCTGGTGATTCCCGTTCCGTTAAGCACGAGGGTTGGATAGCCTGATATTAATGGTTTGAGAGAAGAAATTCCACCATTGGTAACTTGTACCTCGCCTTCATAATTGTCGATCGGCACTTCGCCCAACACAGCCTTCTTAGATATACCGGGATAACCAGTATAAAACTTAGCCAAAGTTGGGTCTTGCCTGAAATCATAAAATGATTCGGATGCTACATCAACAATATACTGGCTATTGAGACTTGGATTAGTGGGATCCGTTTCAGGTACTAACTTGTTATTTACAATATTGAATCTTCGTGAATTCTTCAATGCATTAAACGAAACCAATGTACCTAGGTTATTTAGGTCGGCTTCCGTGAGTATCGAACCATTGGCCTGCTGTTTTTTGAAGTCTTTGATAAGTGCCAGCGCATTTTTCGGCAGGAAGGCTTCATGATATTTCTTTGCCGTGTCCTTCAGTGCCAATGGATTTGCCGGCTGATCCTGTGGAAACTCATATTTAAATGTAATCTCCCCGATGTAATTGCCATAGGTTGCCGTTATATCATTTGGTGTTACCTTAATCGGCATCTTATTAATGGTTATCAATCCGCTCTTAAATATATAGCGGTATTGATTCGTCAATGTAACATCCGTAGGATTATTGCTATCAAATGTTCTGTAAACCTTAATAGCATAGGTACCTACGTCGCTGTTGGTTGTCGCATTCGTTTCGATCAAATTCAGTTTGCTGGCATCGAGACCAACATCCGCACGTGTTAGATTAGTTAGCTCAATTGCCACTCCATCGACAGTAATGGTAGTAGCCGGAAGAGGATTTGCCTGTCCATATTTTTTTGTGACGTTTTGGGTTTGTACCACAATTTCCTTACTAAATAATTTTATAGCATTGGAAAATCCTCCATCTGGTGCTCCGTCTTCTACAGGCGGGACTCTCACTGTAGATGGGGTGAACGCTATTATTTCCGGGTTTCCAACGCACGAGCTAATAGTAACCTTCAGCGTATCTCTTTTTGGTGAAATGTAGCTGGGTGTTAGCTTAGTCGTATCACCCGGCCCTTCAACAACGTAAACCTTTGTGTTAGTACTAAAGTTTTCACCAACGATTGTTAAAACAAAAGGATCCTGGCAAGGAATAACATTGGTTGGTTTTACTAAACTTATTTCAAAAGGTTTAGGTACGGCAAATGTCCGTATAGCCGCATCCACATCAATTAAACCAGCTCCTGCTGAAAAATCATATCCTGGAGACCCGGCTGCCCGCATCGGTACAGCAGTAGATTGCAAAAGGCTCTTCAATTGATCCGGTGAAGTGGGTTGTTTAAGAAATTTTTCCCTTGCCTGGATTATCAATGCCGCTCCGGCAGCTACGTGGGGCGCAGCAGCAGATGTTCCAAAGAAATTTGAAAAACTATTCAATGCCTGGTTGGGATAATCCTGTCCCATCAAAACTGTAACGTCAACGCCATCTACACCTGCCGCATCCGGTTTTTGTTTGTCGCCGGTACCACCTAATGAAGAGAAACTTTCAATTTGCGGGAATGTAATCCCGGACATTGAAGCGGGTAATAGAGGATGTCCAGGCACATGATTGAAGCGAACGGCGCCAACGGTAAATGCTCCATCGGCGTTGGCATGACCAACAATTGTAGAGTTTCCTTCATTATATTCGGTTGCCTGGTAACCTCCTTTGAATACAACGTATTTAATGGTGCCGGGATTTGTCGCAGAATTATTTACAATAAGTATATTATAAGGCTTGGCCTCAGTATCGCATGCCCCATTTCCCGGAATTTTAATAGGAATAAATTCAAGGGCGTCTCCGCCGATGTTGTCCCTGTTAAATCCAATCAAACCGGTACCGTCAGTCTTGTCAGCCGGTGTCAGGTAAATATCTAGATCAATTGTAGTTCCCCCTTCATCCTGTGAAAAGTTATTATCCAGCCATTGAAAAGCGATAAAGGTAGTACCCGGCTTAAGCATTACTCTTTGGAAAAAGTCTGGGCTTGAGTTGTTGCTTCCGAAATTGTGTGCCTTCTTACCCGGGAATCCGATGGAAGTGGCGTCAACTCCATTAAAGATTTTCTCATAAGACTGTCTCCCGAAATTTCCTGCTGAAGTAGAATAAAATACGCCTTGCGACTTAACCTTATTGACAGATTTGGCTACAACTCCTTCCTTCAACATAGGCTGATCAGGATAGCTAACATCGTCCACGATCGATTGGCATTCATAAATGCTCGCCAGGTCTTCAATCACTTTTGCAAGGTGCCCCGCGGTATATACGCCAGTGTTGAAAAACTTTTGTGCACCAGGAGCTAAATCCTGAACAATCTGCATCATTGCTCTTCCTTCGTCCGTACGTTTTGCTGGGAAATCCTGCACAACGGTTACATTTCCCACATCTCCTTCTGAAAGATCAATCGGAGCTGTATTAACAATTAAAGTCTGATTGAGGCCAACGCACGGGTCGCTATATGTTTTAACCGGGTCGGTAATAGTACCATAGCTATCTGATATCACCCCTATCTTAACTCCAGTTCCATCCAGGTCATATCCTTTTCTTGCGAGATACGTTCGAATAGTCGTGTCACCCTGCGAGGTCACCAAACCACCCCCGACATAGGGACTATAATAAGGTTTGCAAAAACTCAGTAGATCTTGCAGCTGGTTTAATTTCAATAAATTGACTATTGGAAATTCTCCTGTGATAGTATGTTTGCTCAGCCCGTTTGGTAATATATTTCTTAGTCCGTATTCCGGCACGTCATCCAATAACTGCCTCACCGTTTGAGTGTCTACTTTGCAGATGACATCAATTGTTACATAACCATCTTTAGTTACGAAGAAGGAATCCAGGTCAGGATTGTCACCATTGGGATCGTAGTTCTGATAAATAGATAGCAGCTCGCCACCAATAATATTGCGTGTTTTAGCAGTGACAACAACGGTATCCTTTGATACGCAATTTGGATCATCGGTGTAAGCTGAAACAATGTAATCACCAGCTGCTTCCACTTCGATCGTTGCAGAATTTGTATTAGTAGAGGTGATTTTTCCCCCCTTCGATGCCTGCCATGTAAATGAAGCGCCGCTACTGCTCGATTGAGCGGATAATGTTGTATGGCCAGTAAAATCCAATGGAATGGAATCGATTGCAGTAAATGCCTGGCCCGCGCCAATACCGGCAACGACATTTGGAGGAACACAGGGAGTAAATGGCGCATATGTTACCGTTACTCCACTCTGTAAAGAGACTGCACTTCTGCTCCAAAAAGCACCGGTGAGACTGCTGGATCCTGTACCTGAACCAATATTGATTCCTCCGTTAGGAGCATATACCGTTCCCATCCATTTTGAACCACCGCCGGACGAACCATTGGAAATAATAAAACTGTTTCCGGGGATGGATGTCCCACTACCATTACCCTGTACCTCCAAATAAATTCTCGATGCATCACCACCATGGGCAGTTGTGGTGCTTATTTTACCCCAATCAGCATTAACACGAACATAGATGACATAGTTACCTGCGGTATTGTCAAAATCAAAAGTGAGTATGTTGGAATTTCCGGTCATTTTTATACTGTTGAAAATATAAAGACCGGGTTTAACCAGTTTTAGGGTTTTGTTGCCGCTGTAACTGATATTCCCATAATTACCTGGGCCATAAGTTGCGTTTGCGGTTGTCGTGGTCGTAATGACAGGGTAAGTGACATTATTAATAACGAAGGGTTGCGGCAACTGGGGTAGTAGTTGCAGGGTGGGCGTACCTTTAACCAACTTGGATCCAAGGTTTGGACCGGTATATGTTGCACTGGGAGGAATGGTTAGATTCCCGGAAATTGTACCTCCACCCCATACAACGCTTCCAAAAACATCCGCCTTCCCGGTGATCGATGCACTTGATCCAATTGAAAGAATGGTGCCTGAAGTTATAGGTGGTCCCGGATAATTAGCTGCCGCCGATAGATCCCCTTTGACAACATTGCTGTTAGTAAGCGTTATCTTGTCTGCTGAATAGATGTTTGAATTGATGGTAGCATTACCTGTCGTTTGTACCATTTTATATGCCCCTACCGAACCACCATTTATTGTAATGGAAGACCCAATAAGGGTGGTACCCGGTGAATTAGAGCCCGAAAGCAGGACAAAATCACGAACAGCTCGTTGAACTGTGTTTGGTGTCTGGGCTGAAACTCTATTTGCGAAAAAAAGAACTAATAAAATGGATAAACTAACTTGGATAAATTTTCTCAAGTGACTCATGTTGGATAAGAGTTTTTGTAACATAAATTAATGCCTAAGTCAGCCTATAAAGCTGACGGGTCCGTGGCAATTCAACACAGAACATGCAATCAAAAAGTATTTGTGAAATATTGAAGTTCTTCGATTAGTGGATATTGGACTAAGAAAGAACATTCAACAAATCAACGTTTCTTCATAAGGGTAGAGCGGGAAAAGAAATGATAACTTTTACCCGGTTAAGAGAGGATCTCTTGTCGGATCAGTATTTACTAAGGGTAATTGCCTATCAAGTTAAGAAATATTATCACGCCTTAGACAGACAATGCAATATAAATTTCAAAGGGCTCGCCGATTCCGACCAGGATAAGACGGGAAGCAAAATTAACTTTATTATTTGTTTTGGATAAAAAACTCGCCGAACGAAGCTACTGGCCATTTGGCAACAAATCTGCCGACGAATTAGATCAGACCTAATTTTGTATTTATCAACTACTTATAATGACCTTGGGAAGTAAGATTCTAAAAGCCAGGGTCAATTGGCCCAGTGATAAGACGAAAACTTCTACTGACTGACACAATGTTTTTTTATCAACTGATTCACCTCCTCGCCATAGACCTTGGTGAATTCATAATACAACGCCTGCTGTAGATCTTTGCACGCTTCCTGATTTTTCTTTAAAGCCAGGTATACAATAGCCCTGTTTTTATAGGCGAACGCATTGCTGGGGTAAAGCTGAATTGATTTATTAATATCGCTAAGGGCGCCTTTATAGTCTTTCAAATTGTATTTAGCCAACCCGCGGTTGTTCAGTGTAAGCGGTTCATCCTTTTCAATAGTGAGTGCCTTATTGAAATATTTTAACGCATCCTGGTACTTGCCATTATTGTTATATTGAAAACCGAGATTAACATAGGCTCCGATGAATGTCGAATCAATAGTTATTATTTTCTTTAAATACCTTATCGCTTCATCTCGCCGCCCCAGTTCGTCAAGAGATGTTGCCATATTATTCAGCGTTGCAATACTGCTGGTATCAATTAGGTATGCCCGTGTATAGTCTTCAAAAGCACCCTGGAAATCTCTTTTTTGCTGCCTTGCGTTTCCCCTGTTGGAAAAGCATACCATCCGTAGACTATCGTCGGTAGCAAGCTCCAATGCCCTGGTATTGTCTGAAATTGCTTCTTCTGAATATGTCATCCGGTAAAATAAAATTGCCCTGTAATGGTAGGCCACGGCAGAATCCGGCTGAAGTTCGATTGCTTTTGTGTAATCATCGTATGCATTTTGAATTTTATCCAGCCTGTCAAAAAGCAGCGCTCTGTTTACGTAAGAGTGGTAATTCGAAGTATCCTTTTTCAGAATTTTGTTATACACTTCAATTGCCTCATCATACTTCTTTTCATTTTCCAATGCATATGCCGACTTTGTTAATTCCTCAACTGATTGTCCAAGGCCGGCTGCTGCAAACAATATAGAAAAGAATAGCAGGATAGTTCTCATAAGCGGATTGCTGTTTGGTGTCATTATTTAATTGGACAAAAAAGATGAGGATTATTAAGAGCTGGCCACGTTCACAACGACTGCATGCGCTATCGTTTCTTTCAGAATTATTTTACCCCTTTTCCCCTCGCTTTATTCAATTTTCAATCATTTTAACGTACACTTCGCGCGCTTTATTATAGGCCGCTTCAGCTGCCGCCCGTTCCTCGGTCCTGATATTATCTTTTTTCATTTTCCAGCACTGATCGAGGGCTTTTTTGCACCAATCTGCGCTTTTAACCAATCGTATTGGCTTCTGATCGACAATTACAAAAATGGGGTTGGTGTGCGCACTGGGGTAAATGCGTAAGGCAACCCATGACGATTGTTTCAATTCATAATTAAATTGCACGTTGTTCCATTTACCATCGGCAGTTATTTCAGATGTATCAACCGGCACACCATTTACAAGAAGCTCTACCCCTACTTTCTGAGTAGTGCCGATTCGTGTCCGTTCAATGCTCCAATAAGGTTGTTCGTATATTTTCCTTTTTGCAATAGTTGCACCCTCGTCTGTTTGCTTTTCCGAAAGGTTAGCTGCTGCCTTCGCAGATATTTTTAAGTTTCCTGGCCTGGCAAGTGACAGTTCACTGTTTTTTGTGCCCAGTTCCAATCCATTAACCGAAAAGTCGATAATGTGTGAGCTTCCATCAGAAACATAGCTTCTTCCTTCTTTGATTGCCTTCATATAGTTACTGTAGGTCATCGGTCCATCGCTCTTGAAATAGCTGCGGACAAGTCCAACGCGTTCGTCAAAAACACAGGGAAAATCAGTTTCTCCGCTTAGCCTGGTCCTGAAACCGCAATTGAGAGTATGATACCACATATTAAGCTCCCATAAAGCTGGTGTGTTGCCGGCGCTAAAAAAATCTACGGCATTTTGTGTTACCGTAACAATATATTCATTCGCACCAATACCGTCCATTTTGGGAAGTACATAGTTCGGGAGCTCGCTCGTAGATTCGGTTGGTTCAAGCCCAAACCCGGAATGTGCATACCCAACAACCGCTCCCTGCCCCTTTGCCCACTGTAGCACAGGCAATGTCCAGCTTGGCCATTGTTCAATTTCTGTCGTCCCCGGATAATCATCTTCTTTCAGTTGCAGTAAGGCAACATGACCTGCGTGTGAAGAGGGAAATCCCGACACTTCCACATCATAGCGCATGATATTTTTATTATTGGATAGCTTATCATCAGCGCCGGTAAAAAAACCTTTTTGGTGATACCAGCTGGGACCCCACGTTAATAATGCTGCCATGTTTAAATCTTCTCCGAGTACTTGCCGCCACATATCGGCGGGCGGCACACCTTCTTCAGGGCTTTCATAATGACTGCATCCCGCCGCATGAATGTGGTGATCGGCACTATACCAACCAAGAGATGCCATGTTGATCCAACGCTTCAGCTTAAACGTCGCTTCGAACGAATCTACACCGGCAGGAACAATTAATGTTTGTGATTGTGTAATGTACTCGGGACCCCGGGTAAATTGTACCTTATATTTTCCTGCAGGTAAACGCACAAATTCGCCATCTGAACGATAAACCTGCGGCTGAAAAAAGAAATCAGGATATTCATCATATGCCGCAACTCTTCTTGAAGGCAATGGATAGATTCCTGCTAATTGTTTGTCGCGAACCCAATACTTTAACTCTGCATATGTAAGGCGGTAATCATCGCCCGAAGACCTGTCGTTTGAAATATCAGCCGGCATACGTTCAATGCCATCTGTAATCAGGAACGACGCCATTGTTGGTGATCCATCTTCGTCTTTCACCCTTAATCTTACTTTGACAGACGGATGAACGGAAAAGAGTATGTGAATAGAATTGCGAAAGCCTATATCCTGCGATCCCTGGCCTACATTAAATCCAAGCTCCGCTTCTCTTTGCCCGGCATCCTTACAATATACCTGCAATACGGAATACTCCAGCTTCAGCCCTGAAAGATTTGCCTGCAGCGGCCGATTATTATACATTACCATTTCCAAAAAACGATTTTCGACTTCAGCCTTATTAATCAATTTATCCGGGTCAGTGCGGGGTTTACTCGAAGACACATGTAATAACGGGATGGCATTGGCACTTTGAACGTTTAATTTCGGGGTGATCCCCGCCTCATTATACACTTTTACCAGGAAACTGGTCCACCCGCCCTGTGTCAGCTTTGCTTTTGCGGGACCCCGATCCACTTTAACTCTTGATTCGGGATTAATGCTAACCAAAGCGAGACAATATGGATCTAATATTTCCTGGACATGTTTCGATGCCTCGGGATCAAGCGGTTTATTCTGCAATGCTTTTAACTCTTTGATATCTTCTGCAGACAAAGAGCTCCCTAAAAAGGTCAACGCATCCATAAGCCTTATTGCCTGCGAAACCAGGGGCTGTGGCTCAACATTACTTACAATCTTGAGCGGCGCCGGATTGGAATTCGTTTGTTGTGTGAAAACCGGAATATGCAAACAAAGGATAGCAGAAGTAAAAATTAATTGCTTTAGTGACATATTCAAAGATTTAAAAATGGACGATCGCGGGAAGTGTGTTTAAATACCTTAATCTTTCTAAAGAAGCGAGCTAATTAAAGATACTTCAATTCATAATTCTCTTTTTGTAGATCTGTCATTTTGGAAAATTCTCATTCATTTTTATCCTGGCAGCCTGGTTAATATGGCGGTGTTCATGTTGCATCAGGAATTGCATTGCATCTCTTAAACTGTAGGTTACAAATGATACTGCCGGTGAAGTGATTACTGTTTTATCAAGGTCAATATTCCGGCATCGTGCAATGAGTCCTGAAAAGTCATCCAGATTCTTATAGTAACGCTCAAGAATCTCCATACTAAATTCGCTCGCCGCAGGAAGAAATTTCTTTGGCGCTTTCAATTTTCTACCGACCTGTTCCCGCAACTGATCCTTCAATACTCTTCCAAAGACCTTACTAAAAGGACTGTATTTCCTCCAAAAGCTCGCTTGATAACTACCGTCAGTAATTTTATCTAAAGTAGAAAAATACGAACTATCGGAAACAACCAGGTGATTCAGACATTGTGCAATGCTCCAACTTTCAGGCGATGCTTTCCAGTTCAATTGCTGCAACGATAGGTTTGAAAACTCTGATTGTACTTTTTGCCTCGCTTCATTTCCCTTTTGCAATATTGCCTTTATGAAAAGTTCATCTGCCATATTATCAATTGGAAAAGAAATTCTGTGTTTTTTGAACAACGCGAAATTATAAACCCGCCTTTGCACTTATCTCCAGCATGCGGTCAATTGGTTTTTTGGCAGCAATTCTCAGTTCTTCCTCCATGGTTATTTCTGGTGTTTCATATTCCATGCACAGGTAGAGTTTTTCAAGTGAGTTTAATTTCATAT
>Ga0068862_100001974_pt1 | contig 18616 bp, 39 predicted proteins | sample KBSSwiS52_FD_66598 | JGI IMG/M metagenome (GOLD analysis project Ga0068862, IMG submission 66598) | Switchgrass rhizosphere microbial communities from Kellogg Biological Station, Michigan, USA - KBS Switchgrass S5-2 | ecosystem: Host-associated > Plants > Roots > Rhizosphere > Soil ... | reverse complement strand
CAAGAACCAAAAAAAAGCCGGATAAAGGTATTGTGTTAAATGGTTTTCAGGTGGCGGCTTTAGCAATAGCATTCAAGCGCGATGAAATTACAATACGCAGATGGGCAAAAAAAAATCATTATGCACTTAATAACAACGCCGCCTTGCAAATAATTGAACAATATAAAAATCCACCGCAAATACCTGTCATAAATGAGTGATAAATTAATTGCCGCCGCAAAAGCGTTACTATTTGAAATAGCAGACCAAAACGGGAATGTATTTTCTGTCTACACAGACCGCCTGCACTTTAGGCGGAAAATAAAAATTAATCGTATCGTAAAAGCGTTATTTACCGAAACCAAAAATGCCGAACAATGTCAAACCAACAACTCGAAATAATTCGTAAGGAAATACCTGCGCTTGAAAAGATACTTGCACTTAATGCGCGTCCCGGTACCGATGTGGCTACCATTGCCATGCAAGAATTTAATTACCTTGAATTGCTTGCCCAAACAAAACCGGATATTTTAAAGTGTACGCCGCAAAGTATTATATTGGCTATCCGTGGTGTAATGAAGCAAAATCTTACGCTTGACCCATACGCTGGTTTGGTATATACTAAAACACGCAATGTAAATATTGGTACTGAAGAACAAAAAAATTGGGTGCAGGTGCTTGAAATGACACCCACTGCTAATGGCCTTATAAGCATTAACAGGCAGCTTGGTCGCATATTGGACTACACCAACCCACAAGTAAAAAAAGACGCGCAAGGCAAGGTTATTGGCGTTAGCATGCAGGTTTTAAAGCCAAGCTATCCCAACCCTCGGTGGGAAACCTTTGAGTATGACGAAAGCGATTTTAAACGTTGGCGTATTGCCAGCCATAAGGAAAATGGCCGACGCAAAAATGACGCCAATATACAAACGCTTAATTATGCCAATGCATCCTATACAAATTTTAATGGTGGTATAGACCCTGAATTTGCGCGCGCAAAGTGTATACGACATAGCCTTAAAAAGCTTGGCACCAACCCGCAAGAAAGCGGTGCCGTTAAAGTGTTTGATGTACCAAAAGAGCGCGTGGTTGACCCTGAAAAAGATGAATATATCGACTTCAATTACGATGCACAAACACAGGATGAATTTACGCAACACGAAGAGCTAAACACCCAAATAAACCAAACAAACTTTGATTTGCCAGACACAAATGATTTATAACCATGAAAGCAAAATACACATACGAATATGTTGACGACGTGCTGGTAATTGTTGATAAGCTTGGCCCGCGCAGTGTTACAAATGATATTGAAAATATTTTACGTACAATACACCTAAATGACGCTATTGATTTAACTGGTAAAAAAATAGTTTACCGTGATAGTGAATTTATTTGGGATGGTGTATCCGCAAACAATATACTAGGTTATGCAACACCTGCTTATAGAATATCATTTATACCACTACGACAAACAACAGTACAGGATGCAATTGTACAAATAAATAAATATTACGCTAATGAAAAAATTGATTGACACTATTTTTAAACGTTTAAAATTACGAAAAATGCAAACAAAAGTAAACCAAGTTCAAGTGGAGCTTACCAGCTATTCACAACCGCATGTATTGCAACAAAGGATGCGCCAAGAGCATCTTACGCATGGGCAAACTGTTAAAGCAGATATTAGCCCTGTGCGCATTGAATCAAGTTATGGCGGCCATGTGACCATGTATTTTTGTCCTACGCAGGATTTAATCGTAAAGCAAAACCTTTCATTTGGCGATGGTGGCAATATACCGGATGAGGCTACTTTGCAAAACATCAACTTCCCATCTGATCTAAAGCCGGGTTTATATAACCTGAAAAATGTTAAATTGTTTTCAAATGGAAGTATACAGGTAATTGCTACCGAAGAAACTGTTTTTGAAGAATACGAACCATGCTCAAGACAAGTACTCCCATTTTAATTAAAAATCAAATAGCGCGGTATAATTTATTGCCGCGCTATTTTTACAACACTCCTATTTTTTATGGCTGAACAAAATTTATTACCAGAACAGGTTATCGAAAAAAAGCGCGTTGCATGGGGTAATTTGGGCGTTGCCGTACACAATGCCGAAATTGCGCTGCAATTAAAGCAGCAGGCGATAATAAAATTGCTTGTTGCGCCAACCAAAACTGATCAATTACCTGCGGCAGAAGAAACGCTAAAACTTGCAAAAAAACAATTAGAACAACTAGAGGAAGATAGAAAAAAAGTTACATCAAAATTCGAAGGTGTAACCAAAAGGTTAATGAAGCCTGAAAAAGAGGTGGATGCAACAATAGCCACATTTGCTACTACAATAATTAATTTAAAAAAGCAAGCCGAAAAAGACGAAAAAAAGCTAAAGCAAATAAATGACGAACTAAATGCTATTGCTGCAAAAGTGCGCTTATATATTGCAGAAATAAACGCAAGCTATTTAAGCGAACACGCCAAGCTTATTAATGATAGCTATGTTTACGCACTTGAAAAAATTCACCCAGACACCAAAGACGAGTACCTTGCAAAACTAAAGGCGCGTATAACTATTGCAAAGCGCACTATGCCACCGCCAGTTTATAAAGCCGTGGTTGCAACCCAAGCGGATGTTGATGATGAAATAGCAAAAGTATTTAAACCTATTACAGCGCAGGAATATATTGATGGCTTTGTTAAAGATTTGGAAGCAAAATATTCAGACTATAAACTTGCATGGGATAATAAAGAACAAGCCCTAAAATTAAACGAACAGGAAGCCATTGACAATGCCAGTGCTATTGAGCAACAAAAGCAGCATGATACAGTAGCCGCAAATATCCAAGCCCTTGTGCAAACGCCGGTTGTTGGGTTTACCGGCAAGCGCCTTAAAGAAGTGTACAAGCTTGCCATGGACGAAACCTTTGAACATGCAAACATTATTTGTACAGCTTATTTGGCCAATACGCAAAAATGCCGGGAAAAGCTACAAATAACAAAATGGCTAACTGGTTTTGGGGTAAAGCAAATGATTAGCGCGCTTGAAAAAATTAAAAACGATGATGAAAAATTTAATTTTGATGGCTTAATATGGACAACCGAAGATAAACTTTAAAAAAATAAATAAAATGATTAAAGAACTTATTAATGAACCAATCGGTAATGAAGAAATTGGTGTGCATGGCATATTTGGATTAGACAAGACCCGCTATGATGCTTTATACAATGAAGCCGTAGATACTTTTAATAAGTATTTTACAAAGGAAGACCAGTTCGCAAGCAAAAGTGAGATAATAAAAATACTCATGGAACTGGCCCAAACGCCTAATGAAGAAGCTTGCCTGTTATTTTATGCTGGCCAATTTATAGGAGAATTGCAATTTAAAAACCAAAATCCTTTAATGGCTATTTTATCTAAAATACATTAATTTTTTTATGATTATACATTTTATCAATCCGGATGCCGAAGGTATGACGCCATTTTTTGGGTTAAATAAAGAAAGAACAGATGTGCTTTATGAGAATGCTATTGATATTCTTAATAATGAAATCGATAGCTCCACCGAATATTTCAATAAAAATAAGGCAATAGCAAGCATCATTAGCATTGCAGAAAATGAAAAAGAAGAGGCTTATTTGTTATTTTTTGCCGGTCAGTTTATAGGCGAACTTTTGGCTAAAATTGATCTTAGGGATGCATTTATTGCGCAAATACAAAAATAAAATTATGATACAAACATACAATGACAGCAAAACAATAAGTGGATTTTTTGGCATAAGCGATACGCGCAAGGATGAATTGATTGCTGATTTTGAAAAGCTATTTAAAACACAATCACAAGAAGTGATTGACGATTTTTTGAATAGATTAAAAGCAATTGAAGATATTAATAAAATTCACATGCTTGATAATGTAAAAATACTTAGCGAATTTTTATTAATTGCAAAAACGCCAGCAGAACAATTGTTTTGCATTTACCATGGCGCGCGCCAAATAGTAGATTATCGCGAAAGGATAGAAGCGGCCACAAAACAAACGGCATTGGCAATGTTATTCCGAAAATGATGAATACAATAACCTGCACAAACATACAAAGGCTGATTGGGCTTGATTTTGAAAGCTACAAATTATTGCCACAATATAATTTTAGTTTTTTAAAAAATGAGCGTGCCGGGATAGCTAAAAGCATTACCATAACAGATAAGATCATCCTTGGTAAACTTGTTGACGATATACTTACAGGTGGCAAAGTTGACATGTTAAATAAGCTATACCCGCACGCAAAAAAGATAGCCGCTTACCTTACTGAAAAATTTGGCAACATCATGCAGCATTTAGTACCGCAGGTAAGCTATACGGGCGTTATGCAGTACAATGGCTTTGAATTAGCGGTAAAAGGTCGGCCAGATTTTGAGCTTAAAAAATGGGGGATAATTGACCTTAAAATAACGCACGCAAAAGATGTGGCTGGTGTAATTAAATTTATGCGGTACGTTGACCAACAATTTAATTATGCAAAATTGGCGCAGGTACAAAATGCTTATATACTAAGCTATAGTGTGCCACTACAAAAGGCCGAATTGCATCCGCTGGTAATTGGTGATTATAATGAATTTTGGGCTGATAAAATTATAAAATTTGGAACTCCTATTATTCCTGCTTAAATGCATTGTTGGTTTTATGTTCGGTTGGCACCTTGATGACTACATACATGATATTAAAAAATTAATAAATGGCAACAGAAACAAAAATAACCATTAAACTACGCGCGCGCGACTTTGCCGGTGCATCATTTATGAGTAATGAATGTTGTGCTATAGCCAATGCAGCCAATTGGCATTTTGACACAACCGGGGCCATGGAATATACAGATGAGCTTTTTGTAAAAGGCAGAAAATTTAATCACGATCTTTATGGTAATTGGGATTTTGAAAAAGATATACAAATTGCGCGCCAAAGAAATTTTGACACAAGTACTATCCGTGAACTTGAATTAATTGAAAGCTTATGAATAATAATTATCCAATTGCAGAAATAGCGGCCGATGTATGCGTACAATTTAAAATCACCATTGAACAATTATGTGGTAAATCCCAAAAAAGGGACTATTCATACCCGCGACATATATTTTGCTATATATGCCGTATGCATACCGGCTATACATTGCGGGAGATAGGTATTTTTTTAGGCAACCGCGACCATACAACCGTAATGCATAGCACTCAAACAGTAAAAGAGTTTTTTAAAACAAAAGATAGCCTGTTTTTGAATGAATGGTGGGATGTATACACATCTAATTCTGCATTATTAAATCAATTAAAAAAATAAATTTATGCCAAAAGGTGTTTATTTGCGCACTAAGTCCACTAAAAAGAAAGCTGCTAAAAACAAAAGTGTTAATAAAGGTAATGCAAAACAACTAGAGATCAATTTAACTGGTACAACATATAAGCCGACAATAAACGGAGAACTTCTTGATGAAATTATTGAGCAGCGCAGACCGTCTTACCATAAAAAACTAATGCAGATGTTAGAAAATAAAGGTGATGAACTCGACCTTTTGCGTGATATAGTAGCCGCATTTGATGGCTTAACGGAAGATGCGCGTTACAGGGCATACGCTTACTTTAAAGATAAATTTGCAAAATATGCTCAACAGCAAATTTGAACAAATATACAATGAATACTATAGCCAACTTGTATTTTTCTGTTATAAAGTGCTTGGCAATAAAATGGATGCCGAAGATGCCGTTGGTAATGTTTTTTATAACTTGTTAAAGATTGGCAAAACTGATATTGAAAAAATACGCGGTTATTTATACATTTCGGCCATTAATGAATGCCGCAATGTTATAAGGCGCAAAAAAACACAAGACAAGGCTTACAGTAAAGGTATTGATGCCGATGAAGTTGATTATATCAAACTAAAGTCAGCGCTTATAGATGCGGCATTTAAGCAAGCTAATTTAAAATTACAGCCAAAGGCAAAGGATATTTTTTTATTAAAATATATCCATGGGCTAAGTTCAAAAGAAATATCGGTTGCCGTAAACAGATCGATAAGCACTGTTAGGAATACGCTATCACAAAGCCTGCAAAAAATAAGGCCAGCATTTAATCAATATGAATATTGAAGAAAAACAGCACCCTGACACATTAAGCGATTGGGCTGCATTTAAAAATATAAATTGCGGCGGCAAGCAGGCCATATATGATATTGCTATTGCGGCTTATCATAAATCGTTAGAACAAGGAGATACAAAGCAGCAAGCAGAAGATATATATTTTAAAGTACTTGTAAAATGAAGATTAATTATAAAAATACCGCGCTTGGATTGCTGGATAAAATGGATCACTATCAATTTAGGATTTCAGACGATGGCGGTGCTACTACTTTTGATGAAAAAATGGCACTAGCCAATAGTATAATTAAAATTTGGCCGAATCTAGCCGAAAGGTTTAATAAAAAAATACAGTATGTGACTGAACCATTTTATAATGCATGGGATAAAGGATCGCATAAACTAGCTTCGGTATTAGATAAAGAACCGATTAACGAGAGCGGCGTATTTGTATTTAAGCCAACAGCAAGCGAAACCAATACTATTTTTTATAGTTTTGAGACATGGGGTAGTGGTAGCGAGTGGGAAATTGATGCCACTATATTATTTTTTAATAATCATACAAAATCAAATAAACCATCATTAGCGGTTGTGGTGCAGCGCAGGCCCGGTATGCCAATTGGCGGTAGTAGATTTTATGCAAGCAAAAGGGGCTTAGACGCAGGCATAACACCGAAAAGTGTTTTAGTTGATATTTATACAATGGTTTTGTTTTTAAAATATTGTGAACTTGAAACAAAACTGGTTAAGGCTGGCAAAAAAGAAAATCAAATTGGCGTAAAATATGTAAACGATACAACACATAATATTGAAATATTAGACAGCACATGGTTTACAACAATTGTAAAAGGCGATGGATTTAATGTTCGTGGCCATTTTAGATTCCAACCATATGGTCCCGGTAATACATTACGCAAATTAATTTGGATAGCCGATTTTGAAAAAGAAGGCTATACGCGCACTGCAAAAGTTTTAAACAAAAATTTAAATAACAATGAGTAATCAAATACAAATTAACGGCGTACCGTTAACCGAAGGTGAAATAAGCGCAATACAACTGGCGTTGCAATCACAGATAGAATTTATGAAGGATGGAATTTCCGAATTTGGTAGCAAATTAAATGATCATGGTACTAAGCGAGCTAATCAACTACTGCAATACAGTCAAACAGCGCTTAGTAAAATAGTAACAATAAGTGATGTATATGTGCAATTAACTGACGAACCGGTAACCGATGATATTATAAAAAAGTATACAAAGTAAACACAAAACTAAAATGGAATTAAAAATCGATGTTAATGCGTCTGGTGATTTAAATAATTCTTTTGGCATAACGGACACTAGAATGAATGAGCTACTTGATAAATTAGATAAAATGCAGGCTAGGCTGGATGGTACGTTTGCGCATAAGGCTGCGGTATTTAAAGAAATTATTAGCTATTGCGATACGCTAGAAGAATGCGTTTTGCTTACGCACACTTATACTAACTATGTAAATTTTGATATGGCTGTAAATAAAAAAATGGCGACGGTTGACCTTGCACAGTGGTGTAGCCCTACATACCTTGCTGGCAAACTTGGTTGCCATATTAGTACGGTTACCAATTGGGCTGCACGCGGACGCATAGATACTATTTATATAGAACAACTTAGTGCCCGTCTTGTGCGTAACATAAACAATATTAATGAATTACGACCAATGGCCAAAAAAGTCAAAAAAAAGTAGTGAAAATGTTTGTGTAATTCATAAACACGACATATATTTGTGTCATAATAATAAACCAAGTATATGAAACAGAAATCTACAAACAACAATGACAACAACATTTATTTTTTAATTGCCGCCGTGGCAATCCTTTTCCCTACATTGATCTACATGTTCAATAGCTTGTTTTACCAACTTTAAAACGGGACGGTTTTTCAATAGGAATCAAGCCGGTTTAATGGTCGCGCTAAACAATATGCTTAAAGTGCGTCACTTGTAAAGCTTTAGACCAACCGGCAATAAAATGCGGGGCGCGCATGCTACACGCGCAATTTTTATGAAACCATATTTAAAAGCCATCATTTTTATTAGCATAGGCATAGTAACCATAGCGTGGGCGTGCTTAGTGATTTGGTTTTTTTTGTGGTTATTTTCAACCCTTTAACCAAATAATATGCAACGGCATTACGATTTTTATGTACACTGTATGCAAATTGGCTATTTGCCAAATGTCACAATAGGCCACTCAACCGGCCTTTGTGGTGCAGCCGATTACGGGCAAATAGATAATGACATATTAAAATTGTTTGAACCTACAGATGAAGATGAATATGAGATGCGCTTACAAGGTATCGCTACTGGATGGTGGGGCTATGAAGTGCCATGTGATAGCCCATTGGATGATTTTCATGATAAACTATTCCAATTTACCACACTGCGCCAAACAATAGTATTATTCATGGCTTGCATAGCCGAAGAAGAATTTTAACTCAATATTATGAAATTATTGTTGCCCATAATATTTATTTTTTTATTTATAACCGCATGCTTGCATCGTGCTGATAAATTAAGCCATGAGCCCGGCGTAGTAATCGGTAAATCATACCGTCCAGATAATTATTATTCGACTTATGAGATGCAGCAGGTTTGGACTGGTAATGGTTATACATGGATGCCGGTAATGCATACACATTATGATCCGGCTGTTTTTGATGTAATATTCAGATGTCAACATGGTGTAATATTCACCATTGATCGTCCAGAATTATTTGCCAAATTGCGTGAGGGAGATACCGTTCAAATTGATTACTACGAACTTCTTAATAAAAAGGGCGAAGTAAAAGACTACGATTTTGTAGATGCAAATAAATTTTCAAAAAAACAAACTTGGTAAAATGCATACTCCAACAAAACAGCAATTTCAGACCGTTATAGATGTACTTAAAAGTGTTTTGCCACAAGCCAAAGACGAGAGTAATTTTAACATGATGCAGGGGTTTACGTTTTACAGCGATGGCGATGTTTGTGGCACTGTGCATTGCATAGGTGGTTGGTATGCTATTGCAAAGCAGCTTCAATTGGAAGCGCCGGGTATGCAGATAAACTACCAAAACGGGGCTATGGCGATGGCTGATGACCTTGGGTTTGTGTCAATAGACGAGCTTGAAAATTGGGCCATAAAAAATACTTACATTTGGGGCAATGGTTACGGTGACTCCATATTTACCGATAAACGTGCATATGGGGACGCTGATACGTTGCAGGATGCCATAAACCATTTAGAAAAAGTAAAAGACAGGTTACCATTATAAACAAAAAAACAAAAACAGTTCGACAATGAAAAAAACGCTCCTAGCTCTATGGCTTGCATTATGCAGTTTGCTTACATTGGCACAAAACGGTGGCCAATACAGCGAAAACCCGTCCATCCGGTTGGAATACGCGGGCGCACAAGGCAGTACATTTTATGTACGCATAGTTAACAAAAAAACGGTACAGATTACCGTTAAAGTGGATTATGCCGGGCAGTTTACTAATGTTACTATACCGGCAAGCGGCACCTACATGTGGCCATTAGGTACAAGCCTTGTTATTAATGCAAAAAATTTAGATTGCGGCGGCAACGATTGCGGTTGGGTAGAATTGTGTATTACATCACTACCTGCTAAGTTTACACAATTTACGTGCGAGCACATTAGCGGCGATGACTATTTAATTAAATTTACCATAGCCGAAGCCAAGAATGTGAAGCAATTTAATGTGCAACTTAGTATTGACGGTAAAACATATAACGACGTCGCCTTGACGTGGCCGGACGAACTGCAACCAAACAAACAATATCAATTAAAAATTAAAATTAAGCGTTAATGAGACAGTTATTAAAAGTAGCAATCATTACAGTGCTTTTGGTTGGCTGTAAAAAAGCAACCGACCTACAAACCACAGCAACCACCAACGCAAGCGCCGCAACCCCCTTGCCCGTTTTTATCCGTATACAAGCCGTGGATAACGATGGCTTTATAACCTTATCACCCATTGTTTACGTAAAAATTAAATAGTAAAATGTTTACAACATTGGCATCGCAAACAATTGCGCAGTTACAACAAACTGACGAAGTTTTAAAGGTAAAAAGTTTGGCCGTAGCATTTAGCACAACCGCTAAAAAGTTAAAAGCTGGCGGCGTTTATTACACTAAATTAAACCTAGTCTATGAATTTACCGAAGATGCCAATGTTGTTTACTCTATTGCCCCAAATGAAAAGCCATTGCTAAAAACTTATTTTATTTTTTAATGCATGAATATAATTTTAAAAAATGGCAACGTTTCACTTACCTATAATGATAGCTGGTTTTTTGAAAATGTAGGCCATGAATTTAAAGTTGGTCAAATTATTTTTCTAAATGGGTATCCATTTCATATAGATGAAATTTTTATTAGCCAACACAGTATTTTTATAATTGTTCATTAAATTTTATTTTTTAACCATTAATACAAATCAACATGGATTTACTAACTAAAATGGAGGTTGAATTAAATAATATTTACAAAAAGATAAAAAGCATGCCCGATTATGGCACCGGGCCAATCCCAAAGGAAGATCGCGATACATTGACACAGCTAAATGAAGCGCAGGAAAAATTGCGCAAGATGATAGCGCGATATATTGAAGTCCAAAGCCAGTTTTTGGAGCTTACCGGCAAATTATCGTTAACCTATTAAACCTTTGCCTTATGAAAAAATGTATGCGATTTTTGGATTGCATTAACATTGCAAAGCATGTAACCAATCACCTAGTAGGTAAAGATCATACAGCAAAACATCAAAAAATAGCCGGTGCCGTAATCATGGTGATAGGTGTTGCAATTGGTAAATTAAGCTTACTAATTGATGCACACATGGTGCATTATATTGGCGACGTTATAGGTTATGCAATCCACGGTATTGGTTTAATACCATTTGCAAAAGACTTTGAACAATCATAATTTTAATCATTTAATAAAAAAACACATGAATCAAAAATTTTTAACTGCAAGCCTAAATCCGCTTGACGACATTAACCAAATTGCATATGCTGGCCAACCGGTCGAGCGCCGTATGTATCATCCCGGCTATGAAGTTTTTTTTGAGGCGTTGCCAGCCCTAAACGATCAGGATGAGTTTTTAAAAGAAAAAGTGCACATGTCCGGCAATGTTATGCAGCATATGGCTACTGTGCTAAAGCGGGATAGTTGGTCTTATGGCTTACAACCGATTATGGGCGGGTTTAACCGCACCATATTAGGCATCGAATCGCCAACCGTTAAAGCCGATGGTAGTATAAAAGAAGGCAGCGAAATTGTGCTTGCCCGTTGGGGGGATGGCCATACAAGCCCCGTACATGGACACGCGGCCGGATACCTGCACGAAGAACTTCTTTTCGGAAAGATGCGCGTAAATACATATCGCATAATTGATACCGATAATCGTATTGCTGTGCCATTGAAAACGGAAATTTTTGATAAGCCCGGCACCATTGCCAGCTTATATACTCCACACGCCGACCAAGCACGTACCTCCTTAGTACATAATTTTACAAGCATAGGTTATAGCGCAACGTTACACTATCTGCCGGAACATACGCGCGATGGCAGGGATAATAAATTTGAAGTACGGTATTATGAAGATATATTTGGCATGAACAAACACGAAATTGTGCAACAGCTTACCGCGCAGCAAGGATTGCAATTAAAAATTGGCGATGTGGCTTTGGTCCGTAGTGAAAATGTCCCTGAATATGGCGACCATTATATTGTTATTACTGGCAAGCCGGTATTAAAAGAGCATGGGTTAAGGCCATTGGACGTTGCCATATATACGCCGCACGAAGATGCACGCAAAACGCTCGATGCATTTACGCCAATAATGGGGCTTACCCTGTTAAAGCTAAACGTTATCGCAGCCGAAACATTCAGGGCGTTTCATAACATAGAATTGTAATCTCTATTATTTAACCATTAATAAAAACAAACAATGAATCAACATGTAACAAAAATCGTAGAAACTTTTGAACAGTTTCGTATGCCCGCAACGGCCATTGATCAATACCAAACCGGTGGCAAGGTTAAATTTGCTAACCAAGTGTGCCAATACGTTAAAACCGGCAAGCCAATAGAATTTGTAATGCTTGGCTACCCAATGAAAAGCCCTAACGCACGCGATAAGGTATTGGGCGTATTGCCAGACCTTGGCGAAGAAGCCAGCATGCATAATTTTGCGCGCTTTAATACTGCCGTTAAACAGCATTACGCGCCCGGTATTAACCTAACCATTATTAGCGATGGCTATGTGTTTAGCGATGTTGTTGGTGTAAGCGACCGCATAGTGGCTGCGTATCAGGAAGCGGCTATTCATATGGCGCGCGTTGCACCGGTGCAATGGTATGACCTTACCGACTTTTATAATAAAAAAAGCACATTGGCGGGTATGCGTGATAAATTAAATGCGCAGTTTGGTATAACAGACCAAGAGCTAGAACAGCGTGTATTATTTGACCCGGATGTAAATGCATTGTACCGCGGCATGATCCGTTTTATGGAGCTTGACTTAGCTATCCATCCATACGATAGCGCCAATCAACTACATAAAGCCGCTAAACGTACCGCGCGCGCCATGATGTTGCGCAATGAAGCGTATAGCCAGTTAATTGCAACCGAATTTAGCGACTATATAAGGTTAAGCATGCACCCCGGTACAAATACCAAAAAATTCAGCTTCCAATTGATACCCGGTGCCAATGCACATCATAGCCCATGGCACGGCACGGTAGTTAATACCGGTACAGAATATGTAACTATGCATAAACGCGATGCCGAAGCCGCTGGTTATCAATTAGTGTATAAAGAAGGCCAGCCATACAATTATGTAACAAAATAAAAACGTAGATGCATGAGTGAATTAATAGCCACAGTTGAGGCGCAATTTGACAAAAACGGTAAAATAAAAAGCACATTTTTGAGGCCAGCAATAAAAAATATCCTTGCAAGTGAAGAACTACTTGAATTTACGCGCAGCTTACCGGCAAAAACAATACCGCCAATACAGGTACGTACTATTGGGGAACGGCTACTTGCGCAGTACTTTAGCGATGTTGCAAATATGGAACTAGCCGACCCTAATGAATTTTACATCGACAGCGAAATGGTTACCTGCGAAAAGTATCGTACTGGCACAACAAAAAAATGTGTGATAAACTTTTTATTTAAGCATCGGTAGTTTTTGATTAAAGGGTCGTACATACCGGTACGACCCTATTTTTAATTTAAAAATTTTATTTATGGGTATGTATATTAATGCCATTAATGGTATTCCAGCACCCGGTAAAGGTAAGGCTGATTTTATTTTAAAGCATGTAAAGGGCGCATTGGTTGTACCCGCACCAACAATATGGCATGAGGAACTTGTGTGTGTTGTGGATAATTTTGCATTTGATGCTGCCGCATATGCGTATGACGAAGGTGAAATGCGCGTGTTTTTAAGCGAAACGAGAAGGCCAACAAAATGGCTTTTTGTACCTGAAGCAAAAAAATATGCAAAATAGTGGCCTATGTATAAGCGTATAACCGAAATCGATGGCAATCCATTGCCAAATAAGTTTAAGACCGATTATTTATTAAAGCGTATGCTTGGTGCATATTCGTTAAGAAAACCACCTGTAATTTGGCGTGAAAACCTTGTTTGTGTTATTGTAAATATGGCGTTTGAGGAAGCTCGTTATGTGAGCAATCAATTAGAACTTGATTTACTAAGTTACGATAATGGCAAAACAAAAAATTGGCTTATATTGCCGGACGCTAAAAAATATATAGACTAATGCAAAAAGAATTTTTAGCACTAGTTAACCAAAATAAGAATATGATGTACCATGCACTTAAAACGTATGGCGCATCACTTAACGAAGATGATTTAATACAGGATATATTATTGGGCGCATGGCAAAATTTTAAAACATTTAAAAATAATAGTAAATTTAGTACGTGGTTTTATGCTGTTTGCAGGAACATTTGCATAGACCGTACGCGGCGCAAAAAAGCGCAGCCACTAATAGTGCCAATCACTAATGATATAGCAGAAAGTATTGCATACAAAACTGATATATACGAAAAGATCAAACAGGGTATGCGCTATGAAGCTGTAATTGGTAACCTGCCAATAGAAGAACAGCAGATTGTGTTTATGTATTTGGATGGGCTTAGTTTTAAAGAAATAGAAGCGCAAACGGGTATAGATGGTAATACATTACGCACGCGTATAAGCAGGATAAAAAAACGATTAATGTTACGTTACGGAAAATAAATTTATATGGAAGAACTAATAATATTATTAGCAAAAGCAAGCTCAAATACTAAGCTCATAAATGATATACAGCTTGCAATAAATAATATAAAAGCAAATGGCGAAACATCTGAAAATCTAAGACATCTGGCTGCTCAATGCCATTTGTTTATGCTTAAAATAATTATGGGTGACGAAGATGTACATAAATTTATTGATAAGTTTAATAAAGACAAACAGCTTATTAATGCATTTAATAATAAGCAATAACTATTTTTTATTTATGGTTAAAGATAATGGCCGTGGGGCCGAACCCGCGTAGTCTTGCGCGGGTTAAATGCAGGTGTAGTATATTGGTATTACTCCGGTCAGCAGACTGGCAAAGCTGGTTCGATTCCGGCCGCTTGCGCAAAAATATTATTCATCATGAAAGTATTTTGTACAAACAGGGGCCACGGTAATCAAAATGGCAATCCGCTTGTAGTTGGTAATGAATATACGGTTGTTGACCAAGGTACGTGGCCGGATGGCCACCATTATTATGGATTAGCCGAATTTCCACCGGTTGATTTTGGCAAGCTTGGCCTTTGGCCTAAACAATTTGACCAGCGATTTTTTTCGCCACTGCCAGACGCAACCGAAGAAGACGAATCGCTAGTTAACCAGACCGAAGTACTAGAATTGGTTTAAAATGTTTTTGTTAGTCTACAGCAATGGCCGGGTAATGGCGCTATTTTTATGGCGGCAAAGTCACTCCCGAATGTGACAGTGTTTGGTTTGTTAAATCCCGGCCATCCTTTTTTGTTATGACAATAGAACAGCTTTACATAGAAAAATGGGCATTCGTAAAATACTACGCAAGCTTTATGGTTGGCCAAACCAATGCAGAAGATGTTGCGCAGGCTATATTTATAAATTTACATAGGCGGTATGATGACCATAATTATACAGACGCACAATTAAAGGCATTTACTCGTAACCAATGTCTTAATTTTATTAAAAAGCAAAAGCGCAATAAAAGGATATGTGGCATTTATAAAGAAGCTATAATAACACATAGACAAGAACTAGAATTTGATGTTATTTATACATTACATAAAATGGTTAAAAACCTACCTCGCAAAACGAGAATGTGCGTACAGCTATACTATTTTGAACATAAAACAAATAAAGAAGTAGCTACTATTGTTGGCATAAAGACGACAACGGTTACTAGTATTTTGAATTACGGCAGAAGGTTGTTGCGCAATATGATTACAGAAAAAAATGAATTATAAATTTTAAATAAATTATTAATATGCACATGGTCACAGATAGTTTTATAAAACAATTTGAGGCTCTTAAAAAAGAAAACCAAGACCTAAAAGAAAGATTAACATGGTCTGACAAAAATTTACAAAAGGCCGTGAGCCATAAAAAAATAACCAATGGCAAAATAATCGATTGCGGCATTGGCGAAATTGGTATTAGCTTTAGTGGTAGCATTGATTTAATAGAACTTATTAATGAACTTGAAATGTGCATAAAAGGCAACGGTATTAAGGATACAATACGTATATTAGCTATGGCAAAATAAGCCAGTTTTTCATAAATAGAATAGAATTTTCTCATGTGACCGCCCACTTGTTTTTACTCGTGGGCTTTTTTAACCTTAAAAAGTTTTGCTATGGCATACACTACACCACCAAAAACAAATCGTTGCATTAATTTTATAAAATTCGTAATGGAAAATTATTCATTTTGTGCAGGCGGTCAAGAATGGACAGATAAAAAAGGCAAAAAAGTATATACTATCCAAGAAATATATAAGGAGTTTAATAAACAAAGGCAGCGGCAAACTTCCTAAAATACCAACTACCCATGCAACGCAAAAACTTTACAAAAGGCGACCGGGTAAAATTTACAGCGGATTATTTTCAACCGGACGATCTTGGCGCGTCCGGTATAGTTTTGGGGCCGCGTAAAAATATATACCCTGACGACGTTTTTACTTTTTTAGGCTACATTGAAAATGATAATAGTACGCGATGTGCAATATTTAATGATCGTAAAGATGTAATTACTGTAGATGGATTTTTAGAAATAGCCAGCAATGATTAAAAAGCAATTTACACTACACGATTATCAGCGCGCATTTCAACGTAATATAAGTGTTGCCGTGCGTGATTACAGGCGCACGCTGGCGTGCAGTGCAACTGGTAGTGGTAAAACTAAAACATTTATTGATACCGCCGCTAAAACGCAAGCGCGCGGGCGTACTGTATTAATACTTAGCGAGTCAATAAAAATATTCCGCCAAATACAAGCCGAAATTACAGCCACCGAAATTGCAGATGGTAAAAATTATAAAACCATACAGCCGGGCTTTGTTTACTTGGCAATGGCACAAACATTACAACGCAGGCCACATTTAATTGAACAATTCAATGCATTGGGTGATAATTTGCTTGTAATAGTTGACGAAGCGCATGTTGGCACTGGCGCTATTATTTTAAAGACACTTGCTAATGCATTAATGATTGGCTTTACCGCCACGCCAGAAGGCAAGCACCTACAGGAAATTTACCGTTATTGTGTTATTGGCCCGCAACCGCATGAACTTGTTGTTAATGGTTATTTGTGTGGTTATAGGCATATAGCACGCGAACGTGCAGATATTGCCCAACTACGCATGAATAGCGCTGGTGATGAATATAGTGAAGAAAGCCAAGAACAGGTTTTTGAAAGTAAGCTTGTATACGAAGGCCTCATCGACGACCTGCGTACAATAAAATTTCGCAAAGGATTAATTTATTGCGCCAGTATACGTGACTGCGAACACACGCACGCAACATTAACTGCAAATGATTTTACATGCGTGCGTATACACACAAAACTATCACAAGACGAACAGGACGATAGCATAAAGCGCTTTGAACGTGGACTTACCCCCATAATGATTAACGTAGGCATGTTGCGCAAAGGCTACGATTACCAAGCAATTGATTTGGTTGCGCTTAAATTAAAAACAAAGAAGTTAAGTAATTATATACAAATGGTTGGCCGCGCAAGCCGTGTTTTAGATGAAGATTATGGTAAGCCAATTGCACAACGCACAAAGCAGCAATTTATATGCCTTGACTATGGCCAAAACTGGAAGATGCATTACCAATGGGACTACGAGCATGATTGGGCTGAAATTTGGCACGGCAAACCACCAAAACGCCCCGGTGTGCCGCCAATAAAATATTGCCCACGCTGTGAATTTTTAATGCCAGCAAGTGCCAAAAAATGCAGTAATTGCGGCTATGAATTTACCGCCATAAATCTTGATATACAAGAACCACAACAAGAAACAGTATTAATAGAAGTAACTAGCGAATACACCAAAATTACCAATAAAAAAATAAGCACACTTACCCCGCAAGAACTTTGTATATACGCGCGCGAAAAAAATAAAAAACAATTTGCCATGCGCATTGCACGGGCAAAGGCACAAGCCGGTGATGTTGATTTTTTGCGCGCATATGGCGCTGCTATGGGTTATAAATGGCAATGGGCGCAACGCATGCTTGACGAAATGCCCGCTGAAAAAATTGAATATAATGATTTTGTTTTAAGATAGTGCACGCACGGTGCGTGCAAAACCGCAATCCAATACTTATTACATGCATAACGAACTGCACCCCGTATGGCAACAGGTTGAATTGCTGCTTAACGATGGTATTAACCTTGTACCAGTACGCGATAAAGATGAAAATGTTAATGGTAAGATATACAATAAAAAAACACCTTATGCCGAATGGAAGTTATACCAAACCACCCGTATTGACAGGCAGGAACTATTCCACCAAATGGAGGCGCATAATACCACAGCCGTTGCAATGGTATGTGGTGCCATTAGCGGTAATTTAGAAGGCATCGACATTGACGAAAAATATTTACCCGGCATAGGCGCGCGCTTTTTTACCGATCTCAAGGAATTATACCCAGACATATACAATAAATTACGTGTACATATAACACCAAGTGGCGGGTGCCATATACCATTTAGGATTGAACCGGGCCACGAAGTACCAGCCAGCCAGCAATTGGCCAAGCGCGCCGCAACAGAACAAGAACTATTACAAAAACCAAACGGCAGTAAAACCCGCTGCTTTATCGAAAGCAAGGGCTCTGGTGGCCTTATGACCTGTCCACCAAGTATAGGGTATGCCGTGCGCAGGGATTTG
>Ga0068862_100001973_pt1 | contig 18616 bp, 13 predicted proteins | sample KBSSwiS52_FD_66598 | JGI IMG/M metagenome (GOLD analysis project Ga0068862, IMG submission 66598) | Switchgrass rhizosphere microbial communities from Kellogg Biological Station, Michigan, USA - KBS Switchgrass S5-2 | ecosystem: Host-associated > Plants > Roots > Rhizosphere > Soil ... | reverse complement strand
GCGAAGGCTGCGGCAAGCTTCTCTGTCAGGACTGCATCAAGAAGGGGCATGCCCTGCTCTTCTGCGCGCTCTGCGGCGAGCAGGCCCTGCCGCTGGACGCGTCCCAGCCGGCCACGGTCCGCGAGGTGGCGCGGCGGCAGGCGATCTCGAAGCCCTACAGCTTCCAGCAGGCGCTGTTCTACCCCTTCCGCGGCGTGGGGCTGTACATGTTCATCGCGGCGCTGGTGTCGCTGGCGTTCGTCTCGTTTCTGCTCCAGTACAGCGGCGGGTGCTACTCGATCGTACTGGCGGTCGGCCTCTGGTCGCTCATGGTCGGGCTCCAGTTCAAGATCGTGCGCTCCACCGCGGAGGGGGACGACCAGCTCCCCGACTGGCCGGAGTACATGGACTGGGGCGAGCGCATCGGCGACATCCTGATCTACCTGGTCATCGCCGTGCTCCAGTTCTTCCCGGTGGTGGCCTACACGCTGCTCAACATGGGCAAGGTGCTCTCCCCCGAGCCGAGCCTGCTGTTCTGGGCCGGCTTCGCGCTCTTCGCCTGGCTGGGCACGGCGCTGGGCACGGTCGCCTTCGGCGCGGCCGGGCGCTTCGACCGCTCCAGCGTCATGCGGATCGACCTGCATCTCAAGGCGCTCAAGATCGGCGGCGCGGACTCGGTGACGGCGGCGAACCTGGCGTTCGCGGTCGGCATCGCGCTCTTCGCGGTGCGCGTGCTGTTGCAGCAGGTCCCCTTCGTGGGAGCCGCGGTGGCGGGAGTCCTCGGCGCCTACTGGACATTCACGAGCGCCCACCTGGCCGGCGTTCTGTTCCGCCGCCACATCCTGGAGCTGGAGAAGGTCTATGAGTGAACCGCTCGAAGCGAAGCGCGTGACCACGGCCGTCAAGTGCGAGAAGCACGGCCTTCACTACGATCCATCCAGGATGGACGGCTGCGTCATCTGCCGCCGCGAGGCCGGAGGCGGGACCGCCGTCCGTCCGGCGGCTGTCCAGAGCGGCTCGCTGGGCAAGGCCCTGGCGATCACGGCCGTCCTCCTCCTGCTCACGACGGCCTGCCTGTACTTCATCCACGGCAGAGTGCTGGAGAGCTTCCGGGGGAAGGTCGAAGCCGAGGCCCTGGACGGCGGCTTCGACGAGCCGATGCGGGAGATGAGCTTGCCGACGGAGGATACGGGCGGGCCGGTCTACTCGGGCTCGGAAGGCAACTGAACCTCACCCCCTGTCCCCCTCTCCCATCGCACTCCCGCCCGACCGGGAGAGGGGGAACGCATCCGAAAGGGCGCTGCCTTCGATCTCGCTCCTACCGTTCCGGGGACGTCCCCCCTCTCCCGGGGGCGGCCGAAGGCCGAGGGTGTGCGGTGGGAGAGGGGGCCAGGGGGTGAGGGGTCCGGTCGAGCACCACGATGTCCAGGTCGAGCTGGCGGAACCGCTTGTGCCGGGTCTCCTTCCAGCGCCGGTCCGCGCGCAGGATCTGGAGCGCCTCGAGCTGCCAGGCGTTGTAGAGCTGGAAGTCGCCGCCCTGGAAGAGCGGGCTTCCGGGCAGCAGCCGCACGACGAGGATGCGCCCCGGCTGCTCTCTCTCCAGCCACTCCTCCAACTGGCGCCCGACCTCGCCCGCCTTCGGCCGCTGGAGCGGGCGCACCAGCTCGATCTTCGGCTTGGCCAGCGACCAGCGGACCAGGTTGTCGCTGAATTCGTTGAACGTCCCGAGGAGCGCCACCCGGCCCCGGCCCGCGGCCTTGCGCTCAAGGAACTCCAGGGCGTCCGAGTAGCGCGGATCGGCGGAGTAGAGAAGGTAGTCCTTCGTCAGCCGGTCGCGCAGGCCGTCCCCCTGCGCCAAAGCGGCCAAGCCTAGAAACGCGGCAGCGCAGATCACGGCGGCCGCGGCGGTCCGCCAGCGCGCGAGCAGCGCCGCCAATCCGAGCCCTGCCAGCAGGAACACGAACGGAGCCGTGGTCGCGAAGAAGCGCGGCTCCTTGTAGGGATGGAACGTGGCGAGCAGCCATCCCAGGCCGGCGAGCAGAGCCACCACCCGGGACCTCCTGGCCCCCGCGAGCGCGAAGCCGATCACCAGGACTCCCAGGATCAGACTCGGCGCGTAGTGCGCCGTCAGCGACCGGACGTAGAAGCCGAGCGACTCCAGGGAGTAGAGAGGCGGTCCGGCCGCCCGGTTGCGGAGGAACGCGTAGATGTTCTTCGGATGGATCGGGCTCGGGCTGAGAAACCAGATCCAGATTGGCAGCACGAATGTCTCCAGCAGCGCCCGCGGCGCGGGAGGGAGCGCCCGCCACCAGGAGCGGAAGCGCTGCCAGCGCGCCACCGCGATCCCCGTGAAGACCAGGAGCAGGGCGTAGACGCCGATCCCCGGGTTGACCCCCACGACCGCGCAGAGGAGCAGCAGGTCGAGGGCCACGGCGAGCGCCGCCTGCCCCCGCGTCGCCCCGGGCCACGGCCAGAGGAGGCGCCGGACTCTCCGTAGCGTCTCCTCGCGGGGGAGCTGATCGACCGCGACGCAGAGTCCCCAGATCAGGGCGTAGTTGACCTTGATCAGGAAGAGGGCCAGCGAGGCGAGGCCCGCGAGCCGCCAGGACCCCATGGATTGGAGCCGGCGGGCGCGCAGGTAGAGCCCGAGCGCGAGCAGCGTGAAGACCACGCCGGCCAGCTCGCGCATGACCACGATGGCGAGCACCCGGTGCAGCGGGCTCGCCAGGAAGAGCCCCGCGGCGACCAGCCCGCCCCACAGCCCTGATTTCCGATCTGCCTCGTGGGCCGCCCACACCAGCAGGGGCGGCGTGGCCGCGAACAGCACCACGCTCAACAGCGTGGCCGAGGCGAACGTGGCGCCGCCCGCGGCGAGGAAGGGGAGGAGCAGCAGCGAATAGCCGAACGGCCACTTGTCCTGCGCGTTCAGGAGCTGGAAGAAGCGGAGGATCCGCCCCTGGGAGAGCGCCTGGAGCAGCTCGACTCCGCCGTAGCCGTGGCCGGCCATGTCCCACATGGGCGTGCGCTCGTTGGCCAGGTACTGGAGCCAGAGAGGCTTCGCCACCTGGACCGAGAGGAACAGCGTGGCGAGCAGCACGGCAGGCAGCACCAGGGGGCGAAGGCGTTTCATGGGGAGGCGGCATTCTACACGGACACACGGACTGACACGGACGAACACGGACAAACACGGACCCGGAAAGGAGTCCGTGCGTCCGTGTCCGTCCGTGCAAGTCCGTGCTCGTCCGTGAGTCCGTGTGTAGAATGCCCGCCATGCGGACCAAGACCTGTCTCCCTCTCGCCCTGCTGTTCGTGTTGCTGGCCACGGCTGCCGTTGCCCAGTCGCCGGACCCGGCGCTCGTCGCCCGCGCGCGCAAGCTCCTGGACGAGGTGCCGCTGGTCGATGGGCACAACGACGTGCCCTGGGAGCTGCGGCAGCGGGTCAAGAACCATCTCGCCCAGCTCGATCTCCGCTCCGACACGGGCGCGCTCGAAAAGCCCATGCACACCGACATCGCGCGCCTGCGCAAGGGCGGCGTCGGCGCTCAGTTCTGGTCGGTGTACATCCCCGTGGAGATGGCCGGGCCGCAGGCCGTCCGCGCCGTGATGGAGCAGATCGACGTGGTCCATCGTCTCGTCGCCATGTACCCCGACGTGTTCGAGCTGGCCACGTCCCCCCAGGACATCTACCGCATCCACCGCGAGGGGAAGATCGCCTCCCTGATCGGCATGGAAGGCGGCCACTCGATCGACAACTCCCTCGCCGTGCTGCGCGAGCTTTACAGCGCCGGAGCGCGGTACATGACCATCACCCACTCGAAGAACGTCGACTGGGCGGACTCGGCCACCGACGCGCCGAAGCACGAGGGCCTCACGAAGTTCGGCGAAGAGGTGATCCGCGAGATGAACCGGCTCGGCATGCTGGTCGACCTCTCGCACGTCTCGCCGGAGACGATGAAGGATGCCATGGCCGTGTCCGAGGCGCCCGTGATCTTCTCCCACTCCTCGGCGCGCGCCCTCGACGCTCACCCGCGCAACGTGCCCGACGAGGTGCTCCGCCTGCTCCCGCAGGACGGCGGCGTGGTCATGGTGACCTTCGTGCCCTCGTTCCTCTCCGAAGAGGTGAGGACCTGGAACTCGCAGGAGGACGCGGAGGAGGCCCGCCTCAAGGCGCTCCATCCCGAAGACCCCAAGAAGGTCGAGGCCGACCTGAAGACCTGGCGCAAGGAGCATCCGGCGCCGCGCGCCACGCTCGCGCAGGTGGCCGATCATGTCGAGCACGTCCGCCGTGTCGCGGGTGTCGATCACGTGGGCATCGGCTCCGACTTCGACGGCATCACCAGCGTGCCGCTCGGGCTCGAAGGCGTGGACGACTACCCGGTCCTCTTCGCCGAGCTGCTGCGCCGCGGCTGGACCGACGACGAGATCAAGAAGCTCGCGGGCCACAACGTCCTGCGCGTCTTCCGCGAAGCGGAAAAGGTTTCCGCGCGGCTGCGCAAGGAGCGGCCGGCTTCGGACGCGCTGATCGAGGAGCTGGACGCCGCGCCGCAATGAGGGCTTCGGCACGTCTCTTGCGTTCATCTCTGTAAGCGGGCGACCGCCACAGCGGAGGTGGGCGATGCTGAAGCGGATCTTCGTTTCTTTTTGCCTTCTTTCCCTCTTTCTGCAGGTTCCCCTTGCGGCTGCGGATGACGCCTGGCTCGACGAGGTCTCGCTGCTCATCGGCAACGGCGAGCGCGAGGCCTATCTCCGGCTCGCGGACGAGGCGGAGCAACAGGACTTCATCCGCCGCTTCTGGGAGGTGCGCGATCCATATCCCCAGACGGAGCGCAACGAGCTGCAGGAAGGCTGGACCCGGCGCCTGATCGACGCAAAGCAGCGCTGGGAGCCCGGCGACGACCGCGCGCGCTCTCTGCTGCTGCGCGGCGAGCCTGACGCCACCTTCGAGGCGAGCTGCCCCGGCGCGCCGGTCTACGAATTCTGGGTCTACGAGCCGACCTTCCAGGTGAAGCACAGGTCGGTGCTCGTGTTCATGACCGGCGCGGGCGCTGCGAAGCTCTGGCAGCCGGGTCCGGACGCGCCGAAGCTGCATCCGCTCTCGTTCGAGGGCTGCACCCACGGCGCGGAGCTCCGGCGCGAGTCGGGCTGGATCTTCTCCCTGGGCGAGGAGCAGTACCGCGCGCTGGTCGAGCAGACCCTGGCCCGGCCGCGTCCGAACCCGCGGGACTGGTACACCCGGCTCGTCTTCGTACCTGCCGAGGCGCCGCCCGCGGAGGAGGCCCTGGCCGCGGACCTGGAGGTGGAGTACCCGGCCCGCTACGAGGACAACAGCGTCGTCCGCGTGATGATGACGGTGCCCTCGGAATCGCTCTCCCATCCGTCGTCGCACGAGCTGCTCGTCACCGGCCAGGTGCTGCAGGACCGGGGCGTGCTCGAAGACTTCCGCTACAGCTTCCAGGTCGATCCCCGGATCGAGTCGCAGCCGTTCATCCCCCTGGTCTTCGAGCGCTACCTGCGACCGGGCCTCTACAAGCTGCGGATCAAGCTCGTGGACCTGATCACGAAACGCTTCTTCCTGGGCGAGCGCGAGCTCTCCGTGCCGGCGCTCGAATCCTCGCCGGCGGCCTCTCTCCAGCGCCTGTATGAAGAGGCGGACGCGGCGCTCACGGCGAGCCGTCCGTCCGTCCGGCTCCTGCGCCCGGCCGACAAGCTGATCGCCGGCAGCACGCGCTTCGAGGCCCGGGCCGACGGGGCCATCTCCCAGGTCGCCTTCCTGCTCGACGGGCGGCGGATCTACACCCGCACGCGCCCGCCGTACGCGGTGACGCTCGACCTCGGCGACGTGCCGCGGGTCCAGAAGCTCGCGGTCGAGGGGCTGAGCGCGAGCGGCGAGGTGCTGGCCAGGGACGAGCTGGTCCTGAACGCAGGCGCGCAGCGTTTCGCCGTGCGCCTGCTCGATCCGCAGCCCGGCCGGCCCTATCGCGGCAGCCTGCGCGCGCGGGTGCAGGTGGACCCGCCGCAGGGAGAGCGGGTGGAGCGGGTCGAGCTCTGGTTCAACGAGGACCGGGTGGCCACGCTCTACCAGCCGCCCTACACGCAGCCGATCCTCCTGCCCAGGGGCAAGGAGGTGGGCTACGTGCGGGCGGTCGCCTACCTGCCGGACGGCCGCGCCGCGGAGGACCTGGTGCTGCTCAATACGCCGGAAGCGCCGGATGCGATGGCCGTGCGCCTGGTCGAGCTCTTCACCACCGTGGTCGACGGCTCCGGCCGGCCGGTGCAGACGGTCGAGCCCGGCGTGTTCTCCGTGCTGGAGGACGGCGTGCCGCAGAAGGTCCGCATGGTGGAGCCGGTGGGGGGGACGCCCATCCGCGTGGTGACCCTGATTGACAATTCCCTTTCGATGCGCGAGCGCCTGGAAGAGACCCGCGAGGCCGCGCTCCATTTCCTGGAGCGGACGCTGCGGCCCGTGGACCAGGCGGCGGTGATCACTTTCAATCGCGCGCCGCGCGTGGCCGTGCGCCTCACCAACGACCTGGAGGAGCTGCGCGAGGGTCTCACCGGCCTGCTCGCGGAGGACCAGACCTCGCTCTACGACAGCCTGGCCTACGCGCTCCAGTACCTGAGCGGCGTCAAGGGTCAGAGGGCGGTGCTGCTGCTCTCCGACGGCAAGGACCGCTCAAGCCGCCTGACCTTCGAGCAATCGCTGGAGTGCGCGCGCCGGGCCGGCATCGCCGTCTACACGGTCGGCCTCGGCCTCGAGGACGGCGGCAAGGGAGAGGCGGGAGACAAGCTCCGGCGCATCGCCGCCGAGTCGGGCGGGAGGACCTGGTTCGTGGAAGACACGGCGCAGCTCGACGGTGTCTACCAGCAGATCGAGCGCGAGCTGCGCTCGCAGTACCGGATCTCCTACCAGTCTTCGAACAACAGCCCGGAGGACGGCTTCCGGGCGGTGAGGGTGGAGGTGGCGCAGAAGGGAGTGGAGGTGCGCACGATCAGCGGGTATTACCCCTGACTACTCCCCGATGTGCACCAGAAGCTGCCGCGCCCCCGACCGCTTCCGGTGCTCCCAGAGGTAGATCCCCTGCCAGGTGCCGAGGCCGAGCTCGCCGCCGGTGATCGGCACCGAGAGCGACACGGCGGTGAGCGCGGCCTTGATGTGGGAGGGCATGTCGTCCGGCCCCTCCTGGGTGTGGGTGTAGAGGGGATCGCGCTCGGGCACCAGCCGGTTCAGCCAGTTCTCCAGATCGCGCCGCGCCGAGGGATCGGCGTTCTCCTGGATCGTCAGGCTCGCCGACGTATGCTGGAGAAACAGCGTGCAGAGCCCCTCGCTCACGCCGCTCTCGCGCACCGCCTCCGACACCTCGCGGGTGACCTCGTGGAGCCCCTGCCCGGGGACCCGAAGGGAAAGCCGCTTCACCATCAGGCCGGCACGTACATCACCAGCCGCTGCCCGGGCCGGAGGATCTTCCGCGAGGTCAGGCCGTTGACGGTCACGAGGTGATCGATCGTCACTCCGAAGCGGCGGGCGATCGCGGCGAGGCTGTCGCCACGGCGGACCTTGTAGGTGCGGGTCTCGAAGTCGCGCGGCGGGAAGAGAGTCAGCTTCTGCCCGCTCTTGAGCTTGCGGCTGCGCAGGCCGTTCCAGTCCAGGATGTCCTCGTCCCGCACCGAGAAGAGATCGGCCACGTCGTCCAGCGAGTTGCCGGACTTGACCGTGTAGACCACCCGGGTCGTGCTCTTGTCGCCGGGGAGGACCAGGCGCTGGCCGATGCTGAGCGTGTACGGGCTGCGGATGCCGTTGGACTTGGCGAGCGTGTCGACCTCGACGGCGTGCGTGCGGGCGATGGAGCTCAGGGTATCTCCGGCCTTCACCACGTAGGTGCGCCGTTCCACCGGGCGGCGCTCGGGCTCGGGCAGGATCTCAGGCACCGTGCCGGAGGCGAGCAGCACCTGCGGCTGTTCCGCGGGCAAGGCTGCGAGCGCCGTGCTGAGCTGGTCGCCCTTGCCGGCCGGGAGATAGACGGGGAAGTTGCGGCCGGGGGTGGCGGAGAGCGTGGGATCGAAATCGTTGTTGGCCAGCCGGAGGTCGACCACGTCCACGCCGGAGAGCTCGGAGAGGCGGGCGATGGAAAGCACCTGGGGCAAGATCACCACGTCGTAGCGCTGCCGCATCTCCTCTTCCGTGGGGAGGTAGAACCCGAAGCGCTTCGGATCGGAGCTGATCACCGCCGCGGCGAGGATCTTCGGCACGTACTCCTGGGTCTCGACCGCGAGACAGCTCCGGATGTCCCAGAAGCTGCGCTTGTCGAAGCTGTCGGTCTGGCGCAGGCAGTTCATGATCTTCCCCTCGCCCGCGTTGTAGGCCGCGGTGGAGAGGAGGAACGAGCGCGTGCCGAAGATGTTGAGCAGGTCGAGCAGGTAGTCCGCCGCGGCCTCCGTGGACTTGCGCACGTCGTAGAAGTCGTCCCGCTGGAACAGGCCGTAGCGCCGGCCGGTCTCGGGGATGAACTGCCAGAGGCCGTGGGCGTTGGCGCGGCTCACCGCCTTGGGCTGGAAGCCGCTCTCGACGAAGGCGATGTAGCCGAGCTCGTCCGGCAGCTTGCGCGAGGCCAGGACCTGCTGGATCGTCGGCCAGTACTTGTGCTTGCGCAGGAAGGAGCGCTCGAAGAACTCGCGGTACTTGCCGCGGTAGAACGAGATGTATTGCTGCGTGTCGTGGACGACGACGTTCAGATAGGCCTGGTCCGGCGAGACGTCGCCGAACTGGCGCAGGATGCGGCGCACCTCGGTCTCGATGGCGGCGCGCTCGGCGATCTCCTGGGGGTTCAGCCGGTCGGTGCGCTCCAGCTCGCGGGCCACGGCTTCGAGGTCGTAGTGGCGCAGGGTCTCGGGCAGGCCCGTGCGGATCGCCTCCAGCCCCTGCGCCTTCCAGAAGTCCGGCAGGTCGGCCTCCAGCAGGATCAGGCGCGCGTCGCTGAAGCTCTTGCGCGCGTCGTCCCACTTGCCGGTCTGGTAGAACGTGAGCCCCTCCACCGCCCAGGCCACGGCCTTGTCCATGGCCTCGCGGGTGGAGATGGGCGCGCCGAGCGTGGGCAGCGAGCCCTCGGTCTTTGCCGGCTCGGCCGCGGGGACCGGCGGCGGAGCGGGCTCCGGCTGGATCTCCGTGTACCGGATCTTGACCTGAGGTTGTGGCTTGCCCGCGCAGCCCAGAAAGAGCGCGAGCGAGACGAGGAGAGCGAATCGTCCTACCATGCTTGGTACCTATGAAGAACGGACCGTTGCTGACACGGAAGATTCTAGCATATCGAAGCGACGCTATGCATAGATCCTTGTGCATCCGAGGAGGACCGACATGGAACGATTTCTACAGTCCGCCGCCGTCCTGATCCTCATGGCCGGCTCCTCTCCCCTGGCCGAGGGCGCCTGGGGCGGCCCTCACATCCAGATCACGGTCGGCCCGGAGGGCGCCGTCGTCGAGATGGATTGCGCCCACGGCGCAATCGGCGGGCCGGTCGCCGTCGGGAGCGATGGCCGGTTCCGCGCCTCCGGCACCTATGCCGCGGAGCACGGCGGCCCGGTGCGCGAGGGCGAGGAGGGGGGACGCCCGGCCGTGTACGAGGGGCGGGTGGAGGGGAAGAAGCTGACCCTCGTCATCAAGGTCGCCGAGGAAGAGGTAGGCACTTTCGAGCTCACCCACGGCCGCTCCGGCCGTATCACCAAGTGCCTGTAGAGGAAAGCGGCCCCCGGGCGTGCTGCCCGGGGGCCGTGGGAAAGCCTACTGGTTGTGTGGCACGTTCACCGTCACCGCCTGGCTGGAGGTGCGCCCCGCCTGGTCGGTGCAGGTGATCGTGACGGTGTAGACGCGGCCCGTGCCGGTGCCGGAGCGCTCGGCGCGGAGCTTGACGTGGTGGTTGTCCACGACCGTCCAGTCGGGTGTCTGGTCGCCGTCGCCGAGGCCGTTGATCGGCTCGTTGCTGGCGACCGAGAGCGCGCAGGAGATCGCGGTCGGCAGCGAGCAGTTGTCCGCCGTGGTGTAGCTCACGGTGACGTCGGTCATCTGGTGGTTCGGCACCCACAGCGTGTTCGGGCTCGCCGAGACACCGCTGATGAGCGGCCCCTGGACGTCGTTGACGGTGATGGGGAAGCTGCAGGTGGTGGTGGCGTTGGCCTGGGTGGTCGCCGTGCAGATGTCCGTGGTCGTGCCCACCGGGAAGATGGAGCCGGACGGCGGCACGCAGGCCACGGTGCCGCAGGAGCCGACGACCGCCGGCGAGGCGAACGTCACGACCGCGCTGCACAGGTTCGGGTCGTTGTTCTGAGTGATGGGCGCCGAGCAGGTGAGCGAGCAGGCCTGGTTGCAGCAGAGCGGGTCGGCGGTCAGGAAGCGGACGTTCCAGCCGCCGGCGAAGCTGCCGAGGTCGCCGCCCGCGTCGTCGACGACGTAGAGCTGCCAGTTGCCGTTGGGGCTCACGCCGTTGAAATCGGAGAGGGCCAGGCCGTAGGGCCCGGCCGGAGCCGGCGCGGCGAAGGTGTCGCCGGTGCCCGAGTTGGTCGGCCGGTAGGTCCCGGACGTGATGAGCGTCGAGACCGGCAGGGACGCCGCGGCGGTGTCGTCGAGAGTGAGGTTGACGTTGACCACGTCGAAGCTGCTGCCGACGTCGGACAGGAGGATGACCTTCTGCCCGCCCGGTCCGACCAGCAGCACGTCGACGTCGCCCGGGAAGGTGTGGTTGAACCCGAGGAGCTGCACGATGACCCGGTTCACGGTGCCGGTAACGCCCGAGACGCTGATCGTCGACGGGTAGGGGGAGCCGCTGCCGGAGTTCGGGATTGTGATGGAGGTGGGGTTGGCGAACGGACCGGCGGAGCCGGCCGCCGTGGTGCCGAGCGTCAGCGGGTAGCTCACCGTGCCCAGGCTGGTGGCGCCGTCCTGGAGCTGCAGGGTCGCGGTGACCGTGCCGCCGCAGGTGCCGGCCGGCACGAAGCTGAAGGTGCGGGCCACGGAGCTGCCGTTGGTCGGGATGGCGCCGTAGCTCTGCGGACCGCTCGGCGTCTGCACGCCGCCGGTCGGGAGCAGGGTGGCGACGACGTTCGTCGTGTCCGCGCTGCCCGCGTTGGCCAGCGCGAAGCTCACGCCGACCGTCTCGTCCGGATCGATGGCGCCGTTGGGAGCGCTGCAGCTCTCGGCGACGACCGACGAGCCGAAGCCGATCACGGCCGGCGTGCCCGAGCCGCCGCAGCAGGCATAGACGCGGCGCGAGATCTCGAGCTGGAAGCAGAAGATGGTGCCGACGTCGAGCGACGCCTGATCGCTCACGCGGAGCTTCCAGATGCCCGCCGTGGGCTTGCCGTTGAACGCCGACAGCAGCGAGTCGGGCCGGAAGGTGCCGGCGAACGGACCGGTCCCGGCGGAGATGGGAATGGCCGCGGAGTCGTCGAAGACCGTCGGCGTGCCGCCGCAGGAGTTCGCGCCGCTGCCGAAGTTGTCGTCGCCGCCGCCGCGCCGGTTCGACAGCACGACCACGGTGCCGTCGGGGCCGACCAGGGAGACGACCAGGTCGCCGTCGAAGGTGTGGTTGAGCCGCACGCGGACGTTGATGTCGGCGACCGCGCCGGCATCCGGGATGAAGATGGGCACCTCCGCGACGGCGAGGTCGGGGATCGGCACGGAGACGTTGCCGCTGCTCGCGGTGATCGTCTGTGCGATCGGGTTGAGCGCGCCGAGCGTGAAGGTGTAGCTCACCGTGCCCAGGTTCGTGGCGCCGTCCTGGAGCTGCACGGTCGCGGTGACCGTGCCGCCGCAGGAGCCGCTCGCGGTGAAGGTGAAGGACCGCGCCACGGCCGGACCGCCGGCCAGGACGACGCCGTAATTCTGCGCCGCGCCGGGGGCGGTGACGCCGCCGCCGGAGAGCAGGGTTCCGACGAGGCTCGTGGTGTTGGCGGTGCCGACGTTGCGCACCGGCAGGCTCACGGTCACGGTCTCGCCGGGATCGATGGCGCCGTTGCCCGTGCCGCAGCCTTCGGCCGTGATGGCCGCGCCCGGTGCCGCCACCACGACCGGGATCGGACCGAGGAAGAAGTCCTGCACCGTGGTGCCGCCGCTCGACACCGTGACCCCGGTCGCCGAGTCCGGCGTGTAGTTCGTGGCCGAGGCGGTCATGTCATAGGTGCCGGCGGAGACGATCATCGAGTAGTTGCCGGCGGCGTCGGTGATGCGCACGAAGCCGTTCGTGGTCTGCACGGTGGCGCCGGGGATCGGCGCCGCGGTCAGCGCGTTGCGCACCGTGCCCTGGATCGTGCCGGTCTCGACCGGCGTGCAGTCCGGCAGATTGAAGGTGCCGATGCGCGTCAGCCAGCCGACCGAGCTGAACGCCTGGCTCGCCGCCGTGTAGTACTCGGTGGTGTACCAGAACGTGCAGTCGTCCGCGGGGTCGACCGAGAGGGCGCTGTAATCGCCCCAGCGCGAGCCCGTGTTGGTCTGCACGCCGGTGCCGGTGATGAGGATCCCCTCGCCCTGGAACAGGCCGTTCGGCGGATCGCTCGCGAGGCGGCCCGCGTAGTGGATCGAGGGCCGCAGCGTCAGGCTGCTGGCGCTGTAGGCCACGGCCAGGTTGCCGCTGCCGTCCATGGCGGCGCTGCCCATCCAGCGGTTGTTCGCATCGGGAGCGAACGTGGCCTGCTCGTTGACCGCGAACGCGCCGCCCGACCGGCGGAGCTCGTAGTAGCGCACGCCCGCCTGGTGGGTGGCCGGGGTGGTGGGCGCCACGCCGCTGACGTTGACCGTGTGGTTGACCACCAGCGACTCGTGGGTGCCGAAGTTGCGGTACTGGAGGCGGAACATCAGGCGGTCCGCGATCGAGTCGAGGTAGGACGCGCTGGTCGCCGGGGCCGGCTGCTCGATGTCGTCGCGGCCGGTGGGGGAGCGCGGGTCGAACGGCGCCACCACGACCGGGCTCTCGGCCAGCTCGGTGAACGTCGAGGCCGGCGGGTTCGCGAAGTCGGCGTGGAAGGCGAAGAGACGGAGCGCGTCCGCCGGATCGCCGAACTCGGTGGCGGTGAAATAGGCGAACAGCCCCGGGCTGCCGAGCGCCGGCGGGTTGAAGCCGTCGATGTCGGCCGGCAGCATGCCGCCGATGGCGGTGTTGCCGTTCTCGACGTCGAAGTAGATGTAGCCCGCCGTGGGATTGCCGGCGAGCATCTTGGCGCGGTCGAAGGCGAACACGCCGGCTCCCAGGAAGGCCGTGCCCGCCTGGTTGAACTGGTTGTCGGTCATGTAGTACGCGTCCGTCCAGACGCCGAACTTCGGGTAGTCGTTGAACTTGACGTTCGGCATCTTGAAGTCGTAGAGGAACCACGCGCCCGACGGATCGGGGGTCTTCGACACCGCGATGACCTGGTGGTTGAACGGGTCGGCCACGGTGCAGAACTGGGAGAGCATCCAGCGGTCGGCCAGGGGATCGTAGAGGACGATCGGATCGCCGTCGTCGCGCGCGCCGCAGGGGGCGCCGAGCGGCGCGAAGATGGTGCTGACCTTGAGCGCGGCGGTCAGCGGGTTCCCCGCCTTGTCGAAGACGCGGAACACCAGGTTGACGATCTGCACGTAATGGTTGGGTCCCACGTCGCCGTCCGTGTCGGGCGGCGAGACCTGGAAGCCGAAGGCGGTCTGGTTGTCGGCGCTCGACAGGCCGCCGAACGAGAGCGACGGCGGCGACACGGCCGCAGCGGGGGCCTCGTCCTGGACCACCGGGTCGGGCGCTGCTACCTCGGGCTCGGCCTCCACGCGGAAGACCTTCAGGGGGACGGTCTTGGATTCGGCTCCCGGGTCCGGAGGCTTCTCCGTCTCGTCGGGAGGCAGCGAGCTCAGCTGTGGAGAGATGGCGAAGTTGGCGGCCTGCGAGGCGACCGGCTGCGCAAGCACCGGCGCCGAGGCCAGGACAGCCATCAGGACGAGGACGGCCCAACACGAGAGGCGGCTGCGGGTAGACATCTGTGCTCCTCCGGCAAAACCAAGTTGGTCGGGGGAGCCGTATCCCAATGAGATCGACTACAGTGGTTGGGACTCTAGGGAGATTCCGACCCCCTGTCAACGCGTCACGCCGTGGGCGGCGGAAGGGGGCGCTGCGCACGAAGTGAGCGGCTCCGTGATTCGCCGCCTGGCTCGCTTTCCCTCCACCCGCGCACCGTACTCAGCAGAGAAGACCCCCAGCGCTCCGCGTTGCGCAGCCCTGGGGAGAGCCACCGACTTTTTCGGCAAGGAGATCGGAATGAGGACAAAAAGGATGCGTGCAGTGGGTCTTGCTGTCGTGCTCGTAGTATCGGTGTCAATACCGGCCGTTTCGGCCCAGGCGGGCGATGCCCTGTTCTCCCCCCTCGAGATCACTTCCATGCATGGAGCCTCCCTCAGCCTGGATACCTCGTTCCAGGCCCTGCTCGACAACCCGACCACGGCGTCGCTGCAGGTCGTGCGCGCCAATGCGGACATGGTCAACCGCAAGGCCCAGACCCTCCGGCTCAATCTCGGCGAGGGTCTCGACTTCCGGGCTCACCAGGTCAGGTCCTACGTCAACAACTACGGCAACCTGGTGTGGTACGGCGTCATCGAGGATCAGGACGCGGCAGTGATCGTGCCCTGGTCGGCCGAGGCGCTCAAATTCGATCCCATCAATTCGGTGATGCTGGTCCGCGACGGCAAGACGATCACGGGCAACGTCCACTTCGGCGGCGAGCTGTACAAGATCCGCCCGCTCAAGACCGGCAACCATGCCATCGCGGCCGTGGACTTCAGCTCTCTGCCGCCGGACCATCCGGCCGAGTACGCCGATCTGCCGACGTACAAGATGCCCCCCACCATCACGGCCCAGGCGGACACCGTGATCAACGTCATGGCCAACTGGACGTCCTCCGCGGCCTCGGCCTCGGGCAACATCAGCGCCCTGGTCGACCTCGCGGTCGCCGAGACCAACCAGGGCTACACGAACAGCGGCGTGTTCATCGACATGATCCTGGTCCACAAGTCCCAGGTCACCTACACGCAGAGCGGCAGCTTCAGCACCGACCTCTCGCGCTACCGCGGGACGAGCGACGGTTATATGGACTCGATACACACGACCCGCAACTCGGTGGGAGCGGACGTCGCCCTGCTGGTCATCAACAACTCGTCGTCCTGCGGCCTGGCCTCGGGCATCGGCTCCACCGCGAGCACGGCCTTCGCCGACGCGCACTGGGACTGCATCACCGGCTACTACTCGTTCGGCCACGAGATCGGGCATCTCCAATCCGCCCGCCACGACATCAACACCGACGGCACGCTGACGCCGTACGCGTACGGCCACGGCTACCGCTACACGGGCTCTCCGAGCTGGCGCACGATCATGGCCTACAACTGCCCGGCCGGCTGCCCGCGCCTCAACTACTGGTCCAACCCGAACAAGCTCTACAACGGCGTGCCCATGGGCAACACCACCCGGGCCGACAACACCCGCGTGCTGAACACCACCCGCGGTACGGTCGCCGCGTTCCGGTAGAGAAAGGGTTTTTCGGAAAGGATTCGGAACGGAAGCGGAGGCAGGCGCTCCGGCGCCTGCCTCACCGCCTTACGGTCTCAGCCTCGCAGTCGGTCCAGACACCCCAGTCCGCCTCGATGATGCGGCTCCAGTCGCGGAGCCGGTCCATCTCGAGGCAGCTCAAGGCCCGGAGCGCCCGGAGCAATGGCGAATGGGACGACGGGTGCTCCTCCCGTGCCCATTGATGCGAGAACTCCTGAATGTTCATCGCGTCTCCTTTTCTTCAGCCCCGCGCTTCCATTCTACTCCCCCAGCTCCAACTCTGCCTTGAGGTCCCGCCGCAGCTCGTCGGGCGCGACCAGGACACCCTCGCCCTGCGGGCTGGGAAAGACCGCCACGCGGATGCCGTCCTCCTCCAGGAGGGGGAGGAGGTCGTCCAGCAGCTCGTCGAGCGGCACCGCCGCGGGCGAGGCTCCCTCCCAGGAGCCATGCGCGCAGCCTTCGGCGAAAGCGGGGTGGGGCCAGAGGGGGAGGACGTCGCGGCCGTCCTCGCCGCTCGACAGGACCCAGCCGTCCGGGCTGTGCAGCCCCCAGGCCTCCTCCCAGTCCACCGTGATCTGGAGGAACAGGCCGTAGCGCTCCCGGGCCGGCAGGGCGAGCACCTGCCGCCGCTCCTCGGTGCTCAGCTCCCAGGTCTGCCGCTGTTCGTGGTGCCCGTGGTGATCGCTCATGGCGTTTGCACCCCGCGGACGATCCAGACCCGCTGCGCGCCGCTGGCGTCCGCGCCCGGACCCACGAACAGCAGCTCCTCGACCTGGTCGTCCTCCCGGCGGATGCGCACCCGCGCCTCCCAGGAGCTCGCGTCCGCGGCGTTCAGGGAGAGCAGGTCCCAGCCCGTGAAGGACATGGAGGTCAGGGGGAGGCTCTGCGGCTTGCCGTACTGGTCGAGGGCGTTCGGGGAGAGGAAGTCGCGGGCGCGCACGTCGTCGCCGGTCAGGCGCACGTCCATGAACGTGCTCACGAAGTCGCGGACCCCGGCCTCGCCCGGCTCCTCGGGCATCTCGACCGGGACCGGGAGCGAGGGCGGGACCATCCGCGGCTCGGGCTCGACCGCTTTCTCCTCCGCGGCCGGCGCGGCCAGATCCCGGGCGCAGGCGGCCGGCAACAGGAGCAGGGCGATCCCGGCGAGCCTCGGCAGCATCAAGTCTGGACCTCCTGCGGTTCCGCTTCGGATTCCTGCCCGACCGTTTCCGGCACGGCCTCCGCCACCGGCGCCGGTACCGGCTCCGGCATCAGCTCCACGCCGGGCGCTACCGTTTTCCTGTCCTCCGGCAGCTCGCCCTGGATCCACTGGCCGAGGATGTCGCGCTCCTCGTCCGTGAGCGGCAGGCCCGCGCTGTCGCACAGGCCGAGGACATTGCGGAAGAAGGCCTGGGCGAGGGTCAGGGAGTCGTCGCCGCTCTGGCCGAAGCGGTGGCTGCCGAAGGTGATGCCGCGCAGGATGAAGTTGACGCTGGCGCGGGCGATCGTCGCCCCCTCCTCGATGCACCGGTCGCGCACCGCCTTCGAGGTGCGGGTGAGGAAGTAGCCGTTCTTGCTCACCTCCTCGGCGATGTGGCGGAAGATCAGCGCGTATTCGTTCGGGGTCAGGTACGGCGTGTCCGTGAGCTGGTGGACGCGCCAGGCGAGCGAGCTCAGCTTGGGATCGGTCGCGGGCAGCTCGTCCGGGCGGCCGTTGGCCGGGAGCTGGTGGCGCTGCGGGTCGTAGAGGTAGCCCGGCTTGAGCGCCGAGACCGCGAAGGCCTCGCCGTCGTTGCCCTCGAGCAGGTCGCGGAACGTGCCCGCCCCGGCCCAGCGCGAGTCGAGCACCTCCTCGCCGAAGCGGCTGATGACCATCTGCGCGGCGCGCGCCATGGGCACCGCCACCTCGGACTCCTCGACCAGCATGCGGACGTACTCCAGGATCTCCTCGGTGAGGGCCTGGAACGCGGCCGGCGCGGGCCGGTCGCGCGAGATCACCACCGGCGGCTCTTCGCCATCCTCGCCCTCCTCGACCCCTTCGCCGACGCGCACGCGCCAGGGGTCCCCTTCGAGCATCTCCAGGTCGCGCCGCGCCTGGATCACCGCGCCGGTCATGCCGCGCAGGCTGTTGAAGCCGAGCCAGTTCGTGCTGGAGGTGAACTCCGAGAATTCGCGGTAGATGCCGGGGAGGTCGGTCGCGACCAGCTCGCCGATGGCGCTCGCCTTCTCGTAGACCTTGTCCGCGATGCGGCGCAGCAGCTCCTGCATGGCGGTGGTGCGCGGCCCCTCGGCGCTGCCCGCCTGCACCACGGTCACGCCGATCGCCTCCTCCAGGAAGGTGTCCTGGTCGATCAGGAGGTCGCAGGCCGCCTTGTACGCCACGGACGCGGGACCGACCGCCAGCACGGCGCTGCGCCGGTCGTGCTTGGACAGGCGCAGGAGGACCGGCGTGAAATCGGCGTCGCCCGACAGGATGATGAACTCCTCGAAGCGCGTGGCGTGCCCGAGCGCGTCCAGGATGTCCATGACCATCTGGATGTCGGCGCTCGTCTTGCCGCCGCTGGTCAGGGGCGGGCAGTCCACCACCTCGAACGCCGAGCGGGTGAAGTACGGCCGGAAGCGGCCAAACTGCGACGGGTTCAGGTAGCAGCGCCGGAACAGGATCTTGCGCTGGGAGCGCTCCAGGCCGTCGCCCAGGTAGTCCAGCGGCAGCTTCTCCTGCAGCCAGCGCAGCCAGTGGCCGGGATCGGTCGCGAACTGCTCGGCGGCGGAAGGGTCTTCCCGCTGCAGCCCGAGATAGATGTTGTCGAAATCCACGAATAAGGCTGCCCGGACGTGAGACGTGGGCATGTCTTGCGCCATGAGATCCTCCACCCGCTGCAAGAAGAAAACCGGGCCGCTCCCCAAGCCGGCCCTCACCATGAAGGCATTCTAACGGATCGGAGCCCTCGCCCCAGGCTCCCCTGGGCGCTGACCTTGCCGTGCTGAGGGGATCTCGGGATCAGAACGCCTTGGGCTGGAAGCCTTCGGGCACCTGGAGCTCGAACTGTCCGTCATGGATGCGGGCGAGGTAGATGCCTTCGCGGAGCGCCTTGTCGCGGACGCTGTCGGGCGCA
>Ga0068862_100001967_pt1 | contig 18633 bp, 13 predicted proteins | sample KBSSwiS52_FD_66598 | JGI IMG/M metagenome (GOLD analysis project Ga0068862, IMG submission 66598) | Switchgrass rhizosphere microbial communities from Kellogg Biological Station, Michigan, USA - KBS Switchgrass S5-2 | ecosystem: Host-associated > Plants > Roots > Rhizosphere > Soil ... | reverse complement strand
GTCCCGACCGGGGGGCTTGTCCCTCTACCGGGAGGATGGCGATTCCTCGCCTCCGGCCCTTCGGGCCTCCGCTCGGAATGACAACCTCCGGCGATTCCTCGCCTCCGCGCCTCCGGCGCTCCGCTCGGAATGACAACGAACCCGCTACCCGCTACCCGCTCGGAGGAACGTGATCAGCAACGGATTCACCACGTCCGTCCGTTCCATGTGCGGCAGATGGCCCGCGCGGTCGATCGGGTGATACTGCGCCTGCGGAATCGCCTTGCGCACGCCGTCCGCGTGCGTGATCGCGACCGTGCTGTCCTCCTTCCCCCACAGGAGCAGCGTCGGCTTGCCTGAGGCCCCGACCCGCGCATAGACAGAGTCGAGCACGGTGCCACCGCTCTCCCGCAACGTGGACAGGAGCGCGCGACCGAACCCGCGATACTGCATCTGTTTGCGATAGCGCGTCGTCCAGTCCGGCCACTTTGCCGGCTCGACGAAATCGGTGAGCTGACCGTCGGCCATCTTCGGAACGGCGATGGTCTGCCAGAGGACCGGACCCACGAGTGGCAGTCGGAATACGAACGGCGGTGCGGACCGTTCGCCGGCGGCTGGGTCGACGAGCGTCAGCGACCGAACACGCTCCGGGTGCCGCGCGGTGAACTCCGCCGTGACCGGCCCACCCATCGACAGCCCCACGAGGTCGATCGGGTCTCGCCAACCGAGCGAGTCCAGAAGCTGCAATAGCTGCCGGTCGTACAGATCGGCCGTGTACCGAACGTCGGGACGGTCGGAATAGCCTCGCCCGAAATGGTCGTAGCGTGCGACGCGGAACCCGGCGCCCGTCAGCGCCGTCACCGTCGAGTCCCAGATGTACGACGGCACTGAAAATCCGTGGACGAGCATCACGCGCTGCCCGCTGTCCGGGCCGGCGACATCGTAATGCGTGACGCCGTCGCCTAACGTCACGAACTTGCCCGCGACACCCTGCCGGGCCGTGGCGTCGAGATCCCGGCGCTCCGGGTTGCGGGTCGCGTAGGCTCCGGCGAGCGCCGCCGCGCAGAGGGCGATCGGGATCGTGATGAGGCGGCGAACGTGCATGAGGTGATCCGGGCCGATGTGAAGAAGGCGGAGAAGGTACGTCTGGACGCTCCGCGCGGCGAGGGACGCGCTTGCCGTTGCGCCGCCGGACGCACCGACGCTCTCCCGCAGCGCCGCTTGACCACGCGTGGCGCGCCACGCCATGCTCCGCGTCCATGTCCGCCGCAATGCACCAGCTCCTCTGGGGCGTCGACCTCGGAGGCACGAAGATCGAAGGGGCGATCATCGACGCCCATCAGCCGGACCGCGCGATCGCCCGCGTACGCCTCGCGACCGAGAGCGACCGGGGCTACGACCATATCGTGGGCCGTGTCCGCACCGTCGTCGAACAGCTCGAAGCGACATCCGGACTGTCGCGTCCGCAGACCGTCGGCATCGGCACCCCAGGGGCCGTGGAGCCTTCGTCGGCCACGCTCAAGAACTCGAACACCGTCTGCCTCAACGGGCGTCCCCTCGGGCGCGACCTCGCCGGCGCGTTAGGCGTGGACGCGCGATTGACCAACGACGCGAACTGCTTCGCGCTGGCCGAAGCGATGCTCGGCGCCGGTCGAGGCCGAGACGTCGTCCTCGGCCTGATCCTCGGCACCGGCGTCGGGAGCGGGATCGTGATGGGCGGCCGGGTGGTCCACGGCCTGCATGGCATTGCCGGCGAGTGGGGACACAACCCCATGCGCGGGGAGTCGGCGCCGTGCTACTGCGGCCGAACAGGCTGTGTCGAAACCGTGATCTCAGGACCGGCGCTGGAGCGATTCTACCGATCGTGCAGCCGCGATTCCGCCGATCTTCCCGGGATCGTCCAGCGCGCCGAACACGGAGAGAGCGCCGCCGTGACAACGATCGAGCGCCTCACGAGCAAGTTCGGCGAGGCGATCGCCGCCGTGATCAACATCCTCGATCCGGACGCCATCGTGATCGGTGGCGGCGTCGGCAACATCGAAGCGCTCTACCAGCCGGCGACGCGAGCCGCCATTCAGCGCCACCTGTTCAACCCCGAGTGTCGGACCGAGCTGCTCCGACCGCGGCTCGGCGACAGCGCCGGTGTGTTCGGCGCGGCGCTGCTGACACGTTAGGCGCGCGCCCTCGCCGAGGTCAGTGCGCGGCGGCCCCGCCGGAGCTCGCGCCGAGTGGGGCCGCCAGCGCACCGTGGATCGCCCGCGCGACGAACTCGTTGCCTCGCACCGCGTAGTGCCCGTCCTGCAGAAAGAGACTGTCGATCTGCGTGGGCGGCAGGCGCCTGAGCGGTTCGAAGAGGTCGATCAGCTGGATGCCTTGTCGCGCGGCCTCCTCGGTGACGAAGCTGCGCCACGACGGCGGCGGCTCGTCTCGACGATAGTCGCTCGCGCCTGGTAGAAGCACGAGCACCAGGCGGCTGTTCTTTGCCGCGTTGATCCGGGCGAGATCCTGAAAGATCCGGGCAACGACCGTCCGCGTGGAATCATTGCGCGCGGCGTTGTACCGGTCCGTTGGCGGGTCGCCGAACACTCTGTTCGCGAGCTGCACAATGTTGAGGTTCATCACCCGGTTTCCCTTGGCCACCCACCACCGTCCCAGCCACGACCGTTTCGGCACCGGGGCGTTCAGGACGGCGATCGAATCGCCCCGCACCCCGAGCAGCGGCTTCCCGTACCCGACGAAGTCATCGAATTGCATCCGCAGGAAATCGTCCGTGATGAAGGCAACCAGGTGCAGCTGATGATCCAGCGGGAGGCCGGCACGCTTGTACCAGAGGTATGCCTGGTCGAGCCCGTAGCCGCCCTGCCCCATGTTGACGGTCTCGAGTCGCGGGTCGAGCACCGACAGGTGGTGGCACCACGTCTCGTTGTCATTCACCCCGTAGCCGAGCGTGAACGAGTCGCCCGAGCAGATGACCCGGATCTTTCCGGCCGGCACGGCCCGCGCGATGTCGTGGTCGCCGCGAAATGCCTGGGCGTTCGTGTGGAGCGAAATGCCGGGACCATACAGGTCGGGCACGCGAACGTTAGGCAGGCTCACCCAGCCGATCGTCGGATCGTGCGTCGAATGAAGCTGCTCTCTGACGCCCGTTGCCCGGTGGATGCGAACCGCGGTGAAGACCAGGCTCGCCGCGCCCTCGAGCACCGAGAGGATGAGCACGAAGGCGATGACGTTGACGACGACGAGCTTTACGACCTTGAGCATCGCGGTGCGATCTGATGGAATGCGGAACGTCCCGAACGGCGGTCGCCCTCGGACGCCGATCAGGGCACCGCGCTGCGTGGTGACATCGTCAACGCCTTCGTGAGCCGGTACAGGAACTCCTGTCCCTCGTAATACGACTGCATGCGCATTCGCTCGTCACGGCCATGGGCGCGGGCGTCCACCGTCGGGTCGCTGAACAGCCCGGACACGCCGAACGCCGGCACGCCGAGCGCGCGGAAGAAGCGGGAGTCCGTGGCTCCGGTCGACATCACCGGAATCACAGGAATGTTGCCCCACATGTCGCGCGTGATCTGCGCGACGGGATCCATGAGCTCGGGCAGCATCGCCGTCGGCGGCGACGGTGGACGTTGCGACCGCACGAGCACCTGCACGGTCGTGTCGTTGATCAGCTTCTCGAACGTCGCGCGGACCACCTCCACCGTATCCGTCGGATAGAGCCGGCAATTGACGTTCGCCTCGGCCAGCTGCGGCAGCGCGTTCGTCGCGTGTCCGCCGCTCAGCATCGTCGCCACGCACGTCGTTCGCAGCATCGCGTTGTAGCGCGGGTCGGCGGACACCGTGGCCAGCGCCTGCGCATCGTTCGGGTTGGCCACGATCGCCTTCATCGCGCGGCCGATCGCAGGCTCCTCGACGTCGGCCGTTCTGGCGAAGAACGCGCGCGTGATGTCGTTGAATCGGACCGGAAAGTGGTGCCGTCCAACCTTCGCCAGCGCATCGGCGAGCGCCGTGATGGCGTTGTCCGCTCGCGGCACCGAGGAATGCCCGCCACGATTCGTCGCCCGCAACGTGAAGTTCGTCGTCACCTTCTCGGTGGCCTGGACCGAGTTGAACAGTGGCTTCCCGTTGCGCAGCGTTCCGCCACCGCCCTCGTTGATGATGAGCGCGCCGTCCACCAGCTCCTTGTGGTTCTTGAGCAGCCAGTCGACGCCGTTCGCGGGGCCGCTCTCCTCATCGGCCGTGAGCGCGATGATGATGTCGCGATCGGGCACGTAGCCCTCGCGCTTCAGTCGGAATGCGTTCGCGACGAAGATCGACGCCATCGCCTTGTCGTCGGCCGTGCCGCGGCCGTAGTAGTACCCGTCGCGCTCCGTGAACACGAACGGGTCGAGGTCCGGCGACCAGTCGGCCTTGAGCGCCTCGACGACGTCGAGGTGCGCGAGCAGGAGCAGCGGCTTCCGCGCGTTCGGCCCGCCACGCCCGCGAATCCGCGCGACGACGTTGTGCTTCTCGGGACGCGGCCCGCCGACGAAGATGTCCGCTTCGGGAATACCGGCGTCGCGGAATCGCTTCGCCATCGCGGTTGCCGCGGTGGTCACGTTGCCGCTCGTGACACCCGTGTTGATCTCGATCAGTTCCTTATAGATGTCGCGCGCGAGCTGCTGGTTCGCGTTCAGCGAGCCGGGCGTATAGATCGGCGTGCGCGGCTGTGCGCGCAGCACACATGGCAGAGCGGTGGAGAGCGCGAGGATCGTTGCGAGGCGCCAGTATCGCATGGTTCGGGCTCAGCCTGAGGGAAGGATGCGCCGCCAACCTATCGCCCGGCACCTGCCTGCGGTAGCCGGAGAGGCTCGTCATTCCGAGCGAAGCACCGAAGGTGCGGAGGCGAGGAATCGCCGGACCCTGTCATTCCGAGCGGAGCACCGAAGGTGCGGAGGCGAGGAATCGCCGGACCCTGTCATTCCGAGCGGAGCACCGAAGGTGCGGAGGCGAGGAATCGCACTCGTCCCGACCGGGAGGCCTCTCTACCGGGATGACTGCGATTCCTCGCCTCCGGCGCTTCGCGCCTTCGCTCGGAATGACAACGTCCCGCGATTCCTCGGCTCCGCCGCTGCGCGGCTCCGCTCGGAATGACAGCCGTCGTTTCCCCGCTACCCGCTACCCGCCCCCCGTCTGCCGCCTACTTGCTCCACGGCGGCGCGATGCCGTTCATGCGCGCGTACGCGATGAGCTGACCAAGGTGCTCGTGCAGGTCGCCCGTCATCACGAACGATGTCTCCACGATCGTGCGATCCCCGCCGAACAGCTTTTTCGTGCCCGTGATCGCGGTGGGATCGAGACCCTCGAGCTGCTGCTTCATGTAGGCGAAGCCTTCCGTCAGATGCTTCACTGCATCGGGCTTGGTGGACTTGGACTCGAAGGTCTTGAACGCCTCCGGCCCGCGCGGGATGACCGGCGAGCGCGTGGCACCGTACGCCATCGGCGCGTAGACGTAGTACTCGCTCGCGACGTGCATGAACGCTTCGCCCACGGAGCGCACACCGGGCGCCGGGCGCCACGCATACTTCTCCGCCGGAATCGCCTCGGCCAGCGCGAGGAACTTGCTCTGCAGCGTGTCGAGGTCCATCAGGTAGCGCTTTCGAATCTCGAGCGCAGACTCGCGGTTTGGAACGTCCTGCGCGAGTGCAGCACCTGCGCTGCTGAGCGACATAAGGGCGACGAGCGCACCGGCGCGCATCGAGCGCCCGGAGGATGCAGACGAGAGTGGGGACCGCATGCGAGTTGCTCCTCGAAAGGATGAAGAGTGAGGGAGAACGAGCGGACGCGTCTGGTAATCACGGAGTCGCGCAAACAATGATAGGCACGTACGGCGAGGCGTCCACGCTTCCCGGCGTCCGGGCTCTGTATGGGACAAACGGCTCACCCACGCAGCGAACGGCGTGACGAACGTGGGACTGATGGTACAGGTGGCATCCCCGTGATACGTTGTTACGCGAGCGGAAACCCTCTCTGCGACGACATGTGTCGCACTTGGAGCCGTTCGTCCCATTCCACGTTCTTCCCGGCCAACGCCCTATGCGTGTCTCCTCGTTACGCGCTGGAATTGCTGCCACGGTGCTCCTGTCCGCAGCGATGGTCGCCATCGTCGCTGCCGACGCTGGCGCGCAGACATCGAGCGCAGCGCCCACGACACCCGTTCGTCTCGACGCGGCCAGGCGCCGCGCCGTCGTCGACACGCTTGGCGCGCGCCTTCGTCGCCATTACGTCGATGCCGATACGGGAGCGATGATCGCCGACCGTGTGCGCGCGCGCCTAACGGCTGGCGCCTACGACACGATCACGAGTCCGGCACGCTTCGCTGAAGCGCTGACGGTCGATCTCAGAAGCGTGAACGGCGACCGGCACCTGAACGTCACGTACGCGCCCCAATCACCGGGTGCTCGACCGGGCCCGGAGGGGATTCGCATGCCGCCGTTGCCACCGGCACTGCCGACGCGACTCGGAGCGGTGCCGGACCCGGTCCGTCGCACCAACTACGGACTCGGCCGGATCGACGTGCTGCCGGGCAACGTCGGCTATCTCGACATTCGCGGATTTTCCGGGGCGGCCAACGTCGTCTCCGCCATCAGATCGGCGCTCGAGTACCTGCAGGGCACGGACGCGATCATCTTCGATCTGCGGCGCAACGGCGGCGGGAGTCCGTTCTCGGTGAACGCGATCATCAGCCACTTCACCACCGATGACACCGTGGCGTCGTTGACGGTGAAGAATCGCTCGGGCAACCAGGAGTTCACGCGGTACACGTACGCGAGCGTGCCCGGACCGCGACGCCCGACGGTTCCGCTCTACGTCCTCACCAGCGGCGCGACCGCGTCAGCCGGCGAGGATTTCACGTTCGTGCTCAAGAACATGAAGCGGGCGACGATCGTGGGCGGTACGACGGCGGGTGCCGGCCACAACAACGCGAACATGGACATTGGCGAGGGGTTCAACGCCTCGCTGTCCTTCACGCGCGTGACGGACCCGAAGACCGGCGCCGAGTGGGAGCGTATAGGTGTGACGCCCGACGTCCCGGTAGATCAGGCGCGCGCGCTCGAGGTCGCGCACGCCCTCGCCCTCAAGACGATCGCCGCGAAGGAGACCGACGAGCGCTGGCGCCGCGTTCTCGACCTGACTCGCGAAGGTATCGAGGCGCAGGCGTCGCCGCGAACGGTCGCGGTGGCGACCCTGGCCGGGTACGCCGGGGCGTACGAGGGCGGACGCACGGTCACGGTCGATGCGGGCCGGTTGATGTTCTCGCCACGCCCCGGCGCGCCGCCGGAGCCGCTCGTCCCGCTGACCGACTCGACGTTCGCGTTAGGTGCGACCCGGGTCGCTTTTGAGCGTGACGCGGGCGGCGCCCGCCTTCGCATCACGCCCGTGGAGGGCGAGGCGCTGACCTACGGGCGGGTGAAGTAGGCCCGGGTCATTCCGAGCCGGTGCCCGCCTCCGGCGGGCAGATGAGGAAGCCTTGCGGCCCGAGCCGAGAGGCTGGCCCTCTACCGGAACAACAGATTCCTCGACAACAATAAGACGACAGGATTGGCAGGATTGACAGGATAACAGCAATTCGTGCTTTGGTTGTCGGGTCGACCCTGATGCGACGCGTCACCTAACGCCTCATCGTCTCGCGCAGGCTTCTTGAAATCCTGTCAATCCTGCCATCCTGTCTTGCTGTTGTCGTTTTTCGTCTTGCGCACCCGGAGCGTGCTAGTCTACCCGGATCGCGACGAGCGGCGACACACGCGCCGCTCGCAGTGCCGGTACCAGCGTCGCCGCAACCGCCACCGCCAGCAACAGCACCGCGACGCCGACGAACGACGCCGGATCCGCGCTTCCGACGCCGTACAACAGCGAGGCCATGGCGCGCGCTGCGACGAGCGCACCCGCGGTACCTAACGCCACTCCGATGAGGGCGCGCGTCAGCGCCCGGCGCATCACCATCGCCACGACGCCGCCGGACGGGGCGCCGAGCGCCACGCGGATGCCGATCTCCTTGCGGCGCTGCGCCACATCGCCGGCGAACACGCCGTAAATCCCGACACCCGCCAGCACCAGCGACACGACGGCGAACGCGGCGAGCAGCACCGCCGTGAACCGGTCGCGAGCAAGCGTCCGCCCGATCAGCGCGTCCATCGTCGTCACCTCGTAAACCGGGACCGCCGGATCGAGCGACGTCACCGCTGCCCTGATCGATGCCACCAGCGCCGTCGCGTCGCCGCTCGCGCGGACGATGACATCGCGCGATGGGCTCGTGAACTTCGTGTCGGCGAGATACGCCGTGGCCCGCGCCGGCGTGCGCGCGTCCGCGAGCCGGACGTCGCCCACCACGCCGATGACTTCCGGCGTGATCCCATTGAACATCATGACCCGTGCCCGCTTGCCGATCGGACTCTCGTTCGGCCAGAGTTGCCGCGCCATGGCCTGGTTGACGATCACGCGCGGTGGCGCATCGATGTCATCGCGCGTGTCGAACGTCGACCCCGCGACGAGTGGAATGCGGAGCGACTGGAACAGCATGGGGCCGGCGAACCGAACGTCCGCGACGATCGAATCGCCCGCAACCGGCGCCGTCGCGCTTCCGACGACCGTCGCCGGACCGATGCCGCTGAACGGTCGCGTGTTGACGGTGCTCGCGGCCTGCACGCCCGGCAGCGCGCGCACACGCGTGAGCAGCCCGTCGAAGAACGCGCGCTGTGCCTCGGGCGATCGATAGCGCGGTCCCGAGATGCCGACCCGCGCAACGACGACGTGCTCCGCGTCGAATCCGGGATCGACGGCACGCAGCGCGGCGAATGTGCGCATCGTCAAACCCGCCAGCACCGTCAACACCAGGCCTAACGCGATCTCCGCCGTCACGAGCGAGCCGCCGCGCAGGCGCGCCGCGGCTCGGCCGCCCCCACTTTCGCGCAGCGTCGACGCCCCATCGCGTCCCGCCCGCCACGCGGCGATTGCTCCGACGCCGAGTGAGGCGGCGAGGGACGCGAGCGCGGTGAACAGGAGCACCGCCCCGTCGACACGGATGGACGTCGTCCGCGGCATTTCCGGCGGCAGCATGGCCAGCAGCGCCTGCATACCGAACACGGCAGCGGCCAGCCCCAGCACACAGCCGATCGCTCCCACGACCGCACTCTGCGTGACGATCTGTCGCAGGAGTCTCGCCGTCGTCGCCCCAATCGCGCGACGGACCACGAGCTCATGCTCGCGCCGCCTGACGAGTCCCAGCGTCAGATTCGCGACGTTCGTGATGGCCATGAGCAACAGGAGTCCGACCGCCCCGAGCAGCACGAGCAGCGGCAAGCGCGCATCGCCGGTGATCTGCTCGCCGAGGCCGACGATGGTCGTCGACCAGCCTTCGTTGCGCTTGTCCTCTCGCGCTCCCTGCGCGGCGATCGCCTCCAGCTCGCGACGTGCGGCGTCCACCGGGACATCGCGTTTGAGACGGGCGACCACGAGCAGGAATCGCCCCCACGAGCGATTGCCATCCGTCGGTCCGAACGGGCGCCAGAACGCCTGGTCGACGAGCCAGCCGAACCGCGGCGGATCGAACCTCGGCGGCATGACGCCGATGATCGTGTGCGGTCGCCCGTCGATCGGAAGCGTTCGGCCGAGGGCCGCGGAATCGCCACCGAAGTGGCTGCGCCAGAATCCGTCGCTCAGCACGAGCACGTCCGCGCCGCCCGCGCGCTCCTCGTCCGCCGAGAACTCCCGGCCTAACGCGGGAGTGACGCCGAGCATCCGGAAGTAGCCCGGCGACACCTCCGCACCCATGACGCGCTCGGGGTTCGGCGCGCCCGCGATCGTCGCCGGAAGCGGCACCAGCCCCGCCATCATCGCGAACGACCGCGACCGCTCGCGCCACGCCTCGAAGTTCGGCACCGCCACGACGTTCCGGTCGTGCCCACGCGCGACGTCGTGCTCCCAGACCACCAGCAGGCGATCCGGGTCCGCGTACGGCAACGGCCGCAGCAGCACGCCGTTCACCACACTGAACATGGCCGTCGACGCGCCGATCCCTAACGCGAACGTCAGCGCGGCCGCCGTCGCGAAGCCGGGATTGCGACGCACGACGCGAACGGCGTAGCGCACGTCCTGCACGAGCTCATCGCCAAGACGGCTGCGATATTCGTCACGCGCCTCGTCCTTGAAGCGCTCCGCACCGCCGAACGCGGCCAGTGCGCGTCGGCGCGCCTCCTCCGGCGCGACCCCGGCGCGACGTTGCTGCTCCGTGAGCATGTCGATGTGAAATCGCATCTCGTCGTCGAGACGGCGCTCCATGGTCCCTCGCCGCATGATCCCGGCCACGCGACGCATGACCTCCCGAATGCGCGATGCCATGTCAGCCCTCACCCATGCGGAGGACGAGGTCGACCGCGCGCGACATCCGAGCCCACGTCGCGCGCTCCTCGGTCAGGCGCTTGCGGCCGGCGCCCGTGAGCGCGTAGAACCGAGCCTGACGATTGTTCTCGGTCACGCCCCACTCCGATGCGATGTATCCCTGACGCTCGAGGCGATAGAGGGCCGGATACAGGGATCCCTGCCCGACCTGCAGCACGCGCTCGGACCCGGTATCGAGCCGCTCGGTGATGCCCCAGCCATGCATCGGCCCGAGCTGCAGCGTCTTGAGCACGAGCATGTCGAGCGTGCCCTGCAGCACGTCCCCTCTGGCCTTGTCGCCCATTCATGTCTCCTTTCGAACGTCGAAAGGAAGGATGGGAACTCGTTACCGCGCCGTCAAGACTTTGGTTCGCCCGCGCCTTGTTCATTCGGCGGACCGTGCGGAAAATTCGGACAGCGCAACAGCCCCCACCGCCTCGACACCGAGATCAATGTTCGGAGCGATTGCCAGCACCCGCGTCGTGTACGCGGTCATTGCGGCACCGATCCTCGCCTTCGCCGCACGGGCGCAGAATCCCCAGCGAGACATCGCGGATCCGGGCGTGATCGCGACGGACCAACGCATCACGCCGGCGGGAGTCCAGACCGTGTTCGCCGGGCGAGTCACCGGCGTGAAGTTCTCATCGGCGTCGACGCTGTGGGCGGTCATCCCCGGGTCCGCGTATCACCTCGCCTGGCTCGACAACCGCGTCGTTGCGCGCGGCCGGTTCGACGGCCGCTCCGGTGTGCAGGGTGTGACCATCGATCCCGTGACGCGCCGCGCGCTCGTGAGCTCGGTAGGCCGCCTCCCGCAAGGCGCCACGGCCGCTCGCCTGCCTGGCGCACGTCCCCCGGTACGCGCGAATGCCATCGCGCAGCTCAACTTCTTCGCCGGTGACGCGTCCGGCGACAGCGTTTCGTCGCTCGTCTCGTCAGGCGCGCTCGGTGACTACATGGCCGGCGCTCCGGCTGTCGCGCCGCGCGCCGGAGCCAAGGGCCGGCGAGTCGCCATCGTTCCGTTGACGGCGAACGACGCGCTCGCCGTCGTCGATGCCGAGACCGGCGCACAGCTGCGAAGCATTCCGCTCGGCGTCGCACCGTTCGGCGCCGTCATCGCGGCCGATGGCAACGTCGCCTACGTGTCGAACGTGGGATCGCAGCCGAAGGCAGGAGAGCGAGCCGCGCCACAGTGCTGCGACCCGCTGGCCGGGCGCGTCCGCACGGACACGCGCGGCATCGCCACCTCCGGCACGGTCACGCGGGTGGACATCGGCGCCGGCCGCGTCACGCACACAATCACGGTCGGGCGCCACGCAACCGCGCTCGCCTGGGACGAGACTCGGCAGCGTCTGTACGTGGCCGGCGGCAATGATGACGCCATCACGGTCATCGATACACGATCGAACGCGGTCACGGCGACGCTCCCCATCGCGCCGTTCCGTGAGCGAAAGACCGGTCTCGCTCCCACCGCGCTCGCGCTCTCGCCAGACGCGCGCACGCTGTACGTTGCGCTCGGCGGCGCGAACGCTGTCGCGGTCTACGACGTCACGGGGGTCACCGAGCCCACGCCATGGTGGCGCCTCGCCGGGATGATCCCCGCGGCCTGGTATCCGTCCAGTCTCGACGTCTCGAGCGACGGCAAGCATCTGGCGATCGGGGCGCTGCTCGGCGTTGGTTCCGGCGAGGGAGCCACCGAGGGGCGGCGCGGGCGCTACGTTCACGCGGTGCGCGGGTCGGTCAACGTCGTCGCCGTGCCGACGACGCAGGCGCTCGCCGCCTACTCGCTCGCAGTCGCGGAAAACAACCGCCTAACGCTTAGCGGCGCGGATGGCGGCGTTGCGGCATCGCTCGCCGCACGCGCCGACGCCCCCGCCCAGCCCATCCCCGAACGGCCCGGCGAACCGACGCCCATCACGCACGTCGTCTTCATCATCCGGGAGAACCGGGCATACGACCAGGTCCTGGGCGACCTCGCACACGGGACGCGGGACTCCAGCCTCACGATGTACGGTCGCGACATCACGCCGAACACGCACGCGCTGGCCGAGCGGTACGTGACGCTCGATCATTTCTTCGCCTCTGGCGGCAACTCCGCCGACGGACATCAATGGCTCACCCAGGCGAACGAGACCGAGTATCCGTTGTGGCCACTCTACTATGGTCGCAGCTATCCCTCCGAGGGAGTCGATCCACTCGCGTACTCGTCAGGCGGCTTCCTTTGGGAGAACGCGCAGGCGAAGGGTAAGCGCGTCGCGGTGTTCGGCGAGTATGCGCCCGCGGCATCGGACTCGCTCCCGGCAGTCCGACGCGACCTCCTGGCGATGTGGCGCGAGCCGCGAGCCGACCGGCCGACGTTCTTTCGCGAGGAACTGCGAAAACGGTATCGCACGCGCTCGGACATTCCGTCGCTGGACAAGGCGCTCGTTCGCGAGTTCCCGGGATGGACGCAGGAAGTGCCGGATGTCGTGAAGGCGGAAGACATGCTCGCGCATCTGCGGGACTGGGAGCAGGCGGGGTCGATGCCCGAGCTCGTGATGTCCGTCCTCCCCAGCAATCATACCGTGGGAACGACGCCAGGTTGGTGCACGCCACGCGCGTGTGTCGCCGACAACGACCTCGCGCTCGGCAAGGTCGTGGAGGGGCTCACGCATTCACGCTTCTGGCCGACGATGGCGATCCTCGTGGTCGAGGACGACGCGCAGAATGGTGTCGACCACGTCGACGGGCATCGGACCGTGGCGCTCGCCATCTCGCCGTATGCGCGACGTGGCATCGTGGACAGCACGTTCTACAGTCAGCCGAGCATGGTGAAGACGATCGAGTTGATTCTCGGGCTGCCGGCGATGAGTCTGTTCGACCTCGTGGCGACGGACATGCGCGCGAGCTTCGTCGGAGCGGGCGAGGCGCCGGACCTGACGCCGTTCACGGCCCTCGAGCCGGCTGTCTCACTGTACGAGACAAACCAGCGCGTCGGGGAGATTCGCGGCGACCATGCAGCGGAGCGGCGACGCGCGGCGTTGGCGTCGTCGCGCATGCGCTTCGACGTGCCGGATGCCGCACCGTCGGATGCCCTGAACCGCATCCTGTGGCACGACGCGCGCGGTTGGGGGACACCGTTCCCAGACGTTAGGCAGTCCCTGTTCTTCCCGATGTCGCACGACCTCGCGGACGACGAGCGGGAGGAGAAGGAGGAGCGCGCCGAGCGGGCACAGCGAGCCAGGCGACCGAGGTGACGGTCAGACCGCCTGCGTCTCGAGCAGGACGCGCTGCCACTCGTCCATCGCGAGCTCCTCGACCGCCGCGCAGCGCCCGGCGAGCAGCGCTTCCCGGGGTGACAGACCGTCGAGATCGCACCTCGGCTCGTCGAGCCAGTTGCGGACGTCGCAGTCGCTGTCGAACCGGTCGCGCAGCAGGGCGAGCGTGAACCGAAGCGACTGCACGTGCCTCGCGGTGCGCAGCAGGGTCGTGTCGGCAACCTGAGCGACGGGCAGGCCGAGCAATCCGGCGACGGTCGCGGGAGAGGGCACTGGGTTTCCGGGAGCGCACAGCCAGCGCTCGACCTCATGCTTGTTCATCACGGTCGCTCCGTTCAGCGGGAGTCGGCGAGGGATGCCCATCCTCGATCGTAAATGGCGCTCGCGTTCGGGCCGGCGGCGGCGACGGCGACGGCATGGCGGGGGCATAGCGTGTGGACACCGCGCTCCCAGGTGTCCCGGGCAACGGCCGGTGCACCGCAGACCTCGCAGAGCGTGGCCGACAGCTCCTCGAGCGCCCAGAGCAGCTCGACGAACGCCCGCGACCCGCGGACGTCGTACCAGCAGAGTCGCCCCCACCGCGCTCGGCAGAGGAACGACCCGGGCGGCTCCGACGCGGCCGCGGCGGCTGACGCGATCCTGACTATCCCCACCCACCCCGGTACCGGGGCCAGCTCGGCCGGTTGCTGACCTTCGACAGCGGCTCGCGGCCGGTCGATCTCGGAGTCCTTGGGCTGGGTGGGCATGGAAGTTCGGCATCTGTTCGGGGTGTGTAGAATAGCGGGAACAGATGTCCATGCAAGTCGGGAAGCGGGAGACGGGAGACGGGAAACGGGAAGCGACGAACCCTCGGGATGCCATTCTCTCTCTTGAGAGACATCCCGAGGGTTCCGCCTTTTGACCCGCTACCCGCTACCCGCTACCCGCTACCCGTCTCCCGTCTCCCATCTCCCGTCTCCCGTCTCCCGTCTCCCGTCTCCCGTCTCCCGCTTCCCTATTTGCTCCCATTCGTCGCCGCCGCCGACTCCTTGTTCCACACGAACCGGTGCAGGAAGTCGCCCATGCGGCCGAACGTGCCGACCCAGTTCCGGTGCAGCATTGATTCGTGCAGGTCGTCCGGGACGACCTCGAGCTCGTAGTAGATGCCGCGCGCGCGCAGGAGCTGCACCAGGCCCACCGTCTGGGCGAAGTCCACGTTCCGGTCGTCGTCGCCGTGGACGAGGAACACCGGCGACTTCCAGCTGTCGATCGCGGAGATCGCCGACGATTTGTACGACGTCGACGCCGTGTCGAGCGAGCTGCCGTAGAGGTGCACGCCCGCCAGGTCCGCGCCCGCGACGAAGATGTCCGAGTTTCGGGCCAGTGCCTGCGACGTGAGCAGCCCGCCGTACGACAGGCCCCAGATGCCCACCCGGGCCGGATCGACGTCCGCGCGCCCCTGCAGGTACTTGCCCGCTGCCAACACGTCCTGGTATTCCGAGTTGCCGCGAGCGTTCGTGTTCGCCGCCTGCCGGAACGAGCGGCCGTAACCGATGCCGCTTCGATAGTTCACCGACAGGACCACGTACCCCTGATTCGCGAGCCACTGGTTCACCGCGTACGACCAGTGGTAGAACTGCATGTAGTGGTAACCCGGCATCATCTGCCGCGGCGGGCCGCCGTGCACGAAGATGATCGCGGGACGGCGCTCGCCGGCCTTGAGGTCCTTCGGCAGAAAGAGCTGGTTGTGCGCCTCGACGCCATCCGGCGCCTTCACCACTACGATCTCGGGCTTCACGTGCTCGGCCTTCGGGAAGCTCTTCGCGAGCGTCGGGAAGACCACGCGCGCCTGGCCGCCGTCCACCGGCACGAGCCCGATCGACGCCGGCGTGTTGACATCGAAATACAGGACCGCGACCTGCTTGCCTGACGCGAGCGGCTGCGGGGAGGTCTCGATCCCCTCGCCGGTCGAGATGCGCTTCGGCGTTCCGCCCGCCGTCGGCACGGCCCAGATGTGCCGGCGCTCGATGTCGCTGGCGTTTGTGCAGTAGTAGAGCGTCTTGCCGTCCGCCGACAACGCGGCGGACGTCGCGTCCTCGATCAGGCCGTTCGTCGTGGTGAGGAGCACCGGCTTCGCGGAGCTCGCATTCGCGTCGAGGGAGTAGTAGCGCTCCCACTCGTCGTTGAGCGGCGACACCGGGAACACGATGCGATCGCTCCCCCACATGAGCCGGGCGATGAAGGGGATGGTGGAGTCGTTAGGCGCGTTGTGCCAGAGCTCGCGCGCCGTGCCCTTCGATACGTCCGCGACCATCACGGCCAGCGTGTGCCCACCCGCGAACGTCGACCGGCACAGCCCGGGGATCAGCGGCCGCGACGGCGTCGTATCGGCGCGCGCGCGCTGCCCGCCGCCCGGCCCGAACGGGTTCGCCAAACCCGGCGGGCAGACACTCCGTGCAGCGGCACCGCCGCCAGCCGGTCCGGGCGGATTGCCGATGCCGCCCTGCCCTTCCTGTGTCTGCGCGCCGAACGGCGTCCCGGGGCGACGGGTGAACGCGACCTGTCTGCTATCCGACGACCAGGTCGGCGCGCCATCGAAGTCGACGCCCGGTGCGAGGTAGCTCACCGACCGCGACTTGCTGTCGTAGACCGCGATGAAGGCGTGGTTTCCGCGATCGGACACGAACGCGATCTTCGACCCGTCCGGCGACCAGCGCGGGTTGCTCTGCCGCCCCCACGCCTTGATGAACGGCTTCTGACCGCGATCCATGGAGTCGGGCGCGGCCGCCGGGTTCACGCGGCCACGATAGATCTGGCCATCCTTCACGTACAGGACGAACCGGCCATCGGGCGACAGCTCGGGCGCCCCGCCTTCCGCGATCCGCCACGGCGCCCCGCCACTCGTCCGGACCGCCCAGATCGCGCGCTCGGCACCATCCGGATCGTGCGACGGATTCGCGATCCACCCCTGTCGGTTCGGGTCCGAGCCGCGGACGAAGACCGCCAGCGAGCCGTCATCCGAGAGGCTGACATCGGTCAGGTCCGTCCCGTCATCCTCGAGGAAGCGCGTTAGGCGGACGGGGCGAAAATCCGGAGTCCCCGCCGTGTAGACGTTTCGAAGGCCGCGATCGTACGTCATCCACGCCACGCGATCGGCCTTCCGCGCCGACGTCACCTGGAGCGGCGACGCCGGGCTCAGATACTGTTCGATGGTTGGCTTCGCCTGCGCGTGGAGCGCCGGAGCCGCGAGAATGGCTGGCACGACAAGGCGGACCAGCGGACGAATGACGAGCGACGAGCGGGACATGGACACTCCGCGTGAGCTTGGGCGACACGGCCGAAAGGAGCCGACAGCCGTGAGAGCGTAACATCTGGTGAATGGAGCGGCAAATGGGCGTTAACGGCCGCCGTACACATACGTCTCATCTGTCGAGATCGATGTTACCAGGTGCTCGATGAGCACCCTACGAACAAGGGCTCCTCGGGAGCCCATCTGTGGAGGTCGCGTACTCGATGAAACGGCTCTTTCTCGCGACGATGATGGCTTGCAGCACGTCAGCGCTGACGGCGTTGACGGTTGGCGCCCAGGGTCCCGGTGGCGGGCCTCCGATGCCTGGCCCGGGAGCGATGGGCGGTGGACCCGGAGGCGGCAGCGCCGTCGACGACCCGGCGCAATTTCTCCTGTCCCAGACCGGCGAGCTCAAGCTCACCGACGCGCAGGTCACGCGACTCGCGGCGATCGCCCGGCGATCTGCCGAGCGGCGGCAAGCGCTGCGCGCTCAGATGGACTCGCTTCGTCCGCAGCGCGCGCGCGGCGAGCGTCCCGATTCCGCCACGCGCGCGCGCATGCGGGAGCAGTTCGATCAGATGCGGCCGCAGATGGAGCGGCTTCGCGAACAGTCGCTGGCAGACCGCCGTGACGCGATCGCCGTGTTGACGCCCGACCAGCAGGCGCGCGCATGGGAGCGCGTCGCGCGGGCCGGACGCGGTGACCGTGCCAGCTTCCGCGGCGGCCGGGGCGCCGGCGAGCGACGCATGCACATGCGCGGCGGCTCCGGGATGCATGGCGGCCGAATGGGCGGTCAGGGCTTTCGCCCGCGCCGGCCCGGCCCGGACGACGGCACGCCCGCACCTCGCGCTCGGCCCGACGTGCACGATTAGCTGATCGTTCGCGTCGCGGTGATTTACCGCGGAGGACGCGGAGGGCGCAGAGCACGGCGTGTTACCGCGAGGCAACCCTGTGCTGGCCGACAACGATTGGACTTCTTGGTGAACGACCTCGGGAGGATCCAGCGTCCCGAGGTCGTTCCAAAGAGAAATCAAATTTTTGTCGTCGAGCGAACGATTGCTTCACGGCATGAACGCCGTGCTCTGCGCACTCCGCGTTCTCCGCGGTAAATCACCGCCAGCCGAGCGATCCAGCCAAGCCTGGATCTCGCAATCGCAATAGAATCGCCGCGAGCCCGACGCCCTACTTCGTGCCCGGTTTCGCCCAGTGCTTCGCCGTCGTCCACTGCGCGACGTCGAACAGGGCAGGATCCACCGGGACGTCGACCTTCCAGTCGGAATACTCCTCGCCCTGGATCGGGCGGCCGCCCTGGCTCATCTGGATGTTCGTCGCGAGCCACGCGCCGTTGCCCACACGAACGTAGCCCCCGAGGTGGACGTCGAGCGGCGGCTGTGTCTCGTTAGGCCGGATCATCATCCGGACGAGCAGCTTGCGCTCGGTGTCGATCCAGAACTGCGGCGACGTCGAGTCGGACGCCGAGCTCGCGCCGACGATCCACACCGGCTTGCCTTCCCAGGTGCCGGTGCTCACGCGGTTCATGTCCACCTTCATCTGGGCGAGCTCCTTCACCGTCTTCGCGACCGGCTGCACGTAGACGCCCTCGATGAGCGGCAGGAACTCGTTGCCGGAGCCGCGTGGCGGCGCGGCCTTGCCGCCACGCACCGGGAACGACGAGTCCGGCGTGAAGATGATGCCGTTGCCCAGGGCGAGATCGCC
>Ga0068862_100001965_pt1 | contig 18641 bp, 15 predicted proteins | sample KBSSwiS52_FD_66598 | JGI IMG/M metagenome (GOLD analysis project Ga0068862, IMG submission 66598) | Switchgrass rhizosphere microbial communities from Kellogg Biological Station, Michigan, USA - KBS Switchgrass S5-2 | ecosystem: Host-associated > Plants > Roots > Rhizosphere > Soil ... | reverse complement strand
GCCTGCTCGGCGTCGAAGCGCCTGAGCACCACCACCGTCCCGCCGGAGCGCAGGGTGGTGACCATCTGGAACAACGGCGCGGCGTGATAGAGCGGCGCCCCCGTGAACGTCACAAGCGGCTCCAGCCCCTCGTAGCGGCGGCGGGAATTGAGCTCCATCTCCACTTCCGTCTCGATGGGCCCACTTTCGAACAGCACGCGGATGCCCTTGGGCCGTCCGGTCGTGCCGCCGGAGTAGGGCAGGTAGAAGCCGGAGATCTGGTCGGCGATCGGCGTCGCGGGCTGAGCCGCCAGGGCCTCGCTCCAGCTCTCCGCACCGGGCAGGGGCGTCTCGCCGACGGTATAGATCTTCAGCAGGTTCGGCGTCTGGCCGCGGTCGGCCGTCAGCGCTCGGGGCGTCTCGCCCACGCTGGCTTCGGTGATCAGCACCTTGGCCCCGCAGTCGCCCACGATGTAGGCCGTCTCCGCCGGCTTCAGGTGCGTCGAGATCGGCGTGGTCATCAGGCCGGCGCGCTGGGCGGCCCAGTAGGCCACGGCGTAATCCGTCCCGTTCTTCAGCATCACTGCGATCGCGTCCCCGGGCTTCAGCCCCAGCTTGCGGAAAAGCTGCGCGCCGCGGTTCGAGGCTTCGTCCAGCTGGGCGTAGGTCAGCACCTCGCCGGTGTCGGCCACCACCAGCGCCGGCTTGTCGGGGGTCTCGATCGCGTGCTGGTACGGGTGCATGGGCGGGTTCCTCCGAGTTCGGGGAGCGTTGCGCGCCCTCCCTTCGAACACTCACGGCCGTCGCAGGCGGCCGTCCATCCGTCAACTATAAGCAGGCCCGCCGTCCCTGGCGACGCGCCTCAGATCGCGAACGAAAAGCCGCCGTTGACCGGGTAGTTCTGGCCGGTGATCCAGGAGCTGGCCTCGGAGGCCAGCAACAGGGCCACCGCGGCCACGTCGTCGGGCTGGCCCTGCCGGCGGACCACGTAGCGCTTCAGCATCTCCTTGGTCTGGGCGGCGGCCTCGGGCGAGAGCTCGGCGCCCTCGCGGGCCATGTTGCTGAGCGAGATGGTGTTGGCGGTCACCCCGTGCCGGCCCAGCGAACGGGCCAGCGCGCGCGAGAAGCCGGCGGCGCCCGCCTTGGCGGCGGAATAGGCCTCGAAGCCCTGCTCGCCGGTGCGCCCGGCGTCGGACACGATGGTGACGATCCGCCCGTAGCCGCGCGCCACCATGCCGCCGCTGAACACCCGGGCGCAGGTCATCACGCCGAACAGGTTCACGTGCAGGTAGCGGTTCCATTCCGCCGGATCGGTGGTCCAGAAGTCCAGCCGCGGCATGGCGCCGTCCGGCCCGGCGTTGCCGGCGTTGTTGACCAGGATGTCCACCGGGCCAAGCTCCCGGTCGATCCTCACCGCCATGGCCTGGACGCCGGCGAAATCCCCGACGTCGGCCTGCACGGCGATCGCCCGGCCGCCCTCGGCCTCGATCTCGCCGGCGACAGCCTGGGCGCGGTCGAGCATGAAGTCGTTCACCGCCACCTTGGCGCCGTGGGCCGCCAGGGTGCGGGCGATCCCGCGGCCGACGCCCTGGCCCGCGCCGGTGACCACGGCCACGCGCCCGGTGAGGTCGAATGTGAATTTGGTCATGTGGTCCGCCCTAGATGACTGCGTCTTTGCGCAAGGCCGCGATCTCGTCGCTGGTGAATCCCGCCGAGCCCAGCACGGCGTCGGTGTGTTCGCCCACCAGCGGCGGTTCGGCCGTCGCCGTCTCGCTGCGGCGGCCCTCGGAATCGACCAGCCGCAGGGGGCTGGCCGGTACGTCCTGGCCGGCCACGGTGACGACCGCGCCCCGGGCCGCGTGCTGCGGATCGGCGGCGATGTCCGCGCCCTGGTTGACGGCGTTCACCGCCGCCCCCAGCGGCCCGAGCCTGGCCACCCATTCCGCCGCCGGCTTGGTCGTGAAGATGCCCGCCAGACGTTCGGCGACGGCCGCCGACTCCGCCCCCGTAGCCTTCAGCTTCTCGGCCAGGTCGCCTGCGCCCAGGCCCTCGCACAGGGCCGCCCAGGTGCGCGGCTCGGCCGCGGCGACGCTGACGAACCGCCCGTCGGCGCAGGCGTAGAGCCGCCGGTCGTGGGTGGCCGCGATGCCGCCGTAGCCCGGCTTCAGCGCCCCCGGCGCGCCGGAAAGCAGCCACAGGGAGCTTTCCGACAGGCTGATGTCGATCTGGCAACCCTTGCCGGTGCGGGCCCGCTCGAGCACCGCAGCCAGCACGCCCGTGGTCGCCATCATCGCCCCCAGCGGCACCGACACCATCGCCCCGGCATGCCAGGGCAGGGACGGCGACAGCACGCCGGTCAGGCCGGAGTGGCCGAGGTAGGAGAGGTCGTGGCCGGCCCATTCGGCGCTGGGGCCGTCCTGGCCGAAGCCGGTGATCGAGCACCAGATCAGCCGCGGCGCCGTCTTCGCCGCCTCCGGATAGCCGAAGCCGCGGGCGGACATGGCGCCCGGCTTGGCGTTCTCCACCAGCACGTCGCAGGCCTGGGCCAGGCGCTGCAGCACCTGGGTCGCCGCAGGCTTGCGCTGGTCGAGGGTCATGGAGCGCTTGCCGCGGCTCAGGCCCACCTGGCCGATCACCAGGCTGCGCTGGCCGGCCTGGGCCGGGCTCTCCACGCGGATCACCTCGGCGCCCAGATCGGCGAGCTGGACGGTGCAGTAGCCTCCCGGGGGGAGCACGGTCAGGTCCAGCACCCGAAGGCCGGACAGCGGTTTGATGGCGGTCATGTCGTCCACTGTAGGCGGGCGGAGGCGAGCGCGTCGAGCGTGCCGCTAGGGCGCCCGTCGGCCGCCGTTCAGCGCGGCAGGGCCGAGCCGTCGGTGTCGACCCGCGTACGGATCTGCCTGCGGCCGGAGATCTTCCAGGTCCCGCCACGGCGTTCATAGTCCACGTGGTAGTAGCCGTAGCCGTGGCGCCGGGACTCGCCGTCCGGCCGACGGAAGACGGTCATGGCCTCCATGGCCCAGATGGCCCGGGCGCGGTCGGACCCGTCGAAGTCGATCTCCGGGCTATGCACATGGTGCACGGTGACCGCGTCCTTCAACTCCGCCCTCAGCCAGTCGATCATCGCGTCGACGCCGTTCAGCGGCTCCGTGGGTGAGGCGTGCGAGACGATCTCGGGCACGTGGATCTCGCGGTAGCCGGCCCAGTCCTGGGTGTCGAGCAGGCGGCCCCGCGCGGCTTCCACCCGTTTGATCTCTTCGATCGCCAGCAGGCGCTCCAGTCCGTCCATCCCTCGTCCTCTAAGCCAGCGCGAACCCTTCGTAGCCGTTCGCGGCGACAGCCTCGCACGTCTGGCGGTAGCCGCCGCCGATGTAGGCGGTGAACACCCTTGGCTTTCCGGGCACATTGGCGCCGACGTACCAGGAGTTGGCGCGGGGAAAGAGGGAGTTGTCGGCGAGCGCCTTCACCTGCGCCATCCAGGCGTCCTGCGCGCTCGCTTGCGGGTCGATCCGCGAAAGGCCCTGGGCGCGCATGTGCGCGACGCAGTCGCTGACCCAGTCCACGTGCTCCTCGAGGGAGACCATCATGTTGCTGAGCACCGAGGGGCTCCCCGGCCCCGCGAGGATGAAGAGGTTCGGGAAGCCCGCCACGGCGAGTCCCAGGTAGGCATGGGGCCCGTCCGCCCAGGCCTCGCGCAAGGCGCGGCCGCCGGCGCCGCGGATGTCGATGGCCAGGAGGGCGCCGGTGACCGCGTCGAAGCCGGTGGCGTAGACGATCGCATCCAGCGCGTACGCCCGCTCGGAGGTTCGCAGACCGTCGGGCGTGATCGCCTCGATCGGTGCGGCGCGGACGTCCACCAACTCCACGTTCGGACGATTGAAGGTCTCGTAGTACCCCGTGTCCACGCAGATCCGCTTGGTCCCGATCGGATGGTCGTGCGGCGAGAGCCGGGCGGCGATCTGCGGGTCCCTCACCGCTTCGGCGATCTTTTCGCGCACGAAGTCGGCGGCGGCGGCGTTGACCCCCTCGTCCGTCAGAAGGTTGGGGAAGCTGGCGATCAGAATGGGACCGCCCACGGCCCACATCTGCTCATAGACGCGCCGCTGCTCCTCGAGCGGCGGCACAGGCGCGCCCGCGGCGTGCGCGGTCACGCCCGGAAGGCCCGCCTTCAGCGCCTGCAGGTACTTGGGGCGTCGCGCCCAGTAGTCGGCGATCTCCGCGTCGCCCAGCGGCCCGTTCTGCGCGGGCAGGCTGAAGTTGGGCGTGCGCTGGAAGACGGTGACCTGCCGGGCCTCGTCGGCCATGCGGGGGATCGCCTGGATGCCGGAGGAACCCGTGCCGATCACGCCGACGCGCAGCCCCCTGAGATCCACCGGCTCGTGCGGCCACAGGCCCGTATGGTAGCGCGGGCCGCGGAAGGACTCCTCGCCCGGGAACTGCGGCGCGCGTGGCGTGGAGAGGCAGCCGGTCGCCATCACGCACCAGCGCGCGGTGACCCGGTCGCCGCGATCCGTCTCGACCGTCCAAAGGCCGCTCACGTCGTCGAAGACGGCGGAGAGCACGCGCGTCCCGAAGGCGATCAGGCCACGAAGGTCGAAACGGTCGGTCACATGGTTCGCGTAGGCGAGGATCTCCGGCTGGGCCGCGTAGCGTTCGCTCCAGCGCCACTCTCGCGAGAGCGACTCCGACCAGGTGTAGGCGTAATACAGGCTCGGCAGGTCGCAGCGCGCGCCCGGATAGCGGTTCCAGTACCAGGTGCCGCCGACCCCGCCGCCGGCCTCGAACCCCTGCAGGCTGAGGCCCAGTTCGCGCAGCCGGTGAAGCATGTAGAGGCCGCCGAAGCCGGCGCCGATCACCACCGCGTCGACGGCGCGGGCGATCGGCTGGCGCGGCGGCGTCGACCCTTCCGGCACGTGTTGTCTCCCTTTCGCTGGGGCGTCGCGGACGCGGCGCCGGGCTTCTGCGGCCTGAATTCGCAAAAGAATGGGCTCCGCCGCGTGCGGCCGGCAAGCGGAAATCGACCGCCGCAACCCGGGGAAGGTCGCCTGGGCCCGGCGATGGATCTGGCCCAGGGCAAGCGCTAGGTCGCGCGCCGCCCTGCATCTGCGGGCCGGACCGGGGCGGCGAGGTGAATCTGGCCGCGGCCGTGGTCGAGGGTGACGCGGAAGCGGTCCAGCAGGCCGACGCCGAGCAGGGCCGACGGGATCGCCCCGCCCGGCGCCGGCCGGTAGATCTGCACGGGCACGTCCTCGAAGGTGAAGCCCGCGAACCCCACGCGCCGCGCCCACACCACCCGATCGACGCTGAGGCCGCCCAGTCCCAGCGAGTGCGCCCGACCCACCGCGCGTCCGGCGCCGAGCAGGCCCGCGGCCTCGGCGGCGGCTTCCGACAGGGCCAGGGCGCCGGTCATCCCGGTGTCCACCAGGGCCTCGACGGCCGGCGCGGACTCCACCTGCACCTGCGCCATCAGCGCCCCGTCGCGCCGCCGGGCTGGGGCGGCGACGGCGCCGGGGGGCGGCGCGTAGGCGGCCCCGGGCCGGAACGCCATGCGACGGCCCGGGAAGTCCGCGTCCAGCACCGCCGAGCGCAACACGTCGCGGCCCAGCAGCAGGGCGAACGGCTGGCCGGCCGCCGCCGAGAGGCTCGCCAGGTCGAGGCTGGCGGCGCGCAGGCCCCGCACCCGGATCTGCGCCAGGTCCAGGTCGAGACCCACGGTCCGCACCACGCTCGGCCGGCCGCTCACGCCATAGGCCAGCATCGGCAGCGGAAGGCCCTTGTGCAGCGCCAGGCGCTCGGCCAGCGCCCCGTCGATGGCCGAGTACTGCGCGCCGGAATCGATCACCACCGACACCGGCTCCGCGCCGATCGCGCCCGTCAGCCGGATCAGTCCCCCGGGGCCGTCGAGTCTCGTCCACGCCGGCGCGCCGCCTGCGCCCTCGAAGGTGATCGTGGGCGGGGCGAAGATCACCCGCTCGCGCAGCAGCACCGCGCCCCCGGCCGCAGCGCCGATGATCCCAAGCTGGAAAAGCAGAGTACGGCGGGAAATCACGGGCATGACCTGGGTGAGCGCAGAGCTCCGACATAGGCGCCGTCAGGTTCCGCGGACAGACGGTGGGCGCGGCTGGCTTCGTTCCCTTGCGTCCAACGGCCGCACCCCGACAGCCGACTTGTCAGCTTCTTTGGGCCGGCGCGTTCATATTCGGAAAGCCCTCTCGGCTAGGGTTCCGCGAAACGACGCTGGGGAAAGCAAGTGCACAGGCGGCGAGGCGGCGGCACGGCCGGCGATGAGGCGGCGCCACAGGCGCTGAGCACCCGGGCCCGCGAGCAGGCCGAGCTCTTCGAAGCGGCGTTCAAATACGCCGGCATCGGCATGGCGCTCGTCGGACTGGATGGGGGATTCCTGCGCCTCAACGACGCGTTCTGCCGGATCACCGGCTATGCGGAAGCGGCGCTCCTGGCGTTGGACTTCCAGGCCATCACCCACGTTGACGACCTCGACGCCGACCTGTGCCACCTCGCGCGCCTGAGCGCCGGCCTGATCAGCAGCTACCAGATGGACAAGCGCTACGTGCGCAAAGACCGGTCTCTGGTCTGGGTGCGATTGACGGTCTCCATGGTGCGCGCGGCCGATGGATCGCCGAAGCACTATGTCGCCCAGGTGCAGGACCTCACCGAGCAACGGGCGGCGGAGGCTGCGCTGACTGAGAGCGAGGCGCGCTATCGGCTGATCGCCGACAATAGCTCCGACTTGATCGTGATGAGCAGGCTCACCGGCGAGGTCACCTACGTCAGCCCGTCGGTTCGCAGCACCGGATGGGGCCCCGGCGATCTCGTGGGCCGGGACTTCGGCGAGCAGATGCAGCCTGACGACGCCAAGGCGGTGTCGCGCGCTTTCGGCAAGCTGCTCAAGGGAGAGGACCCCGGCCAGGTGCGCTGGCGAGGCCGCAACGGCGCGACCGGCGAATGGATGTGGATGGAGTCCCACCCGACCCTGCTGCGCGATCCGCAGAGCGGCGAGCCGACGGGTTTCGTGGACGTCGTTCGCGACATCACCGGCCAGGTTCTCCAGGAGCGGGCGCTGGCCGAGGCGCGGATCGAGGCCGAGGCCGCCCTGGCGGTCAAGGCGCAGTTCCTGGCGAACATGAGCCATGAGATCCGCACGCCGCTGACCGCCGTGCTGGGCTTCACGAGCCTGCTGCGGGGGGATCCCTCGGTGCAAGGGTTGGCGGCCGCCTATGTGGAGCGCATAGCCGGCGCCGGCGCGGGCCTGCTGGCCATCGTCAACGACGTCCTCGACTTCTCCAAGCTGGAGGCCGGAAAGTTCGAGATCCGGCCGCAGCCCACCCGGCTGGCGGCCCTGTGCGAAGAGACCCTGACGATCTTCAGCGGCCAGGCCGAGGCCAAGGGTCTCACCCTGGCCCTCGAGACGCAGGACGGCATCCCCGCCGTCGCCCTGATCGACGGCGACCGGCTGCGTCAGGCGCTCATCAACCTCGTGGGCAACGCCTTGAAGTTCACCGAAGCCGGGGCCGTGACCCTGCGGCTTCGCCCGAGCGCCCAGGCCGGCGCGGTGGAGATCGAGGTGGAGGACACCGGACCCGGCCTGGACGACGAGGCCCAGGCGATCCTCTTCCAGCGGTTCACCCAGATCGACGGCTCGATGACCCGACGCCATGGCGGCACGGGGCTGGGCCTGGCGATCAGCCGGGGCCTGGCGGAGGCCATGGGCGGCTCCCTCGGGGTGACCAGCGCGGCCGGCGCCGGCGCCTGCTTCCGCCTGACCCTGCCGGCGCCTGCAGCCGAACTGCCGGCGGCGGCGGTCGACGGCGGCGGCGCCTCGGTCTGTGCGGTGCGGGTGCTGGTGGTGGACGACAATGGCGTCAACCGCGAGCTGGCCCGCTGTCTGCTGGAGGCCGCGGGCGCGGAAGTCACCGAGGCCGGCGGCGGCGCCCAGGCGCTGGAACAGCTCGCCCTCGTACCTGTGGACGTGGTGCTGATGGACCTGCGCATGCCGGGCCTCGACGGCCGGCGGACCCTGGCGCGCCTGCGCCAGACGCCGGGCCCGAACATGAACGTGCCGGTGCTCGCCTTCACGGCCGACGCCGACGTGGCCGGCGACGGCGACCTGAGCGGGTTCGACGGCCTGGTGCGCAAGCCCATCGAGCCCAGGGACATGCTGAGCCGGATCGCCGCGGCGGTGCGCGACGGGTTCCCGGACGGGGCGGAGGGCGGCCATGTCGCCGCCTGAGGCGGCGAACTGCTGAGGCTCAGTGCGACGGGGCCGGCGCGGCCGCCAGCGCCTCGTCCGGCTGCTCCGCCGCGATCGCCCGCAGCCGCGAGCGGCCGCTGGCCAGCGAGGTGAGCGCGATCGGCGTCAGCACGGCCATGACGATCAGCATGGAGAGGCCCACCTTCGCCTCGTCGCGCAGGATCACGTCCGTGACCGTGGCGACCAGCAGCGGGCCCAGGCTGAAGCCGACGCCCGTCAGCATGAAGACGTACAGCGCGGCCATGCGCCCGCGCAGCGGCGCCGGGGTGATGATCTGCAGCGAGGCCAGCGAACCGGCCCCGAAGCTCTGGAAGATCGGCATGCCGATGAACAGCAGGACCAGCGCCAGCTTGCCGTCCGGGACCGTGAAGGCGGCGAAGCAGATCGGCGCGCCAACCGCGGCCTGGATCATATGGACCACGAAGGACGCATCGCGCATGCCGCGCGCCACCAGCCGGTCGATGACCACCCCGCCCGCGATGCCCCAGAAACTGCCCAAGGTCAGGCTCATCAGTCCAAGCAGGGGCCCGATCTCATGCGGCTCCCAGCCGAAGCGCCGGCCGAAGTAGGCGGGCAGCCAGGAATTGACCCCGTAGACCACCATTCCCAGCAGCGGGAATCCCAGGAAGTGGCGAAGGATGATCGCCCGCCGCGCCACCAGGAAGCGCCAGAGGCCGGTAGGGGGGCCGCCGCCCGCCCCCACCGTCGCCAGCAGGCGCGGCGGCTCGCGGGTGGTGAAGGCCAGCAGGGCCAGCAGCAGACCGGGCAGGCCGATGGCCAGGAACACCGCGCGCCAGGGCGCCAGGGTCCCGAACCCCGGCAGGCTCAGCGGATGGTGCTGGAACCAGAACAGCAGGAAGCCGCCGACCCCCAGCGCCAGGCCGCCGCCCAGGTTGGAGGCGGTCATGAACAGGCCGAACGCCAGCGACAGGCGTGGCTTGGGGAACAGGCCGCTGATCATCGAGAAGGCGCAGGGCTGCAGGGCCGCCTCGCCCACGCCCACCGCCAGGCGGCCGCCGAACAGCGGCCCCAGCGAATTGGCCAGGCCGCTGAGGCAGGCGCCCAGCGACCAGACGCTGACCCCGGCCCAGAGGATGACGCGCCGCGACAGGCGGTCCGCCAGGATCCCCAGCGGCAGGCCGGCGACGCAGTAGAGCAGGGCGAACGCCAGCCCCTGCACCAGGCCGAACTGGACGTCGGTCAGCCGCAGGTCGTGCTTGATGGGCCCCACCATCAGGGCGATGACGTTGCGGTCGGCCAGCGACAGGATGTTGAAGAGCATCAGGACGGCCAGCGTCCGCCAAGCCGCGAACGGCGCACGCTCGGTACTTGCAGTCTGCATCCTGTCCCCCCGGTCCGGCGCCCCCCTGCAGCGCCGCGGCCCGGCGGCGTGGGCTTTGTCCGGCCGCGACCCTTAGCGGGTGTCGGCGGCGTGGACTAGCCGGCCCGGCGCGCGGGCCTCGCTCAGGCCGCCAGGCGGGTAGGCGCTGGCGTGACGCGCGACAACATCCGGCGCACGGGTTCGTCATAGGCCTTCAGGGCGACCCAGCTGGCCCCCAGCACGGCCAGGACCGCGGCGGTCGACAGGATATGGACATTGACCTGCGACAGCACGCTCTGGCGCAGGCCGGAGGTGATCGCCAGGATCGGAAAGTGCAGCACATAGACGGGATAGGACAGGTCGCCGAGCAGCCTGGCGACCCGCGGCGGCGATCTCTGGCCGACGCCCACGGCGACGATGACAGGAAGAACCAGCAGGGTGCCGATCACGTCCCAGGCGATGCTCCTCACCGGGCTGGCCACGACGACCACCGTCACGGCGACGAGAAGCGGCGCCCCCGAGGCCAGCGGGCTCGCTGGCAGCCGGTTCTGGTGGCGGTGCAGCAGCACCCCCAGGGTGAACCCGTAGAAGACCCGGGCGAAGCCGGCGGGGAAGGTCTCGACCGTATTGCCGAGGCAGCCGGTCTCATGCGCCAGATCGCTGTACACGACACCGGCGCCGCTCAGGGCGACGATCGCGATCAGCCAGCGGCTGCGCAGCCGGACCAGCCACGCGGCCCAGGCGAGGTTGACCAGCAGCTCGAAGAACAGGCTCCACATCGCGCCGTTCCCCGGGAACAGCTCGTGATGGGACGCCGGCCCGCCGAACGGGGTCGGCAGCATCAAGAGGTTGAGCACGCCCGACGCGGCGATCTGCGGCAGGCTGTCCACCCGATCGGGAAACAGGCGCCACTTCAGCAGCAGCACCGCCAGGCCCACCAGGACGCCGGCCGCGGCGAGCGGATAGAGCCGCACTAGCCGCTTCCGGACGAACGCCCCGACGCCCAGCCCGCCGGTCAGCGCCCGCCCGTAGGCGTGGGCGATCACGAAGCCGCTGAGCACGAAGAAGAAGTCCACCGCCAGATAGCCGTGGGGCATGACGCCGGGCTCGAGCTTCACCACGCCCAGGTGAAACATCACCACCGCCAGCGCCGCGACGCCGCGCAGGGCGTCCAGCGTTTCGTATCGGTTCAGCGGATCCATGCGACGCCCCTGCGCCCTCGGCGGCTAGCACGGCGCGCCGGCCGCCCGTCTGGAAATCCCGCAGATCCGACGGTCAAGGCTCCATCGTGGCGTCGGATGCCGCCATTCGGTCGGCCGTTGGGTCGATCAGGGGCGCCTGGGGCGATTGCGCAGCAGCTCGCCCAGGACGGCCAGGCCGCGGTCGGCGGCGTCCTCGTCGGCGTGGCTGAAGTTGAGCCGCAGGGAGGCCGGCTCGGCCTCGGGCGAAATCAGGAAGTGCTCGCCCGGCGTGAACAGCACCTTGCGCCGCCGGGCGCGCGCCAGCAGGTCCGCGGCGCGGGCGCCCGACCTCAGGGTGGCCCAGAAGAACAGGCCGCCCGCCGGGACCCCCCAGTCCGCCAGCCCGCCCAGGTGACGATCCATCGCCGCGGCGAACAGGTCGCGGCGGCGCCGGTAGCGGCCGACCAGCCGCCCCAGCCGCTGCGCGCGGCCTGGATCGTTCAGGTACTGCAGCACGAACCACTGGCTGAGCCGGTTGGTGTGCAGGTCGGCGGCCTGCTTGAGGTTGACCAGGTGCGGGAAGAGATCCTCGGAGGCGGTCAGGAAGCCGAGACGCAGGCCCGGGGCGACGGTCTTCGAGAACGAGCCCTGGTAGATCCAGGACGCGCGCTTCAGCCGCGCGCAGACCGGCCGTCGCTCGCAGGGTTCATAGGCCAGGTCGCGGTAGGGATCGTCCTCGAACAGGGCGACGCCCGCCGCGTCGCAGGCCTGCGCCAACCCGTCCCGCTCGGCCGCCGACCAGCAGTGGCCGGAGGGGTTCTGGAAGGTGGGGGTGACGTAGGCCAGGCTGGGCCGCGCCGCGCCCGCCCAGCCGGCGGCGGGATCGGCCCGGTCGAACCCCTGCAGGGCCGCGCCGAAGAAGCGGAACACCTGCAGCGCCGCCAGATAGGCCGGCTGCTCCACCGCCACGCCCGTGCCGCGGTCGACGAACAGCTTGGCCGCCAGGTCGACGCCCTGCTGCGAGCCGGACAGGATGAGGACGCGCTCAGCCCCGCCGTCAAGGCCGAGCTCCGCCAGTTCTTCGGCGATCTTCGCCCGCAGCGCGGGCTCGCCCTCCGTGGGGCCGTACTGCATCAGGTCCAGCGGCGGCGGCGGGTAGGCGAGGTCGGCGAAGCTGTCGGCCGCCGGCAGGCCGCCCGCAAACGAGATCACGTCCGGCTGCTGCGACACCGACAGCATGGCCCGCACGGGAGAGCCGTGCAGGTCGCGAACGCGCTCCGACAACATGGGTCAGTCTCTCTTATGGCAATATCATTGACCTATCGACGTGGTAGCTCCGCCGCGATAATGCGTCAACATGGTTGACTCAGATCGCCAGGACGACCTGCGCCGCGCCATCGAGCTGATGTTCTTCGGCTACCGCGCCTTCACCGACCCGCCCGACCGCATCCTCGAACGCCGGGGCCTGGGCCGGGCGCACCACCGGATTCTCTACTTCGTCGGCCGCAACCCGGAGGTCTCGGTGGGGGGCTTGCTGCAGATCCTGGCCGTCAGCAAACAGGCGCTGGCGGCGCCCCTGCGGCAGCTCGTGGAGATGGACCTGGTCGCCGTCGGCGCCGGCGGCGCGGACCGGCGCGTCAAGCGCCTGGCGCTGACCGGGCGGGGCCGTGCGCTGGAGGCCGAGCTGACCGGGACGCAGGCGCGGATGCTGGCCGCGGCGTTCGACACGGCGGGGGCGGCGGAGGCGGCGGGATGGACGCGGGTGATGGAGGCGCTGGCGGGGGCGGGGTGGTGATCGGGGCCCTGCCGACGGTCAGCTACGAACGATGCCGAACGTCGGCGATGGCGGAGAGGGTGGGATTCGAACCCACGGTACCCGCGAAGGTACGCCGCATTTCGAGTGCGGTGCTTTCGACCACTCAGCCACCTCTCCAGGCGCAGACGCGGGCCTTGTCGTGAAGGCCCGCGGAGTGAGGCGCGGAACCTAGCCTTCGATCCCCGCCTGTCAAGCGCGGTCGCGTCGAAGGCGATAGAGCGCCCGCAGCCTCTAACGGAGGCTTAAGCGGGGCCGCCTTCGCGCGGATAGAGGATCATCTGGGTGCAGCGGAACAGGGCGATGGTCTTGCCGCTGGCCTCGTTGCGGACTGTGGCGTCCCAGACCTGGGTGGTGCGCCCGGCGTGCGCCAGGCGCGCCTCGCAGGCGACGCTCTCGCCCTGCTTGGCGGTGCTGAGGAAGTTGGACTTCAGCTCGATGGTGGTGAAGCCCTGCGCGCCGTCGGGCAGGGCGTTGGCGCAGCCGAAGCCGCAGGCGGAGTCGGCCAGGGTGACCACGCTGCCGGCGTGCAGGAAGCCGTTGTGCGCCATGTGCTGCTCGCCGGCGGTGAAGCGGGCCTGGACCGCGCCCTTGCCGATGTCGAGCCACTCGATGCCGAGCAGGCCCGGCAGCTTCCCCTTGGCGACGCGGGGATTCTTGACGGTTCCGCGGGTCTCGTCGCTCATCGCGCTCTCCTAATCCAGCGCCGGGCCGGCGTAGCCGTCGCGCAGGTCGCGCTTCAAGACCTTGCCGATGGCGCTGCGCGGCAGGTGGTCGAGGATCTGCACATCGGCGATCCGCTGGGTCTTGCCCAGCCGGGCGTTGACCCATTCGCGCAGGGCGTCCGGCTCGGCCGCCGCGCCCGGCTTCAGCGCGACGAAGGCCACCGGCGTCTCGCCCCAGCGGCGAGAGGCCACCCCGACGACGGCGGCCTCCAGCACGGCGGGATGCTGCGCCAGCTCGGCCTCCAGGTCCGAGGGGAAGACGTTGAACCCGCCCGAGATGATCATGTCCTTCTTGCGGTCCAGCAGCGTCAGGAAGCCGTCCGCGTCGAAGCGGCCGACGTCGCCGGTGCGGATGAAGCGGGCCCCGTCCGGCCCGATCCACTCGGCCTCGCGCGTCTTCTCCGCCTGGTTGTGATAGCCGACCATCATCGCCCCGGACCGGCCCACCACCTCGCCCACCTCGCCGGTCGCCACCTCGCGGCCGTCCTCGCCGATCAGCCGGATGTCGTGGCCGGGCAGGGGCTTGCCCACGGTGTGCAGCTTGTCCGGGTGCTCGTGGGCCAGCAGCATGAAGGTGCCGCCGCCCTCGGTCATGCCGTAGAACTCGGTCAGGCCCCCCGGCCAGCGCCGCAGGGTCTCGGCCTTCAGGTCCGCCGGGAAGGGCGCCGAGGTGGAATACTTCATCTGGAAGCTGGAGAGGTCGAAGCTGTCGAAGGCCGGGTGCTCCAGGATCCGCCGGTACTGCACCGGCACCAGCATGGCGTGGGTCGCGCGCCAGCGGTCCGCCAGGCGCAGGAACTCGCCGGCGTCGAACTTGGGCATCAGCACCAGGGTCCCGCCGTTGGCGAGGGTCGGCAGCAGGCTCACCAGCGTCGTGTTGGAATAGAGCGGCGTCGAGATCATCGTCACGCAGCCGCGCGGGTAGACCCCTCGGCGCAGGTGCGCCCAGCGCATGCTGAAGGGCTGGATGATGCCCTTGGGCTCGCCGGTGGTGCCGGATGAATAGATGATGTTGAAGCCGTCGCCGGGCGCGGGCTCGAACGGCGCCGGCTCCGCGCCGGGCGGGGCGAGCCAGGCTTCCAGCGGCGCGCCGGCGTCCGATCCGTCCATCGCGATGCGCCGCGCCCCGCTCCGCGAGGGGACCGTGGCGAGCGCCTCGGCGGCGGCGCTGTCGAGGAAGAAGGCCTTCGCCCCGCTGTCGGCCAGCATCGCGGCGAGGCTCTGCGGGGTGGCGGAGAGGGCCAGCGGCGCGGCCGTCGCCCCCGACCTCAGCGCCCCGACATAGGCCGAGACGTAGGCGTAGGTGGTCGCGCCGGCGCACAGGGCGACGACGTCGCCGTGCCCCGCGCCGTCCCGCTGCAGGGCCGCGGCGATGCGTGCGGTGAACGCGCCGAACTCGGCGTAGCTGACGACGTGGTCGCCGTGGATCACCGCCGGATGGTCGGCGCGCTCCTTCACCTGCTCGGCGAACACCGCGGCGAAGGACCCGAAGTCCCGGCTCAGAAGCTCCAGGGCCGACATCGCCGGCTCAGCGCTCCGGCTCGGAGGCGAACTCGCGCAGCACCTCCTGCGTGTGCTCGCCCAGGCGCGGGGCGTGGCGGCGGATGCTGGACGGGCTGGCGGAGAACCGCACCGCCGGGCGCACGGCGACGTAGGGCCCGGCATGCGGATGCTGGTAGTGCTCGAACAGGCCCACCGCCTGCAGGTGCGGGTCGTCCTCCAGTTCGTCCATGGTGTTGAGCTTCACGATGGGGATGCCGAGCGGCTTCAGGAGGGCGAACCACTCGGCGGTGGTCTTGGTCTTGGTGGCCTCGCCGATCAGGGCGTAGAGCGCGCGGATGTTGCGGTTGCGGGCGGCGTGGTCGGCGAACCGCGGGTCCTTGGCGAAGCTCTCGCCCCAGCCGGCGGCCTCGAAGAAGCTGGTCCACTGCGCCTCGGTGTAGGGCAGCAGGCCGATATAGCCGTCCTTGGTCTGGAACGGCTTGCGCGTGGGATTGACCACGCGCGCGTAGCCCCACTGGCCGATCGGCGGCTCGAAGACGTGGTGGAAGTGGTTTTCCGCCAGGTTGTAGGCGGTCATGGCCTCGAACATCGGGGCCTCGACGAACTGGCCCTCGCCGGTGCGTTCGCGGTGGAACAGCGCCGCGGTGATCGCCTGCGAGAGGATCACGCCCATGGTCTTGTCGGCGATCAGCGTCGGCAGGTAGCGGTGCTCAGGGTCGCCGTCCGTGCGGTTCAGCAGGTCGGCCAGCCCGCTCTGGGCCTGGATCAGGTCGTCATAGGCCGGATCGCCCGCATACGGTCCGTCCATGCCGTAGCCGGACGCGATGGCGTAGACGATGTCCGGCTTGACGGCCTTGACCTCCTCATAGCCCAGGCCCAGCCGCTTCAGCCCCTCGTAGCGGACCGAGGCGACGAAGACGTCGCAGTGCGGGATCAGGGCCTTCAGGCGGGCCAGCTCGTCGGGCTTGCGCAGATCCAGGGCCAGCGAACGCTTGTTGCGGTTCACCGACAGGAAGATCGGGCCGAGGTCGCGCGGCCGCCCCTCCGGCACCTCGCCGTTCCAGCGGATGATGTCGCCGCCGCCGCCGCGGCCGGCGCTGTCCGAGGGGCTCTCCACCTTGAGCACGTCCGCGCCCTGGTCGCCGAGGATCTGGGTGGCGTAGGCGCCGAACATCACGCCGGTCAGGTCGAGGATGCGAACGCCCTTCAGCGGGCCGCTGTTCTCGGTCGCGAGCTCTCGGTGGTTCATGCCGCTCCTGGCGATGCGGCGTAGCGCGATCCGCCCGCCTCGTTAGAATGCCGTGCAAAGTGGCCGAACCGGCGCGGGAGGACCAGTGGACTTCGAACTTTCCACCGAAGACAAGATGCTCAAGGACCTGGTCACGCGGTTCGTCCGCGACGAGCTGCTGCCGCTCGAGGCCGGCGTCATGGCCCGCGAGGCCGAGGGCCAGGGCCTGGGCGTCCTGCCGGAGGATCACGAACGGCTCGACAAGGTGTCGCGCGAGATGGGCCTGTGGGGCCTCGACGCGCCCTCCGACGTGGGCGGCTCGGACCTGCCCTACATGTCGCTGGTGGGCGTGAACGAGGAGATGGGCAAGACCGTCACCCCCTACACCCTGCCGCCCGACAGCCCCAACCTGCGCATGCTGATGGCGACGGTCACCGAGCAGCAGCGCGTGGCCTACCTGGCGCCCTATGTGGCCGGCGGGACCATCTCGGCCATCGGCATCTCCGAGCCGGGCGCCGGCGCCGATCCCGCCGGCATGCTCACCAAGGCGGTGCGCGACGGCGACGACTGGATCATCAACGGCCGCAAGATCTGGATCAGCCGCGCCGCGGAGGCCGACTTCACCATCGTCATGGCGGTGACTGGCGAGGGCGAGCGCGGCCGCCGCGCCATGAGCGCCTTCCTGGTCGACAAGGGCACGCCGGGCTTCAATCCGGTGCGGCGCATCCCGATGCTGGGCGGCCACTACACCTACGAGGTGCTGCTGGAGGATTGCCGGGTCCCGGGCTGGAAGCTGCTGGGCGCCGAGGGCGCGGGCTTTGCGCCCATGCAGGTCAGGCTCGGCACCCGGCGCATGGAGATGGCCGCCTGGTCCATCGGCATGGCCCAGCGGGCGCTGGACATGATCATCGAGTACGCCCCGCAGCGGAAGACCTTCGGCGTGCCGCTGTCCGAACGCCAGGCGATCCAGTTCTGGGCGGCCGACGCGGCCACTCGCATCCACGCCGCGCGGCTGATGGCCTACCACTGCGCCTGGACCCTGGACCAGGGCCGCGACGCACGGCAGGAGATCTCGATGATCAAGGCCTTTTGCACCGAGATGGCCTGGGAGGTGGTGGACCACGCCATGCAGACCTTCGGCGCCATGGGCATGACCAAGGAGATGCCGCTGCAGCTGATGGCCGCCAAGCTTCGCCTGATGCGGATCTACGACGGGCCGACCGAGATCCATAAGTGGGTGGTGGGCCGCAACCTGATGGGAACCCGCCGATGAAGTCGAGCTACGGAGAGCATGTTTCGGTCGCCCTGGACGGGCGACACGTCGCCGTGGTGGTGCTCGACCGGCCGCCGAACAACCACGTCACGCCCGAACTGATCGGCGGGCTGGCCGACGCCCTGGAGACGCTGGACGGCGAGAACGACTGCCGCGCCATCGTCCTGGCTACCACGGGCAAGGTGTTCTGCGCCGGCGCGGACCTGGCCTCGAAGCTCACCGATCCCACCGACATGTCGAACGTGCGCGCGCTCTACGAGCAGGCGGTGCGGCTGTTCGCGACCCAGACGCCGATCGTGGCGGCGATCCAGGGCGCGGCGATCGGCGCAGGCCTGGGCCTGGCCCTGGTCTCCGACTTCCGCGTCGCCTCGCCGGAGGCGCGCTTCTCGGCCAACTTCGTCAAGCTGGGCTACCATCCCGGGTTCGGCCTCACCCACACCCTGCCGCGCCTGGTCGGGCCGCAGCGGGCGCAGCTGATGTTCCTCACCGGCCGCCGGTTCAAGCCGGAGGAGGCGCTGGCCTGGGGCCTGATCGACGAGATCGCCCCGGCCGACAAGCTGATGGAGGCCGCCCGGTCGCTGGCCCGGGAGATCGCCGAGAACGCCCCGCTGGCGGTCACCGCGACCCGCAAGACCCTGCGTGGCGAACTGGCCGAGGCCGTCCGCGCCCAGACGGCCGTCGAGTTCGGCCAGCAGGCGATCCTGCGCGTCACCGACGACTACGCCGAGGGCGTCAAGGCGGTGGCCGAGCGCCGGCCCGGCAATTTCGCGGGGCGCTGACGCTCAGGCCAGGCTGAGCCGCGTTCCCTCGATCTGCGCCAGCTCGCGCGCGGCGCCGACCAGGGCGGGGTAGGGGTGGGCGATCAGGAAGGTGGGGATCTCGCGCACGAAGTCGTCGAGTCGGCCCTTGTCCTCGAAGCGGGCGCGGAAACCGCCGGCCGCCAGGCGCTCGGTCATGCGCGGGGCGATGCCGCCCGAGACGTAGACCCCGCCGCGGGCGCCGTAGGTCAGGGCGAAATCCCCCGCGACCGACCCGAAGATGGCGCAGAACCGGTCCAGCGCCGCCGCGGCCTGGACGTCGCCGGCGCTAGCCGCCTCGAACACCGCCTTCTCATCGGCCAGCTCGCCATTGTGACCGGCGATCGCCGACATCGCTTCGTAGAGATCGTAGAGGCCGGGCCCCGACAGCACCCGCTCGATGGAGACGCGGCCGTGCTTGACGCGCAGGCGTTTCCACACCTCCGCCTCCAGGTCGTCGTAGGGGGCGAAGCCGGTATGGCCGCCCTCGGTGGCGATGGCGACGTCGCCGCGCTCCGAGCGCGCCAGGGCCGCGACGCCGAAGCCGGTGCC
>Ga0068862_100001941_pt1 | contig 18765 bp, 19 predicted proteins | sample KBSSwiS52_FD_66598 | JGI IMG/M metagenome (GOLD analysis project Ga0068862, IMG submission 66598) | Switchgrass rhizosphere microbial communities from Kellogg Biological Station, Michigan, USA - KBS Switchgrass S5-2 | ecosystem: Host-associated > Plants > Roots > Rhizosphere > Soil ... | reverse complement strand
CCTCGATGCGCTCGATTTGGTTGTTCATGGCCTGGCGTCTCCTTGAGGTTCGCGAGTCAACAAGCGGTGCGGGTTGGTGCTCAGCAGCGCCCGCCCGAGCGCGTCGTCGCGGTGCGGCGCTTGCGCCCCGACGACGGGTCGGTCGGAGCCGTAGACGAGCTGCGCGGAGCCGACCGCGTCGACCATCGCCCTCAGCATCCGGGGCCCGTAGGAAGAGGTGTCGTAGAAGATCAGCGGGTCGGGCGCCGGGATCGCCGCGTCGGCCCGGGCGGCGTAGCGCTCGAGCTGCAGCGGCGCGCCGCCGGCCAGCATCGCGAACAGCACCCGCAGCCGCGGGTGGGCGCGGCGACCGGCGTGCAGGAAGGCGAACCAGGCCGCCTGCATCTGGGCGACGTAATCGGTCAGCGCCGGCCACCAGGGCGGAAGCGAGGCGCCGGCCGCCGGGTGCGGTGCGCGGCCGAGACCGGCGACCGGGCCCGGGTGGACGAAGAGCGGCGCGTCGTGGTGCTCGAGCCGGGCCAGCAGCGGGCCGATGCGCTCAAGCGCGGCGGGGTCGGCGAGGGCGGCGGCGGGCAGCGAGAGGCCGACGCAGCCGCGGGCGAGCGCCGCGTCGACCTCGCTCGGATCCGGCGACTCGAGCTGCACCGCGCCCCAGCCGCCGAAGCGGTCGGGCAGCGCCTCGATCCCGAGCTGGTGGGCCTCGAGCAGCGGCGCCGCCTCCTCGCCGGGCAGCGCCTCGATCCCGAGCGCGGTCGAGAGCGCGACGAGCGCCCGGTCGATCTCCTCGCGGCGCAGTTCCTCGGTGCGCAGGTCGGCGTCGATCGCCCCGACGGCGAGGAAGCTGTCGGGCTCCCCCGCTACCTGGAAGGTCCAGCCTGCACGGCGGCGGCGCAGCGCCGGCGGCCTACGGCGGCGTGCCAGCTCGGCGACCAGCGGCTCGCCGAGAAGGTGCTGATGGACGTCGATCCGATTCATTGTTGAGTAAGACTATCAAGATACTCGGGTTAGCTTCGATGGTCCGTACCCGAACGGACAGAGCCTGCTGCTCGAGCCGGGCGCGCTGATCGTCACCGGCAGCTTGCCGCTCGGGTCGCTGGACGTTCAGGCTTCGATCTCGTCGCCCAACACGTCGCGCCCACGGTGCTTCTCGAACCGCCGCCACGCTTCGAAGCCGATTCCGACGAGGATGGCGAAGCCGAGCGAGGCGCCGAGCGGCAGCCAGAGGTTGTCCTTGAACGCCTCGCCGCCGAGGTAGCCGAGCGCAGAGACATAGAGCGCCCAGAGCAGTGACGCCACCGCGTCGGCGAGGAGGAAGTAGCTGTAGCGCATCTCCAGGGTGCCGGCGGCGAAGGTGGTCGCGGTGCGACCGCCGGGAATGAACCGCCCGACCGCGATCAGCACCGCCCCTCGCCGATCCAGCGCCTGCTCCGCCCAATCGAGACGTTCCCGCCCCTTCTCGCCCTTGAACAGGCGCCGCGCCACAGGGTCGCCGACCCCACGGCCGAGCCAGTAGCAGGCGTTGTCGCCGACGAACGCCCCGATCGTCGCCGCCGGCACGATCACGAAGATCAACAGGTCGCTCTGGGCGGCGAGGATCCCAGCCGTGATCACGATCGTCTCCGACGGCACCAGTGGCAGCAGCACGTCGGTCGCGCAGGCGACGAAGACGATCAGGTAGCTGAGGTCGCTGTGACCGACCTCTTGGGTGAGCCAGTCGAACACTGGCACCGAGCTACCCGAAAGCCCCGCCCCCGACCCAGATCGGCCGGCCGACGCGCCGGCCCGAAGGCGTCGCTCTGAACGGTCCAAACCGGGCGCCCCGGTGCGTCGTCTAGATATGGACGACAAATTTGCGATCTACGACGAATTCGAGGGACCCGAGCTGGACACCGGGCTTTGGCGCCCGGCGCGGTTGCCGCGGCCGGACGGCAGTGAGCACGTGCCGCTCGATCCGAACGGCGAGCTCCGCGTCGGCGGCGGCGAGCTGCGGGTGGAGATCCCGCGCTTCTCGCTCGCCGACGACGCCCTGCAGTCGGTCGACAGCCCGAAGTACCTGCTCTTCTCGACCGCCGAGTTCGAGTTGCCGCCGGACCGGCCGGCGAGCTTCGCGGCCGACCTCGCGGTGGAGAACGTCGGCGGCGACCCGGGTGACTACCGGCGGGCGATGGCGGCGTTCCACGCCTTCGACTTCCCCAGCCGGCGGGTGTTCGCCGTCTGCGGCACCTCGACCCGCGCCTTCGCCCTGCACGAGCTGCTGGGCCTCGACGGGGGCGGCGCCGAGGAGCCCTTCTACCACGTGACCGAGTCGCCCTACGCGGACATCGAGGGCGACTTCGGGCGGTTCCGCGCCTGCGAGATCAGCCTCGACCGGGCGACCTCCACTGCCACCTGGCGGGTCGACGGCCAGCGGATCTACGAGGCCCGGACGCCGATCCCCGAGCGCGCCCGGCTCGGAATCGGGATCTGGACGATGCTGCCGATCCGCGACGGTCGCAGCCAATCGCTCGCCGGCCAGGGCCTGAACGCCCGCTGGCGCGGCTTCCGGGTGCGCGGGGCCGATCCGGTCCCCGCGGCCGGCGCCTGAAACCTTCGTCCAGAGCCGTCTCCCGGCCCAGTCGGCGCTGGGAGACTGGGCGGGGTGGAACGGGGGATCCGCACAGCCTTCGCCTGTCTTGTTGCCCTGATCGGGCTCGTGGTTCCCGCGACAGCCGGCGCGGCGACGATCGCGGTCAACACGACCGAACCGGAATCGACGACGCAGTGCGGTCTCGCCAACGCGATCACCGCCGCCAACACCAACGCCGTCTCCGGCGGCTGCACCGGCGGCAGCTTCGCCGCCCCCGACCGAATCGAATTCGCCCTCCCTCCCAGCTCGACGATCTTGCTGAAAGCGACGCTGCCGCCGATCGGCGGCGAAGTGATGATCCTCGGGCCGGGGCCTGCGAACCTGGTCGTCTCCGGCGGCGACACGAACCGGGTGTTCTCGGTCGCGGCGATCAGCGCCAGGATCACCCGCCTCACCGTCGCCGACGGCAAATCGAAAGATGGCGGCGGCATCTTCATCGGGCCCGGCGCCTCGCTGGAACTCGAAGAAGTGACGGTGCGCGGCAACGAAACGATCTCGATCAGCGGCACCGCGATGGGCGGCGGGATCTTGAACGCCGGAACGCTGACGATCAAACGCAGCAGCAAGGTCGCGGAAAACATCGCGAAATCGACGCAGGGACTGCCGGCGGAAGGCGGCGGGATCTACAACGCGGGGACCATGCAGATCGAAGACTCGACGATCGAAGCGAACGAAGCCACGCACGTGATCAGCAGCGGCATCGGCACTCGCGCGCGCGGCGGCGGGGTTCTCAACCAGGGGAAAATGACGGTGCTCGCCAGCACCGTGCGGGCGAACAAGGCGACCGCCAGCGGCGGCGAAACCATCAACGAAGCCGAAGGGGCCGGCGTCGAGGTCATCTCCAGCAGCGAAACGAAGATCGCGCGCAGCACCTTCACGGCCAACAGCACGCTCGGATCGGGCGGCGGCCTCGGTGGCACCGGCGCCTCGGTGCGGATCTTAAACTCGACCTTCGCCGCCAACTCGGCCGGCGCCGGAGCCAATCTCAGCCCGGCCAGCGCCGAACTGCGCAGCACGATCGTGGCCGACCCGCTCGGCGGCGGAGAAAGCTGCGCGCCCCCGGGGCTCGAGTCGCTCGGCTTCAACATCGTCGAGAGCTGCCCCCTGCTGGAAGCCAAACCGACCGACCAGATCGGGGTCGACCCGCTGCTCAGGCCGCTGGCCGACGACGGCGGGCCGACCGAGACGATGGCGCTCCTGCCCGGCAGCCCGGCGATCGATCGCGGCGTCGCCTCGGAAGCTGAAACGGCAGACCAGCGCGGCCTACCACGGCCGATCGAGATCGCCGGCGTGGCGAACGCCGCCGGCGGCGACGGGACCGACGTCGGCGCCTTCGAGCTCCAGGCGCCGCGCGCGACGATCGTCAAAGGGCCGGCCGAGGGGGCGACGATCGACGACCGCCGGCCGAGCTTCGAGTTCCTCGCCGACGACCCGCAGGCGCGCTTCGCCTGCTCGCTCGACGGCGGCGCCGCGGTGCCCTGCTCGAGCCCCTATCAGCTGCCCGAGCTAGCCCCCGGTCCGCACAGCTTCAGCGTCGGCGCCCTCGACAGCGCCGGCTACGGCCAGCCGGCGGCGAGCCGCGGCTTCGCGGTCAGCGCGCCGCCCGCGCCGCCGAGCCCGCCGCCGACGGAGAGCAAATCGGGGGCAGCGCAGGATTCGAGACAGTCGCGCTCGGCGCCGCACGCCACGATCCTCGCCCTGCCAGCGAAAACCGCCCGCCGCCAGCTGCAGATCCGCTTCGCCGCCGACCAGCCCGGCTCGACCTTCAGTTGCAAGCTCGACAAACGGCCCTGGCGCAGCTGCAGGTCGCCCTTCCCCACCCCGCGGCTCAAGTCCGGCCGCCACACCTTCGAGGTCAAAGCAACTGGACCGACCGGCCTTCCCGCGGTCCCCGTGGGCAAGACGTTCCAGGTGCTCGCCCAGCACTGAGACCCCGTATCGACTCTCTGGAAGCCGGTTTGGCGTCCGCTCGCAGCGGGCATCCTTTTTCCATGAGCGCCGTCGGCGGCACGCCTGAGTCCGACCGCTTCGGCCGGCGCGCCGCGGCGCGAGAGATCAACGGTCGCCAGGTCAACGAGGCGATCGAGCGGGGCGAGAAGCAAACCGGTGGCGCCAGCTTCGTCTGCGAGTGCGGCTACCTCGGCTGCACCGACACAGTCGACCTCTCGATCGCCGCCTACGAGGACGTGCGGTCGAACTTCGACCGCTTCCTGATCGTCCCCGGACACGAGATCGACGAGGTCGACGAAATCGTCGAGCGCCACCCGGGGTACCACGTCGTCGTCAAGCGAAAGGGCGAGCCGCGCGAGATGGCACGTTCGGCTGACGAGAGGACGCCCTGAGGTGGCCGCGGTGGTGAGCCGCCCGCCCGACCCGACCGCAACGGAGCTCCCTCGCCCGTCGCTGGCGCTGCTGAAGCCGGCGGAGCCGCAGACCGTCAGCGCCCTGCGCCGCGCTTCGGTCGAGTTCGCCACCGACCATGGCGCTCCCGCCGCGGTTGTCGACGACATCGCCCTGGCGGTCTCCGAGGCGGCCACCAACGCGGTCAAATACGCCAACGTCAGCGGCGGCGAGGGCATCGTCGAACTGACTGCCGCGGTCGCCGACGACTGGATCGACATCCGCATCCGCGATCGCGGCAAAGGCTTCGGCACCCGCCCCTCGGACGGCCTCGGCCTCGGCCTCTCGATCATCGCCAGCGTCGCCGTCTACCTGACGATCTGCCAGGAAGGCCACGGCACCGAAGTGCGGATGCGTTTCCCGCTGCCGCGCTGAAACGCCCCGGGCCGACTGGACACCGCACCATCGCGCCAGATAGCTTCGCGCGATGTCCACTCCTCGGCGGGCATGGCGATCAACTACGAAGCCGGCCAGCTCTACGCCGACGACCGCGAATGCCCGCGCAAGGGACGCTGCCGCCTCTACCTGGTCGTGCTCGATCTGCGTAGCGGAACCGAGCTCGCCCGGGTCCGGGTCAGGGGGACGGAGCCGTCGATGAGCCAGATCTTCATCGGCCGCGATGCGGTCTATTACCTGGCGACCCAGACCGGGAGCCGCAGCGGCTTCCTCACCCGGATAGCGTCACGAGATCGCGACCGTTAGCTCCGAAACCGTCCCCGCCGGCCTCACCGAGGCCGAGGCCGCGCGCCGCCTGAAGGAGCGCGGCGAGCTGCCGCGCGAGCGTTCGAGCCGCTCCTACGCGAGCATCGTCCGCGCCAACACGCTCAACATCCCGAACGCGATCCTCTTCTTCTTCGGGGTCCTGACGATCGCCTTCGCCTCCTGGAAGGACGCGCTGTTCGTCGGGATCCTGGTCGCCAACATCGTCATCGGCTCCTTCCAGGAGATCCGCTCGAAGCGGGCGCTCGACCGGCTGGCGGCGCTGGTCGCGCCGAAGGCGACGGTGCGCCGCGACGGTAGCGACCGCGACGTCGCGGTCGAGGAGGTCGTGGTCGGCGACCTGGTCCGGGTCGGCCTCGGCCAGCAGGTGGTCGCCGACGGCGAGATCGTCGCCAGCGACGGGGTCGCGATCGACGAGGCGAACCTGACCGGCGAGTCCGAGCCGGTCCTGCGCGGCATGGGCGAGGAGGTCTGGTCGGGGTCCTTCGTGGTCGAGGGCTCGGCCCTGTTCGAAGCGCGCGCGGTCGGCCCCGACAGCCGTGCCGCCAGAGTGACGCGCACCGCCCGCGCCTTCCGCCACCCGCGCTCGCCGCTGCAGGTCGCCAACGACCGGCTGCTGCTGTGGCTGGTCGGGCTGGCGGTACCGATCACGATCGGCTACGCGATCTCGGTGCTGCTGCGGGTCGACGGCGACGAAGCGCGGGTCCAGGCGCTGACCGCGGGCATCGTCAACCTCGTGCCGGAGGGCCTGATCCTGCTGATCGGGCTGACCGCGGCCGTTTCGGCCTTCAAGATGGCGCGCCGCGGCGTGCTCGCCCAGGAGCTGGGGGCGATCGAGTCGCTGGCCTCGGTCGACCTGATCTGCACCGACAAGACCGGCACCCTGACCGAGGCCGACCTGCGACTGGTCGAGCTGGTGCCGGCCAGCGGCACCGGCGAGGACGAGCTGGCGACGGCGCTCGCCCGCTACAGCGCCAGCGCGCCGGACCCGAACTCGACCCTGCGGGCGATCGCCGCCACCGGTCCGGCGAAAGCCGAGGCGGAGGCGGTCGGCGCCCAGGTGCCGTTCTCCTCGCGGCGGCGCTGGAGCGCGATCGAGCTCAGTGACGCGCGGTTCGTACTCGGCGCGCCAGAGCTGTTCGCCGCCGCCGACCCGGAGCTGGCGGAGCGGGCGCGGGCGGAAGCGAGCCAGGGCAGGCGGGTGCTGGCGATCGGCCGCACCGAGGCGACGCTGCCGGCCGCGACCCCCGATCCGGTCTTCCCGGCCCCCGTCCAGCCGCTTGGCGTCGCCGTCCTGGCGGAGCGCCTGCGGCCAGGCACCGAGGAAACGATCGCCTTCCTGGCCGCCGAGCAGGTGGAGCTGCGGCTGCTTTCCGGCGATGCGCCGGCGACGGCGGGCGCGATCGCCCGCGACGCCGGTATCCCCGGCGACGCGGCGCCGCTCGACGGCGGCGAACTCCCGACCGATCCCGCCGCGCTCCGTGAAGCCGTGATGGCGGCGCCCGCGGTCGGCCGGATCTCGCCCGAGGGCAAGAGCGCCGTCGTCGAGGCCCTGACCGAAGGCGGCCGCTACGTCGGGATGATCGGCGACGGGGTCAACGACGTCCCGGCCCTGAAGCGCTCACGCCTCGCCATCGCCCAGGGGACCGGAGTCCAGATGGCCCGTTCGGTCGCCGACCTCGTCCTCGTCAAAGGCGATTTCGGCGTCGTCCCCGGCATGGTCCACGAGGGCCGCCAGATCCTCCGCAACATCCAGCGCGTCGCCCGCCTCTTCGTCACCAAGACCGTCTTCACCGCCCTGATGGTGCTCGCGATCGGCATCCCGACGGCGACCTTCCCCCTCCTCCCCCGCCAGTTCACGATCGCCTCGACGGTGACGATCGGCATTCCCGCCTTCATCCTCGCCCTCGCCCCCAGCTCGGGCCCGTGGCGCCCCGACCACTTCCTCCAAAACGTCGCCCGCTTTGCCCTCCCGGCCGGGATCGCCTCCGGCATCGGCATCGTCGCCGGCTACTTCCTCGCCCGCTACGCCCTCGACCTCTCCCTCCAGGACTCCCGGACCGTCGCCACCGGCACCGTCGTCGTCGCCGGCCTCGCCGTCGTCATGCGCCTCGAGGACGAACCCGGCCGCCGCCGCCTCCTGGTTGCCGCCCTCTGCGGCGTGATGGCCCTGATCTTCGCCCTCGCCCTCTTCGTCCCATTTCTGCGCGACTTCTACGAGCTCTCGTCACTGAGCGGTGACATCCTGCTGGCCTGGGCGGTCGGCTCGGCCCTGGCGGTCGGCGGCATGCTCGCGGCCGTGCGCCTGGCCCGCGTCTAAGCCGCGTCGTGCGATCGGCGTCTCGCCTGCCTTCCACTCCTGCGGCGATCTCGGCTTCACCCGCGCAGCGATCAGCGGGACGCTGATCTGGCTCCGCGCCTTGCAGCGGGGGCAGAACTCGAGAACCGCGGCTTGGATCGGGCTGAATCCCGTTCCGCAACGCTCGCATTTGACCATCGGGGTCGCTGCTCCTCTCCGACTCTCGACGGAGTGCCCACGCGGCCCTGGGTCCGTTGGATAGCCATCTCTTCCTAAACGTCCCTACCCGCATCGGGGTCTGGACCAACCCGCCATCGAGGTTGCCTTTTCCCGCGATATAGGCGGCAAAAGGCAACCTCATTGACGCTCAGCTCGAGCCCGGCGGTGACAATCCCGACCTCTCGGATCGGAATCTCGTAGGGTTCCCTAACAACGATGCATTAGGGAGCCCTTAGTAGGCTCCCCTAACCGAGGAGGCTCTCGTCCGATGAAGTTCCGTGCACCCCTCACGCTGGCCCTTGTTCTCGCGCTCTGCGGAGCCGTGGTCGCTGGCTGCGGTGGCAGCGACGACAGCAGCACCGCCGATGCCACCAGCGCCGAAGCGGGTACGGCCGACCTGGCGCCGGTCAAGCAGTACCTGACCGACCACTCGGCCCGGCTCGAAGCGCAGGTCGGCCTGCTGAAAGAGCAGGCGGACGCCTATTACGAGCTGGCCAAATCGGTCGACTTCGACTACGACCGGCTGCTCGCCGAGCACGGTGACGAAGTTGCCGAAATCCTCGGCACTTCGAAGGACATCTTCGTCGTCGCCAACCCGGCCTACGAGCAGATGGAGGGCATCGTCGCCGGCGTGCCGCGGCTCGCCCACTACGACGTCGACATCGACGCCGGCTCGGACGCCTCGACCCCCGAAGACGCGGTCTCCTTCACCCTGACCATGCCCGACGGCAAGCGGCTCGAGCAGCCGGGCAACCTCTTCTTCCTCACCGAGACCGCGCTCTATGGCACCAACCCCGACCTACTCGCCCAGGGCGTCGAAGGAGACGTCGACGGCAGCGGCGAGGTCGAGTTCGGCGAGGGCCTGCCCGACGCCAACATCTACAAGGCGACGCTCGAAGAATTCGACCAGCAGGCGAAGGAACTGAACGAAGACGCGCAGGAGTTCGAGCCGTCTCCGTCGGACGCGATGACCTCGATCGTGATCATGACGCCGACCATGAGCGAGTACTTCGAAGCGTGGAAAAACTCGCGCTTCATCGCCGGTGAGGGCGCCGAGGAACTCGGCTTCGTCGCCACCTCGCGGCTCTCCGACATCGCCGACATCCTCGGCGGCATCCTCGTCACCTACGGCGGGATGGAGCCGATGATCGCCGGCGAGAACGCGCAGCAGGCGGCGCAGACGAAGCAGGAGCTGCAGAGCCTGGTCGACTTCGCTGCCGACCTGCGCGACCGCGAGGCCGACGGCGAGAAATTCACCGCCAAGCAGGCCGACGCGCTCGGCGCCCAGGCGCAGGCTCAGGCCGAGGCGATCGCCGGCCAGGTGACCCAGGCGGCGAAACAGCTCGAAATCGAGCTGCAGGAAGGCTAGTGCCTTGTCCGGCAACGTTCACCCTCTCTGGGGAGGGATCACGACTACCGCGCGACGGCGGAACTCGGGCCCGAAAGCCGCCGGCGCGATCCTGATCGCGCTGGCGGCTTTCTTCTGCCTCGCGGCCAGCGCCGCCGCCGCGCCGGCCTGGCAGGCCGCCGACGAGATGCGCTCGAAGCTGTTCGCGGCGCAGACCGAGCTGCTGTTCGACGAAGGCGGCGGCGGCGAAGTCGACGCCGCCGCGGCGCAGCTGCGCGGTCCGTTGCGTGCCGGCCTGGCGGCCGACGCGCCAGCCGAGCTGAAGGAGATCGAAGTGGCCCTGGCGACCGCCAGGCGAACGACGGCGGAGCGCGACGAAGTCGCGCTGGCGGCGGCACGCGGGCGGATCATCGCGGCGCTGCGGCGCGGCGCGATGGCGGTCGCGATCGCCGCCGCCGAGGCCGGCAACGCGGCGAGGGCGCGCGAATGGCTGCAGATCCGCGAGTTCCGCAAGACCACCCGATTCACCCGCCCAGGCGTCGACGGCACGATCGCGATCCAGGAACTCGCCGAACGCGAGATCCCGCCCCACGAAGCCGCCCTGAAGATCGAAAAGGACCTGCTCGACACCTTCCAGGCGCGGCTCTTGACCAACCTCGACGAAGCCGCCCAGGCCGCCGAACGCGACTTCGACGGCCGCTTCGCCGAAACCGCGGCGGTGGCGCGCGGCTACTGGCAGGCGATCGCCGCCGAGTACGCGGAGCAGCGCGGCAGCAACGAGCGAGCGCAGACCGACCGCGATTTCGCGCAGCTCGCCGCAGCGGGCGCCGCGGCCGACGAGGGGGCCTTCGAAGCGGCGCGGACGCGGGTCGAAGCCGACCTCGAGGGCTTCACCGCCGCCCCGCTCACCCCCGACGAACAGGTCAACCGGGCGAGCCAGTTCACCAGCTTCATCGACCTGGTGCCGAAGGAGTACGACAAGGGCACCGCCGACGGCCACGTGACGATCCCCTTCGAGGTGCAGGAGGCGGTCGCCTTCATGGATGGGGTCGAAGCGGCCTTCTCCGACCTCGAGTCCGAGCTGCTGCAGCGCGACCCCGCGGCGGTCGAGCAGATCGAGACCACCTTCGCCGAGCTGCGCGAAGACGTCGACAACGCCCAGCAGGGCAAAGCCGTCGCCCCGCAGGAGGAGCTCGACGCCGCGGCCGACCGGGCGCAGCAGGAATTCGAACGGATCGCCCCCGAGGAGTGGATGGAAGGCGGCGACGAAGCCGACTACGAACTGGTCGACATCTCGCTCGACCAGCTCGAAGCGGCGGTCGGCGCCGGTCGCTACCAGGACGCCGAGCAGGCCCGCCTCGCCGCGTACGGCTTCTTCGAGTTCGGGCCGGAGCTGAAGCTGCGCGCCTTCGACACCGGCCTGGCGCTCAGCATCGAGGGCCTGATCTGGTACGGCGCCGACGGCGACAAGGGCCTCGCCAACCTGATCGCCGACAACGCGCCGCTCGACGAGATCCGCGAGACCCGCCTCGATCTCGACGAAGGGCTCGCCGACGCCCGGGCGATCACCGGCGACGGCGCCAGCGCGATCACCACGATCACCAACTCGGCCCTGATCGTTTTCCGCGAGGGCCTCGAGGCGATCCTGATCATCGCCGCGATCACTGCCAGCATGATCGGCCCGCGGCAGCGGCTGCGGCGGCCGATCTACCGCGGCGCGCTGCTGGCCATCCCGGCCAGCATGCTGATGTTCCTGCTCGCGATCCTGCTGCTCGACTCGCTCTCCAAATACGGCGAGAAGCTCGAGGCGGTGGTCGGGATCGTCGCCATCGGGGTCCTCTTACTGGTGATGAACTGGTTCTTCCACCGCGTCTACTGGACCGAGTGGATCAAAGGTCACCGCGACCGCGGCAAGGCGCTGACCGGAGCGGCCCTGGCGGTCGGCGCCGGTACCGCCACCGTCGCCGGCCTCTACACCCTCGGCTTCACCAGCGTCTTCCGCGAGGGCTTCGAGACCGTCCTCTTCCTGCAGGCGCTGCAGCTCAGCTCCGGCACCGGCGTCGTCGTCGCCGGCGTCCTTCTCGGCCTCGTCCTCACCGGAATCGTCGGCGCGATCACCTTCACCCTCGAGCGCAAGCTCCCCTACAAGAAGATGCTGATCGTCACCGGCGTCCTGATCGCCCTCGTGCTGGTCGTCCTGGTCGGCAACACGGCGCGCACGATGCAGGGGGTCGGCTGGCTCTCGATCCACCCGATCGACGTCGAATTCCCGCTCTGGATGGGCACCTGGCTCGGCGTCTACCCGACGGTCGAGACGCTCGTCGCGCAGCTCGCAGCCTTTGTCTTCGTGGTCGGCTCCTACTTCGCCGCCGAGTGGATGCGCAAGCGCGAGCTGCGCCGCGCGATCGCCGCCCACGAGGCCTCGCTGGCGAGCGCCGGCAACGGCTCCGCCCCTGAGGCCGAAGCCGAGCCGGTCGAGGACGCGGACCCCGTCGCGCCCAGGACCCTCAGCCGTCGCTAGACCCGCGCCGCAGCTCGCGCGCCGGGTTCCCGACGACGGTCGCGCCCGGGGCGACGTCCTTGGTCACGACTGCGCCAGCGCCGACCAGGGCTCCCGCCCCGATGTGGACGCCGCCGAGGATCGTCGCGCCGGAGCCGATCGCCCCAGTGGTGACCCGCTCCGCCGCCAGCTGATTTCGCGGTAGTCTCGCCTCACCCGTCGGGGAGAGGGGAGAACCCATGGCCGAGCATGGCGTTTCGGCCGCATTCCATGAATCGTCCGATCGGCGACCTGCGCCAGCTTTGCTGTGGGCGATCGCGGTCGGCGGCTGTGCCGTCGGCGCGGGGTCGTTCCTGCTCGCCTTCGGCAGCGATCACGTCCTCGATCCCGGTCTCCAGGCCTCGCTCTACTGCCTGATCGAGGTGCCCTACATCCTCGGCGGCGCCTACGCCTGGTGGCGCCGCCCGGACAGCCGCTTCGGCCCGCTGATGATCGCCGCCGGCTACACGGCGTTCCTCGCCAATTTCGCCTGGGCAAACTCGGCGCTGCCGCAGACCATCGGCCAGATCTTCGACCTCGTCCCGCTGATCCTCTACCTGCACGTCTTCCTCTCCTATCCGAGCGGGCGCCTGCAGACCCGGCCCGAACGCTGGCTCGTCCTCGGCGGCTACCTGCTGGCAACGGTGCCGCAGCTGGTCAGCATGGCCTGGGGCGGCCCACCGGAAGACAACCTGATCGCCTTCGCCAGCGCCCCGGATTTCGTCGAAACGCTCACCTCGATTCAGCTCTGGGCCTTGAGCGCCGTCTCGCTCGCCGGCCTCGCGCTGCTCATCGCCCGCCGCCGCCGCGACGGCAAGCCGAGCCGCCGCAACGCTGCCCTGCTCGTCGACTCCTTCGGGCTCGGCCTGGTGATGATGGCCCTGCTCCTGATCGCGGGCGACCAGCAGTGGGCCGCGTTCGAGACGATCCGCCGCATCACCTTCGTGACGATCGGCCTGGCGCCGATCGCCTTCCTGGTCGGTCTGCTCTCCTCCCGGCTCGCTCGCGCCGACGTCGGCGAGCTGATGGTGAGGCTGCGGGCGGAGCCGCAGCCGGGGGAGCTCCGCGACGCCCTCGCCGGCGCGCTCCGCGACCCCTCGCTCTCGCTCGCCTTCTGGCTGCCGGAGTTCGGCGCCTGGGCCGACCCGGACGGGCGCGAGACGACCCTTCCCGGGCCGGGCAGCGGGCGCTCGGTGAGGCTGATCGAGACCGGCGGCCAACCGGTCGCCGCGCTGATCCACGATCCCCTGCTCGACGACGAGCAGGAGCTGCTCGACGGGGTCAGCGCCGCCGCGGCCATCGCCCTCGAGAACGCCCGCCTTCAGGCGGACCTCCGCGCCCGCCTCGACGAGCTGCAGGAGTCGAGAGCGCGGGTGCTCGAGGTCGGCCAGGACGAGCGCCGCCGCCTCGAGCGCGACCTCCACGACGGCGCACAGCAACGGCTGATCGCGCTGTCGCTCGACCTCAAGCGCCTCGAGGACCAGCTCGGCGAGGATCCCGAGGCCCGCGCGAAGGTCGACCAGGCGCGAGGCGAGATCGCCACCTCGTTGCAGGAGCTGCGGACGATCGCCCGCGGCCTGCACCCGGCGGTGGTGAGCGGACACGGCCTGCAGGTCGCGCTCGACACCCTGGCCGCGGGGGCGGCCGTCCCGGTCACCCTGTCGACGAGCCTCGACGAGCGGCTCGACGAGGCGATCGAGGTCGCCGCCTACTACGTCGTCTCCGAGAGCCTCGCCAACGTCGGCAAGCACGCGCAGGCGAGCGCCGCCACGGTCTCCGTCGCCCGCGAGGACGGAACCCTGGTGGTCGAGATCGCCGACGACGGGGTCGGCGGCGCCACCAGCGACGGCGGCAGCGGCCTGCGCGGCCTCGCCGACCGGGTCGAGGCGCACGGCGGCCGGCTGCGGGTCTGGACCCCGCGCGGGGGCGGCACCCGCGTCCGGGCGGAGATCCCGTGCGGGTAGCGATCGCCGAGGACAGCGTCTTGCTGCGAGACGGGATCGTGAGGCTGCTCGGCGACGAAGGCTTCGAGGTGGTCGCCTCCTGCGGTGACGCCGAGGAGCTGATGCGGAAGCTGAGCTCGCATCAGGTCGACATCGTGATCCTCGACATCCGGCTGCCGCCCACCCACTCCGACGAGGGGCTCCGCGCCGCGATCGAGATCCGCGAGCGCTACCCCGAGGTCGCCGTCCTCGTCCTCTCCCAGTACGTCGAGGTCGGCCTGGCGATGAAGCTGCTCGCCGACTCGGCCGACGGCGTCGGCTACCTCCTCAAGGATCGGATCAGCGAAGCCTCCGACTTCATCGCCTCGGTCCGCCGGGTGGCCGACGGCGGCTCGGCCGTCGACCCGATCATCGTCTCGACCCTGTTCTCGAAGCAGCGCCGCGACGACCCGATCGAGACGCTCACCCCGCGCGAGCGCGAGGTGCTCGAGCTGATCGCCAGCGGCAGCTCCAACCAGGGCATCGCCGACCAGCTGGTGATCACCCTGCGAGCCGTCGAGAAGTACGTCTCCTCGATCTTCACCAAGCTCGACCTACCGTCTAGCGGCAGTGAGTCGCGCCGGGTCCTCGCCGTGCTCCTGGTGCTCGGCGACCAGCGCGACGGGCACGCCTGAAGGCGCCCTATCCACCAGAAAACCGCCCCCCTTCTCACCTGATTCCCGCCTTATCCGGCGCGCCGCTGGGCGAGACGCTGCCGAGGTCAAGTCCATGCATCACGTGAGAGGGAACCATGAAGAAAAAAATCGTTCAAGACGAGTCCACGCCAGAGCAGCAGGCCGCGTCGTCGGCAGGCGCGCCTGAATCGCCCAAGCCGCGGCCGAGCCTCGCTGCCCGCGCCAAGTCCTGGATCGCCAGACACCGCAAGGTGGCGATCTCGGGCCAGCTCGCGCTCGTCGTCATGCTCGCCGCCGCCGTCGGCCTGCTCGCCACCGGCTGCGGTGCCGAGGACGAGATCCAGACCGAAGCCAACAAGGAAGAGAAGCGTCTGCTGCAGCCCGAACTCGACGCCCTCACCGCCGCCGGGGTCCCCGGCGCGGTGCTCGTCGTCGACGATCCGCAGGCCGACCCGATCACGGTCGTCTCCGGCGTCGCCGACACCGAGAGCGGCCGGCCGGTCAGCGCCGACGATCGCTTCCGGATCGGCAGCCTGACCAAGCCCTACGTGGCGGTGGTCGTGATGCAGCTCGCCGAGGAGGGCACCATCTCCCTCGACGACACGGTCGAGGAGTGGCTGCCCGGACTGCTCCCGAACGGCAACGAGATCACGGTGGAAGACCTGCTCGGCCACCGCAGCGGCCTCTTCGAGTACGAGGAAGACCCGCGGGTCCTCGCTCCGTACCTGAAAGGCGATTTCGGCTACACCTGGCAGCCGGAGGAACTGGTCGGGATCTCAACCGAGCACCCGCCGACGGCGGCGCCGGGAACGAAGGTCGTCTACTCGAACACCAACTACACGGTGCTGGGACTGCTGGTCGAAACCGCGACCGAGCATTCGCTCGCGGCCGAGCTCGGGCAGCGGATCATCACTCCGCTCGGGCTCGAAGCGACCACGTTCGCTGTCGACGGCAAGCCCGAAGCGCCGTACGCACGCGGCTATCTTGCCGGCGGCAAGCAGCTGCTCGACGTCACCGAAGTCAGCCCCTCGCACTACTGGGCGGCGGGCAACCTCGTTTCCACCGCGGGCGACGTGGCCCGCTTCTACGAGGCGCTGATGGAGGGCGAGCTGCTCGACGGGAGTTCGATGGAGGCGATGACCTCCTACGTCGAGGAGGTGCCGGGCGTCGAACGCGGACTCGGAGTCGCCCACGGCGATACCGAATGCGGGACCTGGACCGGTCACGACGGCTCGGTCCCCGGCTACGACGCCCTCGCGCGCAACCTCGACAGCGGCCGCCAGGTGGTGGTGCTGACCAACTCGGTGACCAAAGGCGACGCGATCGGCACCCCGGCCGCACAGAAGGCGCTGGCCGAGGTCGTCGAATCGGCCTCCTGCCGCTGAGACGCGATGTCTGGGCGGGGCCTCAGGCCCCGCCCATCAGCGTGCCGGCGGCACCAGCAGGTCGGCGAGGCCGAAGCGCTCGCCCCGCGCCGGCAGGGTCGGGGTCCACTCCGGCTCGACAGCCCGGTAGGACTCCGGGTCGGCGTCGATCAGGCCGGTCAGGACCTCGGCGACGATGCGGCCGCCGACGGGGCCCAGGCGCTCGCCGTTGGTGCGGGCGGCGGACTCGAGCATGATGTAGAGCCAGAGGGGGGTGCCGGCGGTCCAGCCGTTGGCGGTCAGTTCGTTCTCTTCGGGGGTCAGCGGGGTCTCCCCCATCTGCTTGGCGACGGACTCGCCGGAGGGGAGGCCGTAGGCGTGGCCGCGCTCGAGGTCGCGGCCGGCGAGGGAGCGGTAGGCGTCGTGGTCGACCTCGCCGGTCACCGCGCGGGGCAGTTCGATCAGGGAGCGGGCGAGGGTGCCGTCGATCCGCTTGGCGCGCTGGGCGGACGGGTGGCCTTCGATGTCGAAGATCAGTGGCCAGTCGATTGCGAGGTCGGCGGGGACGGGGCGGAAACCGAGGAGGTCGGGAAAGAGCCGATGGATCCCGGAGCTGGCGTTGACCTGGAACTCGTCCCGAACCTGGCCATGACCCGAGCGGAAGGCGGCATCGGCGAACTCGAAGGGAATCTTGGGATCGCGGCCGGGGGTGTAGAAGCGGGGCCCGAGGTCGCGAACTTCCTCGGCCAGGGCCGGGTCGACGACGCGGGGCAGGTAGTCGTTGACGATCACCCACTGGTAGTGCCAGGCCGTTTCACGCTGGGCGGTGGCAAAGACCTCGGCGGCGGTGACTCCTTCTGCTCGGGCGCGCTCGACGAGGCGGTTGTGGACTTCGATCATCGCCACCTGCAGCTGGGAGACGAACAGGTGGACATCGTTGCGGGGGTCGCCGATCAGGGCGATGCCCTGGGAGTTGCGGGGCAGGTCCCGCGGCTCGCCGCGGTCGTTTACACCGAGCAGCAGCAGGTCGGGGTCCTCGGCCCGGAACAGGTAGGGGCTGCCGATCTGGCCGGTGCCGTAGAGGCTCTCGAGGTTCGCCCTCGGGCTGCGGAAGTTGACCACCCGCGCGAGCTGGGCCTGGGGCGAGATCGGGCTACGGTCCGCGGTGATGTCGTGGGCGATGTACTGGCCGAACATCGGCCAGCCGGCGGCGACCGTCTCGCCGTAGGCGCAGGTCTCCCCCGCATCGCAGACGCCGCCGACGACACCCAGGGCGAGCAGGGCGGCGTTGTCCTCCTCGATCCGCGGCAGATCGGGGAAGAGGCGCGAGTAGAGGCCGGTGGCGCCGTCGACCGGCGCATCGACGGTCCGCGAGGGCGCCAGGCAGTGGCCGCCACCGACCAGCGTGAGGTCTCTGCCGTGACCGCTCATGGGTTCGCAGTCGATAGTTGCCAGTGGTACATCGCCGCGTCCACCCCGCGCTCGATCAGCTCGACGGCGGTCCGCACGCGGCTCGGCGAGATGAGATGGACGCTCACCCCGATTGGACCCCGCTCGGCGTCGCGGTGTTCCGTCAGCACCCGGTCGCGGTCGGTATCCGCGACGGCGATCTCGGCCCGCTGCCGCTGGCCATCGAGGAGGGCGACCGTCCGAGCGTGGAAACAGACCGCCGTGACCCCGTCGATCCTCCGCTCGAGCCGAACCTGCGGCAGCCAGCGCACCTGCTCGAGCACCGTCGCGGCGTTGAAGCCGAGCGCCAGCTCGGCGGTCGCGGAGCTCATCGGACCCGGTGCAGTTGCGGGTTGACCAGCGGCGCCGGGCGTGGCGCAGGCTCGAGTCGCGGCAAGCGCTGCCGCGCGGCGCGAACCACTACGACCGACGAGCGGACGAGCGCGAAGGCGAGAGCCGCCAGGATCGCCAGCGCAACCAGCACCGCCGCCACAACCAACGCCATCGCGAAAACGGTGACGATCAGGAACATCAGCAACACGCCGAGGAACGTGATGCTGGGAAGCCACGACAAGGTGTAAATCATGGGTCTCACCACCTCCAAGCCAGCGGATTTGCGATGCCGTGAGACTCCCCCGACGCCGAGGCGCTCGCATCGGCCAGGGCGCCAGCCTGCTCGCCAGTCGCCGGCCAGCCACGGCTAGCTCGGGTTGAGGCGGCCGGGCGGGACCCGGCCCAGCTGCCGGCGCGAGGTGATGTCGAGCTTGAGGAAGACCTTGCGCAGGTGGTACTGGACGGTCCGCGGGCTGATGAATAGCTGCGCCCCGATCTCGGTGTTGGAGAGGCCGTCGCGCGCCATCCGGGCGATCTGCGCCTCCTGCGGGGTCAGTGCGTCGGCAGTCTCATCGCTGCGCTTGCGAACCGTCTCGCCGGTCGCCTCCAGCTCGCGGCGGGCCCGCTCGGCGAACGCTTCGGCGCCGATCCGGGCGAAGGTTTCGTGCGCCGCCCGTAACTGCTCGCGCGCGTCTCGTCGGCGTTTCTCGCGCCGCAGCCATTCGCCGTAGACGAGCTGGCAGCGGGCGTGGTGGGGCGCCAGGCGGGTGCGCGAGAGCCGCTCGACCGCCTCGGCGTAGAGGCGGTCGGCCCGCTCACCCTCGGCCAGCAGCGCGCGCGAGCGCGCCTCC
>Ga0068862_100001939_pt1 | contig 18783 bp, 16 predicted proteins | sample KBSSwiS52_FD_66598 | JGI IMG/M metagenome (GOLD analysis project Ga0068862, IMG submission 66598) | Switchgrass rhizosphere microbial communities from Kellogg Biological Station, Michigan, USA - KBS Switchgrass S5-2 | ecosystem: Host-associated > Plants > Roots > Rhizosphere > Soil ... | reverse complement strand
CCATGAGCGAAGCCACCCCAATGTTTGCCAGGAATCCACACCAGGCACCGTCCAACAAACGGCGCGTCCTCGGGGATCGCTCGGCGAGACTGGCCAGCTCGCAATCGGACCGAAGCTGTGTAGCGGGCGGCGACTGCAGCCAAATCGTCAATTCGCATGACGATCTGTATCATGTGCAAGCAGAGCTTATAGGGGGCCTTGGGCAAGCGAAAGCGCTTTATGGAGCAACGTACGAGAGTGCGCAGCGTGCCGATTGATTCTGCCGCGTTTGCCGGATGGTGCGATGGTCGGAACCGCCCAGAGCGACACGAACAGTCTGCCGAACCGCGCTTTTTCGAAGAAACCGCTGCAAAGCAGAATCCATCGCGCCGGTACTGCAAAACAGGATAAATCGCGGCGTTGCGCTGCACAATCGGCCGTTATCACGAACGCCTGCCCGTACATCTTGATGGTGTCTAAGCAGGAGAACGCAATGTATATGCAAGCGCTGCTGGGGCAGGATAGGGAGCACTGGATTCACCCGGTGGCATCCTGGCGCGACCACGAGCAACGTGGCGCCACCATCCTGCAATCCGGCAAGGGATGCTATCTGACAGACATCGAGGGCAACGTGCTCCTTGATGGTTTTTCGGGCCTGTGGTGCGTCAATATCGGCTACGGGCAGGACAGCGTGGTCGCTGCCGCAGCCGAGCAGATGGCCAAGCTACCCTACGCCACGGGCTATTTCAGCTTTGCTTCCGAACCGGCGATCGAACTGGCGGCCAAGCTGGGCGCGCGGGCGCCGGGCGATCTCAGCCATGTGTATTTCACGCTAGGCGGTTCGGACGCGGTGGACGGTGCGGTCCGCTTCATCCGGTATTACTACAATATCACCGGTCAGCCGGCCAAGAAGCACATGATCGCGCTGGAACGGGGCTATCATGGTTCCAGCTCGACCGGGTCTGGGCTTACGGGCCTGCCCGCATTTCATGCAGGTTTCGATGTTCCCACGCCGATGCAACACCACATCTCGTGTCCCTACGCTTATCGCAGCGATGCGGTGGACGACGCCGCGCTGATCGCCGCTTCGGTGGCGGAGCTGACGGCCAAGGTGGACGAATTGGGGGCGGACAACGTCGCGGCCTTCTTCGCCGAGCCGGTGATCGGCTCGGGCGGCGTCATCGTGCCGCCCAAGGGTTGGCTGGCCGCGATGCAGAACGCTTGCCGGGCGCTTGGCATCCTGTTCGTCGTGGATGAGGTCATTACCGGCTTTGGTCGCACCGGCCCGTTGTTCGCCTGCGAACACGAAGGCCTGACGCCGGACTTCATGACCGTCGCCAAGGGTTTGACGGCCGGCTACGCACCAATGGGTGCGCTGTTTGTGTCCGACCGGATCTATCGCGCGATGCGCGACACCACGCCTTCGGGCGTCGCCATCGGCCATGGGCAGACTTACTCGGGCCACCCGGTCAGCGCCGCAATCGGGCTCGAGGTCTTGCGGCTCTACGAAGAGGGCGGCCTTCTGGCGAATGGGCAAGTGGCTGGCGCTCATTTCGCCAAGGGGCTGCAGGGGCTGCTGAGCCACCCGCTGGTGGGCGATGTGCGTTCGCAGGGCCTACTGGCAGGCGTGGAACTGGTTACGGACAAGACGGCGAAGACGCGTCCCGCTCCCGCGCTTGACCTGCCGCGCCATCTTGCGGCAATCGGTTATCGCAACGGGCTGATATTCCGCGCTTTTGGTGACGGGATCGTCGGCTTTGCGCCGCCGCTGTGCATGACCAACGAGGAGGTCGACCTGCTGCTGGAACGCTTCCGGAAGACCCTCGACGAGCTGCTCAACATCAAGGAGATTCGTGATGCGGTTGGGTGACTTCAAGGCGCTTTCCTTCGATTGCTATGGCACCCTCATCGATTGGGAATCGGGAATGATCGAGGCGCTGAGCGGCCTCACCTCGCAAGTCTCGCCCGGACTGACCCGCGACGAGATCCTGCAGGCCCACGCTCGCCACGAGTCCGAACAACAGGCGCAGACGCCGGGCAAACTGTACCGCGACATCTTGCCGATCGTGTATAAGCGACTGGCAGAACAGTGGGGCGTCTGCGTGTCCTGGAGCGAGTGCGAAGAATATGGCCGTTCGGTGCGCCACTGGCCGGCATTCGTCGACTCTCCCGGAGCGCTGCAGTACCTTAAGAAGTACTACAAGCTGATCATCCTTTCGAACGTCGATAACAGGACCTTCCATGACAGCAACGAGAAGCTGCAAGTGGAATTCGACGCAATCTATTCGGCGGAAGATATCGGCGCTTACAAGCCTGCCGATGCAAACTTCGATTACATGAAGGCGCATCTGGCAGATCTGGGGCTGGAGCCGGGCGACGTTCTGCACACGGCGGAAAGCCTGTTCCACGACCACCTGCCTGCCAATCGTCATGGATTGGCCGGGTGCTGGATCTACCGCCGCCATGCGCAGGAAGGTTTCGGCGCGACGATGACGCCGGAAGAGTTACCCAAATACGACTTCCGCTTCAACACCATGGCCGATCTGGTGAAGGCGCATCAGGAAGAATTACGCAACGGCTGATCGCTATAACGACAAACAATGACAGGGCCGCACGATGATTACCGCTCCCAAGCTCGACCGAATAGACATCAACATCTTGGCCGAATTGCAAAGAAGCGGACGGATCACGAATGCGGATCTGGCGGACAGGGTGGGCCTGTCCGCCAGCCCTTGTTTGACCCGAGTGAAGCGGTTGGAGTCGGCGGGTTATATCTCGGGCTACAGCGCGATCCTGAACCTTGCCAAGATCGGCGACAGCCAGATCGTGTTTACCTCGGTCACGCTGGGCGACCATCGCCGTGCCGACTTCCAGAAGTTCGAAAATCGCATCGCGCAGTATGACGAACTGGTCGAATGCCATCTTGTCAGTGGCGGGTTCGATTACCTGTTGAAATTCGTGGTGCGTGGGATCGCAGAATATCAAGAGATGATGGAAGAGGTGTTGGAAAGCAACATCGGAGTGTCGAAGTACTTCTCGTACATCGTCATCAAGACGGTCGCGGCACGCGGACAACCTTCGGTCAAACTGCACCTGCCGCCACGATGAAATTATAGACGGCGGAATATATTTGCAGCTTGCCAGCCCACCCCGTCGCAAGCGCGAAGGGAAGGAGCGGGCTTCGGTCGTACTGTTTACGGAGGCGCCTAAAGGCCTGGCGGTCGTCGCTCAGCCGACCGGAAGGGGAAATCCTGCACCATCCCCTATTCAATCCTTACCGCAATCTCGGTGCCGCAAAGTGACGTATCGGCCTTGCCGCCAAGGTCGCGGGTGCGCAGCGCCTCCTCCGCCAGGACGCTCTCGATGGCGCTGACGACGGAGGCGGCGGCTTCCATTTCTCCCAGATGCTCCAGCATCATCGCGCCGCACCAGACTTGCCCGACTGGGTTGGCCACACCCTTGCCGGCAATGTCCGGCGCCGAGCCGTGAACCGGCTCAAACAGCGAGGGTACGGAGCGATCGGGGTTGATGTTGCCGCACGGCGCTATGCCGATAGTGCCCGTGCACGCAGGGCCAAGGTCCGAAAGGATATCGCCGAACAGGTTCGATGCCACCACGACGTCGAAGCGGTCCGGGTTCATCACAAACTGCGCGGCCAGGATGTCGATGTGGTACTTGTCGGTCCGGATTTCAGGATAGCCCTCGGCCATCTCGTTCACCCGGCCGTCCCACCAGGGCATCGTTATGGCGATGCCGTTGGACTTGGTGGCGGACGTGAGGTGCTTTGCGGGGCGCTTGCGGGCCAGCTCGAAAGCGAATTTAAGGATGCGGTCGGTCCCGAAGCGGGTCATCACCGTTTCCTGCATCACCACTTCGCGAGGTGTGCCGGGAAAGGAAATGCCGCCGATGGCGCTGTACTCGCCCTCAGTGTTCTCACGGACGATCATCATGTCGATATCGCCCGGCTCGCGCCCGGCCAAAGGGCAGGGGACGCCCGGCATCAGACGCACCGGCCGCAGGTTCACGAACTGATCATACTCGCGCCGGAACTGGATCAGAGACCCCCATAGCGAGATGTGATCGGGCACCGTATCGGGCCAGCCCACCGCGCCGAAGTAGATGGCGTCGACATCGCCGATGAGCTGCTTCCAGTCGTCGGGCATCATTTGCCCATGCCGGGCGTAGTAATCGCAGCACGCAAAGTCGTGCCACTCCTGCTCTATCGTGAAGCCGAACGCCTTGGCGGCGGCCTCCAGGGCGCGGATGCCTTCGGGCACCACTTCCTTGCCGATGCCGTCGCCGGGGATCACGGCGATGCGATAATTGCGTGTCGTCACGATCAGATCCTCGCTCTCACGCGGTTGCCTTCAGGCCTGCCCAGTGGAAAGCCTTTGTCTCCAGGAATTCCTCCAGCCCTTCGGCCCCGCCTTCGCGGCCAAGGCCCGACTGCTTCATGCCGCCGAAGGGCGCGCACTCCATGGACACAGCGCCGGTGTTGAGGCCGACCAGGCCGAACTCCAGCGCTTCGCCGACGCGCCATGCGCGATCCATGTCCTGCGTGTAAAAGTATGAGGCAAGGCCATAAGGCGTGGCGTTGGCCAGCGCGACTGCCTCCTCTTCGGTCTCGAAACGGATGACAGGCGCGACCGGGCCGAACGTCTCTTCGTCGCACAGGCGCATCGCCCGGGTAATGCGAGTGAGCACCATCGGAGCAGTAAAACCGTTCGGCGCGGCAGCCTGTGCGGCAATGCTTGCTCCGTTGGCGAGAGCGTCGGCAACGTGGTCGGCGACCTTCTGGCGCGCGGCATCATTGATGAGCGGGCCGATGGTGACGCCGTCCTCGGTCCCGGCGCCGACCTTAAGCGCGCGCACCGCCGCACCCAGGCGCTCGACGAATGCGTCGTGAATGCCGGACTGCACGAGGAAGCGGTTTGCGCAGACGCATGTCTGGCCCGCGTTGCGGAACTTGCTGGCCATCGCGCCTTCGACGGCGCGTTCGACGTCGGCGTCGTCGAAAACCAGGAACGGCGCGTTGCCGCCCAGTTCCATGCCCAGCTTCTTCACCGTACCCGCGCACTGCTCCATCAGCATCGCGCCGACGCGGGTGGAGCCCGTGAACGTCAGCATCCGCACGGCCGGGTTGCCGGTCAGTTCCGGCCCGATCTCGGCAGGCAGGCCGGTGACGACGCTGAGAAGCCCCGCAGGCATACCGGCTCGCTTTCCCAGCGCAGCGAGCGCAAGGGCGGTGAACGGGGTCAGTTCCGAAGGCTTCACGACCATTGCACAGCCTGCCGCCAGTGCCGGAGCGGCCTTGCGCGTGATCATCGCGGCGGGAAAATTCCAGGGCGTGATGGCGGCGCAGACCCCTACCGGCTCCTTGCGGATCAGGATACGGCGGTCGGCGAAGGGAGAGGCGATTTCCTGACCGTGTATGCGCAGGCCTTCCGCGGCATACCACTTCACGAACGTTGCGGCGTAGGCGATCTCGCCCGCCGCCTCTGCCAGCGGTTTGCCTTGTTCGGCAGTCATGATGCGGGCCAGATCGGTCTGGTTCGCCATGATCAGGCAATGCCATTCCTCGATCACTGTGCAGCGCTGCGCGGCGGTCAGGCGCCGCCATGCGCGCTGCGCTGTTTCGGCAGCAGCGATGGCGCGGCGGGCTTCGGCGGCGCCGCAGGCAGGCACGGTGCCTACCACTGCGCCTGTCGCCGGGTCGGTGACGGCGACGGTCGCGCCATCGTCGGCAGCGATCCATTGCCCTGCCACGAATGCGCGTTCGATGAACAGCGTCGGGTCGTCCAGCAGCAATGTGGCCGGAGTCAGGGTCTGGGTGGTCATTTCGGTTCCCGGTTTGCGAGCGTGCGAAGAAATTAGGGTGGCGGATGGGACGAATACAGGGCCGACCGGACAGGAGGTGCAGCAGAAGCCACCGAATTGCCGCACACGATCGGCAGATCGTCTTTCGGGTATCGCATCACGGCCCGGGCGCAGGACGGATACCGAACACCTTAGACAGCTGAGACCGAGTACATCATAGATTTCGATGCTTCTGCGTGTTGGATAGCCGCGCCGGCGCGGCGGCGGCGGAGGTGCGGAAATGAGGCAAAAAAGGGCCCGGAACGCTGGGTGTCCCGGGCCGAGTAGGCGGGCTTCCGCTGACGCGGTTGCTCTGCCGTCAGAAGTTGAAGTTGATGCGCGCGTAGTAGTATCCGCCCTGCCAGGGCACCACGCCGTCAACGTAGGTACGTCCGTTGGTATCGTCGATGCGGTTCACGTCCGGGTAGTTGTCGAAGATATCGCGCGCGCCGAGTGTCAGGCTGAACTGGTCGGTCAGCGGCACCGAGACTTCGGCGTCGAACAGAGTTTCCATGCCGTACTTCTGAATCGCCCGGGTTGCATTGGTCGTTTGGCGCGACCATCCGCCGAAGAAGTTGGCCCGTAACATGACGGAAACCGGCCCGACCTGCTGGTTTACCGTGGCATTGGCGCGCCACTTCGGGTCGTTATGCTCGAAGTTGTAGAGTGTGACGGTATCGAAGCTGACGGTCGATACGAGGACGCGATCGACCTTGTACGAGTTGGTATTGAATGCCGCCATCAGGTTGGTCGAGCCGATGTCGAACCAGTTGGCGCGATAGGACGCCACGACGTCGAGGCCCTGCGTCGTGGAATTGATGGCATTCTGATAGAACTGGATACGGTCGATGGATTCTGCACCGACGATCCCGGCAGCGATCATCGACTGACGGATCGGGTTGGTCACGACGATCTGCGAACTGGTGTAGAGCTGGTCTTCCAGCTTGATCCGATAGGCATCGACCGTCAGCGTGAGGTTGGGCGTGGGTGTGAGGGTAAAGCCCAGCGAGTAGTTCTTCGAGCTTTCCGGCCGCAGCGGCTTGGCGCCCAGGAACTGGGCCACCGGATTGGACGTGGGATAGAGGCCGACGTTCAGCTGGGTGCCGCCTACCGTCTGGATCGAGGTTTGCGTCATGTTCATCTGGCCTGCCGTGGGCGCACGGAAGCCAGTTCCCATGGAGCCGCGCAGGCCCAGCCAGTCGGTCAGTTTGTAGCGAGTGGCCACCTTCCAGACCAGCTTGCTGTTGAACATGTTGTACTTCTCGAACCGGGTCGCGAAGTCCAGGAACCAGCGGTCGGTGATGTCGCTGGTGACTTCGCCGTAGAGCGACTTGTTGTTTGTCGCCAAGCGCCTTGCCACTGCGGGCGAGATGCCGGTGATGCCGTTCGATCCCGGTTGCAGCACGTTGTAGACCGGATCGCTCGCACTGTTGCAATTGATGCCCTTACCGGTCGGCGCATTGGCGGTCAGCGTGCGCGCGGCGAGGCTGGCTTCGTTGGTGCAAAAATTGAACGGATCGGACGAAGCCCAAGTCCCGGCCAGGTAGGAGCCTTCCTCACCCGCGACGATCTCGAAGCTCTCACGGCGATACTCGGCACCGAAGTTGAACACCAGCGGGCCGTGCGTGAAGCTCGTCGGCACGGTGTAGACGAAGTCCGCATTGAATGAGAGCTCGTCCGAGATGTAGCTGCTGGCATCGAAGGAAGTCGGCGAAGCCGGCCCCATCGAAGGGTTCACGGTGCCGTTGATGGAATAGGCGATCTTGCTGCGCCCGTAGCGTGCGCTGAGATCGGACGTCAGCGTTTGCTCGCCAAGGTCGAACTCGTTTTTCCAGCCGCCCGCTACGCTCCAGTCGGTGACGACGCCGGAGAAAGTCGGGGCCATGCCCAGCGGGTAATCGTCGCGGAAACGGTAGATCGAACCATCTTCCAGACGGATCGGGTTGTCCAGCACTGCCTGGCGCGCACCCGGTACGCGATAGGTGGCCGCTGCGGTGCCCTTGGACTTGGAAAAGTTGCCGAAGGCATAGAGCGAGGAGCTGTCAGTCAGGTCGTATCCCGAATTGACGAAGAAGCGCGCAGCCCTCTCCATCGGCTTGCCGCGCCGCTCCAGTGGCTTCGACAAGTCCAGCCCGGCGGCATCCACCGCGGCTGCGAAGGCGGGATCGGTTCTGTAGGCGATGAACGGGTCCCAGGCCGTCGAAGTGAATGTGCGGGCGCGTACCGTAGGGTCATCGTGGTTGAGCTGGGCCGAAAGGTTTATGAAACCGCGATCGGTCACTTTCAGGCCAATGTTGCCCGCCACCTGGATGCTCTTGCCGTCGCCTTCGTAGAACTGGCCCCCTTGAACCATCAGCGAGCCGCCATGGTCGGCGTCCTTGAGCTGATAGTTGATCACTCCGGCGATGGCATCCGATCCGTATTGCGCGGCGGCGCCGTCGCGTAGGACCTCGATGGATTTCAGCGCGATCGCCGGGATGACGGCAGAGTCTGCGGACTGCGATGCATAGCCGCTGACCTGGACGCTGCCTGACTTGTGGCGGCGGTGCCCGTCCACCAGCAACAGCGTCGCATGGGCAGGCAATCCGCGCAGTCGAGGTGCGCGCACGAAGCTGTCCGATGTGGTGTTGGCTGAACGGCTGACCGAATAGGATGGTATCATCGTCTGCAGGATTTCGAGAGTATCGGTCTGCGCGCTGCGCTTGATCGTCTCTTCGGTGAAGACGTCGACCGGAACTGCGGAATCGGTAACGGTGCGCGTCCCGCCGCGCAGGCCGGTGACGACGATGGCATCCGCCTCGGTCGCTCCTGCATCGGTGGTGGCCTCGGCGGCGGCGGTTGCATCCTGCGCGATGGCGGGATGTGCGGACATCAACGCGAGCATGGAACTGGCTGTCAGTCCTGAAAGCTGTGCGAATTTCCTCATGGTTCTCAATCCCCCTTGAACGCGGAAAAATCCCCTCCGTCCCGGGCCGGCCCCCACGGTTTTTCATATCTTTCGTTTTGTTCTTGCCTGGCCGCTTTGTGGGAGCCTCCGACAGGAATGATCGTCCAATGAGGCCACCCTCAAGTGTTGCCGTTTTCTTGCGGGCCTTCGGAATTTCCTGCCAATTTGACTGGCGACTGCCTATCGATGCTGCGGTGCCGCAAAACGGGCTTGTCATGCCGTCAGGGGCGGCACGAGAGCCGCGTTGGCTCCTCATTGCGCCGGGCCTTGAAAAGCCGAATTGAAAGAGAAAGTCACGGAGAGGTTGAATCCTGCACGCGCGCGGCCGCCCGCGCAAGGAGGCTGGGGTGCGCCGATGGGACCTGCCGCCTCCGGTCATTTCGGTAGAATATTCTACCGCAATAGCGAAATTCGGCAGGCATGCTGAAATCCCGGCTGTTAGCCTCCTCCTCGTCAAAGAGCGGGGACTGAGCGGTCGCAGCAAGGGCGTCGGCAGGATGGGCCGCACAGCACATCCACGCACGACCATGACCGGCTCTGTGTGACTCGCTCCCCCCGCTTTCAGGCGGACCAGCCCGGCAGTAGCCGGAGAAGCGAAGAGGCGTGAGACGCATGAGGGATCAGGGCATTCGCGGCGAAGATCGGGATCTGGGCATGAACCGCTCGATCGACCGGCGGGACTTCATTCAAGGCGCAGCGGCGATGACGGGCGGCGCCATGCTGATGCAGGGCGGGCCTGCTTTCGCCAAGGCGGCAGGTGGCGCTGTGCCCGGCGTCAACGTCGACGGTCCGATTTCCGCGGCGAATTATCCGCCGATGCGGACCGGCATGCGCGGTCACCACCCCGGATCGTTCGAGAGTGCCCACGCCCTGCGCGACGGCGAGCAGTTCGGCGCGGCCGAGGATACCGGCGAATCGTACGATCTGGTGGTGGTCGGCGGCGGTCTGAGCGGATTGTCGGCGGCGTGGTACTTCCGCGAGCGCTTCGGCACTTCGGCGAAGATCCTGGTTCTCGACAACCACGACGACTTCGGCGGCCATGCGAAGCGCAACGAATTCGTCGTCAACGGCAAGCAACTGATCGCCAATGGAGGCTCGTCCTACATGGTCGCGCCTTCGCACTGGACCAAGGATTCGATCGATCTGGTTCGCAGGCTGGGCGTCGACAAGGGCGATCCCAGCGACCGTAGCGACGGCCAACTCTATCGCAGCATGGGACTTCAGCGGGCGACTTTCTTCCGCAAGGAAGTCTACGGCAAGGACAAGCTGGTGCGGGGCGGCAACGCGCTGAATTTCGACGACGCCTGGCTGGCAGCGGCGCCATTTCCGCCGAAGGTCAAGGAGGACCTGAAGCACTTCGTCAACGGCAAGATCGACTACATGGCCGGCATGTCGAAGGAGCAGAAAGTCACTGCGCTACGCTCCATGAGCTACCGCGACTACATGCTCAACGTCGCCAAGGTTCACCCGGACGTCGTGCCGTTGATGGAGGGTGTCTGGTGCCTCGGCGCGGACATGGGTTCGGCCTGGTTCGCCTTTTTCCGCATGCGTCCCGGATTTGAAGGTCTGGGTATCGAGCGGCCAGCACTTTCGCCCGAAGGAGAAGCGCACCGCAACGACGATTACACGCTGCCCGCCGGTAACAGCGACATCGCCCGCCTGCTGGTCCGGTCGTTGATTCCCGATGCGCTGCCGCCGGGCACTTTCGCTGAGGTCGAGACGAAGCGTGTCGATTATTCCACGCTGGACCGTCCCGCACAGCGGGCTCGCATTCGCCTGAGCAGCATCGTCGTTTCGGTGGCGCATCAGGGCGGCGAGGGCAGGCTGTTCGACCCGGACAACAGCGAATGCAAGATCAGCTACATGAACGGCGGCAAGCTGAAGAGCGTCATCGGCAAGAACGTGGTGATGGCGGGCATGAACAATGTCGTCCCCTACATCATTCCCGAGTTGCCCGAGGAGCAGAAGGCCGCGCTGCATTCCGCCGTGCGTGCGGTCAATCAGGCCACCAACGTGCTGTTCCGGAACTGGGAATCCTTCGCCAGCCTCAAGCTGTCCGACGTTTCATTCCCCGGCACGTTCTACGGACGCATGGGTATTGCCTCTCAGCGCTACCTGGGTGAACTGGTCCCGCCGCGATCGCCTTCCGAGCCGATGGTCGTAGCGTTCAGTACCGGGTCGAACTCGGGCGTGTGTTCGAATACCACGATGCTGTCCGAATTGCTGGGTGGATCGCCTCCAGAGCCCGGCACTTACGGCGATGATCAATTTCGCCTGGCCCGGGCGGGCCTGCTTGCGACACCGTTCGAGCATTTCGAACGGGCGGTGCGGACGCAAGCGGCAGCAGCGTTGTCGGGCTCCGGCTTCGATCCGGCGCGCGATATTCTGGCGATCACCGTCAATCGCTGGGCGCACGGCTTCACGACCGGACGCAACACGCTGTTCGAACAGGACCGCGCGCTGACTGTTTCGCCCACGGTTGCAGCCAAGCAGCCGTTTGGGCGCATCACCATCGCCAATGCCGATGCCGGTGGTGTCTCCACGGCCGGCACCGCGATCGACGAAGCGTTCCGCGCCGTGAGGGAGTTGGAGCAGCGCCAGTTAGGCTTCTACGAAGTCATCTGACATATTGAGCCAGCAAGCGCGCCGATCGTTGGTGACGCGTGCTTTACGATACTACAGGGAGCTCGCCATGCGGCATTGGAACCGGCGCAAGCCGGTCGAACTCGACGCGCTGGGCGCAGAGCATCGCCTCGTCCCGACGCTAAGCTGGTGGCATCTCACGGCGCTGGGCGTCGGCGCCATCGTCGGCACGGGAATTTACACGCTGGTCGGTGTCGGCGCGAACCTTGCCGGGCCTTCGGTGATCCTGTCCTTCGCCGTGGCGGGGCTGATCTGCGCCTGCGCCGCCTTGTGCTATGCTGAAGTGGCGACGGCGATCCCCGCTTCCGGCTCGGCCTACACTTATTCGTACGTGGTGATCGGCGAGTTGGTCGCCTGGATCATCGGATGGAGCCTGATTCTGGAGTATTCGCTGGTGGTCAGCGCCGTGGCGGTCGGTTGGTCCGGCTACGTCAACGGCTTCCTGTCCGGCGTCGGTCTCCATCTGCCGCCGACCATTGCGCTGGCGCCGCATGCAGGCGGGGTGATCAATCTGCCGGCCGTGTTCATCGTCTTCCTGGTTGCGGGCATGCTGGCTCTGGGCACGCGTGAGAGCGCAACCGTCAATGCGGTCCTGGTTGTCGTGAAGATCGTCGCTCTGGCACTGTTCGTGGCGGTGGCTCTGCCGCACTTCGACCTGGGCCGGTTCCAGCCGTTCATGCCCTATGGCTTCATTGCTCACGACGTCGAAGGCACCCAACGCGGCGTGATGGCAGCAGCGGCGATCATCTTCTTCGCCTTCTATGGTTTCGACGCGATCTCCACTGCCGCCGAGGAGACCAAGAAGCCGGAGCGCGACCTGCCGATCAGCATAGTGGGGTCGATGGCGATCTGCACGCTGATCTACGTCGGCGTGGCGGCGGCAGCCGTGGGTTCGATGTCCTATCTGGAGTATGCCAACAGCGCAGAGCCTCTCGCGCTGATCCTGCGGCGGCTGGGGCAGGGCAGCGTTGCCGTGATGATCGGCGCGGCGGCAGTGGTGGCTTTGCCGACCGTCATTCTTGCCTTCCTGTTCGGGCAGAGCCGCATCTTCTTCGTCATGGCCCGCGACAACCTGCTGCCTCGCTCGCTCGCCAAAGTCAGCGCGCGCACCGGCGCTCCGGTTCGCATCACGATGGCGACGGCAGTCTTGGTGGGGATCCTGGCCGGGCTGGTGCCTCTCGATGCTATAGCGGCCCTGGCCAATGCCGGGACCCTGGCCGCGTTCATTGCGGTGGCGGTCTGCATGCTCCTGATGCGGCGCCGCGATCCGCAAGCGAACCGTCGCTTCTCCGTCCCGTTGCCCTGGGTGGTCGGACCGCTGGCGATCCTCGGCTGTCTCTATCTGTTCTGGAGCCTGCCGATCCAGACGCGGCTGTTCTTCCTGGGATGGAACGTGCTGGGGCTGATCGTTTACGCAGCCCTGTCGCGCGGATCGGGCAAGGCTCCACCGTCTCCTGACTAAGGGCAGGGCGTGATGCTGCAACGCGGCGTGAAATCGGCAGAACATGCGCTGCGGATTGTGTCACGTTCGTCTCACGCAAACATCTATCGAGCCTGGAAGGTCGCAATGAAAGGCATCGCTGCTCACGCTCTCGCCCTGACGCTGGGAGCCATTACCGCTTCCGCACTCCCGCAGGTGGTTATAGCCGCCGAAGGGCTTCCCCAGCGTGACCCGCGCGAGATCGCGCCCGATGCGTTGATCGGCTACTGGAAGGCCGACCTTGCCGCGTCGACGTTCCCCGGTCCCAAGCCCGCCGCCGCCTATCGCAGCTTTGCCTATACCGAGGGTGGCAGAGTGCTGGTGTCGTTCGTCTCACGCTCTGCGGACGGCAAGACGACATTCGGGCACTGGGCCGCGCAAATCGACGGTACTCCCTCGATCGAGTATCACAGCAGCGGCGGCGCGCTGCCGTGGAATGTCGTGGCCTGGAAGCCCGATGGACAGGGGCGTCTGGCGCTGACCGTATCACGGCAAGGCAAGCCGACGATCGAGGCGACCTACCAGCTTTCGGTGGACGGCAAGACGCTGACGTACCGCTACGGCAAGACGGTCGTAGTGTACCGTCGCTGGACCATGGAGGGCTGATCGTGAGAGCAAACCGCCGATTTCCCCTCCGTTCGATGCTGCTCGCAATGCCGCTTGCCGCGGCTGGTGCCGTCGGAATTCTTGGCAGCGCCGTCGCCGCGGATCAGCCGCTGGTGGCGAAGGGGAAGGTCGCCTTTGCTGCCTGTGCGGTCTGCCACGCCACTGCGCCCGGCGTTAAGAGGATCGGGCCGACAATGTTCGGGGTGGTAGGTCGCAAGGCGGGGAAAGCGCCCGGCGCCTCGCCCGCACTGGCGAATTCCGGCAAGACCTGGACACCGGATCAGTTGGACGCTTTCATCGCCGCCCCGCGTAAGGCGGTGCCCGGTAATCGCATGCCCTATGGCGGCATGGCCAATGCAGAACAGCGCAGGGCTTTGATAGCCTACCTGGCTACCCTTCGTTAGCCGCGCCGCCATCAGCGGATCGGCGCTGTTGGAATCGCTGCGGGAAAGGCGAAGAATCTCATCGTCGCATGCTCCAGGACTGCAGCGCGGTCACGATCCGCAGCATGGCCAGCGGGCGTGGCGCCCAGGTTGTCGTCACGCCATTGCCTCGTCGTTCTGTCGGACGGTGGGTGCCTCGCCGAAGCGAAAGCTCGATGCGGTGACGCCGCCGGCAAAGTCCTTCTGATGATAAGTGAGGGCGGCGGGTGAAGACCCGGCGGCACCGACGGCGACCAGCAACGGGATAAGGTGATCCTCGTGCGGATGAGCGGCGCGTGCTGCGGGCGCACGCGCCCAGTCGATCAGCCTCGCCTCGCGTTCCGAGGGTGATGCGGCGATTAACGTCTCCTGCAGCCAGGCATCGAAGCGGCGCGACGGCTCGTGCCCCTGCGTGCCGCGTAGCTGCGCCAGATTGTGATAGCTGAGGCCACTGCCAATGATCAGCACGCCCTGGTCCCGCAGGGGGGCGAGTGCGCGGCCAGCTGCCAGATGCGCGGCGGGGTCCATATCCGCGCGCAGCGACAGCTGCACCAACGGCATGGTCTCTTCGGGGTAAAGGATCTTCATGACGGTGAACGTACCGTGGTCGTAGCCACGCGCCGCGTCGGTCCCGGCGTCGAGCCCAGCCGTGCGCAGCAGATCGGTCGCCGTCTCGGCAAGCGCCGGCGAGCCGGGCGCCGCATAGCGGATGCGATAGGTTTCCGGCGGGAAGCCACCGTAATCGTAGATCATCCCCGGGCGATCGCCCGACGACAGTGTGAAGCGGCGTTCCTCCCAGTGGCCGGAGACCATCAGCACGGCACGCGGCGCGTCGCCGAGCTCGCGCCGCATATCCTTCAGCGACGCCTCGAGCACGTCGAAGCCGCGGCGGAACGGCCCATCCAACCAAGGCCACGGGCCGCCGCCATGGCTCAGGAAATATGTCGGCAGAGTTCTGATTGTCATGTGTGGTGTCCTTAGTCAGCACGATCGGCTCGACCTTCAAAAGAGATGTAGGCAGCCCACTAGAGAGGAACAATTGCGCGTTTGTTGCCGATCACTTTCCTGATAGTTGATGATTCATGGACACGCTGACCAGTTTGCGCGCCTTCTGCTTTGTCGCGGAGTTACGCAGCTTTTCGGGAGCTGCCGAGCGCACCGGTCTATCGGCGGCAATGGTGAGCAAGCATGTGGCGCATCTCGAACGCCGCGTCGGCACGCGGTTGCTCAATCGCACCAGCCGACGCGTCAGCCTCACCGAAACAGGGGCGCTTTACTTGGCGCGGACCCGCCCGATGATCGAAGCGCTCGACGAGGTGGAGGCGGAGATCGGCAACGTCGCGGTCTCGCCACGCGGCACGCTGCGTGTCACTGCACCGGTATGGGCGGCGAGCGGCGTCATGGCTCGTGCCTTTGCCGCCTATCAGGCGCGTTATACGGACGTATGCCTGGACCTGCATCTCAGCGGTCGCATGGTGAACTTGGTCGAGGACGGCTTCGACCTTGCGCTACGCGCCACACAGAGCGACCGGCTTGATCCTGGGCTGTTTGCCCGTCCACTCCTCGATGTCGCCTTCCACCTGTTCGCCGCGCCATCGTATCTTGCCAAGGCGGGAACACCGGACAGCCGCGCCTCGCTCGCCGACCACGCACTGCTCCTGTACAGCGGCATGAACAACGCCGAGCGGCTGTTTGCGCCGGACGGTGGGCGAACGACCAGACGGGGCGCGACCAACATCAGGATGCGCAGCGAAAGCGAGACGATGCTCCTACTCGCGGCGCGTGAGGGGACGGGTATCGCGTTCCTGCCCGATCACCTTGCCGCCGATGACGTTGCCGCGGGCAGGCTGGTGCGTCTTCTGCCGGACGAACTCGACTACAGAACGAAGCTTCACGCTGTCTATCCCAGTCGCCGCCACCTGTCTGCCAAGGTCCGAACCTTCATCGACTTCCTCGCCGCGTGGTTCGCGGCAGAGTGAGCGAAGCGAGCGCAATGGTGAAGCGCGCATGTGGTCCAGACGGTGCACGACATCTTACATCCGCTCCTTCCCACGCCCTTTATCGGCCGGACGGGCGCCCGCCGCTCGCTACGTCGATATTCTCGTTGGCGAGCTCGCTGTCGGACACACCCCCTCAGGACCAGCCGTCCTGCTCCTCGAGGCTGGCGGCGAGTTCACCGATCACTCGATAACATTCGATCACGCTTGCTACCGAGCCGATGGGCTCGCGTCCCTCGCGGATGGCGGCGATGAACTCGCGATCCTGCAGCTCGATGCCATTCATGCTGATATCGACCTGCGACACGTCGATCGGCTCTTCCTTTCCGTTCACGAGATCATCGTAGCGCGCGATGTATGTTCCGGTGTCGCCGATATAGCGGAAGAAGGTGCCGAGGGGTCCGTCATTGTTGAACGAGAGCGCCAATGTCAGGATCTGGCCCCTGTCGGTCTTGAGCTGGATCGACTGGTCCATCGCGATGCCGAGTTCCGGATGGCGCGGACCTTGCAGGATGTTCGCCTTCACCACTTTGGCGCCGGTCATGTACTGGAAGATGTCGATCGAATGCGCGGAATGGTGCCATAGCAGGTGATCGGTCCAGCTGCGCGGCTCGCCTTTGGCGTTGATGTTCTTGCGGCGGAAGAAGAACGTCTCGATGTCCATCGCCTGGATCGTGAATTCGCCGGCATCGATCTTCTTCTTCACCCACTGGTGGCTGGGATTGAAGCGCCTGGTGTGACCGACCATGCAGACGAGCCCGGTCTCCCGCTGCTTGGCCAGGACCGCCTGGGCTTCCTCCCACGAGTCAGCGACAGGGATTTCCACCTCGACGTGCTTGCCGGCATCCATCGCCTGGATCGCCTGCCGTCCATGCAATGGCGTCGGAGTAGTGAGGATCACGGCATCGATGTCATCGCGCTTGAGCACCTCTTCGTAGCTGTCGCTGACATCGTCGATGCAGTGCTTCGCCGCCAGCTTCATCGCCTCCTCGTGCGATGCGCTGACGACGACGGCGACCTCTACTCCGTCGATGACCTTCAGCGCGTCGAGGTGCTTCTCGCCGAAGGCACCGGCGCCAACCAGAGCGATACGCATAACCGTTCAATCCTCACTTCAAGAATGTCTGCGAAAAGCCCGCCGGCTCAAATCCTCGGACCGGCGGGGCGGAGATTTATCAGTCTGGCTCGAGCACAAGGTGCCCGATCGCCGTATTGCTGCATGGAACGTGATAGTGGCGATGGAGGAGCCGGGTTCGCTGCCCGAGGGCTCCGCGCATGATCAGCCACATCACCATCTCGATCCCCTCGGATCCGGTCTCGCGGAGATATTCGATGTGTGGGATCCGGCGTACAGCATCACTGTCGCCGATGAGGCTATCCATGAACCGGTTGTCCCACTCGGCGTTGATGAGGCCGGCGCGCTGTCCCTGAAGTTGGTGGCTCATGCCGCCAGTTCCCCAGATCTGGACATTGAGATCCTCCGGGAAACTTTCGACCGCGCGTCGGATCGCCTCGCCCAGCATCCAGCAACGGTTACCGGAGGGAACGGGATACGTGACGACGTTCACGGCGAGCGGAATGACCTTCGCCGGCCAGGCAGCCGGCGTGCCGAACATCATGGAAAGCGGAACGGTGAGCCCATGGTCGACATCCATCTGGTTGATGATGGTCATATCGAAGTCGTCGAGTATGAGGCTTTGGGCGATGTACCAGGCAAGATCCGGATGCCCCGACACGTCGGGCACGGCGCGAGGGCCCCAGCCTTCATCCGCAGGCTTGAATTGCTCGCCGGTGCCGATCGCGAAGGTCGGGATGATATTGGCATCGAATGCGGAGGCATGGTCGTTGTAGACCAGCACGATGACATCGGGCTTCTGCTCGGCCACCCAGCGCTTCGTCCAGTCATAGCCGGCGAAGATCGGGCCGAAGTATGCATCCCCAGTCTTGCCCTGATCCACGGCGACGCCAAGGAGGGGAACATGGCTCGTCGCCACTCCGGCGCTGATACGGGCCATGTCAGTAGGCATCCTTGATCGAGCGCACGCCCTTGGGCGAGCGGCCGCCCGCGTTCATCATCGCCTGATATTCCTCGACGGTCATTCCGGTCATGGTGCTGACTGCCTGGACGAAGCTCAGGCCGTCGGTGGAGAACACCTTGGCGAGAAAATAGATGTTGCCGCCAAGGTCCAGGAGACGATTGTAATCACGCGCGAGCACGGCCTCCTTCTGCGCCTCGCTCATCGGCCAGCGTTGGAGGTATGCCTTCTCGTCTGCCTTCCACGCGTCCCGGTTTTCCGCCTTCATCAGGCTCATCGCGAATTGGTTGAGGTGATAGCCCTCCCTGGCGCGTTTCGCCGTGTAGATCCGCGTTCCGGGGATGTCGTCGAACGCCGCCAGATAGTCCTGGATATCGGCCTTGTCGCTCATGCCGCGCTCCATTCGAATGCCAGTCCACCTTCCCGGAAAGCAAACCGGTTGAGATGGTCGGCAATCACCTGCTGCATTCGTTCGGCGCTCTCCAGGTCGGCTGTGACCAAGGTGATCGCGATGCCATCGTCCTTGGCTTCGAACACGGCATGCGTCTCCGCGCTGAACGGCACTTCGCCCCGCCCATCTGCGAAGCTGGTCGCGAACTTGTGGCCCCAGTGTTTGACCAACTGCTGGACGTAGCGCCCAGCCGATGCTGTGGGGGCGCGACCATGGGTAATCATGCCAGTTCCTGTTCGGAGCCTGCCTGCGCGGCCTTGATCGCCCGGGAGATCAGCTGGCGGGAGCGTACGCCGCCCTCATCGATCCGATACGCAGAGAGCCTCAGCTCGGGATTGGCCTTGATGGCCTGCTGCTGCGCTTCCA
>Ga0068862_100001932_pt1 | contig 18805 bp, 13 predicted proteins | sample KBSSwiS52_FD_66598 | JGI IMG/M metagenome (GOLD analysis project Ga0068862, IMG submission 66598) | Switchgrass rhizosphere microbial communities from Kellogg Biological Station, Michigan, USA - KBS Switchgrass S5-2 | ecosystem: Host-associated > Plants > Roots > Rhizosphere > Soil ... | reverse complement strand
CATGTGCGCGACATAGCGGCTGCCGCCGGCAACGTCGAGGATGCGTAAGGGATCGCGCGGGTTCCCGCTGCATGTCACGTTCGCAAGCGCAGCAAATATCTTGGCGGCGGAGGCTCGCTCGCGCTCTCGCTCGGCGACTCGCACTGCAGGGGAACCCGTTTTACCTTGTGTGAGACCCCTCCGAAAAAATTGTGCGTCGCAACAGGAACTTGGCGGACAGCTGCAAGTTTGGGGTTGATCTTCGCGGCGCAGCACGTCATTTTGGCGAGTGAATGAACGTTCATTCACTGGCCTGCCAAGGTAAATCTATGCGTCGACGTCTTCCGCTGGCCGCCATTTTCGGGCTGGCAGCGCTGCTGGCCGCCTGTGGCAAGGATCAACCACCGGCACCGCCGCCGCCGACCGTTGGCGTGGTGACCCTGAAGAACGAGCCGGTGACGCTTACCACCGAGCTGCCGGGTCGCATCGTGGCGTTCGAGACGTCCGAGGTGCGGCCGCAGGTCTCTGGCGTGGTGCGTCGCCGGCTGTTCGCAGAGGGTGCCAATGTCCGCGCCGGCCAGGTGCTCTACGAGATCGAGGACGCGCCGTATCGCGCCGCGCTCGGCCAGGCGCAGGGCGCGCTCGCCCGCGCCCAGGCCTCGATCGAGGCGACGCGGCTGCAGGCTGCGCGCTACCAGGAACTGGTCGGGATCAACGCGGTCAGCCGGCAGGAAGCCGACAACGCCAGGGCCTCGGCCGGCCAGGCGCGCGCCGATGTCGTCGCGCAGCGCGCGGCGGTGCAGGCGGCGCAGGTCAATCTCGGCTTCACCCGGATTCGCGCGCCCATCTCGGGACGCATCGGCCGGTCGCTGTTCACGCCGGGTGCACTCGTCCAGAGCGGCCAGGCCGATCCGCTGGCGACGATACAGCGCCTCGACCGCGTCTATGTCGACGTCACGCAATCGGCCGCCGCCACGCTCGACCTGCGCGCGGCGCTCCGCAACGGCTCGGTGACGCGCGGCGGGCCGGACAGTGCCCGGGTCCAGCTGATCCTGCCCAACGGCGCGACCTATCCGGTCGAAGGTCGTCTCCAGTTCTCCGAAGTGACGGTCGACGCAACGACCGGCGCCGTGACCTTGCGGGCGACCTTCGCCAATCCCGACGGCACCTTGCTGCCCGGCATGTACGTCCGCGCCCGGCTGGTCGAGGGCACCCGGACGCAGGCGATCCTTGCCCCCCAGCAGGGCGTGACCCGCAACGAGCGCGGCGAGGCCGTGGCGATGGTGGTCGGCGCCGGTAACAAGGTCGAGCAGCGTACCCTCAAGACCGATCGCGCAGTCGGCGACCGCTGGGTGGTGACCGAGGGCCTCAAGCCCGGCGACCGCCTGATCGTCGAGGGCCTGCTCAACCTGAAGCCGGGCACGGTGGTGACCCCCGGCGCGCCGCAGCAGGTGACGCGCCCGGCCGGGCCGGCCAGCACCGCGCCCGCCACCGCCACCGCCACCGCCACCGCCACCGCCCCCGCCAGCACCGCGCCCGCCGCGAGCGACGGCGAGGGCTGACGCCGCATGTCCCGCTATTTCATCGACCGGCCGATCTTCGCCTGGGTGATCGCGATCATCCTGATGCTGCTCGGCAGCCTCGCCATCCGCGCGCTGCCGGTCGCGCAGTTTCCCGACATCGCGCCGCCCCAGGTCACGATCGCGACGATCTATCCCGGGGCGGACGCCCAGACGCTCGAGAACACGACCACCCAGGTCATCGAGCAGCAGATGAAGGGCATCGACAACCTTCGCTACTTTTCGTCGACCAGCGATTCGGCGGGCAATCTCGCGATCACGCTCACCTTCGAGCAGGGGACCGACCCCGATGTCGCGCAGGTGCAGGTGCAGAACAAGCTGGCGCAGGCGACCCCGCTGCTGCCGCAGGAAGTCTCGCAATCGGGCCTTCGGGTGACGAAGGCGTCCGCGGCCTTCCTGCTCCTGGTCGCGCTCTATTCGGACGACGGCAGCCACGATCAGGTCGACCTCGGCGATTTCGTCGCGTCGAAGCTTCAGGATCCGGTCAGCCGCATCAAGGGTGTCGGCGACACGCAGGTGTTCGGCGCGCAATATGCGATGCGGATCTGGCTGGATCCGTTCAAGCTCGCCAATCTCGGCGTCACCGTCGGCGACGTCACCGCGGCGATCCGGGCGCAGAACGCGCAGATCTCGGCCGGGCAGATCGGCAGCCTGCCGGCCGTGGCCGGGCAGGCGCTCAACGCCACCGTCACCGCCCAGTCGCGGCTGCAGACGCCCGAGCAGTTCCGCGACATCCTGCTGCGCTCGAACCCAGACGGCTCCACGGTCCGTCTCTCCGACGTCGCGCGGGTCGAGTTGGGATCGGAGAATTACAGCTTCCAAGCGCGCTTCAACGGCTCTCCGGCCGTCGGCTTCGGCATCAAGCTGGCGCCCGGCGCCAACGCGCTCGATACCGTGGAGCGGGTCCGCGCCCGCGTCGCCGAGCTGCAGAAAACCTTCCCGACCGGCATCAAGGTCGATTTCCCGGTCGACAATTCGCGGTTCATCAGCCTGTCGGTCGAGCAGGTCGTCCACACCCTGGTCGAGGCGGTGGTCCTCGTCTTCGTCGTCATGTTCCTGTTCCTGCAGAACTGGCGCGCGACCCTGATCCCGACGATTACCGTGCCGATCGTGCTGCTGGGCACGATGGCGGCGCTGTACGCGGCGGGCTTCACCATCAACACGCTGACCATGTTCGGCCTGGTTCTGGCGATCGGCCTGCTGGTCGACGACGCCATCGTCGTCGTCGAGAATGTCGAGCGGCTCATTCAGACGGAGGGGCTTTCCCCCAAGGAGGCGGCGCGCAAGTCGATGGACGAGATCAGCGGCGCGCTGGTCGGCATCGGCGTGGTGCTCGCCGCGGTGTTCCTGCCGATGGCGTTCTTCGGCGGGTCGACCGGCGTCATCTTCCGCCAGTTCTCGATCACCATCGCGGTGTCGATGGGACTGTCGGTGATGGTCGCCCTGATCCTGACCCCGGCGCTCTGCGCGACGATCCTGAAGCCCGCGCGCGATCAGAGCCACGGCGAGCAGCGCGAGCCTCGGTCCGGGCCGCTGGGTTATGTCGACCGCTTCTTCAACTGGTTCAACCGCACCTTCGACCGCGGCCAGAAGCGCTATGTCGGCACGCTCGAGAAGGTCGAGCGGAACTGGGGCCGCAGCATGCTGATCTATGTGGTGATCGTCGGCATCATGGCCTTCACCTTCCTGCGCCTGCCCACCGGCTTCCTGCCCGACGAGGACCAGGGATCGATGGTGGCGCAGGTGACCCTGCCGGTCGGCAGCACGATCGAGGAGACCGCGCGCACGCTCGACAAGGTGCGCAGCCATTTCCTCGTCAACGAGAAGGACGATGTCGCGGCGGTCTTCACCATCTCCGGCTTCGGCTTGGTCGGGCAGGGCCAGAATGTCGGCATCGCCTTCATCCGGCTGAAGGACTGGGAGGTCCGCAAAGGCAAGGCGCACAGCGCGCGGTCCATATCGGAGCGGGCGAACGCCGCCTTCCGCAAGCTCACCGTCGGACAGGCGTTCGCGCTGGTGCCGCCGGCGATCCAGGAACTCGGCAATGCCGAGGGCTTCGACTTCGAGCTGAAGGCCGACGGCAATGTCGACCGCAAGACCCTGCTTGCCGCGCGCAACCAGCTGCTCGGCCTCGCCAGCGCCGATCCGCGCCTGGCCAATGTCCGCCCCAACGGGCTGGAGGACGTGCCGCAGCTCAAGCTCGATGTCGACCAGGCGGCGGCGGGTGCGCTCGGCCTGACCCAGGCGGACATCAACACCACGATCAGCACCGCGCTCGGCAGCACCTATGTCAACGACTTCATCGACCGCGGCCGGGTCAAGCGCGTCTACGTCCAGGCCGATGCGCCGTTCCGAACCTCGCCGGACTCGATCAACGCCCTCCATGTTCGCGGATCGAGCGGGACGATGGCGCCGTTCTCCTCCTTTTCGCACACCGAATGGACCTTCGGACCGGCCCGGCTGGAGCGTTATAACGGCGTCTCCTCCTACGAGATCATGGGTATCGCCGCACCCGGCGTCAGCAGCGGCACCGCGCTGAAGGCGATGGAGGAGCATGCCGCCAAGCTGCCGCCGGGGATCGGCTACGAATGGACCGGCATCTCCTACGAGGAGGCCGCGTCGGGATCGCAGGCGCCCGCGCTCTATGCGTTGTCGCTGCTGATCGTGTTCCTGTGCCTCGCCGCGCTCTACGAGAGCTGGTCGGTGCCGATCGCGGTGATCCTGGTCGTGCCGCTCGGCGTGCTCGGCGCGGTCATCGCCGCGACGCTCGCCGGCCTCGACAACGACATCTACCTGCAGGTCGGCCTGATCACCACGATCGGCGTCTCGGCGAAGAACGCGATCCTGATCGTCGAGTTCGCCGAGGAGAAGATGCAGGACGGGCTGGGCGCGGTCGAGGCGGCGCGGGAGGCGGCGCGGCTGCGCCTGCGCCCGATCCTGATGACATCCTTCGCCTTCGTGTTCGGCGTGCTGCCGCTGGCGATCGCATCCGGTGCCGGTGCCGGCGGCCAGAACGCGATCGGCTGGGCGGTGGTCGGCGGCATGCTGTCGGCGACGGTGCTGGCGATCTTCCTCGTGCCCTTGTTCTTCGTCGTGGTGAAGCGGCTGTTCCGCCAGGACCAGCCGAGCGGCCGGGGCGGACCGCGCGGGATGGACCGGCTGAGGCAGATCTGACGATGCGACGCTCCCTTCTCCTCGCGCTCGCCGCCGGGGCGGCACTCGCCGGCTGCGACATGGCGCCGAAATACATCCGCCCGGCCCTGCCGGTGGCGCCCGCCGCGCCGGCCGGCCCGGCCTATGCGGCGCCGGCCGCGGGTGCGATCGTGCCGGCGGACACAGCGTGGCAGGATTTCTTCGTGGACGCCAAGCTGCGCGGGGTGATCCGCCTCGCGCTCGACAACAACCGCGACCTTCGCATGGCGGTCGCCAATGTCGAGCAGGCGCGGGCGCTCTACCGCGTCCAGCGCGCCGACCTCTTCCCGACGATCGGCGCGAACGGCAGCGCGACCTACCAGAAGAGCCCCGGCGGCGTCGCCACTACCGGCGGGGTCGGCGCGGGGGCCGGCACGGGCACAGGCACAGGCGCCGTCACCGGCGGCAGCGTGCGCACCGACATCTACACCGCCAATCTCGGCATCTCGGCCTGGGAGATCGACCTGTTCGGCCGCCTGCGCAATCTCGCGAAGTCGGCGCAGGAGGACTACTTTGCCGCCGCCGAGAACCGCGACGCGGCGCAGACCGCGCTGATCGCCGAGGTCGCCACCGCCTGGCTGACGATGGCCGCCGATCAGGACCGGTTGCGCATCGCCCAGGATACCGAGTAGGCGTTCGGCAAGACCCTGGAGCTGACCCGCGCCCGTTTCCGCAGCGGCATTTCGTCCGAGCTCGACGTGCGGCAGGCGCAGACCAGCTACGATCAGGCCCGCTCCGACATCGCCGCGGCGACGACCCTCGTCGCGCAGGACCAGAACGCGCTCAACCTGCTTGCCGGTACCACCGTGCCCGCCGACCTGCTGCCCGCCCGGCTCGACGCGGCCAACGCGACGCTGGACAATCTCCCGTCCGATCTGCCCTCGGACGTCCTGCTGCGCCGGCCCGACATCGTCGCGGCCGAGCATCAGCTGCGCGGCGCCTATGCCGATATCGGCGCGGCGCGCGCGGCGTTCTTCCCGAACATCTCGCTGACCGCGGCGTTCGGGACGCTCAGCCTGGGCCTGTCGAACCTGTTCGGATCGGGCAGCAACTACTGGTCGGTGGCGCCCACCGCCTCGCTGCCCATCTTCGATGCCGGCCGCAACATCGGTAACCTCCGCTATGCCGAAGCGAGCCGCAAGGCGATGCTCGCGCAATACGAGAAGGCGGTCCAGACCGGCTTTCGCGAGGTCGCCGATGCGCTTGCCCGCCGCGGCACGATCGACCGGCAGCTGGAGGCGCAGACCTCGCTGCGTGATGCGGCTGCGGTCGCCTACCGGCTGTCGGAGGCGCGCTTCCGCGCGGGGATCGACCCGTTCCTCAACACGCTGGATTCGCAGCGCGCGCTCTACACCGCCGAGCAGAGCCTGCTGGCGGCGCGGCTGACGCGCCAGACCAATGCGGTGGAGCTTTATCGCGCGCTGGGGGGTGGGCTGCGGGAGGAGCAATAAGGCCCGGCTGGCCCCCCGATCCGGCACGACCGGGAATATATTTGCGGAAATGGAAAAATATTCTATCGTCTGCCAATCGAATCGGTGAGACGGAGGATCCCATGAAAGACGCCCATCGCGCCAAGGGCTTGTCGAGTGCGCTCTCCTACCAGGACCCCAAAGCCGCCTATCGCTGGCTGGAGGAGGCCTTCGGCTTCGAGCCCCTGTTCGTCATCCTCGATGCCGACGGCAATCTCTCCCATTCCGAGATGACCTTTGGCGATTCGGTGGTGATGGTCGGCAGCGAATGGAGCGGCGACCACAAGAGCCCGAAATCGATCGGGGGCCACAACACGCAGTCGGTGCACGTCCAGCTTGCCGCGGGCGAGGATGTCGACGCGCATTGCGCCCATGCCCGCCAGGCCGGTGCGACCATCCTGATGGAGCCGGAGACGCAGTTCTACGGTGACCGCACCTACCGCGCGCGCGATTCGGAAGGCCATATCTGGACCTTCGGCGTCACCGTGCAGCGGCTGACCGCCGACGAATGGGACGCGGCGAGCGGCCTTACCACCAAAGAACGGCTCGATTGAGCGCGCCGGCATCAGGCGCGGCGGTTGACCGGGTCTTCGCTGCGCTCGCCGACCCGCACCGCCGCCGCGTGGTGGAACTGCTCGGCGAGCGGCCACGCCGCGCCGGCGAACTGGCGAGCGCGCTCGACCTGCCGGCACCCGCGGTCAGCCGCCATCTGCGGCTGATGAAGGCGTGCGGCCTGGTCGAGGAGAGCCATCCCGCGTTCGATGCGCGCGTGCGGATCTATGCCCTCAAGGATGGTGCCATGGCCGACCTCAAGCACTGGATCGCGAGCACCGAGGCGCTGTGGACGCGGCAGCTCGCCGCCTTCAAGGCGCATGTCGAGTCGTCGGAACGATGACGGCGGCGGTGATCGTTTCGCTGCGCGTCGCCGCCTCGCCTGCGCGCGCGATGCGGCGGCCATCGCCTCAGCCGACGGCTGGTGCCGATTCTGTGCGCCGGCTCGACATCGCTTTCCCCGCCGATCCGCTCAGAAATCGATCGCGATGCCGTTCTGCTCCCAGTCGCCGTAGCGGACCGGGTCGCTGCCGTCGCGGCCGGGCTGGGGGACGAATTCGACCGCGCGCGGCGCAGGCACCGGCGGGCTCGGCGGCATCCTGGGCGGCGGCGGCAGATGCGCGGGGCGCTCGCCGGGGCGGCGGTCGGCCATGATCGGTCTCCTCTGGCACGGATTGCGGCAAGCCGTGCATTCACCCACATAGGGCCGAGGGCGAAGGGAACAAGATGAACCGGTTGCAGACGATCATGCCGCGCCGCGCGCCGGCCATCCGCGGGCGCGTCCGCTGAGCGGGGAGGAGCCCGCCGGCGTCGCCGCGCGCCGCGCCGCGCTGCGCCTGCTCGACGCGGTGCTGCGCCAGGGGCTGCCGCTGGAGGCGGCGCTGGCGCGCGCCACCGCCGACCTCCCGCTCGCGGAGGATCGCGGGCTGGCCCGCGCGCTCGCCTCGACCGTGCTGCGGCACCTGACCGATCTCGACGCGCTGATCGACAAGGCGACGCAGAAGCGGCTGGCCGAGGATGCCAAGGCGCGGGCCGTGCTGCGCATCGCGCTCGCCCAGGCGCTGGCGATGGGCACGCCGGGCCATGCCGCGATTTCGACGGTGCTGCCGCTGGTCGACGGCGGCCCGCGCCGCCTCGTCCACGGCGTGTTCTCGGCGGTCATGCGCGAGACCACCAAGCTGCCCGATCCGCCGACCCTGCCCAAGCCGGTCGCGGTTCGCTGGCGCAAGACCTGGGGGCAGCCCGCGGTGAATGCCGCGCGCGCAATGCTCGGCGCGCCGCCGCCGCTCGACCTCAGCCTCAAGGATGAAAGCGACGCCGTGGACGGCATCGCGCTGGCGCCGCGCCATCGCCGGCTGCCGGCGGGCACCGCGGTGACCGAACTGCCCGGTTTCGCCGACGGCGCCTGGTGGGTGCAGGACCTCGCCGCCTCGATCCCCGCCCGCCTGCTCGGGATGGGGGAGGGGCGCACCGCGCTCGACCTCTGCGCCGCCCCCGGCGGCAAGACGATGCAGCTGGCCGCCGCCGGCTGGACGGTGACCGCGCTCGACCTGTCGGAAAGTCGTCTTGAACGACTTTCCGAGAATCTCGCGCGCACCGGCCTTGCCGCCACGCTCGTGCCCGGCGATGCGACGGTCTGGACGCCCGAGGCGCCGGTCGATGCCGTCCTGATCGACGCGCCATGCTCGGCGACCGGAATCTTCCGGCGCCATCCCGAGGTGCTGCACCGGGCGACGCCGCGGCGGATCGCCGAATCGGCGGCGCTTCAGGCAAAGCTGCTGGCCCGCGCCGCCGACTGGGTGAAACCCGGCGGCCGACTGGTCTATGCGGTGTGCTCGCTGGAGCCGGAGGAGGGCGAATCGGTGGCAGGCGCATTCCTGTCGGCGCACGCGGATTATGCCGTCGCGACGCCCGCCGCCGGAATCCTGCCGGACGGGATCCGGCCCGATCCGAACGGCTTCATCCGCGTCGCGCCGGGCACTCTGGCTCAGCACGGCGGGGCCGACGGCTTTTTCGTCGCATGCTTCGACCGCCGCCGTTGATCGGCAACGGCGATGCCGCCTAGAGGATGCGGATGAAGCAGGTTCGCATCGCCCCCTCGATCCTCTCCGCCGACTTCGCGCGCCTTGGCGAGGAGGTCTGCGCGATCGACAATGCCGGCGCCGACTGGATCCACGTCGACGTGATGGACGGCCATTTCGTGCCCAACATCACCATCGGTCCGGCGGTGGTGAAGGCGCTACGCCCGCACAGCGCCAAGCCGTTCGACGTCCACCTGATGATCTCGCCGGTCGACGCGTTCCTAGAGGACTTCGCCAATGCCGGCGCGGACATCATCACCGTCCACCCGGAGGCCGGCCCGCATCTCCACCGCACCATCCAGCGGATCAAGGCGCTCGGCAAGAAGGCGGGCGTGTCGCTGAACCCGGCGACCCCGGCCAAGATGCTGGAATACGTGCTGGAGGACATCGACCTGGTCCTTGTGATGAGCGTCAATCCCGGCTTCGGCGGGCAGAGCTTCATCGACAGCCAGCTTCGCAAGATCGAAGCGGTGCGCAAGTCGATCGACAAGCTTGGCAAGGACATCCGGCTGGAGGTGGACGGCGGTATCGACGTCGCCACCGCGCCCCGGGCGATCGCCGCCGGTGCCGACGTGCTGGTCGCGGGCACCGCCACCTTCCGCGGCGGTCCGGAGGCCTATGCAAGCAACATCGCCAAGCTGCGCGGCGCCTGACCGCCGCCATGGACGAGCCGACCCCGCCGGCCGACGACAGCGCCCGTGACAGTGCCCCTGACAAGGCCCGTGATACCGATGGCGCGCGGCTGACCCGGCCGGACGGCGCACTGTCGCTGTGGCAGCGGATCAGCCACGGCATGGACAAGGTGATCTGGCGCACCCCCCTGTACGGGCTGCGGCTGCGCGGCAAGCCGGCGCTGCAGCTGCGCGCCGTGCCCGAGGATCCGGTACCCGGCGACCTCGCCGCGGGCATGGCGATCCTCGAAGGACGGATCGATCTCGACGGCGAGAGCATCGACCTCGCGACCCTCGACTTCACGCGGCTGGCGATGACGCCGGTGATGGCCGACTACGTCCACAGCTTCGCCTGGCTGCGCGATCTCGCCGCCGCAGGCCATGCCGCCGAAGCGGTGCCGATCGCGCAGTACATCCTGTCGCGCTGGCTGCTGATCCACGGCCGGGTGGTCAGCGAGCCGGCCTGGCGTCCCGACCTGTGCGGGCGTCGCATCATGTTCTGGTCGGCCTATGCGCCGCTGATCCTCGCCACCGAGGACGCCGCCTTCCGCGGCAACGTGCTGAACGCGCTCAGCCGCACCGCACATCATCTCGAAGGTTCGGCGGGGCGCACCCCCGCCGGCTTGCCGCGGATCGCAGCCTGGGCGGGCCTCGCCGGGGCGAGCCTGCTGCTGGCCGGCATCGAAAGTCGCACCGACCGCGCCGAGGCCGGCCTCGCCCGCGCGCTCGAAATCTCGCTGCACAGCGACGGCGGCATCGTCAGCCGCTCGCCGGCCGACCAACTCGCCCTCGTCGACATTCTCGCGCTGCTCGTCTCCGCTTATCAGGCGGTCGAGGCCGATGCCGGCCGCACCATCGTGACCCTCGCGCGTGCGGCGGCGGCGGCGGCCGGGGTCACGCTCGGCGATCGGCGGCTGTCCTCCTGGCAGGGGGGGCGGCCGGTCGACGCGCGGCCGGTGCTCTCGATCTTCGAAGAAGGCACATTGGCCCCGCTGATGCAGGCGCGCGACTGGGGCTACCAGCGGATGGCCGGCGGCGCGACGATCGTCGTCCTCGACGCCGCGCCGCCGCCGACCGGAACGGTCACCGGCGGCGGCTGCGCCTCGACCCTCGCCTTCGAGATGTCGGACGGCGCGCATCGCCTGATCGTCAACTGCGGTCGCACGGTGGCCTTCGGGGCCGATGTCGCGCAGTCGCTGCGCTCCACCGCGGCGCATTCGACCGTGACCCTCGCCGATCTCAGTTCGACCGCCGTCCACCCCGACGGATCGCTGGGCCGCGGCGTGTCCGAGGTGCAGGTCGACCGGCAGGAGACCGACATGGGCAGCCGGGTCGACGCCACCCATGAGGGCTATGTCCGCAAGCTGGGCTTCGTCCACCAGCGCCAGCTCGCGCTGCGCGGCGACGGGCGCGAGCTGCGCGGCGACGACGTCTTCACGCCGGCCGGCAGCCGCAAGCGCGCCGAGGCGACGCAGGCGACCGCCCGCTTTCACCTCGCCCCGGGCATCGAGGCGACGCAGACCGCCGATGGCCTCGGCGCACTGCTCCGCATCCCCGGCGGCCCGCTCTGGCAGTTCCGCTGTCGCGGCGGCGACCTCGCCCTCGACGAGAGCCTTTGGGTGGACGGCAACGGCCGGCCGCAGGGCACCACCCAGCTCGTCGTCACGACTACCGTCCCGGCGGAGGGCCTGACCCTGTCCTGGATGCTGCGCCGGGCAGGCTGAAATCGCTTGACCCCCGGCGCCGGCCTGTCGATGGCGCGCGCATTCTCTCCGCTCAGGAAGTTCCGATGACCCACGTCAAGATCACCCGCGCCCTGCTGTCCGTCTCCGACAAGGACGGGCTGGTCGCCCTTGGCGAGGCGCTCGGCCGCCATGGTGTCGATCTCGTCTCGACCGGCGGCACCGCCACGACGCTGCGCAATGCCGGGCTGGCGGTGCGCGACATCTCCGATCTCACCGGTTTCCCCGAGATGATGGACGGGCGGGTGAAGACCCTGCATCCGAAGGTCCATGGCGGCCTTCTGGCGGTCCGCGACAATGCCGAGCATCGCGCGGCGATGGCCGATCACGACATCGCGCCGATCGACCTCGTGGTCGTCAACCTCTACCCCTTCGCGCAGACCGTGGCGAAGGGCGCGGGCCGCGAGGAGATCATCGAGAATATCGACATCGGCGGCCCGTCGATGGTGCGATCGGCGGCGAAGAACCATGACCATGTCGTCATCGTCACCGACCCGGCCGACTATGCCGAGCTGGTCGCCGAGCTGGACGCCAATCATGGCGCCACCACCCTTGCCTTCCGCCGGCGCATGGCCGCGAAGGCCTACGCCGCCACCGCCGCCTATGATGCTGCGATCGCCGGCTGGTTCGCCCATGTCGACCAGGGCGAGCGCTTCCCGCAGAAGATCGCCATCGCCGCGACCAAGGTCGCCGAGCTGCGCTATGGCGAGAACCCGCACCAGAGCGCCGCGCTCTACGTGCCGAACGGCGGCGGCGCGGGCATCGCCCAGGCGAGCCAGATCCAGGGCAAGGAACTCAGCTACAACAACTATAACGACGCCGATGCCGCGCTGGAGCTGGTCAGCGAGTTTCGCGACGGGCCGCCCACGGTGGTGATCGTCAAGCACGCCAATCCCTGCGGCGTCGCCACCGGCGAGACCCTGATCGAGGCATACAAGGCGGCACTGGCCTGCGACAGCGTATCGGCCTTCGGCGGGATCATCGCCGTCAACCGCGCCCTCGATGGGCCGACCGCCGAGGCGATCAGCGGCATCTTCACCGAGGTGGTCGCCGCCCCCGACGCCGACGATGCGGCCAGGGCGGTGTTCGCGAAGAAGAAGAACCTTCGCCTGCTGCTGACCGGCCCGCTCCCGGATCCGGCGCGCGAGGGCCGGGCGATGAAGTCGATCGCCGGCGGCTACCTGATCCAGAGCCGCGATTTCGGCCGCATTGCCGAGGCCGACCTGAAGGTGGTGACCCGGCGCGCACCGACCGCGCAGGAGCTGAAGGACTGCCTGTTCGCCTGGACCGTCGCCAAGCACGTCAAGTCGAACGCGATCGTCTACGCCAAGGACGGGAGCACTGCCGGCGTCGGTGCCGGCCAGATGAACCGCCTCGAATCCGCGCGCATCGCCGCGTGGAAGGCCAAGGACGCCGCCGAAAAGGCGGGCTGGGCGGAGCCGCGCACGATCGGGTCGGCGGTCGCCTCCGACGCGTTCTTCCCCTTCGCCGACGGCCTGCTCGCGGCGGTCGAGGCGGGCGCCACGGCGGTGATCCAGCCCGGCGGATCGATCCGCGACGCCGAGGTGATCGCGGCGGCCGACGAAGCCGGCCTCGCGATGGTGTTCACGGGGATGCGCCACTTCCGGCATTGAACCGCCGTGCTGCCCTCCCGCTCGGCGGGAGGGAGGGGTTCAGGCCGCCGCCGCCTTGCCCTTGCGGAAAAGCACCCGGTCTTCCTCGCCGAAGCCGCGATACCAGATCACCAATCCGAACACGCCGAGGATCAGCGGTACGCCGAGCAGCAGCTCGAGCCATTCCGGGAAGAACCGCGTCGCCACCCAGCCGACCGCCCCGGCCCCGACCGCAGCGGTGACGAGCGCGAACTTCCAGCCCGAGACGCGGGCGCCGAGCAGCCGCGACAGCATGTGCGCCTTCACCACCGAGGCGAAGGCAAGCGCCACCATCAGCCCGACCGCGACGCCCGCCGCCGACCACGGATCATTGCGGATGTCGGCGACGGGGGCGATCGGCAGGCCGAGGCTTCGCAGCCAGGGAATCGCATCGCGGATCGCATAGATCAGCAGCACCGAGACGAGAATCTGGACGAGGATCATCGCCACCGACACGGCAAGGTTGCGCCAGCGCGCGACGTAGATCAGCGCCGCCTCGCTCACCGCCGCGGTCGCCGCAATCACCTCGGCGGCGAGCAGGAAGGCGAGCGCCGCGGTACCGTGGACGTAGCTCGGCCCGCCGAGGCCCATCACTGCCTCGCCGGGAATGCCGAGCGCAAGGCCGATGCCGGCCTGTGCGGCGATGATCCAGAAGCCAACCTGGCGCACCTGCTTGGCCACCGCGCCCTTGTTCCCCTCCTCGAGGTTCTGGGTGATCACCGGGCCGAGGATCGGATCGAAGCTGGTCTTCAGCTTCTGCGGGAGCGATGCGACCTGCTGCGCGAAATAATAGATGCCGACGATGTCCGGCAGGAAGAACCGGCCGAGAATGTAGATGTCCAGCCGGCGTGAGCCCCACTCGATCGCATCGGCGCCGGCCAGCGGCAGGTTGCGGCCGGCCGTGTGCCATAACTGGATGGGCCGCGGCCGCCAGCCGCGCGGCCGGCCGTAGCTGCGCAGCAGCGGCACGATCGAGGCGGTCAGGGCGGCGATCGCCGAGAGCGCATAGGCGAGGATCAGCCCGTCGCGCGTCGAATAGAAATAGAGCGCGGCGGCCGCGATGCTGATCGTCCACGGCTCGACGATCGCGCGCGCCTTCACCGTCGCGCCGACATCGCCGCGATAGGCGAGGGCGGCGAGCGCGATGTCGGAGAGCGCCCAGCCGAAGATGGTCAGCGGCAGCAGCCAGTCGAGCCCGTTGATCTGGCTGTTCGGGAACATCAGCCCCGGCAGGAAGATCAGCACCAGCGCCGCGACGACCGAGCCGACCATGCCGACCAGCAGCCCGTCCCAGACGACATGCACGTGCTCCCGCTCGGTACGCGAGAGCTGCTGGGCAAGCCCGCGCTTGAGGCCGAGCGTCGCGAGCTGTCCGGCGAACTCGACGGTGATCGTCGCGATCGCGAAGCGACCGAGCGCGTCCGGGCCATAGAGGCGGCCGGCGATGAAGAGGAACGGGATCCGCGCCGCCAGCCGCAGCAGAAAGCCGAAGAAATTCGTCCGCCCGCCCTTGGCGAGCGCGCCGATGTCATCCGGCGGATGCGGATCCGCCTTGGTCTTGGTCAATGTGCCGCGCCCCAGCTCCGCCCGGTGCCGACTTCGACGCCGAGTGGCACCGACAGCTCGACCGCCGGGGTCGCGGCTTCGGCCATGGTCCGGCGGATCACCGCGCTCGCCGCCTCGGCCTCGCTCTCCGGCACCTCGAAGACGAGTTCGTCATGGACCTGGAGCAGCATCCGGGTGCCGGCGAGCCCGGCCGCAGCCAGCGCCGGGTTCATCCGTACCATCGCACGCTTGATGATGTCGGCGCTGGTGCCCTGGATCGGCGCGTTGATCGCCTGGCGCTCGGCGGCCTGACGCTCGGTCACGGTCTTGCCGTTGATGCCGGGCAGATGGACCTTGCGGCCGAACAGGGTGCGCACGAACCCCGTCTCGCGCAGGTGGTTTACCGTTTCGGCCATGTAGTTGCGCACGCCGGGGAAGCGGTCGAAGTAACGGTCGATGATCGCCTGCGCCTCGCCGCGGTCCACCCCCAGCCGGCCGGCGAGGCCGAAGGCGGAGATGCCGTAGAGGATCGCGAAATTGATCGTCTTGGCGCGGCCTCGCGTATCGCGGTTGACCTCGCCGAACAGCTCGGCGGCGGTCAGATTGTGGATGTCCGCCCCCTCCGAAAAGGCCTGCCGCAGCTGCGGCACGTCGGCCATGTGCGCGGCGAGGCGCAGCTCGATCTGGCTGTAATCGGCCGAAAGGATGACATTGCCCGGCTCGGCGACGAAGGCGTGGCGGATGGTACGGCCGACCTCGGTGCGGATCGGGATGTTCTGGAGGTTGGGGTCGGTCGACGACAGCCGCCCGGTCTGCGCGACCGCCATCGAGAAGGAGGTGTGGACGCGCCCGGTGACGGCATTGATCTGCTGCTGCAGGGCGTCGGTATAGGTCGACTTGAGCTTGGTGAGCTGGCGCCAGTCGAGCACCTTGCCCGCCACCGCGACACCTTCCGCGGCGAGGCGCTCCAGCTCGTTGACGTCGGTCGAATAGACGCCGCTCTTGCCCTTGCGGCCGCCCCTCAGGCCGAGCCGGTCGAACAGCACCTCGCCCAGCTGCTTGGGGCTGCCGATGGTGAAGGGGCCGCCGGCAAGCTCGTGGATCTCGGCCTCCAGCGCCAGGATGTCGCGGCCGAACTCGCCCGACATGCGTTGGAGCGCGTCGCGGTCGACCTTGATGCCGGCCATCTCCATCGTCGCGAGCACCGGGACCAGCGGCCGGTCGACCGTTTCGTAGACCTGCGTCGCCGCCTCGGGAGAGAGCCGCGGCTTCAGCTTGCGCCACAGCCGGTAGGTGACGTCGGCATCCTCGGCGGCATATTCGGTGGCGCGATCCAGCGGGACCTTGTCGAAGGTGATCTGCGACTTGCCGGTGCCGCAGACCGTCTTGAACTCGATGCAGGCGTGGTCGAGATGGCGTTTGGCGAGATCGTCCATGCCGTGCGACCCCCGCCCGGCATCCAGCGCGTAGCTCAGCAGCATCGTGTCGTCGTACGGCGCGACCTCGATGCCCGCCTTGCGGAACATGATCATGTCGTACTTGATGTTCTGGCCAATCTTGAGGACGGCGGGGTCCTCCAGCAGCGGCCTGAGCTTCGCGATGGCGACGTCGGTCGGGATCTGCGCCGGCGCCTCGGACAGCAGCCCGTCGCCGCCATGGCCGAGCGGGATGTAGCACGCCTTGCCCCTGTCGGTGGCGAGGCTGACGCCGACCAGCCGGGCGCGCACGCAATCGACATGGTCGGTCTCGGTATCGACGGCGACGACACCCGTGGCGGTTGCCTCGGCGATCCAGCGGTCGAGGGCCTCGACCGCGATCACCGTCTCGTAATCCTTGTGGACGATCGGCGGCTCGGCCTCAGCCTGGGCTTGGGCCTCCGGTGTGCCGGGGGCGGGCGGCGGGGGCGGGGCATCGGCGCCGCCGACCTTCATCAGCAGCGAGCGAAAGCCCATCTCCTGGAGGAAGTCGCGCAGCGGCTCGGGCGGAATGCCCTTCATCGACAGGTCGACGAGCGGCTCGGGCAGCGGCTTGTCGCAGACGAGACGGACCAACTCGCGCGACAGCCGGGCATTGTCGGCATGGTCGATCAGCGACTGGCGCAGCTTGGGCTTCTTGATGCTCTCCGCCGCGGCCAGAACGGCCTCGAGATCGCCATGCTCCTGGATGAGCTGGCTGGCCGTCTTGGGGCCGATGCCGGGCACGCCGGGCACGTTGTCGACGCTGTCGCCCATCAGCGCGAGGACGTCGCCCAGCTGCTCTGGCGGCACGCCGAATTTCTCGATGACGTAGTCGCGGCCGAGGCGGCGGTTGGCCATCGTGTCGAGCATGTCGAGGCCCGGCTCGATCAATTGCATTAGGTCCTTGTCGGAGCTGACGATCGTCACCTTCCAGCCCTCGGCCAGCGCGGCCTTGGCATAGCAGGCGATGATGTCGTCGGCCTCCAGCCCGACCTCCTCGATGCACGGCACGGAAAAGGCGCGCGTGGCATCGCGAATCAGCGGGAATTGCGGGATCAGGTCCTCGGGCGGCGGCGGCCGGTGGGCCTTGTACTGATCGTACATGTCGTTGCGGAAGGTCTTCGACGAGGCGTCGAAGATCACCGCCAGATGCGTCGGCCCGTCAGCCTTATTGAGGTCGTCGAGCAGCTTCCACAGCATCGTGGTGAAGCCGTAGACCGCGCCCGCCGGCACCCCGTGCCGGTTGGTGAGCGGCGGAAGCCGATGATAGGCCCGGAAGATATAGCCCGAGCCGTCGACCAGATAGAGGTGGTTGGACGCCATGCCCGCGGGCTTAGCAGGCGGCCCGCCTGACGGAAATGGCACGCTGCCTTCTGCGCACCGGCGGGAGGCTCAGTCCGCCGCCACCCGGTCGATCGCCACCCGGTTCCGTCCGTCGCGCTTGGCCTGGTAGAGCGCGGTATCGGCACGGCGGATGAGCGTCTCGCCGTTCTCCCCCGGCGCGATTGCGGCGATGCCGGCCGAAAAGGTGACGTGGCCGATCGGCTCGTCGGTATCGCGGTTGCGCAGGTTGCGGCGGGCGAGGTCGCCGCGGATGGTGTCGACGGTGCGGAAGACGGTATCGAGGTCGACGCCCTCGAACAGCATCAGGAACTCCTCGCCGCCATAGCGGCCGACAGTGCAGTCGGACCCCGCCTCGCGGGCGAGTGCGTCCGCGACGAGGCGCAGGGTGCGGTCGCCCGTGTCGTGGCCGTGGCGGTCGTTGATGTCCTTGAAATGGTCGATGTCGCAGAGCGCGACGACGATCGCGCCTGCCGCCTCGATCGCATGATGCAGACGTTCCTCCAGCGCGCGGCGGTTCGGCAGGCCGGTCAGCACGTCGTGCCGCGCACTGGTCCGCGCCTCGGCGAGACTGTCACGCAAGGTCTCGATCTCGGCGCCCATCTCGCGCAGCCGCTCCTCGGCGCGCAGGTTGCGGGCGATCATCGCGCGGGTCAGTTCGACCAGTGCGCCGAGCGCCTCGGATGCCGCCGATGGCTCTGCAAAGGCGGCGACGCGGCTTTCCAGCGCCTCGCCATAGTGGCGAACGTCCTCGCGCGAGCGGGTGACGATGGCGGTGACGGTGTTCAGGGTCAGGCTCGCCTGTTCGGCTAGCCGGACCAGCGCCGCGGCCTCGTCCTCAGTTGCGGCATCTTCGGCCGCCGGTGCCTCGCCACCGGCGAGCAGCGCCTGCGCAAGCGCGTAGTTGGCGCTGGTCGCGGGGAGCGCGTTCCACTTCAGGAAGGCGCCGACGCGGTCGCCATCAATGACCTTGTCCCACCATCGTTCGCCGGCAGGCGACTCGGCCGGCTTTGCCCGTCCGAACAGCTTTGCGCAGAAACCCGCCTTTGCCGGGGCCGGCGCATCAGCGTGTTCGAGAGGGGCGTGGCGCATGGCATGATGATGGCGGTGTTAGGGTTAAAAATTTCCAACCCAAGGCAGCGTCGTAACGATGTTCGTTCAGCAAGCGGTCGGCAGGCGGCGCCGCTCGGCCGCGTTACCGCGACGCATCGCCCTTTCGCCGGCTACCTCGCCTTGGCGCAGGTGTCGCCGGCACCCGCGTCGAGGTCGAGGCAGCGGCCGTCGATCTCGACCTGGGGCACCGGCAGATCGATCAATGCGGCGAGTGTCGGGAGGATGTCGACGGTCTCGATCGACAGCGGCTGCTCGAAGCCGGTCGCGTTCGGCCACCAGAACAGGATCGGCACGCGGCGGTCATAGATCCACGGCGAGCCATGGGTCGCGACCGATCCCCTGGGCACCGCGATCGGCGTGACATGCGGCTTGAGCATGACGATCAGGTCACCCGAGCGCTCGGGATCGAACGAGGCGCGGGTACGCTCGGC